>ENA-OWPJ01000005-OWPJ01000005.1-human-gut-metagenome-genome-assembly--contig:-NODE-5-length-326734-cov-9.64499_pt1 | contig 326734 bp, 226 predicted proteins | sample MGYA00248264_ERZ651846 | MGnify/ENA primary metagenome ERZ651846 (study PRJEB26924, sample SAMEA4378271) | human gut metagenome | biome: human gut; feature: human-associated habitat; material: faeces...
CGCGAGCTGGGTTCAGAACGTCGTGAGACAGTTCGGTCTCTATCTATCGTGGGCGCAGGAGATTTGAGGGGCTCTGACACTAGTACGAGAGGACCGTGTCGGACGTACCACTGGTTTACCGGTTGTCCCGCCAGGGGCACCGCCGGGTATCTAAGTACGGATCGGATAAGTGCTGAAAGCATCTAAGTACGAAGCCGGCCTCAAGATTAGATCTCCCTCAAGGGTGGTTATAGACGATGACCTTGATAGGCCACAGGTGTAAGGGCGGCGACGTCCGAGCCGAGTGGTACTAATAGCCCGGGACTTTCCTCACGTGAAGGTTGATATATTTTAAGGCGATAAGGCGAAGCTGGTCTCTTCGGATTGATGTCCGGTCAAAATCTTGATAATGATATTAAGGTGGCTATAGCACGAGGGATCCACCTCTTCCCATTCCGAACAGAGAAGTTAAGCCTCGTCACGCCGATGGTACTGCGTAACAGTGGAAGAGTAGGTAGCCGCCGTCTTAGGTGAAAGGAGTCAGTCGAAAGATTGGCTCCTTTTTTTGGTATATACACCAGCCGTTTAATTTTCAATGATGTCTGCCTCTTATTGCTAGCTTCCATTTACAACAGTCATTTAGATGTAACATGACATGTCTGGTAGGAGGCATTAATAAAATACCAGCTATATCTTTTTTAGCCCAGAAATCAAGCAACCAAATCGAATCTTCATGATTTGTGATACCACCTTCTTCTAATATCCGGCTTATCCTTTGAGTTGGGATTTTGCGACGTATATCATCGGGAGATAAGGTTCGGATGATTTCTCTGCTTTTTCGTCCTACTTCATTCCTGTATTCTAAGAGTTCTTGAATACGTAGACTTTTGCTTAGCTGAATAATCTGGTTATCAGATAAGGCATTTCCTGTGTCTCTGATAGGGGAATTCATTCGGGTTTGCCAGTCTTCATTGAAGATCTGCTTTTCCCCGTTAACTAATATATTCATGGTCAGATCCTCAATTCTGCTGATATGCCATAATACCCAAGCGATGGTTTCATCTTTCGCTGTAGGCATAATGGCATATTCATCCTCTCTTAAATCTCCGACTAGCTCATCGACCTCGTTTCTCTCATTACCAGACACCACAGAGAGGTGTAATTTTCCATGAATCTCAAGAAAGAGCTCCTTGGTTTGCTCTATTAATTCCGGTTTACGGATAATGCGGTTTAGTTCTTTATGTGATTCGCTTAATCCGGCTCCAAAGTATTTCATTTTGGGGATTATTGGTAGCGTACGGCTGTCCCGGCGGCGGTAACCATCAGCATGCTTCCGCTTCCTCCTACGGTCTCATAATCTAGATCTACGGCGATTACAGCGTTTGCGCCCATTCGTGCCGCATGATCGCTCATTTCTTTCAAGGCCGTTTCTTTCGCTTCGCGTAAGACACTCTCGTAAGAACCTGCACGTCCTCCGACAATATCCCGGATGCCTGCGAAGAAATCTTTGAATACATTCGCTCCGATGATCGTTTCACCGGATACGATTCCGAAGTACTGGGTAATTTCTTTTCCTTCGATCGTGTTAGTTGTTGTGAGTAACATAGCTTTTCAATTTAATCGTTTGAGGGCAAATATAAGATAAAGGGCGAACTAGTGTACTGATTCGCCCTTTGTTTTTATGTTTCTTTATATGAATTTATTTTACCGGTTGATCGGTCATGATAAACTCAAGCTTACCTCCATTTATGATATCGGAGTGGCTGATGAAAGGAGTCTCTAGGACTTTACCGTTTAGCTTGACTTCTTTAACGTATTTATTGGCGGGATTATTGTTGGTCGCCACGATCTCGAAAATACCACCTTTTACGTGCATAGAAGCCTTATTTACCATCGGACGGCCCAATGTGTAAACCGGAATACCCGGACTTACCTGATAGAAACCTAGGGCGCTCATGACATACCAAGCAGACATCTGTCCGCAATCCTCATTACCGATGATACCATCCGGTTCGTTCGTGTAGAAATTCTGCATGATATAATCTAAATACCCTTGCCCTTTCCATGGAGAATCTGTCCAGTTATAAAGATAGGCCATATGGTGGCTCGGCTCGTTTCCATGAGCGTATTGGCCGATCAATCCGGTAATATCTCCGGAGGCTTCCGCCCCGTCAATCTGGGAAGAGGTGGTGAACAGGGTGTCTAAACGTGTTTCCAACTCTTTCTTGCCACCGATAGCGGCGATGAAGTTATCCATATCATGTGGTGCGAAGAAACTCCATTGGAAGGCATTCCCTTCGGTATAGTCGCTTTTCATATGCGAAGAATAGCGAGGGTTGAATGGAGTACGGAAAGAACCGTCGCCCATTACCGGACGCATCATTTTCGTCTCGGGATCTAAATAGCGTTTGTAGTATTCGGCTTTCTTGGCATACTCATTCGCCAACTCTATATTACCTGCCTTCTTGGCGATTTGGGAGATACACCAATCCTCGTATGCCATCTCCAATCCCCACGATACGGATTCAGGAACAGAATCGGCGGGGACGAAACCATATTTCTCCTTATAGTAAGGATGCATCGTGATCAGATCCAGCTCACGGGTTCCTCTGAACTTCTCGGCAAGATCCTCACGGTAAACGGAAGAACGTGCGCCGGCTTCCGCCCACGTGCTCATATCACCTTCCGCTAAATCTTTCGCTACAAGGTCGGCGAGGACCGAGACGGCCGGATATCCTACCATACAACCTGTATAACTAGAGGCTAAAGGCCATTTGGGTAATATTCCACCTTCTTTATAACCTTGCACGAGTACCTTACCCCAATCAGTCGCTAGGGCTGGATTAATGATTGTCATTAACGGATGAAGCGCACGGAACGTATCCCACAAGGAGAATACGGAATAATTTACGTAACCCGGTTCGGCGGTATGCACTTTCTTGTCCATACCCAGATAACGTCCGTCCACGTCTTGATAAGCGAAGGGGGCGATCATGGTATGGTAGAGCGCCGTATAGAAATTGACCATGACTTTCGGATCTGCCTCGATCTGGATCAAGTTTAACGCCTCGTTCCAAATATGCGTTGATTCCTCACGGGTCTTATCGAAATCCCATCCGGGCAATTCTGTCTCGAGATTCTTCTCGGCGCCTTCCGGATCGACTACGGATAAGGCTACTTTTACATAAAGCGGTTGTGCCTTTTCAGCGAATTTGTAATGGAACTTCAAATCTTCTGCCGTATTTAGGCGTAAGAACAAGGAGTCTTTACGTAATTTCCCTCCGATGTATTGGTATACGGTCTCGATCGGTTCCGAGAAAGTAATCCGATAGGACATAGAATGGAAATGCGCCCAACCTTGTGTCTTCACGGTACCTTCCACCGTGGAGTCGTTTACAAGTAAATATTGGTTACCGATCAGCTTATGTCCCCAGTTCGGTTGAAGGATATGCCCTAAGTCAAGCAGGACACGACGTTCTTTGGGATTGTCGTATGTATATTTGTGGAAACCTACACGATCCGTAGAAGTCAATTCCACGTTGATGCCAAAGTTATCCAAGCGTACGGCATAATACCCCGGTGTCGCTTTCTCAGTGTCTTTCTTGAAGGTAGCTACTGGTTTGATGGAATCTCCACCGGAGAAAGGTAATAAAGCTACGTCACCCAGATCGCCGATACCCGTACCAGAAAGATGCGTGTGGCTGAACCCGTAGATATGGTCATCATCATAATGGTAACCACTACTTGCGTCCCATCCCAAGATATGGGTATCCGGGCTTAGTTGTACCATCGCGTACGGACGGGTAGCTCCGGGGAATGTGTGTCCATGGAACCCGGTTCCGATGAATGGGTCTACATACCTCACCTCATCTTGTAGTCGCGGCGACTCCGGCGCTTGCTTGCATCCTACCAGCAGGCAGGCAAGAGCGGCCTGAAAAAATAAGATCGTTCTTTTCACTGTTATTATTGATTTAGTTTGTAATAAGCGAATTATCAATCATCTGTCACAAAGATAATGGCTTTGGGGGAATATTGGAAATTTCCTTTTAAAATCTGCAACCTTTTTCGGGCTTGGCTCGTCTTATAGATAAAAAAGTATGGGAACAAACGAATTTACGACAAAGATATTGCCGCTGAAGAATAACCTTTTCCGGGCTGTTTTCCGGATTACCGGAGACGTGGAGCAGTCTGAGCAGATCGTTCAGGAAGCCCTGCTTAAGGTTTGGGAAGACCGGGATAGCTGGATTGTCATTGAGAACTTACCTTCCTATTGCATGATGGTAGCGCGTAATCTGGCATTGAGGGAAACGTATTCCGGAAATAAGGAAAGGATGGAGCGGTATGCGGTAAGGTAATCTGTTTATGGATCGTGTATGGACTATCAACGAATAAATAAGTTGCTGGATAAATATTGGGAATGCGCCACATCCGTGGAGGAAGAGCGGGAATTACGCCAGTTTTTCTCCTCAGCGGTGGTACCTCCCGACTTATTACCCTATAAGGCTTGGTTCGTATCTCATGAGGCCGAGGCATTACCTCCCTTGGGGAAAGAATTTGATGCTCGTATATTAGAACATATCTCGGAAGATCGAAAATTAATCACTACATTTGGAACGTTATTTAAATCTATTACTCATTTAATTCATAAGATTATGGGAACGAACATGAAGAGAGCCTTTACCACCCTTTTATGCCTTTTGTTTTGTATCACGATCTCGGCGCAGGATAAAGCCGCAGATCTCAGTAAGCTCGTAGGCGATTGGTCCTTCTCTGCCCCCGACGCTCCGTATGGATATCAAGATGGCAGTTTGCGGATAATGCAAGAGAACGGTAAGTTGACCGCTAAAGTGAATATACAAGGTAGTACCTTGGAGATAAATGATATCAAGGCGAAAGGAGATACCTATACCAGCTCTTTTTATGTGGATGGAACGCCTGTAGACTTAACTATGACCCAGAAAGGAAATAAGTTAGAGGGAATGGCCGACGCCGGAGGTATGCAGATTCCCGTGAAATTCAAGAAAACGAAGAAGTAACCGCTTTGTGGTACTGTGAGTTTCTGTTAACTTCGCGGCAAAAACTACAAAAGGATGTTTACAGTAATCGGAATCATGTTCTGCGGCATTGCCGTCGGGTATTTCTTTCGTAAAGTAGAATTGCTGCAAAAGATCGGTAAGCCTATTTCTTATACGATTCTTCTTCTTTTGTTCCTGCTGGGAATTTCGGTAGGGGCTAATGAGTCTATCGTGAATAATCTTACGACGTTGGGCGGGCAAGCCTTGTTGATTGCTTCGGCCGGTACGTTGGGGAGCGTCTTGGCGGCGTGGGGAGTTTATCATTTCTTTTTTAAGGAAAGGAGCCGGGGATGAAAGGGAGTTTGATCGTCGTGGGCTTCTTTGCCTTGGGGTGCTTGCTGGGATGGAGCGGTTATCTGCCCGGGGTCATTATCGAGAATGATATAACGGTTTATGTACTTTACCTCTTGATGTTTCAAGTAGGGATTAGCATCGGAAGCGATAAGAAACTGAAAGAGATTTTATCGAGTATACGGCCGAAACTCTTATTGGTGCCTCTGGCTACTATTATCGGGACGTTGAGCTTCTCCGCCCTGATCAGCCTTGCTCTTACCAAATGGAGTGTGTTCGATTGTTTGGCGGTCGGAAGCGGTTTCGCCTATTATTCATTATCCTCCATCTTGATAACAGAGTTAAAAGAACCGACGCTGGGGGCTCAATTGGCGGCGGAGTTAGGAACGATCGCCTTGATCGCTAATATTATCCGTGAGATATTCGCCTTGCTGGGCGCTCCGTTGTTCGTTAGATATTTCGGAAGGCTATCTCCGATCTGCGCGGGAGGAGCTACTACGATGGATACGACATTGCCGATTATCACCCGTTATTGCGGAAAGGATTTGGTCTTTGTCTCCATTTTTCACGGGATCTTGGTGGACTTCACGGTTCCGTTTTTCGTATCTTTCTTCTGTTCGATGTGAGAAAATCCTTATACGCACGTAAAAATGACCTTGCGGACTTGCGAAATGGGTTATACGCAAGTGAAAAGCATTTCGCGGAAGAGAAAAGCCATTTCTACTTGCGTAAAACCTCGTCGCAAGGGCGCGAAATCGTTTATACGCAAGTAAAAACGGCTTTTCAGTCGTGCGAAATGGCTTTTACCTCGGTAAAAATCATTTTACGGTTTGCAACATGATTTCTACCGCAGTTTTTAGTTGCGTGTCCTCACCGGAGAGCTGTGCCTCGGGAGTATTGTACACCTCGACATCCGGTTGCAATTGTTGGTTTTCCAGATAATTGCCTTGCATATCTTTCACGCCTACTTGCGGGATACCGAATACCAAGGTCGGATCGATCTGCGTTTCCCACCATACGGCTGTCATGGTTCCCGGAACCGGGGCGCCGATCAGCTTGCCGATACCTAAGGTCTTATAAACCCAAGGGAAACCATGAGCGTTCGAATAATTATCCTCGCACATCAAGACACAGGACGGTTTGGTCCACTTATTGTAAGGATCGCTACCGATGTATTGTCCGCGAGGCTCGAAGCGCTGATACTCCTTGCCGCTCAATAAGGTAGCCAGATCATCATGCAACCAGCCACCTCCGTTATGGCGGGTATCCACGATCACGGCTTTCTTATTCCGGCAACGGCCTAATAAGGCGGAATAGACCTCGCGGAAACTCTCGCTGTTCATACCTCTTACATGTACATACCCGATTTGCCCGTTCGATAATTTATCTACGGTTTCTTGGCAATTCTCGATCCATCTTTTATAAAGGAGGTTCGATTGCTCTCCGTTACTGATCGCTTTTACCTGTTCCTCGAAACGCTGTTTGCTGGTAGGATCATAGACAGAAAGCATTACTTTCTTACCGACTTTACCGCTTAGCAGTGGATAATAATCGGCGTCTTTCTTTATCGGTGTTCCGTCTATTTTCTCGATGATACAGCCTTTCTTTATCTGGCTGTCGGCCAATGTCAGCGGCCCTTTGGCGATGATTTCCTCGATCTTCAATCCGTCGCCCGTGTATGCGTTATCGAAGAAAGCGCCTAAGCTGGCGGTTTCCGGCCCGGTTAGTCCCGGATTGTAACGAGCGCCCGTATGGGAGCCGTTCAACTCGCCCAATAGCTCGGAAAGCATCTCTTGGAAATCAAAATTGTTGTTGATATGCGGAAGGAAACGGGCGTAAGCGGTCTCATACCCTTTCCAATCCATGCCCCGGAGTGTCGGATCATAGAACTTATCCAAGACTTGACGCCAAGCGTGATGGAAGATATAAGCACGCTCCTCTGCCGGGCGATAAGCGAACTCGGCCTTGAAAGCGATCGGTTTTTCCTTGCTATCCTTCAACTCTATCTTTTTCAGTTTACCGCCGGCGGTAAGATAAAGGTTCTCTACTTTCTTATCGGCGAATAGAGTGCCTCGACCGACATTCTTGAGCAGTAATTTAGTGGACTTTTCCTTCAAGTCGTGTTCCCATAAATCAAAGCCTTTCTCGAAAGCGGCGCAATAATATAGTTTATCTCCTTTCGGGGCGAGTACGGCGTCTCCCAATGAGGATGAATTAGCGGTCAGGCGAATAATCCGGTCCTTGCGGTTCTCCAAATCAAACTTCAAGGGGGCTACAGGCTTATCCTTATCCTCTTTTTTCTTATCGGAATCTTTATCGGATGTCTTATCCTCGTCCTTATCTTTGTTTTCATCCGCTTCTACCAAGGCCAGTTCTTCTTTACTGAGGCGGAATTTATCGTAAGCCTCACCGTCGAAGAACATGATGTACACATCCCGCTCGGCACCCCAGCTACCGTGGCTGCGGAAACCGGCACGGTCGGAGGACCAGATCATGGCCTTACCGTCTAATACCCATTTTGCGTCGCCATCCGAATAACCGCTTTCCGTCAGGTTCGTTACCTCGCCGCTACCGTCCGCTTTCACGAGGGCGATATCCGTATTGTTCCATCCTCCGACGGAGATGTAATCTACCAAGAACCACTTGCTGTCTGGCGACCATTGGAAATGCTGGTCTCCATCGCTATACGAATAGAGGTATTTCCCGTCCAATACGGTGCGGACCTGCTTGGTCTTTCGGTTGATAACACGTAAGGTGGTGCGGTTCTCAAGGAAAGCCACCTCGTTACCATCCGGAGAGTATAAGGGTTGGAACGAGGTTTGTCCGGAGACGACAAGAGGCTCCTCTTTCAATTCCGGGGCGTACGTGAATTGCTTATCTTCGTCACGTGTAAGTTTACTTTCGTAGATTCCCCATGTTCCTTCCCGTTCGGCGGAATATACCAATGAACGTCCGTCGGGGCTGAAATCTATATTGCGCTCTTGTTGTGGCGTGTTCGTGATTTGACGAGTCGTCTCGTATTCAATAGAAGTTACGTAAACATCGCCACGAGTGATAAACGCTACCTCTTTTCCATTCGGGGAGACGGCGATATCCGTAGCTCCATCGGTCAGAAGACGATGGATCACGTCGTTCTCGATCTTATCTGCGACGATCTGGATATTCACCTTGGCAGGTTTCTGGCCTTCCTTAACGGTATAGATCTCGCCGTCGTAACTATAGCATAGAGTCCCGGAATTATCGGAGGTAAGGAAACGCACGGGGTGGGTGGTATGCGTCGTGATTTGTTTCTCGCTGTTGCCTGCCAAATCCTTCTTGAAGATGTTAAAGCTTCCTTTCTCCTCGCTTAGGTAATAGAAAGACGCCCCATCCGCGGCCCATACAGGATTACGATCCTCACCGCCAAAAGTGGTTACTTTCTGGAAAGAGCGATCTTTTCCAAGCGTACATAACCAGATATCACGGGTGATAGAAGATTGATGATGCTTGCGCCAAGGGTCCTCGTAACCTTTGTAGTCATTGTATAATAATTTACTGCCATCTTTGCTGAGGGCTATATTTTCCATGTATAACGAAGAATATAAATCCGGCCTTCCTCCGTCCGTGCTTATCTCATAGACTTGCATAAAGCGGGTGCCGGGGAATTGGATATCCTTGGCGTCTTGCAATACGTTGGCCAGATACAAGATGTGTCCGTTATCCTTAAAGGTAGTGGGATATTCGTTTGTGGAGTGGGTGGTGAGCCGCTTGGGTTCCCCTCCCTCCTTGTTCATGAGAAATACATCGAAGTTGCCGCTACGGTTGGAGGCGAAGGCTATTCTCTGTCCGTCGGGCGACCAGACCGGACGGGTATCATGCGCCGGATGTGTTGTCAACTGCCGGGCTTTTCCTCCGGAAGAAGGGACCGTGTAGATATCCCCTTGGTAAGAAAACGCGATCGTCTGCCCGTCCGGGGAGATCGCGCAGTAACGCATCCATAACGGACTGTCGTCTGCTTGCGCCGCCGCCGATAAAAATAACGCCAGCGCAGGAATCATCAAGTTTTTCATGTGTACTCTATTTTAGATTTACAAATGTAATCGATTTTCGATATTTATTAGGAGAAATAATTGCGTAGATTAAATTTTTAAATATTTTTGCATATGAACTTTAAAACCGCCAAGATGATGACGAAATATAGGGTGTGTATGACTTTTATGTCCATTTTATTATTGCTATTTCATTTTGTGTTTCTGTTTTCTTGTGGAAAGCTACCGGAAAAAACATTTGCTTTTTCTGATAACCTGCGGATTGACTCTTTGGAACATATGGCTATGGATTCGATTTACCGGAATCCTCGATATGCTCATTCCGCATTGGATGAAGCTTTAAGTCTAACTAAAGATAGCGATAAATATTATAAATTACTTGCGGTTAAAAGCCAGATTTATTTTGCAAATAGTGTATATGATTCCGGGTTTGTTTTACATCGGTCAATTATAGATTATTGCGACCGTGTACCGATGTCTCCCAAGATACATGGACTCTTAGGGACGTTGAAAAATACGGTTGGCAATTATTATTCATTTTTGGATAAAACGGATTCGGCCCTCCTTTGCTATTCCGAGGCGTATCAAGAGATCCGGCAGAGTGAGATGGAGCATAAAATCCCGGATATTTATATCAATATAGCGGATATATATACCCGGAAAGGAGCTTACGATCAGCGAGCCCGCTACTTTCGCCAAGCTCTTTTCGTGAGTGATTCATTGGGTATTATGGATCGGATGTCCTTTCCTATTTATTTTGGTTTGGGCGAGACGTATATGGAATTGAGGGACTTTGACTTATCCGATCACTTTTACCGTTTGGCGGAGAAAGAACTGGATTCTCGTAACTTGAGCGAGAAATTCACCTTTTGCAATAGCCGGGGAAATTACTATTATTACAAGGAAGAGTATGCGAAGGCGCTTCCTTGGTTCTTGAAAGCCCGTGAGGTGGTACGTCCTACTCATATGGATTTCTATACTAACGTATGCGAGATCAATTTAGGGGAGATCTATCTATGTCTGGATCAGTTGGATTCCGCTCGTTTTTATCTGGAAAAAGGGTTTAGGTACTTCCATACCTATAATAATAAGACAGCCTTGTACCATTTGACGACCTTGAAGGCTTCGCTAGCCTTAAAAGAGGGGAACTCCGGGCTGGCTTATCAATTGTTGAGGAGTTACACGGATACGGTAGGCATAGATCCCAAGATGGTAGCGATCCGTAATAAGAACTTGCAGAATTACTTCGCTACCACGGGCGATTTTAGACGTGCCTATGAGTACCAAACGAAGAATAGCGTCATTGAGAACAATATTCGTAGCGAACGAACCCAGATGCGTGTCGCCGAGATCGATATGCGTTATAGCCAAGATACGACTTTACTCAAGCGGGAGGCTATTATTAAACAACAGGCCGGCCGGATGGAATACTTGGAAATGAGCCGTTGGGTTTGGATCTTGCTTTTTGTGATTTTGTCCATCGTCAGCGGCATGGCTTATTACTTTATGAAACGTAAACGGCATGCCCAATGGTTAAGCCATGTCGATCAGGTGACGAAACTGAAGATGGAGAGTATTCGCAACCGTGTATCCCCTCATTTTATATTCAATATATTGAACCGGGAGATTAGCTCGGAGGAAGAAGGAAGTTCCCGCCGTACGCAACTTTCCGGATTGGTGGAGTTGTTACGTAGTAGTTTGGAGATCACGGAAAAGCTTAGTATCACGTTGGAGGAAGAATTACGCTTTGTCCGGACTTACTTGAATTTGCAGGCGCAAGGATTAGGGCCGGACTTCCGTCTGGAATGGAATCTCGATCCCTCCCTTGACACGGACGCAATCTATCTCCCGGCCATGCTGATCCAGATACCCGTAGAGAATGCCGTGAAACATGGCTTGTGTGCGATCGAGGGCGAGAAGCGATTATCTGTTTTCGTGGAGCGCGACGGGAAAGGCATCCATATCCGTATAGAGGATAATGGACCCGGGTATCGTCCGTTTACGAATGCGGGACATACGAACGGTACGGGGATGGGAACGAAAGTCCTTTACCGTACGATCCTATTGTTGAATAGGAGAAATAAAGAGAAGATCACATATTCGGTCCAAAGCAAGGAGAAGGGGATGGGGAGCGGAACAATCGTCAGTTTCTTTATTCCGTTGGATTTTAATTACGCTTTCTAGGTATCGTGAATGTACGAAAGTAATCCGGGCCGTTTCCTCCGGATAGTGGATGGAAGCGGCCCGGATCGAATTGAATCGGTTGATTCGGGTTATAGTCGCTCAATGTCTTCAACAGAAAGTCCGGAGCATTGGGCGATAAGTTCGGAGTCAAGTCCTTGCTCCTTCATCTTTTGGGCTATCTGGAGTTTTTCCTCTTGACGGCCTTTCTCGATCCCTTTCTGCATCCCTTTTTGCATTCCTTCCTGCATTCCTTTTTCAATCCCTTCCGTTTGTGCGTAATCGATGGTCGCATACCAATCCCGATAATTCTTTAGGTTTTCCTCGTAGATCGCACGTTCTTTTTCGCTGAGTGAGTTGACGTTCGCCACGTCCAGTAAGCGAAGGAAGGTCTCCTGTTCCTCCTTGAAGGGAGATTGTTCAAATAGGTTCATATTCTTCAATGTATAAATCCAACGTTCGAAGGAGCTCTTGCACTCCTCCTTGCTTAAACTGAATAACGGGAACGATATGTAGATCTGCTTCATCTTGATCTCATTGAACACCTTTCCCGTCCTCTCGTTAGCGAGGACAACATCCGTACGGAAGTCTGTGAACTCCGGCAACTTGAAATTCAAGAAATAGACTCCGTAGATGGGTAGCAACCGATATTGCCATTGCTTGCCGATTTGTCCTTGCCGGGCCACCATGCGACAAAGATAATAAAAACCTCTGTTAAAGAAATAGTGCTGGGGACAATTCTGCATCTCTAGGATGAACTTGGCCCCGGACACGTCCTCGCAGAGCAGGTCGAATATGATGGTACGGTTCTCGACGGTCTCTGGCTTGATCTCCTTGTCGAGGTAGGTGATGTCCTTGATCTGCCGTTCGCCGGCTAGGGCGGCGTTAAGGAACTTGATGGTAACTTGCTTGTCTTGGAAGACAGCCTTAAATCCAGCATCAGTCATGATGTCTACGTATTGCGCCATAGTTAAATGGTTTTAGGTGATTACTGCTCCAAAGGTAAGGTTTATTTTCGTATTGCGCATTCTGTTTATTGTATATTTCTTAAAAAGCAGGTTCATGGTAGTCTGCTTTGCTATTTATAGAAAGTACGATTAGTATTAATAGTAGTGCAAAATACTATGGATAGTAATCGGCTCCCATTTTGATCAATTCTTATTATACGCTGATTATCAGAAATATAAATAACAATCTTTAAATATTAGGCTTATTGTACTTTTTAAGAGATCAAATTTGGTATGGTTGACTTATTCTTTTCACGTATAAAGATAACATTAAATAATAGACTAAGCCGCTAGCATAAAGTTCTCCAAGTGAATAACTAATCACTTCTCAACTCGTAAGCTTATGGCTTGACAAGCCTTGGATTATACGTTTGAGTATTTGCAATGATTGCATGTGAATGTTTGTATTTATTATGCGGTTATGGATGGATACCATATATAATGTACATGCGTACATTATATAATAGATAGAAACGGCTAGTCTAAACGATCGATTCTTTTAGTCATTTGCAAAGGTGCGCGTTTCTTCGATACTTGCAACCCTTCCGGGCTATTTTTTTTCCACTTATCCTCTTTCTTATCAATAGGATAGGTTATCATTTACCAAACAAGCGATTCCTTCAACGAACCTCCCGCTCAAGCGCCTAAAAAACGCAAGATCTAAACGATCGTTTAGACTAGTCGTTTTCGAGTAAAACAAGGGTACTAAACGACGGGATGGACTTTAATTAACACTATTATTAATATTAAATTTTGAATTTATGAACAAGAAGTTTTCTACTCTTTTGGCAGGTATGGCGCTGTTAAGTGTTATGTCTGTTAATGCACAGACTACACCAAGTCGAGTAGACCCGGAAACTGTATTGGGTCAAGAATGGCGTTTAGGCGGTTTGAAGGAGGGAGCTAATTCTGGTCTTTATCAGTTGAAGGTCATGGATGGCACTACTCCTGCTTATCTTGCGATGGAGCTAAATCGTGGAACAGGTGATTATGAACTACGTGTTTATAGTGCAAGCGAAGCTAAGAATAACTTAGAGGCTACATTGTGGTGTGTTTCTGTCTCTAATTATAACCAAGGTCAAGCTCCTATTTATGACTTCCAGAATAAATTGTCTGGAACTATGTTGGATTTGACAATGGCTGGCCATGAGAAGACTGAGAATGGTATGAATGGTGCTTGGAAACCTGTTTTAGGTGGTGAGATCGCAGGTTGGGCATTCTCTCGCTCATACAAAGATTTGGAAGAAAAGAGACCTTTGTATTCTTATTTCTCAACGGACTCAATTGTTGGTTTGAAAGCGGATCCTGCTACCGGCGCTGTTAAGGTTGCCAAGTGGGGTGCTAATCAAATAGATGCCACTTCAAACGCCGCTGATGTGACTAACTTTGCTTTGGTTGGTGCGGCACAAATCGCATTGAGTGAAGATCAAGTAAATACGAAGTTGGGTCTTCTTCAAGATAACGAGGCTGGAGTACAATTGACTTTCACTCCGGACGTGAAAGGTACTAGCTTGAAGAATCCGTTCAATGAGCAGAAGTTTATCGCGGAGGATAAAGATAATGACAAATGGCTTTTCATCAAGCAAAAGGATAAAGACGCTTATTTGAAAGTTGATACGGCTTATACGAATGAGACAGGTACAAAGTTCTTAGCTTACGGTTGGACAGAGAAAGCAAAGGATAAAGCTGATGCTTACAGTTCTATTAGCTCTGAATTACGTGCTCAGCACAAGTTCAAATTTATCTATTCTCCGAGTGGCGATAGCTTGTACATCTATGTAAAAAAAGTTACTTGGAATAATGATGGCAAGTATTGGAATACGCACGTTACGGCTACTCCAGTTAACGAGCATGAGTTCTGGCGTGTCTCTTTGCAAGACTTGATTAAAGATGAAACTTGTATTTTGACAGTTGATCCGGAGGACCAGAACACTCATATTTCTTTGGGTCTTAGCGGATGTGAGGAAAAGGGTTCTTCCAAGACTTCCGTTGATGATGGTGTTTATTTCATCAAGAATAAACAAGGACAGTATTTAGCTTCTCCTATCTATGAGAATGGTACTATCCGTTGGACAACCGTGAATGAGGATGAGCAGAGTGTTGCTCATATGCCAGCTTATCAATGGGTTGTATTGAAGAAAAATACAAGTAATGATAAAGTGAAGGCTGTGTCTCCGGTTACTATCTCTAACCGTGAATTCGCAGATAAAGTTATAAATGCGGATTTTGATGGTGATGGCCAGATGGAGTCATATAAGACTGCTGTTTATTCTACTGTTCAGTTAAGAAAGGCAGAGGGTGGTTCTTATATGTTTGTATATGGAGATAAACTTACAGCGGAGTATGGCTCTGTCGGTATAGATTCTTTGTTCTTCGAGAAAGTTCCGGCAGCTTCTATTTCTGATCCGTATTTAGGTTACAGAAAGTTGGAGAAAGATTCTTTGTTGGTTAACAAATATACGTTTAACTATTGGCATCCTTATGCTACGGATAAATACATCGCTAAATCTACAGACTCTACGTTGACTGTGTTGGATGGAAAAGATGCTTTCGTAATTGATACATTGACTGAGCGTTGGTATAATAACTCAAAGATATTTGCGACTGTAGATATCCCTTACGGTTATAAGGTTAGCGATGATGTGGCTAAGAATCGTATTAAAGGCTTGAAGACTCTAGTGAGAACTGCTTATGAGGTTTCTTATAAAGATGGTAAAGGTGAACTTAATGAATGGAAAGTTAATAAGGAAGATAAGTTTAATGTAGGTTCTAGTGCTACTGGTCATCAGCAATCTTATACGACTTATTATGCATTCTTCAAAGAAAACAACCATATCAGTGGAAAGCACTATTATGCGATTGTTAATGCTGCATATGATAATTATCCTAATGCTACAAAATATGTATTAGGTTATCAGAAAGCTGGAGTATCCGATTATGACGGTGCCGCTACATTGAAGAATCAAGTATTAGGCGAGACTCGTACTTCTGCTTTCGCTATCGAACCGGACAACACTCCGCTTTACCGTCGTTTCAGTTCTCTTGAACTTGAAGGTAATGAAGGTGACAAGGCCGATACTTTACGTTTTATCGAGAAATACCGTAAAGAATACTTGCAGGTTGAGAATAATAAGAACTTCATGAAAGAAGGTATTGACTTCTTAGGTATTTATACTCCGGATAAGACTGAGGATGGTTTGTCATTCATCGTTGATACCGCATGGGTAAACCGTGGTTCTGGTAATATCAAGCCTCAATATTTGATCTCTATTGATCGTAATGATTTCGAAGGAGTTGAAGGCGTACCTTGTACGGAAGATGACCATCACTTTACCGCAGAAGGTAAACCGACAGATAAATGGCATTGCGTTCACGCAAAACCGGCTGTTCCGGGCTTTGAAAGAGGTAAATATTTGATCAATTTCCATGATTTCGCTAATAAATATGGTTGGTCAACATTATCAAATGGGGAGCAAGATGCTGACTACATGTGGAAGAAATATGATCGTGCAGGTTTCGTGGAAGCTATCCGTGTAGCTGATACTTTGTATATCTTGAGAGATGAGTTCAAGAACTTACCGAACGAGAAGATCAACTTCGCTGATTTGAACAAGGCTGAGGAGGATGCTTGGACTGCGGCTAAGAAGGCTGGAGTATCTGAAGATGAATTTGTTTCACACAAATATATCTTATCTGGTGATAACCATAAGTATGTGACTTGGTCTATGCGTTTCGTAAACAAGGAAGTTGCCGCTAATGAGGTAGAAGCTGATAGAGCATTCTTGTTCGAGTCTATGAAGAGTAAACATGTTTCTGGTTACAATAATTCTGCTATGGGTGACATCGCTCCTACATATGCGGCTTGGTTGAGAATGCAGAATGGTTGTTTAGTTCTGTCTGATGATCGTTCTTCTAATTTCGATGAGATGAATACAGGTGGTGACGATGCTTTGATCTTTAATGTGGAGCAAGGTGATGATATCGCAACAGATAACGAAACAATCGATGCTGTAGAAGGTATCTCTGTAGTAGCCGGTAACGGTACCGTAACCGTTCAAGGCGCAGCTGGTAAGTCTGTAGTTATCACGAATATCTTGGGTAAGGTAATCGCTGAGACCGTTCTTACTTCCGATAACGCTACAATCTCCGTGCCTGCCGGTATCGTAGCTGTGGCTGTTGATGGTGAGGAAGCTGTTAAGGCTATCGTTAAATAAGAATTTAACAAAATAAGATAATCATACAATTCCCGTGCGGGTATCGATCCAAGTAATCCGTGACGGATGAACAGGCGGGAGTTGGATTAATATTAATACTAAAGTAATAAATTAAGAGGTCCGTAAGTACCTCCGTGAGGAGGAAGTACGGATAAAGGAACAAGAGGATGCGTCGATATAATGTACGCATCCTCTTTAGTGTTTATAGCGGGTGTTGAGGATAAATCCTGCTTCTACTTGCAAAAGAGCGAGATAAGCAACGGCACGCTGATCTCGAGGATAATCCCGTGAATAATAGCCACAGGTACGATATTCTTTCCGGAATACCGGCTGATAACCGGAAGGCAGACATCCATGGAATTGATTCCCGCCACGGATACCGGAGCGAATTTACCAAAGAAAGAGGCATACAGCGGTGCCCCGAATAAAGCTAACATTTCCCGGATGATATTAGCCAATAACGCGATAGCCCCAAGTTGCGAAGCGATCTCTATCCCTGCCGACGCCTCTTTCAGTTGTACGATAAGCAAGGAGGATAAGGAATAATAGGCGAATCCGCTTCCTACAGCCATACAATCATATATATTCCACGAGGTCAATAACAAACTTGCCGCCGCGGAGAATACTAACGTGCCGATGATCGTAAAGAACGGCAGTAACAAACTGGAAAACCGGATATCCTTTACCATCTTTCCTAATTCGGCGTTTGCTCCCAGATTCAATCCTACTTGGATAACGAGGGCGTATAGCAAGAATTGCGGTAGTTTTTCGCAATACGTGGAGATAGTCGTGTTGGCGAAGGTTCCGCAAAAGATTCCCGCTGTGAAACATAAGATAACGATTAGGTTATTTTTCATTGAGACCTCCTTTCTTGATAAATAATTTATAAGCGATAAAAGATGCTACCAGACTTCCCAATACTCCGCAAATAGCAAGTATGGCTGCTTGTATTCCAAACTCACCAATATTATTCAGCAAAGATTGGTTGGCTCCTATGGTAATACCGAATATGAACAACATCGCGAAAATCGTATAAGAGATGGAATGTTCCAATCCCTTGAAAGCGGGGACGTGTCGGCATAAATAACCGACGCTTATCCCCAGACCTAATAGACCTAGAATGATAAACATAAGCATATTGTATTTTGAGATGCGCAAGACATCTTTTCCCCGGAAACGAAGCATACGAATACTCCCTCTTTTCCGCAGAAGTTAAACTTGAGTGCAATTAAGACCTAGATGTAGGTGTAAGAAGAGAACTATAAAAAGAAGTCCTCTCAAGAAGAGTATGAATGGATTTAGACAAAACCGCTGAACCAATGAACATGCACGATCGTGTTACCCGAGAAAGCTCGGGTATACCATCTTTTTGAGTTGTTCAGAAGCTTCTTGTTCATCTTATTTGTATCATTGTTTGATTTCCGGCGCAAAGGTAGTAATAAATTAGAGATTCTAAAACTTTTTCTAGGATCGGATATATAAGGGACTTGACTTGGATTTTGGATCTTTTTATGTACATTTGAGGTCCTACCCGCTATTGGGCCAACTAAAAACGGATAGAACAGATATGATTAAAAGATAAGATTGGTTATGAGGAAAAGAATGATTTTAACAGCATTGGCAGCTGTCGCTATCCCTACGTTGTTGATGGCGGCGGATGAGGCGAGATTAATGCGCTTTCCGGCTACAAATGGTTCAGAGATTGTATTCTCGTACGCTGGCGATTTATATAAGGTCCCGGCTACAGGTGGTGAGGCACAGCGATTGACATCGTATGTGGGGTATGAGATGTTTCCCCGTTTCTCCCCGGATGGTAAGACGATCGCTTTTACGGGACAGTACGACGGTAACACGGAAGTGTACACGATGCCCTCTTCTGGCGGTGAGCCATTGCGTATCACTTACACGGCTACGAATAGCCGTGATGATCTGGGCGATCGCATGGGCCCGAATAATATTGTGATGACTTGGACACCGGACGGTAATGGTATTGTTTACCGCAACCGCATCAGCGATGGGTTCTCCGGTAAGTTATATACGGTAAATAAAGAAGGTGGCCTTTCCGAGGTGGTTCCCTTGCCCGAGGGCGGCTTTTGTAGCTATTCGCCCGACGGAAAACAATTGGCTTACAACCGGGTAATGCGTGAGTTCCGTACATGGAAATACTATAAGGGCGGTATGGCCGATGATATCTGGGTGTATAATCCGGAGAAGAAAAGTGTAGAGAATATCACGAACAATGAGGCGCAAGATATCTTTCCGATGTGGATTGGTGATGAGATCTATTTCCTTTCGGATCGGGATTACACGATGAACTTGTTCGTTTACAATACGAAGACAAAACAAACAAGTAAGGTGACGAACTTCACCGAGTACGACGTGAAATTCCCTAGCAGCTTCGGCAATACGATCGTTTTCGAGAATGGAGGCTATATCTATAAGATGGATGCGGCGTCGAAGAAACCGGAGAAAGTGAACGTTACCCTTGCCTCCGATAATGTCTACGCACGTAGCGAGATCAAGGATGGATCCAAATATATCACGAGTGCCAGCCTCTCCCCAAAAGGTGAGCGTATGGTGGTGACGGCTCGTGGCGAGGTCTTCAATATCCCGGTAGATAAAGGGGTTACGAAAAATATCACCCGTACTCCGGGAGCGCACGAACGTGACGCTCAATGGTCTCCAGACGGAAAGTATATTGCCTATATCTCCGATGCTACCGGCGAGACCGAGCTGTATCTCCAAGATTCCGAGGGGGGCGAGCCTATCCAGTTGACCAAGAATAACGATACGTATATCCGTACTTTCCAGTGGAGTCCGGATTCCAAGAAGATTGTCTATACGGATCGTAAAAATCGGATCAATCTTTTGGACGTATCTAACAAACAGCTAACAACTATCTCACAAAGTTTGTTAGGTGAAGCCCGCAACGTAAGTTTCTCTCCGGATAATAATTGGTTGACTTATTCCCGTGTGTCCGATAATAATTTCTCAATCGTCTATGTCTACGATATCGCGGGTAAGAAAGAATATCCCGTGACCGATAAATGGTACGAGTCTTATTCTCCGGTATTCAGTACGGATGGCAAATATCTGGTATTCACTTCCGCCCGTGATTTCAATCCTACGTATAGCCAAACGGAATGGAATCATGTGTATAATAATATGGGTGGCGTATATCTGGCGTTATTGTCTAAGGATACCGCTTCCCCGTTTATGGAAACGGATGCGGAGGTAGCCATTGAATCTACCCCGGCGAAAGCGGATGCCTCTAAAAAGGACGAGACAAAGAATGAGGCTTCTACTCCGGTCGTAAAGATTGATATAGAGGGTGTTACGGATCGAATCGTTAAGCTCCCCTTGCCGGGATCGAATTACTACGATCTTTATTCCGATGGAACGAACGTGTATTATTTCACGAAAGGCGGCATGAGGATGTTTGACTTGAAGAAACAGAAAGAGGAAACCGTTAGCGATGCCGCTATGATGGTTGATCCGGCTGGCAAGAAAGCTGTTTTCTTTAAGGACGATCAACTATTCGTAACCGATATACCGAAGGGTAAAGCGGATTTAAGCAAGCCGGTTAATCTGGCGAATATGAAGATCACGGTAGACTATACGAAGGAATGGGCGCAAATCTTCGATGAGGCTTGGCGTGCTTTCCGGGATGGTTTCTATCTGGAGAATATGCATGGCAAGGATTGGAAGGCGATCAAGGAGAAATACGCCGCCCTTCTTCCTTACGTGAAAACACGTTTGGACTTGAATTATATTATTGGCGAGATGATCGGCGAGCTGGGAGTAGGGCATGCTTATGTGAACCCCGGTGAGGTGGAAAGCCCTAAACGGGTATCGATGGGTCTGCTAGGTGCTGAGGTTTCTCGGGATAAGAGTGGTTTCTTCCGCTTGGAAAAGATCCTGCCGGGGGCTTCTTGGAGTAAGGAATTACGTTCTCCATTGACAGAACCGGGTGTTGAGGCGAAGGCCGGAGAGTATATCGTCGCTATAGACGGAGTACCTACGAATAGCGTGAACGATATGTATAAGTTGTTGATCGGGAAGGCGAACGTTCCGACCGAGTTGTCTTTGAATAGCAAGCCTCAGTTGGCGGGGGCTCGTAAGATCGTGGTCAGTCCGTTGGCGGAAGAATATTCTTTGTATCACTATAATTGGATCCAAGATAATATCAAGAAGGTAGATAAGGCGACGAACGGTAAGGTCGGTTATATCTATATCCCGGATATGGGGCCGGAAGGCTTGAATGAGTTCTCCCGCTATTTCTATCCGCAATTGGATAAAGAAGGTTTGATTATCGATGATCGTGCGAATGGCGGTGGAAATGTCTCCCCGATGATTCTGGAACGTCTGTCTCGTGAGCCGTATCGTTTGACAATGCGCCGGGGTTCTTCTTTGATCGGGACCGTACCGGATGCCGTACAGGTTGGCCCGAAAGTTTGCTTGATCAATAAGTATTCCGCTTCCGATGGCGATTTATTCCCGTGGGGCTTCCGTGCGCTTGGCTTAGGTAAATTGATTGGAACCCGTACTTGGGGCGGTATCATCGGTATTAGCGGCCCGCTTCCTTATATGGACGGTACGGATATCCGTGTGCCTTTCTTCACGAGCTATGATCCGAAGACGGGTAACTGGATTATCGAGAACCACGGTGTGGATCCGGATATCTTGATCGATAACGACCCCATCAAGGAATGGAACGGTGAGGATCAACAATTAGACCGTGCTATCGAGGAAGTCATGAAACAATTAAAAGAACGCAAACCGCTAGCCCCTGTCCCCGCACCAAGGGACTGGAGCCATAAATAATGAGAGGTTATTTGTAGAGATGGGGCACGCCTCGTCTCTACAAATAAATAGTAAACGGATTAAAAACTAGTAATCTATCTATGGAACGATTCGCAGCCATTGACTTTGAGACCGCTAATGGAAAGCGGAGCAGTATTTGCAGTATAGGTATCGCCATATTGGAGGATGACTGGGTAGTAGATAGCATTTATACCTTGGTACGTCCTACCCCTAATTTCTATACCCGTTGGACTACGGCTATACATGGGTTGAGCGTTGAGGATACGAATGATGCGTTATGTTTCGAGGAGGCTTGGGAAAGCATCGCCCCGAAACTAAAGGATCTCCCCCTTGTTGCCCATAACAGTCCGTTTGATGAGGGATGCCTGAAAGCCGCCCACGAGGTATATGACTTAGCCTATCCGAAATATCCCTTCTATTGCACTTGCCGTCTATCCCGGAAGATGTACCCATTTCTGGTAAATCATCAGTTGCAGACAGTAGCCGCCCACTGCGGTTACGACCTTACCCAACATCATAACGCCATGGCCGACGCTTACGCCTGTGCCCATATCGCCCTTACGATGATGCGGGAAAAAGAGGTCGATACCTTGGAGGCGCTTATGGCTTCCTGCTACTCTAGGTAACTATGGGGTGTTTTTCCCGGCTATTTTATCCACCACGACAGCGATAGCGCCATCTCCCGTCACGTTGCAAGCGGTGCCAAAACTATCCATGGCAATATAAAGGGCGATCATCAACGCTTGCAGTGTCTCATTGAATCCCAGCATACTTTGCAAGATACCCAAAGCGGCCATAATAGCCCCTCCCGGAACCCCCGGAGCCGCTACCATCGTAATTCCCAGCATCATGATAAATCCGCTGAAGTTGGAGAAGGTAACCGGTTCTCCCGCCATGATCATGATAGCCATAGCGCAAGCTACGATTTTCATGGTGCTACCTGCCAGATGGATCGTGGCGCAAAGCGGAACGGTAAAGATCGCTATATTCTCCCGTACGCCATTCTTGACAGCCTGCGCCAGTGTCACGGGAATCGTGGCGGCGGAGGATTGGGTCCCCAGAGCCGTAGCGTAGGCCGGTAACATATTCTTCAAGAGGCGGAGCGGATTTTTCCCGGCTATGGCTCCGGCTATCGTGAATTGGATCAATAACAATAATACATGTAAGACAAAGATGACTATGATAACCTTGAGGAACATCGTGATAATACTCATGACTTGTCCGCTCACGGTCATGTTCAGGAAGATACCGAAAATATGGAGCGGTAATAACGGGATGATAACCACCTCGATCAGCTTAATGATAATTTCCTTGAAATCCGTGAAAGAGTCACGCAGGGTGGTTCCTGCTATATTAGAAAGCCCTAGGCCAATCGTAAAGGATAGCAGCAAGGCTGTCATGACATCCATTAAAGGCGGCATATTTACCACGAAGTAAGGTGTCAGCATGAAATCTTCCGGATTCTCCATCGCCGTCAATTCCGTGTTGGTCGGTAGTATGTGCGGGAATATAGCCGATCCGCTCAGGAACGTGAAGAAACCCGAGAAGACTGTTGAACCGTAGGCGATCAAGGCGGTTATCAATAATAGCTTTCCGGCTCCTTTGCCCAGATCTCCGATAGCGGGAGTCACCAGCCCCAATATGATTAGAGGGATGGAGAACGATAGGAAGTTGCCGAACAATGAATTGAAGGTTACAAAGATACGTGCGATTCCTCCCGGTAAAAACTGGCCGAACAATACGCCGGCGGCGATAGCGATAACGACTTTAGTTAACAATGATACTCTGATCTTCTTCATGGTGTTGCTTTATTTTGAAGCCAATGGCGGCCATCGTAATACTCATCAACGGACTGATCAGGTTAAAGAAGCAATAAGGAAGATACGTCAGGGTCGCTACGCCTAATATCGTGGCTTGCGTCATGCCGCAGGTGTTCCACGGTACCAGCACGGACGTTACGGTTACGGAATCTTCCGTCGTACGGCTTAACAGGCGACTCTCATATCCTTTTTTCTTGTAGATATCCTTGAACATATTTCCGGTAAGGATAATAGATATGTATTGATCGGCCGTAACGATATTCAAGAATAAACCAGAGAATACGGTAGACGCCACCATGCCGACCCTCCGTTTCATAAAGCGCAGGAATACGGACGTAAGGCTTTCCAGCATACCGCTGGCCGTCATGGAACCACCGAAGCACATGGCGCAGATGATCAGCCAGATCGTATTCATCATACCCGCCATACCCCGGGTGGCGACCAAGCTGTTCAAGGCCTCGTTGCCCGTATCGATTTGGGTACTCCCGTAGAATGTCATGAATAATCCCTTAAACAGGGAGGAGGCATCCGCTACCGACGCTCCCGCTACCTCTTGCAATAAATGAGGCTGGAAAAAGATCGCGAGCACCCCCGCCATCGCTGTCGAGATAAACAAGGTGATCAAAGACGGTACTTTCTTGGCGATTAATATACCCGTTACCACCGGTACGATCAGTAGCCAGAGCGAGATATTAAAACTTTCGTTCAACGAGGCGGCGAACTCGGCTATTTGCCCGGATGCGTTCGAGGTATGCGTAAAACCCGCTATGGTAAAGATAATCAACGTGATCACCATAGACGGTATTGTCGTAAGCATCATATACCGGATATGGGAGAACAAAGGGGTATGCGTTACGGAAGAGGCTAATACCGTCGTGTCCGAAAGCGGTGAGATCTTATCCCCGAAATAAGCGCCCGAGATGATCGCCCCGGCTACCCACCCCGTAGCGAAGCCCTGTGCCTCACCGATACCCATCAAGGCGATACCGATCGTGGCGATGGTAGTCCACGAGCTACCGGTCATAACGGATACGACAGCGCAGATCACGCAACAAGAGGCCAGAAAGAAACTCGGATGGATGATTTGCATCCCGTAATAAATCAAGGTCGGGACGATACCGCTGATCATCCAGCTACCGGATAAAGCGCCAATCAACAATAGGATAATTATAGCTGTGGCCACTCCCAATATGTTTTTACATATCGCCTCTTCTATATCACGCCATTTGACTTTGCAGAAGATCATGGCCAAAAGGGAGGCGACCGCCGTGGTGGTAAGTAATACGACTTGGCTTCCGCCGCTCAACGCGTCGCTGCCAAAAGTGCGTATGGTTACAAACAAAAGAGCTACCAGCACGAGGATAGGCACTAGTGAAAGTAGAGGGGAGGGCATCTTCTTAAGATGATTTTCCATTGTTCATTCAGTCGCTTAAATAATGATGGTGCGAAAATACTAAAAATACCTTGAATAGCGCTATGAATTATAGATTGATTTCCTTATTTCACAGTCTTTTGGACGATCTTATAACCGGTTGCCGCTATAAGAATGCTCATAAACGGGCTGACGATATTAAAGACGCAATAAGGGAAATAAGTCCAAGTAGATACGCCAAGGATTGTAGATTGCGTCATGCCGCAAGTCGTCCACGGGATCAGCACGGAGGTGACGGTGACGGAGTCTTCCGTTGTCCGGCTAAGCAGGCGGCTCTCGAATCCCCGTTGCTTATATACTTCTTTAAACATTTCGCTGTTCAGGATGATGGCGATGAACTGGTCCGCCGTGCAGATGTTCAAGGATAATCCGGACACGACGGTAGAGGCGACCATGCTGGTACGGCCTCGCATGAAATGCAAGAAGATACGTGTGATGCTTTCCAGCATGCCGCTAGCGGACATGGCCCCGCCGAAACACATGGCGCAAATGATCAGCCAAATCGTGTTCATCATCCCGGCCATTCCCCGGGTAGAGACTAGAGAGTTCAGGGCCTCGTTGCCGGTCTGTATCTGCGTGCTGTCATAGAAAGTCATCAGCAGACCTTTGATATAGGCGATAATCCCGCTATCTGTGATCCCGGAAATCTCCAATAAGGCGTTTGGCTGGAAGATCAAGGCGAATATTCCGGCGAGTATGGAGGAGGCGAAAAGCACCACGATCGAAGGTGTCTTCTTGGCGATCATGATTCCGGTAACGATCGGTACGATCATAAGCCAAGGCGTGATATGGAACGAGCCTTTTAAGGCTTCGGAGAAAGCGGCTATCTGGGATGCGTCCGCTGTCTCCCTCGAGAATCCGGCGATGCTGAATACGATCAGTGTGACGATCATAGAGGGAACGGTCGTATAAAGCATATACCGGATATGCGTGAAAAGGGGCGTGTCCGTTACGGAGGCCGCCAATACCGTAGTGTCTGATAACGGCGACATCTTATCCCCGAAATAAGCGCCCGATATAATCGCTCCCGCTACCCACCCCGTACTGAAGCCTTGCGCTTCGCCAATCCCGATCAAGGCGATCCCGATGGTGGCGATGGTAGTCCACGAGCTACCCGTCATGACCGATACGATACTGCATAGCAGGCAACAGGCCACGAGGAAGAAATCCGTTTGCATGACTTGCAACCCATAATAGATCAAGGACGGCACGATCCCGCTTACCATCCAACTGCCCGATAGGGTTCCGATCAATAAAAGGATGATGACAGACGGTGCGATCCCGTAGATGTTACGGGCGATTTGCCCCTCGATATCTTCCCACTTGATCTTGCAATGAAAGACGGCGATCAAAGAGCAGATCGAGGTGGCTATCAATAATACGATTTGGCTGGCTCCTCCAAGGGAATCGCCCCGGAAAATATAGATGGCTACGGCCAGCATGATGACTAATGTCACTACGGGTAGTAAAGAGATTGCGATGGAGGGTGTCCGGGGCTTTTCTGCCATGGGTTTATTCACGTCGTTTGTTATTTATCATGGATAATCCGAATAAATTCTTTATACGGACTTGCCTTGTGTTATCGATTCTAATTAATTTCGCTGCAAAAATAAAAAAGGATTTGGATAGGAGGGTAACTTATGGTAGTAAATAATCGGTTAGGCTATTTATTTGTCTTTTTGGGGATGAGTATGGCGCTATATGCCCAGCGAAAGACGGAAGCGATCCGTTATGGCGATCTGGATCAGTGGGTGGTACGTAAGATCACGGAATCGGCTATTATCGGGAAGGAGACGAAGACACTTTACTGTGTTGGCCCTACGGATACGATTATCGGAAATAGACCTTTTGAGTCGAAAGCTTCGCCTTGGGGCAGTTCTAACGTGATGGCAAGGGTGAGCGGGATTACGAAAGCTAGCGTCAGTGTCTACCCCGAAAGACGGGATGAGGGGTATTGCGCACGGCTGGAAACGGGTATAGAATCGATCTCGGCGATGGGTATCATGAACGTGAAGGTGCTGGTCGGTGGATGCCTCTATCTCGGCCATTTTCTGGAACCGGCGAAGAATTCTTCGGAGACGTGGGGACAGATCGTTTGCGGTATCCCGTTTCACCAAAAACCTACGTCCTTGTTATTCGATTATAAAGTGAAACTCTCCGGTGATCCCAATCGTATTAAATTGAGTGGTTTTAGCAAGAGATCGGAGGTAGATGGCATTGACATGCCTTTGGTGAATCTCTTTCTTCAGAAGCGTTGGGAAGATAAGGACGGGAATATATATGCTAAGCGTATCGGTACGCTGGTAATCCGGATGGATGAAAATACGGATTGGATAAACGATGCCAGTTTCACGATCTTATACGGCGATATCACGAAACGTAGCGATTATGAAGAATATATGGGGTTTCAACTCGGTGAGTCCGCCCGTTATAGCTTGAACAGCAAAGGCAAGAATGTGCCCATCCAAGAAATCGGCTGGGGAACGGAGGACGATGAGGTAACCCATATGATTTTAGAGTTCTGTTCCAGTCACGGAGGCTCATACATAGGGTCTCCGGGAAATACCTTTTGGGTGGATAATATCCGGTTGGGATATTGAGCCTATTATCGTTGAAACCCTATGGTATTTATCTCCGGTCTTGATACAGAAGCCAACAAATGAAGCGTAGCTTGTTTTATTCTATGGTTTCGTGATCAGAATATAATAGTCTGATATTAGCCTCTAATATTCTGAATCCACTCCCATGATCGTGCGGCATACCATATTTAGGGCCAGATTTATAGCTCCCGATTCTTATATCATACATTATCTTCCCATCGGTTAAGAGTGATATAAAACGCTCAAATGATGGCTCTGTATATATATCGGCTTTATTGAAGTAGAAGAGTTCCTTACCTCCTTCTTTTTTCGTTTGGGCAGTTACATATAATAAGTTCTTTAGCTTCTTTGTTAGTGCTTTTTGAATGTCTTGATAGGTGTAACCTACGCTACAATCTAACAGCTCTTTTGTATTTAAGTCAAATACTCCTATTAATATTGTCTTGGCGACAGGGTTGTTTAGGAGTTTAAAAGAATATTTCTTCATATATGTGTTATAGCTATTTGCAAACATAGACGTATGCAAGCTATTTATAGATGGTGCATCTTCATAAGGTGTTCCAAATTTATCTTTTAAATAAGCATTCGCACGTTTGGGAAATGAGGGGCTTTTAGTGAATAGGGTAACGTAAGAGCATGAAGCGCCGCGATGAGATTTTATTTCGAATCCAGCTAAATCGGGCTCGTCTAAATTGTTCTCGACAACTCCGATGTAATCTTCAAATGTTTTTCCAATCCCGGTATTGTTGGCTCTATTGCTTGGAACATATTCCAAGGATTTAACCTCTTTGAACTTTGAAATAATAAAATCCTTATTCTCCATAACGTATTATATTAAATATGAGTAAGTCAATAATATCTCTATCTTTGGAAAAATCTTCCTCTGATATGAATAGCTGTTCTATGGTAATGTTGAAATAGTGGCATATTTTATAGATCTGACTAAGGGTGTACTTATGTGGAAATTTAGGGCTTTCTATACTCCCGATTAAGCCCGGAGCCACTTCGAGGAGATTCGACAACTCTTTTTGGCTAACATTGTTGGCCTCTCTTAGCTCCTTTATCTTAAGGATGATTTCAAGTTGATACTCGGTCTTTCTAATCATTATTGTTATTTTTGCCCAAAAATATAGTTTTATATATGCTTATGTGCTCACAATATGTGAGCAATTGAGTATATTTGCACTCACATAATATTAAGTAAGGAAGGTATGTACAAAAGAACGATTGATAATAGGTGGAGCTTTAAGGATGCCGATACCAAAGAATTTACTCATTGCTATCATGCGTATCCTGCGATGATGATTCCCCAAGTAGCAAGAGCTCTAATAGAGGAATATAGGCCAGAGGATGGAGTTGAGCTACTTTTTGATCCATATATGGGAAGCGGTACATCGTTAGTTGAGGCTTCTATAAAAGGTATAAACGCGATAGGAACAGACCTTAATCCATTGGCTAGATTGATGAGCCATGTAAAAACAACCCATTATGATTTATCTTGTATCAGAGATACTTTTTCAATGATGCAAGTCTTGTTCTTTGAGTATTCTGAAGATAAGGTCAAGAATAAGAACTTCGATAATATTTCTAATTATACTTATTGGTATTCCAGAGATAGCCTTTTGCGCCTTTCTTATATTTATCAAGTAATTAATGAATGTGTGGCTTTGGATTTCGCTGATTTCTTTAAAGTTCCTCTTTCCGAGACTGTTAGAGAGGTATCGTTTACGAGGAATGGAGAATTCAAGCGGTTTAGGATGAAGGAAGAGAAAATTAAAGACTTCAAACCGGATGTCTTTCGATTGTTTGAAGAAAAGGTTATAAGAAATATAAATGGACTTGAGGAGTTTAATAGTATAAAATATCCATGTAATATAGGTATCTATGACTTTAATAGTACTATAGAAATCCCTTCCGATATAATACAGCCGAATAGTGTTGATATGGTTGTAACCTCTCCGCCTTATGGCGATAGTAGAACAACCGTTGCTTATGGACAATTTTCAAGGTGGGCAAATGAATGGTTCAATTTTGAAAATGCTAAAACACTAGATAATCTCCTAATGGGGGGACGAGTTCAGAAAGAGGAACTTTTTGAGACTAAAAGCATTAAATCTGAACTGGACGAAATAAAGAGCATTGATCCAAAGAGAAATTTGGAAGTGGTCTCGTTTCTTAATGATTATAGCTGTTCTATAAAGAATGTCGCGTCTGTAATAAAGAGTGGTGGAGTCGTTTGTTATGTCGTAGGGAACAGAACGGTTAAGGGGGTTCAAATTCCATTAGATTACTTTACTGCTGAAATGTTTGAGAAGAATGGTTTTACACATATCGATACTATTGTTAGAGAAATACCTAACAAAAGGATGCCTTCTAAAACAAGTCCTACTAATGTGGCAGGGAAGAAGGTTAGCACGATGTGCAATGAATATATAGTCATATTGGAGAAGAAATAAGGAAAGAGGCTGTTTTATTTGACTGAATTGATAGCCAATGGCTCCCTGTGTCGAGTTCTTTCTTTTTGACAGTTTGTAATCTTAACGCCCGTAGAATCGATTATTGCGGGGGAATGTACAGTCTACTCTTAAATTTGAGTTAAAATATATTTAATCGCTTGTTGGATAGTTGGATATCAAAAGAGGCTCTTTTGTTCTAGCGAAACTAGCTCATCCTAATTCCTATTTTATGGGATGAAAAACCTATCTCAATGGGTTACGATAGGGAAGTGACAGGGTTATGATGGCTATTCTTGATAGTTCACGACCCTATTCTTGACTATTCACGATGCCCAACGGCACTATTGGCGTTGCCAAACACGACCGATAGTGTAGGCTTTTGTCGATACTCGTGTGTAAAAAGTAGTACTTTGCCGCATAAAACGCCGCTTACAACCTCCTTTTTCTCATTATCTTGCCTCTTTTACGAATAGCCTATGTCACGATATGCGCTTTATTTCAGTCAAAAGGATTGTATAACTGTTGTTTTACTGACAGGTGGATTCTTGCTGAATATAACCTGTCTCAAAACAGGCTTACACTGAAAGTATTCCGGCATTAGATAAATAACTTAGAGCGAAATAGTCTGTGTTGAGAGTAAATAATAAATAGATTATTGGAAGTGGGGAATAAGCTGCTTTTAATGTACGTGCGTACATTCTTACGCCGCATGGTTGAAGATGCAAAACGGTTGTTTGGTATTGACTCGTGGCGACTCTGAATTCAATGCCGCTAAGACTGGTTCTGACGGTGCCTTGATCTTCAACGCATACCAGAAGACTGACGCTGAGGATATGGTAACATCTATCGAAGGCACTAACGCTGAAGGCGTATCTATCGTAGCTGTAGCTGTTGATGGTGAGGAGGCTGTAAAGGCAATCGTGAAATAAGAAATAAACGAAATAAGATAATCATACGATTCCCGTGCGGGTATCGATCCAAGTAATCCGTGACGGATGAACAGGCGGGAATTGGATTAATATTAATACTAAAGTAATAAATTAAAGTTCATCCGTAAGTACTTCCGTGAGGATGGAAGCGGATAAAAAGACAAGTCCTTGGCAATGTGTTCGCATGCCAAGGACTTCGTGTTTATACTTGCCTTCGTCAGACCTAATGAGTGTATGAATTGTTTAATTCTGCGTAAGCAACTCCGTCAGCCTCTTGACCCCTTCCGAGGCTCCGGCCTGTATATGCTCGATGTCGTCGCGATAAGTACGTACATCTTTCGGGTCGATCAAGTAGATCGGTTGGCCCCGGCGCACGTAGTTTAGTAATCCGGCAGCAGGGTAGACGTTTAAGGAGGTACCGATAATCACGAAAATATCACAATCTTCCACCAGCTTGATGGAAGGCTCTATCATGGGTACCACCTCTCCAAACCATACAACGAAAGGACGTAGCTGATTTCCGTGAGGGTCCTTGTCGCCCAGATGAATATCCGGGTTCTCCGGCGATAGATTGTAGGTCGTGTCCAGATCCCTTACGGAGCATGCCTTCATCAACTCTCCATGCAGATGGATCACGTGGCTGCTACCCGCGCGTTCATGTAAGTTGTCGATATTCTGGGTAATGATCCGTACGTCGAAATCTTTCTCCAAGGCGGCAAGGCCGAGGTGACCGGCGTTAGGTTTCGTATTCAATAGCTCTCTTCTGCGCTGGTTGTAGAAGTCGAGAACCAATTTAGGGTTGGCGGCGAAGCCTTCCGGCGTGGCGACATCTTCCACCCGGTATTTCTCCCATAACCCGTCCGAGTCACGGAAAGTGGAGATACCGCTCTCTGCGCTCATTCCCGCTCCGGTTAGTATGACTAACTTTTTCATCTGTTACTTGTTTAATGTATAGATGTATATATTAATAGTTACGAAGTTACGACTTTATTTCGTAAAAAGCTTTGAATGAAATAAAAAGTTCTTACAAAATGCTGTTATACGATTAAAAGCATTACTTTTGTGGCTTATAATTAGTTGAACAAGAAAAAAGAATGGATAAAGTAAGTTATGCGCTTGGCTTAAGTATCGGAAATAATTTCCAGAACTCAGGCATCAAGGATCTTCAAGTGGAAGATTTTGTACAGGGATTGAATGACGTCTTAACAGAGGCAAAACCTGCTCTTAGTTATGATGAGGCAAAACAAGTGATCAATGATTACTTCATGAAGCTTCAACAAGAGAAACTGGAGATCAATAAGAAAGCCGGTGAGGAGTTCCTTTCTATCAATAAGCATAAGGCTGGTGTGGTAGAGTTGCCTAGCGGTTTGCAATACGAGGTGCTGAAGAATGGTACAGGCGCTAAACCTACGGCGAACGATAAGGTAAAATGCCACTATCACGGTACGTTAATCAACGGTCAGGTGTTTGATAGCTCCGTACAGAGAGGCGAGCCCGCCGTATTCGGTGTTTCACAGGTAATCCCGGGATGGGTAGAGGCTTTGCAGTTGATGCCGGTCGGTTCTAAATGGAGATTGTTTATCCCGTCTAACCTTGCTTATGGCGAGCGTGGGGCAGGTGAGGCTATCGAGCCGAATAGTACGTTGATCTTCGACGTTGAGTTATTAGATATCGAAAAATAATATATAAGAGTTAAAGAAAAATGAAAAAGTTAAGTGTATTAGTCGCTACAGTGATTGTAGCAATGGGCGCATCTTTCACCTCTTGCGGTGATTCTCACAAAAGCGCGAGCTTGAAGACTTCTATCGATAGCGCAAGCTACGCTATTGGTATCAGCACAGGTGCCGGTTATAAGGAAAACTTAAAGACTTTGCCGGGTGGTGAGGCTAACGTAGATGATTTGATCGCTGGTTTTATCCAAGCTATCAAAGGGGATTCTTCTGCGATGAAGATGAATCCGCAACAGGCTCAACAATATTTGCAGACTTACTTCGTAGAGGCTCAGGCTCGCGAGGCTAAGAAGACAAAAGAAGAGGGCGATAAGTTCTTGGCGGAGAATAAGACAAAAGAAGGCGTTATCACGACTGAGAGCGGCTTGCAATATAAGGTAGAGAAAGAAGGTACAGGCGCGAAGCCGACCGCTACCGATAAGGTAAAAGTTCATTATACCGGAACTCTATTGGACGGTACTAAGTTTGATAGCTCCGTGGATCGTGGCGAGCCGGCTGAGTTCGGTGTTGGCCAAGTAATCAAGGGCTGGACTGAGGGCTTGCAGATCATGCCGGTCGGTTCTAAATATATCTTCTGGATCCCGGCTGAGTTGGCTTATGGCGAACGTGGCGCAGGACAAGATATCAAACCGAACAGCGTATTGAAGTTCGAGGTTGAGTTGCTTGACATCGTAAAAGAATAAGTAGCGAAGAAATAGAAACGGAACGTTTGTAAGATAATAGGCGGGCAAATTATGCTAAAAAGCATTTTTTGCCCGCTTTTATTATTTATTGATTACTTTTTTCTTTCAGAATGATATATGATTCAAATTTATTATATACTTTTGATACATTAAATCTGAATGCATATAATAAAGCGAATTTAAAATGGAGAAGATAGACAAACTGGACCGGCAGATATTGAACATTATTTCAAAGAATGCTAGGATTCCTTTTAAAGATGTTGCCGAGGAGTGCGGTGTATCTCGTGCAGCTATTCATCAACGGGTTCAACGCATGATTGATATGAATGTGATCGTTGGCTCAGGGTATCACATCAATCCTAAAATATTGGGGTATAATACATGTACCTATATCGGCGTGAAATTGGAGCGTGGATCTATGTACAAGGATGTTGTCCCGGAATTCGAGAAAATACCCGAAGTGGTAGAATGCCATTTCACTACGGGTCCGTATACGATGCTGATCAAGCTGTATGCCCGTGATAACGAGCACTTGATGGAGCTTTTGAACTCCAAGATTCAAGAGATACCGGGTGTTACGGCTACAGAGACCTTGATTTCTTTACGCCAAAGTGTTAAACGTGAGATCCCTATCTGTAATATCAATGAATAAGACGAAGAATTATACATGAGCCCGGCCTATTCCAGTGCCGGGCTTTTTTGTTTATTCGGCGGTATCATCTATCTTTGTAATTCGTAATTGTGTGAGGTTCTATGAGTAAATATATAGGAATATTCGTTTTCGTATTCAGTTTGTTTTCTTTGGGAGTACATGCGGGGGAAAGTTTTCGTTTTCGGGTGTATTTGAAAGATAAAGGGGATTCCGGTTATACGCTGGATAACCCGGAGGAATATCTTTCCAAGGAGTCTGTTGAGCGACGGAACCGGCAAGGTATATCGGTGTCGGAATCGGATTTGCCGATCGCTCAAGCTTATCTGGATACCTTGTCCGCCAATGGAGGAAAACCGGTGCTGGAGAGCAAATGGTTCTCTACGGTCGTGGTGTCCAGTCCGGATAGCTTGGTCGCTGAGCGTCTCTTGCGCCTCCCGATCGTGGATTCCGTGAAATGGGTCTGGAAAGGTGACGAGGAAATCGATATTCCTAGGGAGGAGAATGATACGACACGGTTTATGCCAATAGATAAACCGGAGAAATCGCCTTACGGTTATGCCGAGGAGCAGATCAAGATGCTGAACGGTATCAAATTGCATGAGGCGGGCTTTAAGGGTAAGGGTATGCGTGTGGCCGTGGTCGATGCCGGTTTCATGAACGTGGATCGGATCAGCGTATTTGATTCCTTGCGGTTATTAGGAACGCATAACGTGGTTTTCCCCGGCCGAAGCGTTTTCATCGGGGATGATCATGGGACGAAGGTCTTATCTTGCTTGGCCGCTGATGCGCCGGGCTTGATGGTCGGTACGGCTCCCCAAGCCGAATATTGGCTGATAAAGAGCGAGGATAGCCGTTCGGAGTTTCCCATCGAGGAGGATTATTGGACGGCAGCTATGGAATTTGCCGATAGCGTGGGAGTGGATGTGGTCTCTTCTTCGTTGGGGTATTTCTCTTTTGATGTAGAGGCCCTGAACTATCATCAAGATCAATTGGACGGGAGGACTTCCTTGATCAGTCGTGCCGCTAAGATGGCTTCATCAAAAGGGATCTTGTTGTTTAGTAGCGCCGGCAACGAGGGGGGCGGTAGCTGGGGAAAGATAACCTTTCCAGCGGATGCCCCGGATATATTGACAGTGGGCGCTATCACGGATCGTAAGAAGAAAAGTAATTTCAGTTCTGTTGGCTTTACGGCGGATTACCGGGTGAAGCCGGATGTGGTTGCCTTGGGTACGGGCTGTTGCGTGATAGATCCTACGGGGAATATCCGTTACGCGAACGGTACCTCTTTCGCTACGCCGATCTTAGCGGGGTTGGGTGTTTGTCTATGGCAAGCGTTTCCCAGTCTGACGAATAAGGATATAATCTCTCTTTTGCAGCGTTTCGGCAGTAAGTTTGAGCAACCGGACGCTGAGTTGGGATATGGCATCCCGGATGTGTACAAAGCTTATAAACAAGAGCGTAAATATGCGGCCGAATCTAAATAACTTATCGGGTGAGAAAGAGGCTCTATCTTTGTTAGAGCTGAATACTCGTATACGGGGTGCGTTGTCGAGGGCTTTCCCGGAGACTTGCTGGGTGCGTGCGGAGATGAGCGATGTGCGGGTGAATACTTCTTCCGGACATTGTTATCTGGAGTTTGTGGAGAAGAATGTGCAGACCGGGCAATTGGTGGCCAAGGTACGAGGGTCTATCTGGGCGAAGACGTTTCGTATGTTGAAACCTTATTTCGAGATGGAGACCGGTCAGATGTTCGCTTCCGGCTTGAAAGTGTTGGTGAAGGTGTCTGTTGAGTTCCACGAGTTGTATGGATTGAGTCTTACGGTGCTTGATATAGATCCGGCTTATACGTTAGGTGATATGGTGCGTAAGCGTATGGAGATTATCCGCCAATTGCAGGAGGAAGGGGTCTTTACACTGAATAAGGAATTGCCTTTTCCGCTACTTCCTAGGAGAATCGCTATCATTACTTCTCCGACGGCTGCCGGCTACGAGGATTTTATGAATCAGTTGACACGGAATAAAGGAGGTTATCCGTTCTATACCAAATTATTCCCCGCCTTGATGCAGGGAGAACGGACGGAGGCTTCTGTAATAGCGGCTTTAGACCGGATTTATCAACATCAAGATCTTTTTGATGTGGTCGTGATTATCCGTGGGGGTGGGGCTACCTCGGACTTGAATAGCTTCGATTCTTATCTGTTGGCGGCGAATTGCGCTCAATTCCCTTTACCGATTATCACGGGTATCGGGCACGAACGGGATGATACGGTTGTAGATTTGGTGGCGCATACCCGGATGAAGACACCGACCGCTGTCGCCGAGTTCCTTATTTCCCGAATGGATAGCGTTGGTGAGGAGTTGGAGAGTTTGCGTCAAGACGTGAGTTTATTGGCTATGGATATTCTATCCCGACAGAAAAACTATTTACAATTGGTAGCGACCCGTTTCCCTTCTATCGTGACAAGCCGGATCGAGCGGAATCGTTCGGGACTGCAAACGATAGCGAGCCGTTTACCTGCGATGGCATCGGGTTTGTTATCACGCCGCCAGTCGGTGCTTGAGAATACGGAACTTCGCTTGCGAAACGGTATTACCTCTAAACTCTCCGAGGATGTGCGTTTTATCCAGCTTACGGAACAGTTTATCAAGATGGCTTCTCCTGATTATATCTTAAAGCGAGGCTATAGCTTAGCCTTGAAAGATGGCAAGATTATCAAACATGCCTCTGATTTGCGAGCCGGCGAAGAACTGACGACTCGCTTCATCGATGGTGAAATAAAAAGTATTATCAAACCATAGAGGGTGGTTTTATAACCGTCCGATAAATACATAATTAATATGGCGAAGAAAGAAGAAACATATAACGAGGCGATCGAGAAACTTCGTAAGATCGTGGCTGAGATCGAGAATGGAGACTTGGATGTCGATATCCTGTCCGAGAAGGTAAAAGAAGCTACCCGTCTGATCAAGCTCTGCAAGGAGAAGCTGTATAAAGTGGATGAGGAAGTTAAAAAAGTTTTGGAGGAATTGGATTGATGAATAAGTACGTCTTGATCGTTGCCGGGGGTAAAGGGCTTCGTATGGGTGGAGATCTGCCGAAGCAGTTTATTCCTATGCGGGGGAAACCTCTTTTGATGCATACGTTAGAGGCTTTTCATCGTTGGGATGCTTCCGCACGTATAATCCTTGTGCTTCCGGAGGATCATCAGCCGTATTGGAATATGCTTTGCAAGGAAATCGGCTGCAAGGTCCCGCATGCGATCGTGAAAGGGGGAGATACTCGCTTCTTCTCGGTTAAGAATGGGTTGGATTGGCTTTTGGCGGAGAGGCGTCGGAAGGGGGAGGAGGATAGCGGTCTGAGTTTGGTCGCTGTGCACGATGGCGTTCGTCCTTTCGTCTCTCCGGAGGTTGTTGAGGCCTGCTTTGATAAAGCGGCTGTCACGGGAGCCGTTATCCCGGTTGTTCCGATGATTGATTCCCTGCGTGAGACAGATGAAAAAGGGAGCCATCCGGTGGACCGTTCCCGCTATATGGCTGTACAAACCCCGCAAGTCTTCCATTTGGAATTATTGACAGAAGCCTATGAGCAACCTTATTCGTCTTTATTTACGGACGACGCTTCCGTGGTGGAGGCGATGGGGCATGCGATTGATACGGTTCCCGGTGATCGTGAGAATATCAAGATTACCACGCCTTTTGATTTGTTAATAGCGGAAGCGATGTTTGCCCGGTAAACCTTAAAAACTCATAGATGTTATGCTGGACCTTGATAAGCGATCGATTACGTATTTGCCGGGAGTAGGACCCAAGAAGGCGGATATCCTGCAAAAGGAAGCGGGGATATCGTCGTATGAGGACTTGCTCTTTTATTTTCCTTATAAATATATAGATCGCAGCCGGTTTTATAAAGTAGCTGAGATCAGTGGGAATATGCCTTATATCCAGTTGAAAGGCCAGATTCTCTATTTCGATACGCTAGGCGAGGGACGGAGTAAACGGCTGGTCGGTAAGTTCTCGGATGGTACGGGCACGATCGATTTGGTCTGGTTCAAGGGCTTGAATTATGTGACAGATAAGTATCGTCCCAATACCGAGTATATAGTTTTCGGAAAGCCTACGGAGTTCGGGCATACCTATAACATACCGCATCCGGATATCGACTCAATGGAGCAAGCTGATCAAGTGGCGAATGGCTTGACTCCTTTCTATAATACCTCGGAGAAAATGAAGAAATCTTTCTTGAATTCCCGGGCGATCCAGAACCTGCAATATACGTTGTTAAGCTGGCTGAACTGGGAACTTCCAGAGACGCTTTCCCCCGACGTATTGAAACGGATCCATATGATGTCTATGACAGAGGCAATGCGGAATATCCATTTCCCGGAATCTGCCGCTAAGTTGCGTGACGCCCAGTTACGTTTGAAGTTTGACGAGCTTTTCTTCATACAATTAAATATATTACGTACCGCTAGCGTTCGGAAACTGAAGCTAAAAGGGATCGTTTTCCCTACGGTCGGCCATTATTTCAATACGTTCTATAAAGAGTATCTTCCTTTTGAGTTGACGAACGCCCAGAAACGGGTAGTCCGTGAGATCCGGATCGATATGGGTAGCGGGCGGCAGATGAATCGCCTGCTGCAAGGTGATGTGGGGAGTGGCAAGACTTTGGTAGGCTTATTGTCTATGCTATTGGCGATAGATAATCATTGCCAAGCTTGTATGATGGCTCCTACCGAGATATTGGCAACCCAGCATTATGCGACGATCATGGGATTCCTGAAAGATATGGACGTTAAGGTCGCTCTTTTGACCGGATCTACCAAGAAGAAAGAGCGGGATAAGATATTACCGGCTATTGCCAGCGGTGAGATCCAGATCGTGATCGGGACGCATGCGTTGATTGAGGAGACAGTGGTTTTCTCTTCGTTGGGATTAGCGATTATCGATGAGCAGCACCGTTTTGGTGTGGAGCAACGCTCACGCCTTTGGACGAAGAATGCGATCGTGCCGCATGTGTTGGTGATGACGGCTACCCCGATTCCCCGTACTTTGGCGATGACTTTGTATGGGGATCTGGATGTATCGGTGATCGATGAGTTACCTCCGGGACGTAAACCGATACAGACGCTTCATCGCTATGATAATAAAAAGGCGCAATTGTATGAGTTCCTTCGGAAAGAGATACAAAAGGGGCGTCAGGTTTATGTGGTATATCCCTTGATTGAAGGAAATGAGAAACTGGATTATAAAGACTTGGAGGCCGGTTTTGAGACGTTCAAGGAGGTCTTCCCAGAATATAAGGTATGTATGGTACATGGCCGTATGAAAGCGGCGGATAAGGATACCGAGATGCAGAAGTTTATCTCCGGCGAGGCGCAAATCTTGATGGCTACTACGGTTATAGAGGTTGGCGTGAACGTGCCGAACGCATCCGTCATGGTGATCGAGAGTGCTGAACGTTTCGGTCTCTCTCAACTTCATCAGCTTCGTGGCCGGGTAGGACGTGGTGCTGAACAATCTTATTGTATCTTGGTCTCTTCCTATAAACTAAGTAATGACACTCGTAAGCGACTGGAGATTATGGTGAACAGTACGAATGGTTTTGAGATCGCTGAGGCGGATCTCCGTCTCCGGGGACATGGAGATCTGGAAGGTACCCGGCAAAGTGGCGAGGGGATAGACCTTAAAATAGCGGACTTGGCGGCCGATGGACAAATACTTCAATATGCGCGGGATATCGCTCAAGGAGTTCTTGACGAAGACCCCGAATTATTGTCCGAACAGCACCGGATATTGAGCGAAAGGCTCAAAACTCTGTTCACAAGGAAGATAAATTGGGGAATGATTAGCTAATATGTTGTGAAACATATTGTTCTGTAAGCCTTTGATATTTAACTTGTTTGTTCGCTTGTTTTGCTTTTATTCAAAGTCATTGCAGAAATTTTTCGTTAATCAATTTTGTCGGCTTATTCAAATTTCCGAACTTTGACAAGTTGACAATCAGGCAGAGATGCCGGGTATTGCCGTTTTATCCTGAATTATAAGAATGAAAGTTATCAAAAAATGAGTATAAAGACATTTCTATTCATTTGTTGTGCCGCTGTGATGGTATCGACTGCAAATGCGGAGAATCCGGTGAAACCGGAAACTCCGGAGACTCCCAATCATCCAACCCACAAACTTATGGACAAGCGTGTATCTGAGTTAATGGCCGACCGTGTTGGCTTTAAGAAAGATATGGCTTTGAAGGAGCTTGCGGAGATTAATGAGAAAGCGGAGTTGGAGGCGAGAGAGAACTTGATGTTCCCTGCCGATGAATTATATGGCGAATGGACAAATGAATGGGTGAATCCTTTCCGGGGTAAAAAGGTAGATATGCCGGATTCTTGCGTGATTGATTGTTCTACTTTTGTCTTGCCTATGGACTCTATGACAAGGGTCACTTCAAAGTATGGTCCTCGCCGTAGACGGATGCATAAGGGGATAGACTTGAAAGTGCAAATTGGAGATACGATCCGTGCGGCGTTTGACGGCAAGGTGCGTATCAAGAATTTCGAGCGTAGGGGATATGGCTATTATCTTGTGATTCGCCATCCGAATGGTTTAGAGACTGTATATGGTCATTTATCTAAATTCTTAGTAGGTGTGAACGATATCGTACGGGCTGGAGATCCGATCGCTTTAGGGGGAAATACAGGACGCTCTACGGGATCTCATTTGCATTTTGAGACTCGTTTTCTTGGACAGGCTATTAACCCGGCTGATATTATTGACTTCGAGAACTCAATACCTCATCAGGATCAATATGTGTTTCGTAACGTCAAGATTAACGGACGTAAGAGCAATATCTATACATCTTCCAATAGTCAGATGGTGTACCATCGTGTAAAATCCGGTGATACCTTAGGTAAAATCGCACGTATATATGGTACGACAGTGAATGAGCTTTGTCGTTTAAATGGATTGAAATCTACTTCTATGTTACGTATCGGCCAGTCCATTCGTTGTAGTGCCGGTGTGGAAACCGCAGCTAAAGCGACTCCAAAAGCTCAAACTCAAAAGAAATCGACTGCTTCCGTATCTTCTAAGAAAATCACGGTACAGGCAAGTTCTTCCGCTACCGCTTCTTTAGGAGAAGACACGAATACAATGAATGATGTGGAGGCTACTTCGGTTTATCATCGTATTAAATCCGGTGATACGCTTGGCGCTATCGCTAAAAGATACGGTACTTCTGTTAGTAAACTCTGCGAATTGAACGGTATCACAAAGACTACCGTGTTGCGTTTAGGACGCTCATTACGCTGTTCATAACGATATATAAGATGTAAGGAAACGAAAAGGAGCCGCTTATAAAGTGGCTCCTTTTTGTTGTAACCTCTTTTCATTTATCTTATTAGCTTTTGTTGTCTTGAATTTTCGAGAACATCTACGTCTTTTTTCCTATATTCGCGGGTATAATCTAGGATAGTATGCCAAATACAAAGGAACAATTCGAGCAAGTGATCTCCCTGTGCCGGGAGTTGTTCGAGAAGAAGTTGAAAGATTACGGGCCGTCGTGGAGGATCATGCGCCCCCAGTCGGTTACCGATCAGATATTTATCAAGGCGAACCGTATCCGTAGCTTGGAGATCAAGGGGATGAGCATGGTGGACGAGGGAATCCGTCCGGAGTTTATCGCTATCGTTAATTATGGTGTGATCGGCTTGATCCAATTGGCGTTGGGATTCGCGGATACGACCGATATCACGATAGAGAAAGCCTTGGAATTATACGATAAATACATTGCGGAGACGAAGGAACTGATGTACGCCAAGAATCATGATTATGATGAGGCGTGGCGCAGCATGCGTATCAGCTCGTACACGGATCTTATTTTGATGAAGATTTATCGGACTAAGCAAATCGAGAGTCATGGAGGCAAGACGCTCGTTTCTGAGGGAGTGGACGCCAACTACATGGATATGATTAATTATGCCCTCTTCGGTTTGATCAAGCTGGAGTTTGGTGAGGAGTGAGCTACATGGAATATAAGGAAACCGTAAAGAAAGTGATCGCAGAGGTCTGCCGCCTGTTACTGGGAGTAGTCTTTATCTTCTCCGGGACGGTGAAGGCTGTCGATCCCATGGGAGGAGCCATTAAGATTGGCGACTATCTGACTTCCTTTGGGCTGGATAAGCTGCAACCTTTTACGGTATTGATCTCCTTCAACTTGTCCGCTCTGGAATTCATGCTGGGTGTCTGTATGCTATTAGGGGTGTACCGGCGGTATACGACCTTCTTGACCTTGCTGATGATGTCTTTCATGACGCCGCTGACGCTGTATCTGGCGATCTTCAATCCCGTATCGGATTGCGGTTGCTTCGGGGACGCCTTGGTGATCAGTAATTGGCAGACCTTCTATAAGAATGTCGTACTTTTGGCCGCCGCTATTTACGTGTTCATCCATAATCAGCGGCTTTTACAAGGCTATACCTACCATGTCTACTGGTTCGTGGCCTTGTGGGCATATGTCTTCGCTATCGGTTTCGCTTACCGGAATTATAATCATTTGCCGATCTTGGATTTCCGTCCCTATAAGTTGGGTGCGAATATCCCTGCCTTGATGTCGATACCGGAAGGTGCGCCCGAGGATGAATATGCGTATTCTTTTATTTACGAGAAGGATGGCGTACAGAAAGAATTTTCTTTGGAGAACGCCCCGGCCGATGATAGCACGTGGACTTTCGTGGATTCAAAGACCAAGCTGATCAAACAAGGATACGTTCCCCCCGTTACCACATTTCATATCTATAATGAGAATGACGCAGACGTGACTGATGAGTTGCTGAACGACCCGAAAGGTCTTTTCCTTTTGATCGCTCCCCGTCTGGAGAATGCGGATGATGAGCGTATCGACGAGATTAATAACGTATACGATTACGCCTTGGAGAACGGCTTGGGCTTCTATTGCGTGACGGGTTCTTCCGCTGATGCTATCGCTACATGGAGCGATAATACCGGTGCCGAGTATCCGTTTCTTATGGCCGATGATGTCCTTTTGAAAACGATCATCCGCTCCAATCCGGGATTGGTCTTGCTGAAGAAAGGTACGATCTTGATGAAGTGGCATTACAACGATATCCCACAGGAAGAAGACCTGAAAACGATCGTAAACGGCTATCTGGAAGGAAATACCGACTGGAAAGCGAAAGAAGATGCCCGGCTAATAACCAACCTATTAAGTTTTACCGTACCTTTGTTGCTGGTTTGGGGATACGATGCCTTGCGCAATCGCCGTCGCCGGAAAGGAAAAGAATCTGAATAGAGATTTATTTGTATTACATATTTAAATTATTAAGTTATGAGAAAGAATATTGTTGCAGGAAACTGGAAAATGAACACTACTCTTGCTGAAGGTCTTGCTTTGGCTAAAGGTTTGGACGAGGCTTTGAAGGGTAAGACTCCGAATTGCGATGTGATCATCGGTACTCCGTTCACTCACTTGGCAAGCGTTGCTGCCGCTATCGATACAAACAAGATCGGTGTTGCAGCTGAGAACTGCGCTGACAAGGAAAAAGGTGCTTATACAGGTGAGGTTTCTGCCGCTATGGTAGCTTCTACTGGCGCGAAATATGTGATCTTAGGCCACTCTGAGAGACGTGCTTATTATCATGAGACTCCGGAGATCTTGAAGACGAAGGTTGAGTTGGCTTTGGCTAACGGTTTGACTCCGATCTTCTGCATCGGTGAGGTTTTGGAGGAGAGAGAAGCCGGTAAGCACTTCGAGGTAGTAGACGCTCAGATCGCTGGTTCTTTGTTCGATCTTTCCGCTGAGGATTTCAGCAAGATCGTCTTGGCTTACGAGCCGGTATGGGCTATCGGTACAGGTAAGACTGCTTCCGCTGAGCAAGCTGAGGAGATCCATGCTCACATCCGCGCTACTTTGGCCGCTAAATATGGCAATGAGGTAGCTGATAACTGCACGATCCTTTACGGTGGTAGCTGTAACGCCGGTAACGCTAAGGAATTGTTCGCTAAACCGAACGTAGACGGTGGTTTGATCGGTGGCGCTTCTTTGGCCGTTGACAAATTCATGCCGATTATCGAGGCTTTTTAATTAATTCATAATAAGAAGGTATCTTTCCCCTCAATGAATGGGGAAAGATACTCTTTTTAATATTCTATCTATGAAAAGAATTCCTTGTATCTTATTGCTATTTGCCTTTATGATGGCCGGTACTTCATCTTTATTCGCTCAGACGGCGTTGGAAGGTGAGCGTTCGACCATATTCGATGCGTTGCAGAGATCCGGTTTGGGAAAAGGCGAGGTCGTTATCAATCAATCCGCCGCTATCCGCGAGATGGTGGGTGAGCGTATGCGTGGAGCGAACGTGGAGACGACAGATAGCCTTACCTTCTTGAAGGTACAAGGGTATCGTACGCAGGTATTTTCCGGTAATAACCAACGGGTCTCGAAAGACGAGGCTTTTCGTAAGGAGAAGGAAATCAAGGAGCTTTTTCCAGAGATCCCGACGTATGTCACTTACAACGCCCCGTTCTGGAAGTTGCGTGTGGGAGATTTCCGCTCGCATGAGGAGGCCTATCATATGATGCGCCTGTTGATGGGTGCTTTCCCGAAATACGGGAAGGAAATGTATATCGTACGAGAAGAGATAAAAATTCCCCTAAATTAAAGAGAATGTCAGAAGTAAACGAAGAGACGCTACGTGCCCGGGAAGCTTTGGCCGGCCATTATAAGGAAGTATTGGGTTTGCTGGGTGAGGATGCCGGGCGTGAGGGTCTGCTTAAAACGCCGGAACGTGTGGCGAAAGCCATGCAGTTTTTAACCAAGGGATATCATGAGGACCCGGAGGCGGTGCTCCGTTCCGCCATGTTTCAGGAAGAGGATTACAAACAGATGGTTATCGTGAAAGATATCGATTTCTTCTCCCTTTGTGAGCATCATATGTTGCCTTTCTTCGGCAAGGCCCACGTGGCTTATATCCCCAAGAAATATATTACGGGCTTAAGCAAGATCCCTAGGGTAGTGGATATCTTCGCCCGCCGTCTCCAGATACAGGAGCGTATGACGATGCAGATCAAGGATTGCATCCAGAGGACCTTGGACCCGTTGGGCGTGATGGTCGTGATCGAGGCGCAACATATGTGCATGCAGATGCGTGGCGTGGAGAAACAAAATTCCTTGACGACTACCTCTGATTTCACCGGCTTTTTCCAACAAGCTAAGACGCGCGAGGAGTTTATGAATCTGATCAAGCATAACCGCTGATCATCTCCCGTCATAGCTTACTCCAGTTTAGCCGTATAACTGATCCGCAGTGATACGGCTTTTATTATATCCCTACGTTTCCATCCGTTGAGTTACTGTTGTGATAAATATATAGGCGGGATGCAACTTTAATGGAGACCTATTCATCAATTAGATATAAGGACATTAAAAATATCAAGTTATGAAGACCAACAATTACCTATTCCTGTCGCTCTGTCTCTGCATACCTTTGTTTGCGTTGACTGGGTGTGACAATGATTCTTCTGAAGAACCTTTCGGAACCGATACTGAGCGATATGATATACCTTTGGATACTAAATCGCTAGAGGTAAACGCTAGAGGGCAGAAGTTCGCTTTTAATTTTTATAAGGAAATGGCTGGCAAGGAGGAGTCGAATTTTTGTATCTCTCCTTTAAGCGCCTCCTTTTGTTTGGGTATGGTATTGAATGGGGCGAATGGTAATACGTATACAGAGCTACAAGAAGCCTTAGGTTATGAGGGCTTAACCAACGAGGAGATAAACGCTTATGCCCAAATGATGCAGACGGAGCTTCCCAAGTTGGATGGTCGTACTGTTTTCATGAATGCGAATAGTATGTGGATCAAGGATGATTTCCAAATGCTGGAACCATTTGTAAAGACCAATCAGACATATTATAATGCCGAGGTTTATAACGAGCCGTTCAATATGGAGACGGTGGACAAGATCAACCATTGGTGCGCCAATAAAACGAATGATTTGATCCCTAAGATGCTGGAGACAATCAGTCCCAATACATTGGCATGCCTGATCAACGCCATTTATTTCAAGGGAGTGTGGAAAATGGAGTTCGATAAGGGAGATACAAAGGACAAGCCGTTCCATCTAAAGGACGGATCAGAGATCAAAGTTCCTACCATGAAACAACAAGCGACAAATTATTATTATGGTGATGAGCAGGTATCTGTCGTGGAACTACCTTATGGAAACGGAGCGTTTAGTCTGGTTCTTTTTATGCCGTCCGATAAGAAGAAAACCTCGCTAGATGAGTTGATTGCAGACTTGGATGCGGATCGTTGGAACCAGTGGATGAGTAACCTGAGCTCTTATTCGTTCGACCTCTATTTGCCTCGCTTTACGATGGAATCAAGTATGGATTTAACAGATGTGATGAGGACATTGGGAGTCAAGGATGCCTTTAAGTCGGAGGCAGACTTCACGAATATATCAACCGAACAGCCTTTATTTATAGGCTTGATAAAACAAAATACCTTTATTAAGGTCGATGAGTCCGGCACGGAAGCCGCCGCTGTTACGATAGTAGATATGGATACAAGTGCGCTTCCTCCCGCTACCACTTTAAAGGAACTTCGTTTTGATCATCCCTTCGGCTATGTCTTAAAGGAGAATAGTACGGGTGCCATTTTATTCGCAGGCCGAGTGGATCATCCCAAGTCTTAAAATAAATCAGCGTGTGTACCGGTATCGGTCATGATCAAGACCAGTTCGGTATCGTTTTGTTGCCATATTAAGAGCCAGTCGCTTTTAATATGGCATTCCTATAAGCCCTCAAATTTACCGCTTAGTTTATGGGGGTGATATTGCATTGGGAGGGAACCGGTTTCTTGAAGAATGCCGATAACTTCCCATAGGAGTTCTGGATTGCAATTCCTTTTCAAGCATTTCTTGAAACTCTTATCAAATTGCTTGGTAGTCTGTACGTCGTACATGGTTTATTGATTTAGCAAATGCTTTTTTAGATCTTCCATATCTTTGGCCTTATAAACCCTTCCTGCCTTGATATCCTCCAGTCCCTTCTCTATACCGGACTTCTTCCTGCCGATATTCCAACCGAATTTCTTGGCCAGTTCTTTGAGCAAGGCCATGTCTACCTCCGGTAAGGTAATTTCTACTTTCTTGACTGTCACTTCCATATCTTGGGTTGTTTATAGATTGTATGTGACAAAAATACGTTTTTTTATTGAATTGATAATCATCTTTGAGAGATTTCGAGAAAGACGATCGAAGGATATGACAATCTGTTAGGATTGACAATTTGTAATCGGAAGTCCCGGAGAATCGATTTTTCCGGGCTAAGGTACGTCTTGTGTTTGAATTTGAAAAAATAAATCAGCAATCGGTTCATTGATAGAGCAATGCTGAAAAATGGCCTTTTGTTCTAGCGAAAATAATTCATCGTAATTCATATCCGATGGAGCAAAAGGAGGGAAAAACGGTGTTACGATAGGGCTATAAGGAGGTAAGAATGCCCATTCACGACTACTTACAACCCTATTTGCGACTGCTTATAATGCCCAATGGCACTACTGGCGTTGCTTAACGCGACCGTATGTGTAGGCTTTTGTCGCCTAATGTGTATCGAAAACGGTCTTTTTCATTGGAAAAGCACTGTTTATTGTTATCTCCCCTCCTTTATCTTGTGATTCCTGTGGAAATGAGATGTTATGGAAAAGCTCTAATACTACTCAAAAAGACAGAAAAGCCTCTTCGTGGATGACTTTATGGAAATGAGAATTTTGCTTGATCAACAGCTGGAAAAAGCGTTTAGAAGTGAATAACTAATCACTTCTAAAGCCGTTAGTTATTCACTGGGTATACTCGTTAGTTATTCACTCGACAAGCCGCAAGTTATTCACTTCAGAAGGCAAAAGTAGGAGATTTTACCTTTCATCCCCCGGATACTTCCGTTGGTCACAATAATTTGATTGGATATTCCTGCTGATGTAATTTTGATATAAAAACGACATGAGCAGGAATCTTTTTATAATAGTTCTATTGATAATTACCCCTTTTTGTGGTTGGGGACAGGTCGATACGATAGCGGACCAGAAGTTACAGGAAGTGGTGATCATGGCTAAGCTCCCTACGGTAGAGATGAAACCGGGGAAGATGACTTATAGGCTGGATGCCTCTATCACCCAAAGCCAAGGGAATGTCTACGACGTGTTGACCAGTTTGCCGGGAGTCGTGATACAAAATGATGGCACTATTTTCTTGAATGGTCAAAACGGGGCGAATATCTTGATGGATGGTAAGCCTACCTATTTATCGGGGCAAGATCTTGTCAATCTCTTAAAATCGACTCCTGCCTCCATTACGGATAAAATCGATTTGATTACGCATCCCTCGGCACGTTACGACGCTAGCGGAAACTCCGGTATTATCGATATACGTACGAAGAAGATATTGCGAAGAGGAATGAACCTTTCGGTAAACGGTAGTTATGACCAAGGTAAATATGGAGAGGGTTTCGCTTCTACTACCCTGAATCTGCGAACGAATAAGTTCAACTTCTATCTCTCTTATTCCTATTCCCGGAAGAATGATTACGATGATCTGTATGTGGAGAGAAACTATCTGGAAGGTTGGCGGCCGGAAGGGGAGACCGGGCAGATGACGCAATCTTCCTATCGAACTTGGAAGAATACATCAAACTATTATCGTTTCGGGATCGATTATCAAATGTCGGATAAGACTACGATCGGGTTTTCGACGGATGGTAATCTGGCGGGTAACAAGGTTGAGGGAGATATGAACTCATCCATTCCTAAGCGATCTCCGCAAACCGGAGGTTCGCTTCGCACCTTGAACGATCAGAATCGTTCGCAGGATAATTTTACGGCTGTTTTAAGTTTAACACATACCTTTAACTCTGATGGTGGGGTCTTGGATGCCTCTATGGATTACTTGCGTTATCGATACGAGGAAGACCAATATTTGAATAGCCAAGATACCTTGTTTGGGGATATGGATGGAGGAATCCATTTATACTCCGGACAAGCGAATCTGGTGTGGCCTTTCTCGAAATCCTTCACGTTCCATGCAGGCGCCAAGACCTCTTTTGTCTCTATTGATAATAACGCTGATTATAATCGGTTACAAGGTGATTCTTGGCAACCGGACCATGACTTGAGTTGTGATTTTCAGTATGACGAGAATATAAACGCGGGCTATGTACAGCTTGACGCCAAATTCTCTTCTATAAGTCTGGAGGCAGGTCTTCGTCTGGAAAATACCCGCATAGAGGGCGAACAATCGGGTAACGCTTATCAAAGAGACTCCTCGTTTACCAATCATTATACGCACTTGTTCCCAACGCTTTCTGTTCAGTATGCCTTGAGGAATGGGAATAGTCTGTCGCTAACTTATGGCAAACGGATTGTCCGTCCGAATTACCGGGACCTGAATCCGTTTGTATATATCCACGATGAGTATACGTATGATAAAGGTAACACCTTATTACGCCCGGAATTATCCGATAATCTGGAACTGGCCTATATACATGGCGATTTATTCCGGGTGGGGCTTGCTTTCAATTATACGAAGGATGTAATTATCAAGAGCTATTTGGATCAAGGGAACTATGTCGTTTATGTCTCACCGGAAAATCTCTCTTCCCGCGTCAGCGTAGGTCCCCGGCTCAGTACCTCCCAATTACCGTTAACCTCATTTTGGAACGTGAACGTCAGCGCATCCTTGATCTATAACCGGTATCGTTTACCGGAGAATTATCAAGTAAAGGTGAATAAGAGATGGACGCCGAATATCGGGATCTCGAATCAGTTTAGCTTTGCCCGGACTTGGAGCGCTGAACTTATCGGTTTCTATAATGGGAAAATGGCGGCGGGACAAGCTACGATCTATCCGTTATGGCAAATAAATGCCGGTATCCAGAAGAAGATATGGAAAGGCCGGGGAACGATCCAGTTATTCGCACGGGATATTTTCCATTCGAATGTATCGAGAATGAGCGTGATGACTCCCACCCAGCACGCTTTTATAAAAGAGCGGATGAACCGGACGGTAGTCGGTATTTCATTGACCTATCGTATAAATCGTGGTTTGGAGGTGAAAGAATCTCGCCGGAAGCATAGCGTAGATGAAAGTAAAAGAATAAATTTGTGAAACCTCTAGACAAATGGTTTATGAAAAAGATATATAAGTGGATATATGCCTTGATTTTTGCGGTCTCTTTGTATTCTTGTATCCGCTGGGTAACGGATTATACGAAAGAAGGACACTACTGGACACAGTCCTTGGGGAATAGTATCCTAGAGATCGTGATCCTTGCATTTGTCTCTTATTTGTTTTTTATTTATTTCAGACGCCAGATCGAGAAGAGCCGAAGAGCGAAAGAACCGAATAGGTGGAAATTTGTTTGGAGATCGTATGGAATGCCTTTCTTATTGATTATATTGGGAGTGAATGCTACGTTGGCAATTACCCGTATATTTACCGGTGATACTTTCCATATGGACGATATAATAATTGCGAACGTGATAGGGAGCTTGTTTGCGTTTATGGTCTATAATGTTCAGCGAGCTCAAGTATTGGATAAAGATTACGCCGAGCAGCGTATCCAACTGGAAAAGATCAAGAATGATCAATTACAGACGGAATTGAAGTTCTTGAAATCCCAATATCATCCTCACTTCTTGTTTAATGCGCTCAATACCGTTTATTTCCAGATTGATGAAAGTAACAAGGCGCCTCGTCGCACGTTAGAGATGATATCCGAACTCTTGCGTTACCAACTGTATGGCGGTAATCAGAAGGTCAGTATCCTACAAGAAATTGATTATTTGAAAACTTATATAGCTTTACGTAAGCTTCGTATGAGTGAACGCCTGCGGTTGCGTGTAGAGTTTCCGCCCGAATTGAATGAACTGAATATTTATCCGTTACTCTTCCTCCCGTTGGTAGAGAACGCTTTTAAATACGTAGGTGGCGATTATCAATTGGATATTATCATGAAATGGGAAAATAACCGGATCAGTTTGTTTATACGAAACTCCATCCCCGAGCTTTCAGCGGAGGACGAAGCGTTGCGTAAATCGGTGGATGAACGGCAACGTAAAGGCATCGGTCTGGTAAATTTACGCCGCCGATTATCTTTATTGTATCCCAATAAGCACCGTTTGGAAACCCGGAAAGAAGAGACTGAGTTCGTAGCGGAATTAATGATTGAAATAGAAGAAATATGACAATAACCTGCGTGATAACAGATGATGAGCCGATGGCCCGTAAAGGATTGCAATCGTATGTGGAGCGAGTGGATTTTCTCTCCTTGACCGGTGTATGTGAGGACGCTATCCAATTAAATACCCTGTTGAAAACTCAGCAGCCGGATTTACTTTTGTTAGATATCGAGATGCCTTATCTTTCCGGTTTGGATTTATTGGCGACCTTAAACCAGCCTCCCAAAGTGATCGTTACTTCCGCTTATGAGCAATATGCCTTGAAAGGGTATGAGCTGGATGTCGTGGATTATTTGCTGAAGCCTATTTCCTTTGAGCGTTTCTTAAAAGGCGTGAATAAGGTGCACGACCTGTTGGCTCGGGAGAATACGCCGGATGCGGATGCCTCGTTTTTCGTGAAAAGCGAGAAGCAAATGCGTAAGATTTACCTAAGAGATATCTTATTTGTAGAGGCGTTGGAAAATTATGTTAGTATCTATACTACTTCCGGTAGAGTATTGACCCATTCAACCTTGAAGCGGATCGGGGAATCCCTACCCGATGATCAATTTCTCCAAACGCATAAATCGTATATAATTAATGCGGATCGTGTCGATCTGGTAGAAGGGAATAGATTACGTATCGAATCCTATCAAATCCCGATCGCCCGTAATCTCAGAGATGTTGTATTTAAGCGTATCCTTAAGAATACGTTGTAATTATATGACTGTAGCTAGGTCATAGAGACGCGGCACATGCCGCATCTCTACAACTGGGTATTTTGTTATTTGAATAACATTGGGGCGAATTTTGTGAGGTAGATGCGCCAGTTTTTCCAGATATGGCCGCCGTCGCTCTCGTAGTATTCGTATTTGTAGCCGTTATCGTCTAGTTTCTTACGATAGTCTACGTTGTTCTTGTATAAGAAGTCGGTTTTACCGATGGCGATCCAGTATAATTTCGGGTGCTTGCCGAATTGTACTTTCAGCTTCTCATCCATATTCTGGTAGATGGGAGATTCGGAGCCTTCACGGGGGAGGATAGCGGCAGAGAATAATCCCACGTAATCGAACATATCCGGATATTGCTTAGATATATGCAAAGAATGGAAACCACCCATGGAAAGTCCGGCTATCGCACGGTTGGATTTCTTTTTTTCCACACGGTAATTGCTCTCGATAAACTTAATGACATCCGGGAAGCTGCTTTCCATGCTACCCTCCATGGTTTTAGGTAGTTGCATATTCGGCTTAACTAAACCTAGGCTGGATTCTCCCGGAGCGGCCTCTTGATCCGCGTTTCCGTTTGTCATAACCACGATCATCGGTTTTGCCTTACCTTGGGCGATCAAATTGTCTAAGATTTGGGCCGTACGTCCTAAGGCGATCCAAGCTTCCTCGTCGCCACCCATGCCATGTAAGAGGTAGAATACCGGATATTTTTTGCCACTTGTCTCATAGCCAGCCGGCGTATAAACGGTAATACGGCGAGTCTTTCCCAATGTCGGGCTCTCATACCAACGGCGGGCGACCGTTCCGTGAGGAACATCATTAACGCTGTATAAATCACCCTGTCCACCCTTAATGATAAAGATATTCGTAACGGATGCCACGTCACGGTTCAGATAGACATTATTAGGATCTGTAGTCTTTAATCCATCGACAATAAAGGAATAGCTATATAATTCGGAGGGAAGAGGTTCCGGTGTGGTATATTCCCAAACGCCTTCTTTACCTTCCTTTAAATCAACGGTACCGGGTACATCCACTAAACCGAACTGAGTCTCCATCTTCTGTGTGGGAAGGAAATCTCCTGTTACCTGCACCTTGATCGCTTTGGGTGCCATGAACCGGAAGGTTACGGTGTTATCCGGATGAATCTCCGGAGAGATGATGTTCTGACTACCCCAAAGGGCTTGTTGGGCGAACGTGATCACGCTGATCAGCATGAATACGGCCAAGATTGATAATCTTTTCATAATGATAAATTTATTAATGGTATTACTGAGGTCTAAAGATTTTTACAAATGTAATGAATAATCTGTTACATGAGCAATAAATAGGCTCGATAATGTGTGTCTTTCGTGACGGGGCATAATGAGAGGTAGCCTTCTTGAATCCTTCCATTCGCAAGGCGAAGTGGATAAGTCTCAGACATGAGGCGGTGTTTCTCGAGAGCTTCTCCGGCTTCCTTCTCGTAAGAAACCCGGTAATCGCCAACAGCCCTAGGCACTACATAATGCTGGAATAGACGTAAAGCGACCATTCCCATCGTGTACCGCATATTGATCTCAATGCAGGGATGAATAGCGAAAGATCCGTCCTTTTGTCTATAGACCAGCATGTCCACACCTATACAGCCCGCATAAGTAGATCCGTACACTTCTTGTAATACAGTGCGTACCGCCTCTTGGATGCGGGAATAGGTTTCTTCGCCCGTGAATCGGGTGATGCGAGAGAGCATGGTGGATTGTTCCTCTAGGATGTTGCCTGTATAGGAGCCTCGCTCCTCGGTATTGAAAACGGATAATCCCTCGTAACGGACAGTACCTTGCCCGTCGGAATAAAATTCCATGGCGAAATCCTGTACTTTGTCTAATCCGCTTTCGATACTGATCATTCCTTGTTTGTTGAATACGCCCTCTATCCAGTTTTTCGTTTTTGTATCCGGTTTTTGTTTCTCTACCCATAGCAATCCCCGTCCGGAAGAGGAATAGGGTGTTTTTAATACGAAGGGAGCGTTGCATAAGATCATGTATCTCTCCACCTCCCGGATTTTCGTGCAGAAACGAGGCGCTACCGGAATAGGGAGATCGGGTAGGAGGGCCTGTATCTTTTCCAGACATTCCGCCGCCGTTTGCCTACCGGTAAGGCGAAAATAATCCTCTTTCCAAGTCGGGACGGATAGCCGGACTTTTGCCTTGTCCCTCAACTGCTCGAATAAATGAAGACTATGCGGGGAAAGTCCCCACGGGGCTGCGTCCATAGGAGAGAGGTAGGGAGCGTTTTTCATCAGCATCGCTTTTGTTACAGGTATAGGAGCCGGGTGTAGGTCTTTGGGTAAATGGGCGAAAAACGGAGGGGTTGCCTTACTATCTTCCAGATAGACAAAATCATCCTCTTCCGCATACCAAACCGGCAGCAGCGCCAAGTCTTTTTGCATTTTACGGACATTTGTCGGTGCCGTGTAGTTCTGTGTCCCTAAAAGTACGGCCGTCTCGTGGCCGGGATTGAAATAATGTATCCGTGACATAAAAGCGTAAAAACAACAAAGCCGTCTTTTTAAAGGACGGCTTTGCTCGGGTTTATGAGATTGTTATTCCAGATTCTCGTCGATGGCATCGATCTTCTTGACTGTTAAAGCCATATCCTCTTTCAGTTTTTCGATCTTGCGTTCCATTTCTTTCAGTAAACCGCCGCCGCCCTTGGAGGAAATGCTTAGGAAGCCGATGTTGTTCTCGTAAGTCTGAAGCTCGTTCTTCATGCGCTCGTACATACGCATCAACTTATCACGCTCGCTGAACAAACGGCCTTTACCTCTTTCGCCGCTGGTCATCTCGTTTAGGTTGTTGCGGAACGACTGCATCTTGCGATCGTTCTGGTCTACCTTCAAGCGATCGAATTGCTGGTCAACCGCCTCGTGATATTCCTTGTAGATCTTATCTTTCTCCTTGAACGGTACGAAACCGATCGTGTTCCATTCCGCCATATAAGACTTCAAGGTCGTGATAGCCTCATCATGTCCAAGGCTCTCGTCCATGCCCTTAATCTTAGCGATCAACTCTTTCTTAGCGGCCAAGTTGGTCTGCTCTATGCTCTTTTGGGAAACAACGTTCTTATTCTTTTGCTCGAAGAAATAATCACAAGCCGAGATAAAACGTTTCCAGATAGCGTCGGAATGCTTACGGGCTACCGGTCCGATCGTCTTCCATTCTTTCTGCAAAGCGATCATCTTATCCGTCGTATCCTTCCAGTCCGTACTATCCTTCAAAGCCTCGGCTTTCTCGCATAACGCACGTTTAGCGTCGAGGTTTTTCTCCATATCGCTCTTGATCGCCTTGTAGAACTCGCTCTTCTTCTCGAAGTAGACATCGCAAGCGGCACGGAAACGTTCGAATATCTTTACGTTATATTTTTTCGGAGCGAAACCAATCGTCTTCCATTTCTCTTGCAAGCCGATTACCTCCTTATTCTTTTCTTCCCAATCCTTAAACGATTTCAACGCGCTGAAATCAATCGCCTCGATTTGTTCGCAAATCACGGTCTTCGCATCCAGATTCTCCTGCTCTTTCGCTTTTAGTTTCTCGAAGTGCTCTTGGTGACGCTTATTGATCACGGTTGAGGCAGCTTTGAAGCGAGCCCATAAGTCCTCACGTAACTCTTTCGCTACCGGCCCGATCTCACGCCATTGCTGGTGCAGCTTCTGAAGCTGGTGGAAAGCGGAGATAACATCCGGCTCGTTACCTAGTTTTTCTACGGTTTCGCACAAGGCGGTCTTCAATTCCAGATTCTTCTTGAAGTCGTAATCACGGAACTGATTGTTTATCTTGATAATATCATAGAATTTCTCGGTGTAGATCTGATAGTTCTTCCAAAGCTCGTTCACGTGCTCTTGGGGAACGGCCTTCACCTCTTTCCATCTTTGTTGGATGTCCTTGAAAGAGTTGTATAATTTATTGAAATCATCTTGGCTTTCGCAAAGCTCTTTCAACTGGTCGATCAACTGCAATTTCAAAGCGTAGTTAGCGGCCTTTACACGCTCTTCCTCGGCGAGGATAGCGGCTCTTTTCTCTTTATAAGAGGTGAGCAAATCCTTGATCTTGTTCTCGGTTTCGTCAGCGGGGGCTGTAAAATCCTTTTCTTCGCCACCATCAGCGATGAATACTTTCTTAAGCTCTTCCACCTCGTTACGACGGATCTTGTAGTAAGCCTGTTTCAAAGCCTCTACTTCTCCACGGGAAGTCTCTACGGAAGTCTCAACAAGTTCGGTTAACTTAGCGAGAATTTCTTCTTTGGTTAATTTACCTGCGGCAATAGCAGCGTCCGCCTCCGCTGTATCGTTGGCTTCAACGTCTGCGGTAGCATCGATTTCCGGCGTCTCAACCGGTTTTTTAGTTTCTTCCAATTTCCCGGCTTCTTCCGGCAAATTAGTCTCAAGAGTGTCCTTCATATACAATCGCTTTTAAGAAAAGGATAAATACATTCCTATATCAAGTCACAAATTAAACTAAATATTTTTGGATTACAGCATTTCGGGGAAATTATTTATCTAAAAAGTCATTTTGGATACTAATAGATGTTAAGGCCGGGCTATTTCTCTTGATTCCGGTTGTAGAGACGGGGCATGCCCCGTCTCTACACCGTCTACTTATACTATTTAATCTCATTTATCCCAAGAAGGAAATCAATACGCCGGCAGCTACCGCCGAGCCGATCACTCCCGAGATATTACTAGCCATGCAATATTGCAAGACATGGTTCTTCGGATCATATTGCAACGCGATCTCATTCGCCACACGAGAGGCCATGGGTACAGCACTTAAACCCGTGGCTCCGATAAGCGGATTGATTTTCTTCTTAGTGAACAAATTGAAAATCTTAACGAAGAAGATACCTCCGGCGATAGACAAGGCGAATGCCAAGAAACCGCCGATTACGATGCCGATTGTTGTCAGGTTCAAGAACGCTTCCGTGGTCATGGTCGCCCCGACGGATAATCCGAGGAAGATCGTGGCTGCGTTCATGATGCTGTTGGAAGCGGCATCGAACAGACGGAACGTATTGGTTCCGATCTCTTTTACAAGATTACCGAACATCAACATACCGATCAAAGGAACGGAGCTGGGAACAAACAAGGCGACTACGGTAGTTACCACGATCGGGAAGATAATCTTCAATACACGCAAATTTTTGATCTCCATGTTAGAAGGGTATTTCTTCTCTTGTTCCTTCATGTTGATCCGTAATTCTTTCTTAGAACACAGTAGCTTAACGACCAACGGGATGATAACCGGTACCAAAGCCATGTAAGAATAAGCGGCGATAGCGATCGGGCCTAGCAAATGCGGAGCCAATTTAATGGTCGTGAAGATAGCCGTCGGGCCATCGGCGCCACCGATAATACCTAAAGACGCTGCCTCTTTCGGTGTGAATCCCATCAAGATCGCTACCAAAAGCACCGTGAAGATTCCCAATTGGGCCGCGGCGCCGAAAATGGATAGGCGAAGGTTGCGGAGCATCGGGCCGAAGTCGGTCAACGCACCGACACCCATGAAGATAATCGGCGGCAAGAAGCCCGTCTTGATCAACATATAATAGATGAAGTTCATCAAGCCAAGCTCGTGTGCGATATCATGCAGCGGCATTTCCCAGATGTTTCTCATCACGCCGTGTACATTAATCAACCCATTCTCATCCGCTTGAATCACTCCCATATCGCCTCCGGGGAAATTGGCGAGCAATACGCCGAACGCGATAGGCACGAGCAATAGCGGCTCGTATTGTTTCTTGATACCGAGGTAGAGCAATACGAACGCTATGGCATACATGATCAAGAACTGCGGTTCAGCAATGATATTGCTGAACGCAGTCATCTCATATAAGTTTTGAAATATCTCGTTCATTATTGAATCGTCATTAATACATCATCCTCAGATACGGCATCACCGGAAGACAGGCAGATCGCCGTGATCGTTCCCCCGAACTCGGCACGTACGGCATTGTATGTTTTCATGGCCTCCACGTAGCAAAGGACATCACCTTCTTTCACTACGTCGCCTACCTTCACCGGTGTATCGGAAGCGTTCTTTATAAGGAAGAATTTACCTTCCAGCGGAGAAAGCACCTCTTTTCCAGCGCCTGCGGGAGCATTTGTTGTCTCCGGGGCTGTCGGGGCGGGAGCCGCTGTCGGTTTAACTTCCGGAGTCGCGCTGTTGGTATCACCAAAAGCGACGGTCACACGGTAAGCTTGCCCGTTTACATCTACGGTCATGACTTGCGGAGTAGTCGGCATCGTTAATGCAGCGGCAGGTGCCGGAGCCGGTGCGGCTGGAGTGGCGGGTACCGTCGGTTTACCGGCGTTCGCTTTCTCTGCCTTACGTTTTGCCACGTCTGCCTTAAACTCGACCTTGGCCTTTCCGGAGCGATATGCCTCGTATTGAGCGGGGTGCATGGCGTATTCGAAGAGTTCTTCCTCATCCTCGCCAACTTCCCATTGCTTCTCGTTCATCAACTTGCGATACTTATCCAACGCGTCCGGATAATTGTCTTGAGGATTGCCCTCGAAGAACTGGCGGCCTTCGGCCTTCGCCTTCTCGACGATCTCGGGAGCCAACGGGCCCGGAAGACGTCCGGCCTTTCCGAGGATCATATCCCAAATATCGTCGGCGATCATGCTCCAGCGGGCTTTCCCCTTCTCCATCTGCATGACGTTCATCAAAGCTAGGTTCTTCACGTATTGGCTGAATGGAGTTACCAATGGAGGATAACCGACACGTGGCCATACGTAAGCTACCTCGTCGAACAACTTGATCAATAACTGGTCTTGAGACATCAGCGGTTTGTTGTTCTTTATATTGCTCTTGTTGATCGTCTCTAGGTTCTTCTCAAGGTCTGCCATCAAGCTACCCATCATACCGCCCGGAAGTCCCGGTCCGATTAGCAAGGAATTCATCAACCGGTTCTTCGGGCTGATATACAATCCCAAGAAATCATCCATGAATTCTTGAACCAAGGCACGAACCTTCATATAAGCCTCCATATTGATCTCGGGCACCTTATAACCGGCGTCCTTCAACATCGCCTGTACGGTCAGCAAGTCCGCATGTCCTGTACCCCAAGAAAGCGGCTCCATACCTACGTCGATATAGTCGCAACCCGCGTTACAAACCTCCATGATGGAAGCTACGTTAAAGCCGGGACCGGCATGGCTATGATATTGGATCGGGATCTCTGGATATTTTTCCTTGATATTGGCTACGATACGGCCTAATGTGTACGGACGTCCGATACCGGCCATATCCTTGATACAAATCTCATCTGCTCCGAGCTCGATCAACTCGAATGCCATCTTGGTATAATACTCAACCGTATGTACCGGAGAATGCGTGATACACAAGGAGCATTGTGAGATCATACCGGCCTCTTTCGCGTATTTAATAGATGGGGCGATATTCCGTACGTCGTTCAAACCGCAGAACGTGCGGGCGATATCCGTTCCCTGCGCTTTCTTTACCTTATAAAATAGCTGACGTACATCGTCGGGTACCGGGCTCATGCGAAGGCCGTTCAACGCGCGGTCCAACATATGCGTCTGGATACCTGCCGCATGGAAAGGTTTTGTCCATTCACGGACCGCTTTATTAGGATTCTCTCCGAATAATAAGTTGACTTGTTCAAATCCTCCGCCATTCGTTTCCACCCGGGCGAAACAGCCCATCTCGATAATTGCCGGAGCGACTCTGGTTAGTTGGTCTACGGTCGGGACATACTTTCCGGCAGATTGCCACATGTCTCTGAAGACCAAACTGAATTTGATTTCTCTTTTCATGATATTAATATGTATTATTTATACTTTCTCAATTTTGATAACTTTCCCCTGTCCACGGGTCACGGCGCTGATTGCCGATACGATGGCGGCTGTCTCCTGTCCGGAAAGACTGCCGATTGCGGTGGTTTGCGTTGGAGTGGCCGTTTGTACCCGAACGGCTGCCGCTACAGGTTTCTTCGCTATGATCTCTTCCGGTGCGTATTTATTCACCAAGACGATAAGTCCTTTTCCCAGATTGATAACGATCAAAAGGATAGCAAATACGGTGGTCATTCCAACTACCATTAACAAAAGTCCTGTCTCTATATTCTCCATATTCTATATTTGTGGCTAGCTTAAAAGGTTTCTACAAAGGATTGAGCAACTTTCAGCCAAATTAAAAACAATCGCAAAATTATAAAATACTGGAAAACGATCTGTTACATTTTAATTAAAAAAATGAAAATAAATAAGCGAAACGGCCTTTTCGGTGAATGATTGTCAGCTTGAAAAAACATGTACGTGTTTTCCAAAAAACATGTACGACTTTTTCCAAAAACACGTACGTGTTTTTTCCGGCGCTTGTACGGCTGAAAATTCAAATATATTACCGTAACTTTGCGGTGGAATTCTAATAATGTAGAACTATAATAATTAAGGAATAAGACCATGGGAAATTTCTTTACATCTTTATTCTCTTCTTCCAAACCGGCCGAGGCGACGGAGGATAAGGCGAAGAACGAGCAGAAGAACTTTGATATCTTGAAATACGACGGCGTACGTGCCCAGAAGATGGGAAAACTTGTTTATGCGATCAAATGCTTTACGGAGGCACTGAATATACAGGAGGATTTTGAGACGATGAGCTATCTCGTTTCCGCTTATACGATGGCGAACGATCTAGGGAAAGCCGAGGATGTGTTGAACCGGATGGTTGAGATGGAGCCGGATCATATCGCTACCCGCTTGACTCGCGTTAACTTATTGTTTATGTTGGATAAGGATGCGGAGGTCATAACCGATTGTTTGCACGTGATCGAGCTAGAGCCTTCTAATCATGTCGCTTATTTCATGATGGCAAAAGCGAAGAAAGCGACGAATGACGTATTTGGCGCTATCGCCGACCTGACGAGATCGATCTCCTTGAAGGAGGATTTCGCCGATTCTTATTTATTGCGTGCGGAGATTCTTTTAGGACTGGGACAAGCTAAAGAGGCGCTGCCCGATGTGGAGAAAGCGATCGAGATCGTGCCGGAGGAGGAAAGTTCTTATTTATTGAGAGGACGTATTCATATGGCTTTAGGGGATATCGAGGCTGCGAATTCTGATTTCCAGCAGGTCCTAGATCTAAATCCGTTTAATGAGGACGCTTGTATCTTATCTGGTCAGTTACTGATCGAGCAAAAGAAATATGACGAGGCGATCGCTTTCTTCGACGAGGCGATCGAGACGAATCCGTCTTTTGCCAAGGCTTATAGTGAGCGTGGGCGAGCCAAGAATCTGAAAGGTGATAAGACCGGTGCGTTCGAGGACTTGAAGAAATCTTTGGAACTGAATCCAGAAAGCGAGGAGGCCCAGAAGATGAACGGACAGCATTCGAATTTCGATGATATGTATAAAGGGGGAATCTTTTGATTCCCCCTTTATATAAATAGGTATTAGCAATTCGCTATTTCTTCCGGAGAAAGCCCGGTGCAGTTTGCGATTATCTCTATGGAAAGCCCTTGCTTTTTCAAGTTGGCGGCAATTTGACGTTTCTCTAGGTTCTGTCCTTCTGCAATGCCTTCCTCTCGTCCCTTGGCTATGCTTTCTGCTCTCCCTTCTGCTATGCCTTCAGCTCTCCCTTCCGCATGTCCTTCTATCCATCCGGTCTCGATGACGCTCTTTTGATATCGAAGGGCTTCCATGTGGGCGTAGTATTGGCTTTTCTCGGAAGGGCTGAGCCTGTCGATCCGTAGCTTCTCGCGTGCCTCCGGTAATCCCTTGGCAGTGGCATGCTCATCTATTTCTCCTGTTTTCAAGAAATAGATCCATTGGTCGAGAGGCGTTTTCGCCAGTTCGTCAAACTCGTTGACACGTAATACGTAATATTCCGGAAAAATATCGTTGGCTTCCTGTTTGACGAATTGTTCCCGTTGGCGGGTGGATAGTTTCAGTATATCATCAAAATGAATGCCTCTGAATTGGGTCTTCCCGTGATATACGTAATCCTTTCCCTGTCCAAGGCAATAGATTATGTTTACGGAATATATTTTCTTGATGGTTCCATATTTCTCTCCCTCGTGGATATACTCGGTGACGGTCTTGGATCTGCCATAGAGCATACGGTGAAAATAGTCTAGCTCCCGGTTGTTCTGTACCTTGATGATTACAAGTTCGCCTTTGTCGTTTTCCGCCAATACGTCTACCGGATTGAACTTGTCCTCGCTTTCAAGGATGCGTACGATCACCACGTCCTCTCCGAGAAGAGTGGATAAAAGACCTTCGAGGACTACAAAATTGGACTTTTGGCGAAGTAAACGTTTGATTGCCCAATCGAAACGTACTAACGATGATTTATTTTTCATAGTTATCTTGTTCATTTGTTTATACTTCCACAAAGATAGTGAATTAAACGATTATCTTTGTTCCTATTCATAAAAAAGCAACCATGACCTATAATGTTTCTCTGGCAGCGTGGGTATCTCTATCGAAATGATAGGATTCTCTATCGTTTATTTCAACAAACCTTAAATTGCTAGTTTTACCCCTTAAAGTTGAAAGTTCCGCCTATTCCATTCATTAATGTATCCATTTAATTTTGTCAGTGTAAAAAAATCCGCTAGCCTGTCCTTGGGAACTTCGTTCCGATAGGACGAAGGTCTAGGCAGGCTTGAGTAAAGAAGACATACAAGACTGAATCAACTCTTTACCTTGTTGAGAATAGGTAAAGATAATTTTCATAAGTTCTTCTCCAAAGTGGATTGATTTGCATAAGAGACTATAATATAAGGATTTAATATTAGGATAGGTTATATAGTCCTATCGGAACTAAAACGATCCTTATATTCTAGACAATAAGGAATAAGTTAAACGAATAAAATATAGGGGTATGAAAATAAGGATAATAATCTCAAGTATTTGCTTGATGCTACTAGCGATCTCTTGCTCGATGGGGGATGAGGTGCTGGATGAGGTAGGCAAAGTTGTTACAGAGGAAGAATCGAGGATGGATATATATGCGGAATTCGACTTGGCTTTAACAGGTGGCACTCTACAAACTAAATCAGTAGGTACAGAAGCTCCGGATAATAATAAAACAACAGAAGGAGTTATCAATAGCTGTTATATAGCGGCATTCTTAGGGGGTGAAGATGCGTTAACAAACGGAAGTGAAATAATAGCCTCTGCTTTCTATAATACCTATCAAGGAGGTGATGCGATAGGCTCTGCACCTACGAAAGATAATCCTAATATTTATGCGTTGGGAAACCATATGATTATTAAGATTCCTGTAAGAAACGCGGATGCGACAGATAAACCTAAAGTGACGTTTGTGGCGGTCGCTAATATATTATCGGCCGATGCAAAAAAAGATCTGGATGGATTTGTGGCAAACTGCAAGACTTACGGTGATATATTGGGACGAAGAATTACTAAGACAGATCCTAATATCTTCGTGAAGTTCGGTTCAGCAACTATATCTGATTATAAAGTGCGGGAGAAGGTATTGGATGAATGTGTTGAGGGAGAGAATTGTACCAAGGTTGAAATACCGGTATATCAACTTACGTCGGCTATTCAGTTGGAGGAGTTTAAGGTAAATAAGAAGGTACAAACTGGAACAGATTCGAAAGGGGAACCTGTTTTCAAGGAAGAGACGGTATCCGATGCTAACGTTGTAAGCGTTTCATTATTAAACGCCGTTACTAGCACATATGTTAAAAAGGCTGATCCTAATGTGATTCTGAGATCTTCTCCTGTAGGTCCGCTTTCTGTAGGTGATGATAATCCTTTTCATCCGGATTATAATGATTCGAGTGTATCCCCAAAACCAACGTATGAGAATATTAGCGATATTCGTTTTTATACATATGCGAATGAAAGCAATGACGCGAATAAACAAACGGCATTGAAAGTCGTATATACGGTGAATGGAGTGGAATCTACAAGTACATTTAAGATAAAGACGGACGGCGCAGCCTGCGTACAGCCGGGGAATATATATAAACTGTATGTGACCATTACGAATGGCACGGCAGAAGGAACCTGCACGGTAAACGACTTTATATCGAATACGGTAACAGGAACTTGGGAAGAAGTAATAAAATAAACGGGTAAAATTAATAAGTTATGAGATTAAAGAATATACTATTTACGATAGCTGCCACGACATGGCTATTCTCTTCTTGCTCAGAGGAGACATTGGTTGACGGACCTGTTATAAGTGGAGGAGAGGAGGCTACGATATCGGCTACTTTGTCCATAAATAGTGTGGAGACAAAGGCTGCTGCGAACTATGAATTTCCACAGGATGATGCCGAAAAGAAAATCAATAACTATGTGATAGCGGTTTTTGATCCGGAAAAAGCGAATGTGGTTGGTTTAAGCTATGGTGAGCCGGATGCGAAGGAATCGTTTGAGGTAGAAGTCGTGGCTAAATGTTACGGGGAAAAACAGCCGATATTGACACTCGTTAATTTGCCGAGTGTTCAATGGGAAGCTTGTAAGGCTTATACGACATATCAGCAATTCAAGGATTTGGCGGTAGAGCAAGCAGGAAGTTTCAAATCCTCTGAATTGATAAAAATCGCGGAACAGTCTGAAACTCTAAATAAAGGTCAAATCAATAAATTTGATATCAAAGTGGATCAGTTGGTTGCACGCATTGATGTTTCGTGGAAATTTTCTGCTGGAGAAGAAGCTTCTTTCGATGTTTCCTCATTTAAAATAACAGGGATCAACCCGGAGTCAGACGTGGTTTTACCTGCGGGAGGCACCGTTTGTACGAATAGTAAAAAGAATAAATCAATGACTAGCTCATGGGATAAAACGGAGGAAGGCTGTATCAGCAGCTTCTCTTTTTATACTTATGAGAAAGCTACTGAAGGTTCTCCTATTGTAATCGAGATAACAGGCGTGTTAAAGGAAAGCGCTATGGATGAGGGGATGGCTCGGACTTTTAAGTATGAGTTGAATCCGGTGCGAAAGGCTGGAGTGTGTGAAACTACCGGTCTGGTTCATGGAAACTTATATAAGTTAGCAGGAACATTTGATTTGAAAGAGCGCAATATGAAATGGGCTTATAGTATAGTAGATTGGGTACCAAGAACGACGGATGTGAATGTGGAGAAAGGAAATTATTTGTTAGTTACGCCGTTGAAGATTACGATGCCGAATAAGATTACTGATGATAATAGTATATTTTACCAATCATCTTCGGCTATTAGCATTTCTTCAGATGAAATAAAAGTTTATATCCTGAAAAATAATCAGCAGGAACCAGTTGTAAATATACAGGGCATAAGTATTCAAGATATAGGTGATGGAATAAAAGGTAATATAAAAGTTATTAGTCCAATACCTGTGAATTTTTTACCTCGTGTCATAGAGTTTGTGGTCAGAAATAATAATGGGCTATCGGAGAAAGTGAGAATAATACAGTATCCACCATTGTTCTTATCTGCCCGTACTACTAAAGAATCTGTTTCTGGTAGTTTGAATAATAAGTCTATGTACATAGTAAATGTTTTAGTAGCTAATTTGAGTGATATATCTAGTACAATTATAAAAAATGGAAGTGAAACAGATAAAGCTGATTTTAACAAATTGAGTCAACAATACGTGAACTATCTAAAGCAGACAGTTGTGATAGGCTATCCTGCAATCTCAGGAGAAGGGAATACTGTGGATAGTGATGACAATAATCGTTTAATGTCTCCTCGATTTATGTTGGCATCTCATGCCGGTACTACTTCGAAAATGTCTTATACTGACGCTGTCGAACATTGTCGTGGTTATTCGGAGAGAGAGAAATCTGGTACTTCATATGTTACTCATAATGACTGGCGGCTTCCAACTCTTGCTGAGCTCTATATGATTGATTATTTGCAGAATGTACAAGGCTCTGGTTTCGATATGATTTTAACTGGAAGATTTTATTGGAGTTCCAGAAGATCAGAAGCAGTCCAAATGATGGATGCAACTACTAATAACCAATCGTCTACCTCAAAGGCTGCTACGGTACGTTGTGTTAGAGATGTCAAGGATGGTGAGATGTAAAGATTTTTATAGAATATAAAAACATAAGGAAAATGAAAAATTTAATATACATATTCTCAGTAATGTTTCTGGCATTATTCTCTTGTCAAGAGGATATATTGGAGCAATCAATAGAGAATAAAGATAGCGGTGATTTTGCTGTAGTCAATTTCTCATTGACTGTACCGGATTATTCTGTGAAAACAAAAACAGCGGCAGATGGCGTGAGTAGTTTATCTTTAATGACTTTTGATGAGGAGAACGTTTTCCTTGGAAAGGTAGATGTCTCTGCGGATTTGACAAGTGGAACTGCTAGGGTTCCAAAAGCGACTAAGTATATTCACTTTATTTGTAATTATAATTGGAGTGGATTTAACGAAGAAGCAAATAAAGGAAAAAACGAAGGAGAGGTTATAGCCCCTTTGGTAACAGGTGAGCTTGCTTTTTGGGGAAGGGCAGAAGTTTCTGATTTTAACCAAACGGTCAGTGTAAGTTTGTTGCGTAATTACGCAAAGGTAACGGTAGGTGTCGATGCAGGCGTGCAGGGCTTCACTATAGGAGGATATGGTGTGTATCACTATGCATCAAAAGGAACGGTGGCACCCTATAATGAGAACGGTGATAACACTTTTGACCGTAATGATAATGAGGTTTTGACTTTGCCGGTTTCTATGAAATATTCGGAAGGTTCAGACTTTGATACGAATGAAAAATATCTGTTCGAATCCCCTAACACAAGTGATAATACTACCTATGTGATCATTCAAAATGGCTCTAATGGCAGATATTACAAAATACATCTATTAAATTCAGAGAAGAAAGCTTATAAGATTGAACGAAATTTCAACTATAGTATTATAATCAAAGGATTTACAGGCGGAAGCAATAGTGGTGCCGAATCATTGGAGGATGCGAAGAAGAGCGCTCCTTCTAATGACTTGTATGCGGAGATATTGAAAGAATCCCCAATTATTTCAGACGCGAATGGAAATCGTTTGGTAGTGGATAAACTGATTCATCTATTTACATCATCTTCAAATTTAAGTGTACAAGCCAATTACTATCCCAATGGATTGTCTACGGCAAATAATACGGACATGAACGTTTCCATATTGGAAGATCAGGGAAATATCTTATCGAACTTGAATATAACGAACGGGTTAATAACTGCGAAGGTCGCTCATGTGGAAAAGGGAAGTCAAACGGCGAAGATTCGAGTGAGCAAAGGTGTTTTGTCCCGGGAGATAACTGTCATTGCTTCTGAGATGTATACATTTAATCCATATACGCCCCTAATCTATTATGCGGGCAAAGATCAGAAAATCGACTTGTCATTCACTATTCCTTCAGACTATCCGAGTTTCCCGGTAGAGTGTAAGATTCATGCTACGAAACTTTATCCCGTGGGTGATGATCAGAATATGTTGATCGTATATGAGGATAATACGTATTATTATATCTATGAAGCCGTGTCTTCTGGTCCTCAAACCGTGTCGTTTAAAACGAGTGTCGATAATAGTAATGGAATTGTAACTATAGAAAATGAGAATTTTCAGACAGCTAATATAAATGTAAAGAGCACGAAGGATTTCCCGATAAATGGATCTGCATCATATTATCGTAATAATTGGGGGTGGAACTGGGGCTCTGTAGGTAAGAATTCGCAGATTTCATACGCTATCGATGGAGGAAAATCTGGAAATATATCAATCATGGATGATGAGGGTAGTTATTCTATGGCAAGCTCTATTTTGGAGAAAGTTGACGATAATGCGACAATAACGTTCTCTTATAAAAATAGTAAAGATTATACGGTCTCGATGTCTGTAAGTGATTACAAGAAGAATCCGAATATCAATTTATTACCGGCAATGACTGGTTCTATAGAATATGGATATTATTGGGGGTGGAGCTGGGAGAGTGAGGGATATCCTCCTACTGTAAGTTGTTTGAATGGTAGCATGTCTTGTAGCAATGGAAAGTATACTTATACGTATTACGGTAATCCCAGCAAGGGTATGACAGTTAATATTACATATAATAAAAACGGAAATACCTATAGAGCTAATCCTTCCATAGAAGATTTAGCCGAAGGTTCTGATATTCGATTGGCAAGATAATGGGTTCCCATCCATCATGTGAATGACGGATGCGGGGAGCGTGCAGCACACAATGGATTGAATTTGTTTTACACGTAGGCTGCACCTCCTCCCCGGCCCTTTACCTCATATAGCATTCGTGCTTTATCGATGCCATTCATTCCGTAAGGAGATGGGCGGCATCGCTTTCTTCATTTTAACTTACTTGCCCCATGCAGTTAACTTGCTTTGGTCTGATATCAAAGGTTCTTGTGTAAAAAATTGCGCAACCCTTTGTTTATTAAAAAAAAGGCTCTATCTTTGCAGCCCGAATAAGTATGCGAATAATAATAAATAATATAGAAAGATGAAAAGAACATTCCAACCTTCCAACAGAAAAAGAAAGAACAAGCATGGCTTCCGTTCAAGAATGGCTACCGCTAATGGCCGTAGAGTATTAGCTTCTCGTCGTGCTAAAGGCAGAGCTAAATTAACGGTATCTGACGAATACAACGGATAATTAGTCACGTTCTAAAGATTTATAAAGAAAGTAGAGGTTTTTTCCTAAAAAGCCTTTACTTTCTTTGTTTTTGTAGTATTGCTCTGGTGGATATTGGTCTATATGCCGTTTTTTTTCTACTTTTGAACCGCCTACAAATACATACGTGAAATGAGTAACTTTTTTGTAAAACTGATAAAGAATCCGTTTGTCATCAATCTCTTGTTGGTGATAGTCGTGTCGTGCGGCGTTGTTTATGGCGTGCTGGCGTGGCTGGATTCTTATACCCGCCATAATCAAGCGGTGGTCGTTCCGGACGTGAAAGGAATGAAGCTAGAGGACGCCGCCGAGTTTTTCGGGAATAATAAGCTACGCTATAACGTGATCGATTCCGTATTCTCGAAAGATGTGGCTCCGGGCTCCATCGTGGAGTTGGTTCCCGGTGTCGGATCGAAGGTGAAAGAGGGGCGGATCGTCTTTGTTACGATTAACGCGTTGACCTCCCAGATGGCCGTGATACCGGAGGTGGAAGACTTATCTTTCCGTCAGGCGTATGCCTTGCTGCGGGCCCGTGGCTTCTCGTCGGTCGAGATAGAGTATGTGCCGGGCGATTATAAAGATTTGGCGATGGGGGTGGAGTTAAACGGGCGTACCTTGCTCAAAGGGGAACATGTACCGTTGACCGCTCATCTGGTATTGAAAGTAAGCAGTGGCGATCCGAATATGCTTCCCGACTCATTGGCTTTGGATAGTATTCCGGTAGAACCATTGGATAGTGATATAGAAAACTGGTTTTAAGGGAATGGACGAGTTTTTGGACGATATGGATGATGAACAGGTAGACGACCTGTTGATGCCGGAAGAAGACGAAACATCGTCGAGCCAGATGTATGAGCATTTCCGTTTCGTAGCGGACAAGGGGCAATCCCTGCTCCGGGTGGATAAGTTCTTGGTAGACCGTATGATGGGCGCTACCCGTAACCGCATCCAATTGGCGGCTGAGGCGGGTTGTATCTTGGTGAACGATAAGCCGGTGAAAAGTAATTACCGGGTGAAACCTTTGGATGTGGTTTCTATCGTGATGGATCGCCCACGCCGGGAACTGGAGATTATCCCCGAAGATATCCCTTTGAATATAGTATATGAGGACGATGATTTGCTGGTGGTGAATAAGCCGGCAGGCTTGGTCGTACATCCCGGTCACGGTAATTATACCGGTACGTTGGTGAATGCCTTGGCTTATTATTTGAAGGATGATCCCTATTATGATCCTTCCGATCCTCGTTTAGGCTTGGTACACCGTATCGATAAGGATACGTCGGGCTTATTGGTGGTGGCTAAACGCCCGGAGGCCAAGAGTAACCTAAGCCTGCAGTTCTTCAACAAGACAACCAAACGTAAATACCGTGCCTTGGTATGGGGCATCGTTCAAGAGGATGAGGGGCGTATCGAGGGAAATATCGGTCGTGATCCTCGTGACCGTATGCAAATGACCGTCTTCCCGGAAGGCGATCAAGGCAAGACTGCCGTCACCCATTACACCGTATTGGAACGCTTGGGCTACGTGAGTTTGGTGGAGTGCCGTCTGGAGACGGGGCGCACGCACCAGATCCGTGTACATATGAAATATATCGGTCATACGCTTTTCAACGATGAGCGGTATGGCGGACATGATATCTTGAAAGGAACAACTTTTACTAAATATAAACAGTTCGTGCAAAACTGTTTCGCTATTTGTCCACGTCAGGCCTTGCATGCTAAGACGTTGGGGTTCGTTCATCCTACTACGGGAGAGGAGATGTTTTTCGATTCCGAGATTCCTTCCGATATGCAGCAGCTGATCGACAGATGGCGTGTATACGCGAACACTAAAGAACTATAAAAATGAAAAAGAACATCGCTATCGTAGCAGGGGGAGATTCCTCCGAGATCGTTATTTCATTAAAAAGTGCGGACGGAATCTACTCTTTTATTGATAAAGACAAATATAATTTATATATTGCCATCGTTAAGAGGGATGAGTGGGCGGTTATACTTCCTAGCGGGGAACATACACCAATTGATAAGAATGATTTTAGCTTCAAGGAGAATGGCGTGACGAGGCATTTTGACTTCGCTTATATAACGATACACGGTACTCCGGGCGAGGACGGACGTTTGCAAGGATATTTCGATATGATCGGTATGCCTTACTCGTCTTGCGGGATGCTGGTGAGCGCTTTGACATTCAATAAATACGTATGTAATCATTACTTGAAAGACTTTGGTGTAAAAATTGCCGCATCCATTCATTTATTCAAGGGAGAGACTATTACGGACGAAGAAGTCGTGACTCGTTTGGGTTTGCCTATTTTCGTGAAACCAAACGATGGGGGTAGTAGTTTCGGCGTGACGAAGGTGAAAGAGCTCTCCGCTATCCAGCCCGCTATCGCTAAGGCGTTTGGGGAAGGACGTGAGGTGATTCTCGAGAGCTTTATCGATGGAACGGAAGTGACATGCGGTTGCTATAAGGTGGAGGGTAAAGAGGTTGTCTTTCCTTTGACCGAGGTGGTTACGGATAACGAATTCTTCGATTTCGACGCAAAGTATAACGGGCAGGTGGACGAGATCACTCCGGCCCGTATCTCCGCCGAGTTGACGGAGTTGATACAGCGCAAGACATCAAGGATCTACGATATATTGGGCGCCAAAGGACTGATTCGTGTGGATTATATTATTCCGGCAGACGGGGAGCCTGTCTTACTGGAAATAAACACGACACCGGGAATGACGGCTACCAGCTTTATCCCACAGCAAGTACGTGCGGCGGGATTGGATATAAAGGATGTCATGACAGACATTATTGAAGACGAACTCAAAAACAGAAAAACAAAATGAATAGATATGGATACAGAAACAGTTTCCCCTAATTTCGACGACATCCGTCCGCTGAACAACAGTGAGGTGAAGGACGCGATTGAAAAATTGGTCGCCAATGAGGATTTCGAGCGGGCTTTACGTTACATAAAGCCGAATTTGAATTGGGAGGAATTCTCAGTTGCCATGCGTGCTTGCAAGACGAAGGAGGAGTTTAAATCTACTCTGGCCTATGACGCTGTAATGACGGTGGCGAAAAATACTACTTTCTCGCTTACTATCTCAGGGCGTAGCCGTCTGCCGAAAGATAAGGCGGCCTGTACGTTTATCTCGAACCATAGGGATATCGTATTGGATGCCTCCTTCTTGAATGTCATGTTATATGATGTGGGGTATGGTATGACGCAGGTCGCTATCGGCGACAATCTTTTAATCCGTCCGTGGATCGAGACATTGGTACGCTTGAACAATAGTTTTATTGTGAAGCGTGGCGTTTCTGTTCGTCAGATGTTGGAGGTCAGCAAGACGCTTTCCGCCTATATCCATCATGCGATCAAGAATGTGAACGAGTCTGTATGGATCGCCCAGCGTGAGGGACGTGCTAAGGATTCGGACGATCGTACGCAGGGCAGCGTATTAAAAATGTTGAGTATCGGCGGTGATAAGGACAATCTGTTGTTGAATTTGATGGATTTGAATATCGTGCCGGTCGCTATCTCCTACGAGTTTGATCCTTGCGATTTCTTGAAGGCGAAAGAATTTCAGATGAAGCGGGATGATCCGGATTTCGTGAAATGCCAGCGGGATGATCTATTGAGCATGGAAACGGGTATCTTGAACAATAAGGGTCGTGTCCACTTTACGATTACTTCCCCGATCAATGATTCCTTGGCTAAACTGGACAAGGATATGGAGAAGAATGAGCTGGTAAGCGCTATCGCGTCCGTTATCGACCGGGAGATCTATAAGAACTATCGTTTCTATCCGTGCAATTACGTGGCGTATGACTTACTGAACGGCACTCGTCGTTTCCAAGAACATTATGGTCCGAAGGATAAGAAGCAATTCGAGGAATACTTGCAAGGACAATTGGATAAGATCGTCCTTCCGAACAAGGATGAGGCGTTCTTACGTAAGAAGATCTTAGAGATGTACTCCAATCCGCTGAAAAATTATCTGACAACTTTATAAGCGGCCTTTATCGGCTATGCGTAGCGGTTCGTACTTGATCCGCCCTTGATCCCCTCTTTCCGGCGAGCATGCCACCTTCGGGTGGTAGCCGCCGGAAAGGAGGGATTATCTTTTTTGCAGGAATTCGTCCAAGGATTCCTCTTTCTGCAATCCAAGTTTCTTGCGAATACGGCTGCGTCCGGAGTTGACGCTGGGACGGGAGATGCCCAAGGCCAACGAGATCTCGTCCGTGCTCTGCTTCAGGTAGATCAGCATGCAGAGCAGTTCGTCGGATTTGGTCAGTTCTGGGAAGTCCTTACGCAAGCCGGGCAGGAAGCGAGGGTACAGGGCAGCGAAGGATTGGCGGAACCGCAACTCGTCCTCGCCGCTCAGCAAGGAGGGGTTGAGCTTCTGGCGTACGCTGTCGATCACCTCGTTATGGGCGGCTTGCTCCAGCTCGGCGCTCAGTCGCTCATTGCGGCGGTTCAGTTCTTGTTGGGTAGCGAGGAGATTATCCAGTCGTTGACGCTGGATCTCCCGCTCACGTTGGTGAAGCCGGCGACGTTGGAGTGCGTAGACAATGATCCCGGTCAGCAGGCAAATGGCTAGGATCAGGATGACGCGCGTATAAACGAGCGAACGTTCCTTCAAGGCCACTTCGGCGGATAAGGCCCGATTCTCCTGCTCCTTCCGTCCGGTCTCGTAGCGTACGTTGGCACCAATGGCGTACCGCTGCTTCTCCGCCAGTTGCAACGAGTCGTGTATCTCCTTGTATTGCGGGTAGATCTCGGCCATCTTGTCTCCCTTCTTCTGTTCGGCGTAAAGGTTGAGCAAATGCCGTCCGGTCCAATCCATCATATCGTTCGCCTCATATTTCTTGTAGAGAGCGTAGGCCTCTTCCATCAGGGGGAAGCCTTTTTCCGGCTTTCCGTCGCGTACGAGGCAGGCCCCCAGCATGAATTTGAAAAGATCTTGATACCCCGCGGAGATCGCGTCTTCCTCTTCTATTAATTCCTTGTACCCTTCGAGGGCGGCAGGGATAGAGTCGGGCACATATTCGTAGTAATAATTGTAAAGTATGTTTTTGGCGGCGAGGACATAGGCGTTCTCTTTCAGCTCCTCCCCTCTCTTTAAGGCCTGCCGTGCGTAATATAAGGTAGAGTCGTGCTGTTCCAGCTCCCAGAATATCCCGGCTTTCATCCGGTAGAGGTCGCTGATGGTAAAACTATCCAACTGGAGGGAGTAGTCGATGGAGCGTGAGATGGCCTCCATAGCCTTGTCGTACAATCCGAGGTCGCTATAGGTGGAGGAGAGGTCGGCGAAGGTGTAGACGAAACCCCGGTTGAGCTTCTCGGGGTGGGCTACGCACCAGTCCATGGCTTCCTGTATGACTTCCACCTCTTTTTCCCGCATTCCCTTGCGGCGGTAATAATGGCCGAGGGTAGAGAGCAGGTCGGCCGGATCGTCGGCGGCATCGGGGTGGAGGCGATAGACGGCGACTGCCCTTTCTTGCACACGGATCGCATCCGAAGGGTCGCGGCGGAATTTATAGAGCGTGTTGGCTACCGCTTGGGCGATACGGATCTCTAGCCACGGGTCGTCGGAGGGGGGAAGGGCGGCGAGGCTGTCGGCGAGGTGCAAGGCCTCCTCCCGGTTGTCGCGGTCGTTGAGCTGCCGGAGTATCTCCTTGGTATCGGGCGGAAGCTGCCGGGAGAGGAAGCCGTCCGCGGGAGGCGTGTCGTGCCGGCAAGCGAGGGTGGCTAGCGAGAGGAGGGTGGCTAGCAGGAAATGCGTGATGTCTCTCATCTGCGTAGGATTTTATGGTTTATCGCGAATATACGCCGTTTTTCATGGAAAATAGCGTGTCCCGGGGTATAAATCGATTGAATCATCTATTGGTTTTTTATCCGTCCGAAGGCCCGGCGGCGTACCTTTGACTTGTCCGTACCACCGGTGCCCCGAGCGGCGTGTCAATTAAATTGATGATCGCATTTCGTGCGGATAAGGCCGTTGTTGAGGACTTGTTGAGCGGATTGCTCAAAAAAGAATTCGTCGTATAAGGATAGGAATGGTTTCCTTTGAGAAACAAAAACGAAGTAGTAATGGAAGGGTCATACTTACGGATTTTGATGATGTGCGGGATGCTGGCGCTCCTCCTCTGCGGGGGCTGCTGGGTGTTCGCATGGAAGCATCTGCGCCGGCGGATCGACGAGCGGTTCGACGTACTGTCGGAACACTTGGAGCGTCACGCCGCCGAGTGCCCGATACGGAAGGAGCACCTGCTGGCCTCGTGCCTTCCCGCCGATCCGGAGCGAAAAGGGAACGGATCGTTCCACCGATCGTTCCGGGCATCGTATCCGGGTTTCCTGCCGACGCTTAGGGAGCGGGTGCCGGGGATCACGCCGGCGGAGGAAACGCTTTGCATGCTGATCAAGATGAACCTGAGCAACCGGGAGATCGCCGACAAGATGTCTATCTCCATCGGAAGCTTGCACACCACCCGCTACCGGCTGAAACAGAAGATGCCGCCGGAGGCCGCCAAGGGCATGGACGAATGGGTACGGGCGATCGAATAGGGTCATGGGGAGGCGAACTCCCTACATTATAATATAGAGTATACACCTTTATCTAAGAAGAATCAGTATGAGAAGAGAATCTTTATTTTTCGGTATTTTGACGCTGGTGGTGTCGGCCTTCCTCACGGGATGTTCCGACGACGACACGGAAGTGTACGTCCCCCAGCGTGTGGCGGAGTTCAACCTCTCCGACGAGTCGGACGGCAACCGGCTGTTCATCATCCATCCGTGGGAGGGCGAGATCGCCATCCCGGTGCACGATGATCGTATCCGCGACTTCGAGTTCAGCGGCAAGTATTTCGATTGGGAGATGAGGCAGGGGGCCGAGAGCCGCTTCCTCGTGCTCAACCTCAAGAAGGAGGTGGAGCGTAAGCCTTTCCTCGAGAAGATCGCCCTGCGGGGGATCGCCAGCAAGTCGTGGGAGGCGGCGACGGACACGCTCTTCCTCGTGTCGCAACCCAAGCTGGAAAGCTCAGCGTCGGATAACGCCCCGAGCTATATGCACAACGTGGGCAAGACGGTGAACACGGCGGGCGATATCTTCGCCGCCCCTAGCGAGCCTTTCCTAGATTTCGACCTGATGTACGGCACGGAGGCTTTCGTGAAGACCCCCCACGCCGAGTCGTGGGGACGGGAACGCTCCGGCGTGGACTACGAGGAGATGGTGGACAACATGTGGCAGGAGCTCGGCATCTCGGTGAGCAGCCTCGGCTTCACGAACCAAGGCGCTCCTACGCCTACGAGGTCGAAACTCTTCTCCGGCTCCTTCGACCAGCGGTTCCAGCATAACCAGACCTCGTCCAACCGCTTCGAGTATCACGTGGACGTGCATGTCAAGCCGATGGTGGAGCTGCATATGGCCACCGCCATCTATACCTCCGCCAGCAATCCCGACGTCTTCCTGCCGTTCCTCACCACGACCGCCTCGCGCTTGCTGAACGAAACCAATAGCGACCTCTACAAGCGATACGGCAACACGCAGAAGGGCATCTACGATCTATACGACACCTACGGCACCCACGTGCTGGTGGGCGGTGTCTTCGGCGGGAGCTATACCTATATCTACAGCCGGAAGGAGAACCTCTATTACGACGAGACGGTGTTCGCCGCCGAGGCGGAGCTTTCCGCCAAGTCGTCGTCGCCGGCGGGAGAGAACGAGAACTGGCTCCAGACCTACTACCGCGTGATGGGTACCCACGGCGGCAAGATCGGCGCCGGGGGCGGCTATACGAAGTCGGAGCTGAACGAGCATATGTCCGAGGAGAGCATCATGATCATCACCGGCGGCAACGCCTCCGTGGACTTCGAGAGCTGGGACAAGTCCATCGCCGACGAGAACAGCAACCTCCACCTCGTAAGCTACGGCCCGAGGGGCGATACCACCCGTTGCTTCCTGGTCCCCCTGTATTACCTGACGAAGAACTACGCGCGGCAAGATGCGCTGAAGAAATATCTGGACTCCTACGTGGAGGCGCGTTCGAAGCTGGCCAAGAAACCGCAGCTGATCCTGGCCGACTTCATGATGCGTACCGGGAAGGACAATCACGGGGATCCCGCCGGACAACGTGTCTTCACCGGGCCGGACGGCAAGGAGCGCATCTACAGCCCGCTGGTGCTGAATACCAAGGGACCGAACGACTCGCGGATCGGCAAGATGCTCGATACCTCGGCCCACGAGTACCTCGACGTGGGGGATAACGCCGACCAGCTCTGGTGGGTAGCCCTCGACTTCAAGGACGAGTGCCGCCCCATCTACCACATGCGCTTCATGAAGGAGGACGACGCCCGCAAGCACGGCTTCGAACCGCGGGGGCAGGATGCCGAATCGGGAATGATGTGGGACGCGATCGATAACCATTACGTTTGCTTGAAGTTCTCGCCCGACGACAGCCATAAGGAACCGGTCACCGGCGTGGGCATCGCCCGCAAGGGGAAGAGCGATGACCTATACTACGTGATCGCCACCTCGCCCGGTACCGACATGACGCTTCCTTACTCCATCGACGAGCAATTCCCGGCCTATTGGGGAAGCAAGGAGTATAAATTGAAGAGCGAGAACCCGCCGTACCGCTTCGGGGTGGACCAAGAGAACGACTTGAACGAGGGAGACAGTTGGTTCGGCCGCAACAAAGCCACCAACCATGAGCAATGGATCTTCCCGGTCTACACCACCAAGCCGTTGGACTGGCCGATCCGGTTTACGAAAGCGACGGACTAGCGAAATACCTCGGAAACGATCCCTACGACCGTAGCCATCCCTCTCGAGGCCTCCGGAACGATCCCCACGACCGTAACGGCACCTCCCGAAGCCTCTGGAGTGATCCCTATGGTCGTAGTGGCCTCTCCCGAGGCGTCCGGAGCGATCCTTACGACCATAGCGGTCCTTTCCGATGTCTCGGGAGAGATTTCGACACCCGTAGGCATTGTTTGATAGAAAAATATATGATTATCAAAGGGATTATCCTGCATTTGTAGGAAACCTTACGTCTGCGGACAAGAGGAAAGTATTAACGAAAAAACAACAAACAGTATGAGTTTAGCGAAACAAATCGGATCGGTATCGAAGACCGCGTTGACCAACGCCGGCCACATGAACATGAACAACGAGATCTACGCCCGTATCTTGGATACGACCGTGGCCGCCCTCCATCTGGAGGCCCTCGCCCCGGGTTACAAGGAATGCATCGACCGGGAGGCGGAGTGCGTGAACCGCGTCACCAAGAGCGCCTCCACCGCCCAGCTGGAGGCGAAAGACAAGGAGCGTGACAAGACCCTCCAGTTCATCTACTCCATGAACGGCTCCTATAAGGTATGCCCCGACGAGACCCTCGACCTCATCATCCAGCGTGTCAACGCCTACGCCGTACTTGAGCCTACCGAGGCCATCAACGCCTTCATCGACACCGTGAACCAGATCTTCCGCAAGTATAAGAACCTCATCGCCGCCAAGGGAGGTCCCACCAGCCCCTCCAAGCCCGACGACAAGCCTTATCCCACGCCCGACCCTACGCCCGAACCCGAGAACCCCGGCGGCGATAGCGAGAGCCCGGACGAGATCTGAGCCTAGCAAATTGTCAAACACTTAAAATCGAATCCATATGAACGAATTTTATCTTTCTAGAAAGATATCCGCGCGGCTCTCCCTCCGGGCCGCCATGCGGATGTTCTGTATCCTGACGCTGGCCCTATGGGGGCCGGCAATGGCAGGAGCGCAAGCGCAGCCACAGCCGCTTGACGTGGCTAGTACTAGTATTACTGATAAACTAACCCTCACCTATAAACCGAAAACCGCCGGCTCGACCGATTACGCTTGGTTTTACAAGATCGGGACTAATGGCACCGACACCGAGTTCTCCGGTACGCTGACGGGCACGAACGCAAACTGGCAGCAGGGCGCGATCAATATCAAAAGCGAGAAAGCGATAGCCGACGCGAATAATCTTGACAGCTACCCGATCCTAAAATTGGATGGGCTAAACCTGACCTCCACTACTGCCGACGGCTCATTATTTTATCTGGAGGGCAGTAAACCGTTCTGTATCCAAGCGACAGGCAACTCTGCCAGTAACCTGAAAGCGAAAAAGGATGTGATTAATAACTACCAAGGATGCATCCTGCTTCTGGATGGTGGCACCGCCGGATTGAATATCGCCGCGGAAGGAACTGGATCATATGGAATATATCTGTACTCTACTAGTTCTGCTATAAATACCACCATCAAAGGCAAGATAACTGTCACGGCGGAAGCTGTTGCTGTGTTTCTAGACAATTGGGGTGCTTTCTCGGCTACCGAAGACGCGAAAGTAACGGTTTCTTCGGAAGATAAAGATGGAGACGCAATTTATGGAAGCTCTAGAGTGAAATCCCCCTTCCTCCAATGGCAGTTCGCCACCGCCCCAACGAGTGGCCAGACGCTCGAGGTGAAAGACGCTAGCGGCCAATCGTTCGATCCCGTTATCCAATTCACCACCGACGGTAAAAAGAAGGGTTTCGCCATCAACGTCACAAAGAACACCGGCTACACCCTTTGGCTGGGCAACGAACAACTGATGGATTCGAAAGGAACAACCGTCTTTACGGCAACGGAAGATAAATTAGTCTCCTTCTCAGGCATGACGACTCTCCCCGCCGACTGGCCCGAGTACGCCAAATTAGCCAATGTCGGCCCGACTGGCACCGATGTCGCCGTCTCCGGCACTACCTACACCGTCAAGACCGCCTGCGGCCTCGCGTGGATCGCTTGGGTGACGAATAACGGGAAGACAATCGCCGATGCCGATAAAACCTATACCGATTCCTATCCCGCCTCCGAGGGCTTCAAGGACTGTACGGTTACGCTTGCGGACGATATCTCGCTGGCGAAACCTGCCCAAGGCGTGGCGAGCGGCTTCGAGGCTAATTGGATACCGATAGGGACTTATAAAGGCTTCGATGCACGTTACTACTTTCAAGGCACCTTCGATGGTGGCGGCCATACGATTACCGGAATGACGATCTCCTCGGCCTCGTTTTACTATATCGGCCTTTTCGGTTATCTGTATGGAGCGACCGTGCGGAATCTGACGATGGCAGGATCTGACAATATTAATTTGACAACTATTGCTAATGCTCAAGACACCGCTTACTATCTTGGCTGCGTGGCAGGTTATGTAAAGAATGGAAAAATCATCAATTGCCATAATCAATGCAAGGTTAGTTTTTCTGTGACCGGCAATTCTGGGTCTCTCGGTGGAATTGCCGGTTACTCTGAAGGTTCGGTGATTAGCGCTTGTTCAAACAGGGGAGCTGTCACTATGACCGGAAAGATGGGTCGTGGTGGTGGAATCGTAGCGACTAATAATGGCTCTTCTATCGTTTCCTGCTTCAATACGGAGGATATCCGTGTTACTGCTACCGGTTCTGGTTCTAGCGATGCCGCGTATGCGGGCGGTATCGGAGCCTATAGTAGCGGTAATTGTAGCATATCGCACTGCTATTCGACAGGGTGGATAATCGCTAAATCTTCCGCTGCTAATGCTTATTCCGGCGGCATTGCCGGACTATCTGAGAAAACGACGATTGAATCTTGTTTTGCCACAGGCGCTGTTTCTGCAGGATCAAACAGCGACAGCCGGATAGCTGCCGCAGGTGGTATTGTGGGGCAAGCTTTTGCTGGAAACATTAATATAACGATAAAGAATTGCCTCGCCTTAACTACCGCCGGCGTGAAAGCCTTAGGAAATACGTCGGATAAACAGGCCGGTCGGATTCTCGGATCTGATTCACCTACTAATAAAGTTACCCTTCTCGACAACTACGCCAGCACCATGATCCAACTGACGATAGGAGATAATACGCCAGCCGTCCCTACCGATAACATAGGTAGCGATAAGGCAAACGGTGCCGACACTTACCTCGATGATGTCGCCGCCGAGATCGCCGCTTGGGCAGGCCCCGAAAATACACAAGCCTTCACCGCCATCGGTACCGCCGAGAACGGCCTGCTCCCGCAACTGAAAGCTATTGCCGGCTATGGCGCTGACGGTCTGCCTACAGCTTACGCGAGTACTATTATCCCCGGCCAGTCCGGCTTGTTGTCTGCCTCCTATCTGAGGTCCTTGTTGTCACTGCCCTTGTCTTCTAGCGATACGATGACCTTCATGCTCTTCTACTCCAACAACAAATGGAGTTATAAAAAGGGAGCCGGAACGGAGACCCGTTTCAACGGCAAAATATCGTCACCCCCAGGCCCTTCCGCCAACAAGCTCATCGTCGCCACCGCTACTGGCAACCCGACGCTGACGTTGAATTACGTAACGATACGCCCGACCGACGGTGCTGCCTTGACCGTCAACGAAGGTTGCGATCTGACAATTGCGCAGACCGGTTCGATCCTCGGCTCGTCCGGTGCCTCTACCTTGATCAATAAAGGCACCTTGAGGCTGTCGGGCAGCAGCTTCCGCATTGAAAACAGCAGCTCGTCCGATATGCATTACTGCCTCGATAACTCTGGCACCTTCAGCGTGCTTGATCCGGTAAATGGCTATACCACTTTCCATTGTGCCCACACCGCTATCCATAACACCGGTACCCTTACCAATGCTTGGATGGAATGTCTGTTCACGGATGAGGCGGGAGATGCTGGCGCTACGATAAGGTTTCTGCCTCGCTCATCCCAGCCCATCGAAGTAAAACGCTACAACAAGACCTTAGCCACTACCGTTACGGCGGGCGAGGAGTATAAGCTCTGGGAGATGAAAGCTAGTACGTTTATCCCGCAGAAAGGCTTCGATAGCGAAGGCACGGCAATCGATCGCTTCCCTGCTCCCGAGGCGGATGGTAGGGTAACGACCTTTACGGAGGTGAGTGATTGGAAAGAGGTCGAGATCTCCGGCAATCAGAATCTCTCCGAGGCCGGCCTGTCACAGAGTGTCATCGTTAAATCCGATGGCGTGCTTACCGTCGATAGCGAGAATGCGTCCGTCTTTGAGTTGACATTGGAGGAGGGTGCGCAGGTCGTGACAACGAATGCGCTGAAGGTGTCCAAGACTTTCAAAACCAACCGTTCGCTGAATAACAAATGGACGACCTTCGGTAGCCCTATCGAATTGACAGCCTCTGCGGAATATGGTAGTGGGCTAATCCTTTATGCCGCCACCGGCTACACCGCTAAGGAGGCCGTTGCCCAAGGTTGGGAAGAGGTCTCTGTCCTTTACGGGAAAAGGGTCGATCTCACCGCCGGTAGCCCCTATCTGTTGGCCGCCGACGCAGCCTTGACTCGGGTAACCTTTAGCCAAACAGCCTCCGACGCGCCGATCGAGATACCGGCTACGGCTACGGTCGCTTCCGGCGATGCCCTCGAGAACGGCGTGTTCCTCTTCCGGACGAACCCGAATCTCGCCAACCTTACGCTCCGTGGTATCTACGTGCTCAATGCCGAGGGTACCCGCTTCGACCTTCAGGAGGCGGATTATGTGCTGAAGCCTTTCGAGGCATACATCACCGCCAATGCCGTCACCCGCTCGCTGGTTCGTAGCGTGGGTGTGTGCGATGGCTCCGTGGTGACCGCCAACGAGATCGCTACCGCTACCGCCGCTGTCCGTATCTGGGCCGCCGACGGTGCGCTGCATGTCTATTCCGGGGAGGCCGCCGCGCTTACCGTGGTACGCTCCGACGGACGTACCGTCTACGCCGCCTCTATCGCCCCCGGCGATACCCGCTTGGCTTTGCCTTCCGGTATTTACATGGTTCGAATCAATAACATCACTTATAAAATAGCGCTTTGATATGAAACAATATACTAGTTTATGGCTCGTATGCCTGCTGGCGGTCTTCTCGATGACCGCCCGGGCGCAGGAAGGGATCGAGACGAAGGCCCGTCCCGACTACCCCGCTCTTCCTTTCATGTTGACTTTCGAGGCTCCCGCGGAAGGATCTGCCTCCTTATCGATCTCGGCGGACGGTGAGACCCTCACATCCCCTACGACCTTGCATTCCGGCACCGAGGTGACGATTACCGTCACCCCCGCCGACGGCTACCGAATGGCTTCCGGTTACCCGAAGGTTTACCGCACGGGTACGCCCTCCGAAACGGTTACGGTTACGCCCGCCGCCACCGATAACGCCTATACCTTCACCATGCCCGCCTTCCCGGCTACGGCAGAGGTGAAGTACGAGAAGATCCAGTCCGCCGTCACCTTCACCGACCCGGCGCACGGCTCGCTAGCCTTGGATGCCGTCACCGCTTCGGGTACTATTGGGCTTTTTTCCGGCAAAGAGCTTGCCCCCGGCATCGCGGTGAAGATTTTAGCCACCCCCGCCGACGGCTACCGAATGGCTTCCGGTTACCCGAAGGTTTACCGCACGGGTGCACCCGACGAAACGGTACCGGCTACGTTTAAGCCCGATGCCAGTAGCGGTATCGCCTACCTCTACACCTTCACCATGCCGGACTTTCCGGTCACGGTAGAGGTGGAGTACGAGAAGATCCAGTCCACCGTCACCTTCGCCAACCCGGCGAACGGTACGCTTACCTTGAGTACCGCCGATGCTCCGGGTAGTTCGATTGTTTCCGGCGGCGAGGTCGCCTCCGGTACGAAGGTGACGATTGCCGCCACCCCCAACAAAGGCTACCAAATGGTGTTCGGCTCCTTGAAGGTATCCGGGAAGGTCGGGAATGAAACCAAGACCGTTCCGTTGCAGAAAGAGAAAGATGGTACGACCTACTTCTTGATGCCGGCCTACGCGGTGACGGCTGAGGTGAAATTTGAGCCTATCCCCGTGGTTCCGTCTTCGGAAGCCCGTTTGAGTTCCCTCTCGTATAAGGTAGGAAATGAGGCTGCTACCCCGCTTCCCGGTTTTCTTGCCTCTACGATGAAATATGAGGTGCTGCTCCCAAGTTCCACCCTGGAATCGGCTGCCCTCACCTTATCCGGCCAGCTGGCCGATGCGAAGGCTAAGCTGTTCGTGAATGGATCGCTTGTTCCCGTACAATCGACAGGATCGTTCACGGCTACTGTATCGCTCGTGGATGGATCGGCCAAGGCTACCTTGGTCGTTACCGCCGAGGATGGACAGACCAAGCGCACATATGCGGTGAACTTCACGGTAGCTCCCCAGCCGGTATGTTACGTCACGATCCAACAGCCGGAAGGCGGCACGATCTCCGTTTCCTATAACAAAGAGGGTAAGGAAGTGGTCGTGAAATCCGGTGATGCCGTACCCCAGAATATCGAGTTAAACTTGGCAAATACAGCCTTGCAGAATTACGAGTTCAAAGAATACAGCGTGGATGGTTTCTCGCAGACAGCTGAGACGGTTAATATTGGCACCTGCCTCAGCAAGACGATAACCGCTGCCTTTACGCAGGAATCTTCCGTGACTACGGAAGAGATCGCTACGATCGGTACGCCGGCCGTTCCCAAGGAAAAGGAAGGGCAGGAGGGAACGAATGTTCCAACGGATGATAACCCGATCGTGATCATCCCCGATGCCGTATCCCTGCCATCGGATACGGAACTCTCCAGCCTCCGCTTGGTGAAGGAAGATATAGAAGACCCAGCGAAAAAGGCTGAGATTGAAGAGAAAGCGAAAGCTGCCGCCCAAGATGCGGGTATCGCTCCTGATGCCCCGAAGATCGTGATGGAAGTGACCTTGGTTAAGGTGACGACCACGATTTCCGCTACCGACGCATCCACCACTACCGCCGTAACTCCCGTGCAGCCCTCCGATATCGTGACGGTACGTATCCCGTATCCGGAAGGCGTAAATAAAACCCAACATGATATCGTGATTATCCACCTCCGCTCGGACGGCGTGGTAGACGTGTATTCCGAGGGTAATAACAATTTGACATTAGAGGATGATTATATGGAGATCTCCGTTGCCAGCTTCAGCCCGTTCGTGGTAAGCTATACGCCCAAATCTGGGCCAGTGGATCCCGATTATCCTGACACACCCGACACCCCGGATACCCCGGATGTCCCGACATCGAATGCCTCGGTAGAGGGAGGCATAGCGGTTTGGACCTCTGCCAACGCCCTCCATATCCGTGCGGATCGTCCGGCTGAGGCATGGGTTGTCGGCCTGTCGGGTACTAGTCGTGCCCGGTTTGCGGTCGTTCCCGGCGAGACAAGACGCGCTCTTCCTGCGGGAGTCTATCTTGTCCGAATAGCTGACCAGACCTATAAGGTACGGATACGGAACTAAACGTTGTTTGTTTGACGTGAGAGGGATGTCCTTGTTTCTCCTTGGGGAGAGCGGGGCATCCCTTCTTTTTTGTGAATATGTTTCTTAACATACATACCCGTAATCAATTGGTTAGCCGCAAATGCTTATCTTTGAGCTATCCCGATGTAAACGCTTACAATATGCTAGTCATTTAAACTCAATTATAGTATGAAACCGGAAGATTACATTACCAGAGAGGAGAAGTATGGTGCCCACAACTACCATCCTCTGCCGGTCGTTCTCAGAAGAGGCGAAGGCGTGTTCGTGTGGGACGTGGAAGGAAAACGTTATTTTGATTTCTTGTCTGGCTATTCTGCCTTGAGCCAAGGACATTGCCATCCTAAGATCGTGAAGGCCCTGATGGAGCAGGCGGAGAAGCTTACGCTCGTATCCCGTGCTTTTCATGCGGATATACTGGGTGAGTACATGGAATTTACCTGTAAGTTTTTCGGATATGATAAGCTCTTGCCGATGAATACGGGGGCCGAGGCGGTAGAGACGGCCTTGAAGCTTTGCCGCCGTTGGGGATACCGTCGGAAAGGGGTCGCTCCGGAGCGTGCGAAGATCGTGGTTTGTAGCGAGAATTTCCACGGACGTACGATTACGATTATCTCCATGAGCACCGATCCTAGTTCCTACGCCGATTTCGGCCCTTATACGCCCGGATTTATAAAGATACCCTATAATAAGGTGGATGCGTTGGCCGAGGCCTTGAAAGATCCCGATGTAGTAGGCTTCTTGGTGGAACCGATCCAAGGTGAGGCCGGGGTCGTGGTGCCCGACGATGGTTATCTGCGGGCTTGCTATGATCTTTGCCATCAGCATAATGTGTTGTTTATCGCGGATGAGATACAGACAGGTATCGGTCGTACCGGTAAGCTATTGGCTTGTGATTACGAGGGGATTCGCCCGGATATCTTGATCTTGGGAAAGGCGTTGTCCGGTGGGGTCAGTCCGGTCTCGGCGGTATTGGCGGATGATGAGATCATGCTAACGATCGCTCCGGGAGAGCACGGTTCTACGTATGGTGGAAATCCGTTGGCGGCGAAAGTCGCTATCGCCGCCTTGGAGGTGGTACGTGACGAGCATTTGTCGGAGAATGCGTTTAAGATGGGTGAGCTGTTCCGTGGTGAGATCGAGAAGATCGATAATCCGATGATTAAGAAAGTACGGGGTAAAGGCTTGCTGAACGCTGTCGTGACGGAACCTAAAGATGGGAAGACGGCTTGGGATATCTGTCTGGCGTTGAAGGAAAATGGCTTGATAGCTAAGCCTACCCACGATCATATCATCCGCTTCACGCCTCCTTTGGTGATTACTGAGGAGCAAATGATGGAAGCGATTGGCATTATACGAGATACGTTCGCTAAATTCTAGTGTATGAAGATAAATGTAATAGGTGTTCCCTTGAATCTGGGATGTGACCGGGCTGGCGTAGAGCGTGCCCCGAACCACCTTCGGGAACGGGGATTGATGGGGGTGATCCGGAAGAACGGGCATAAAGCCTTTGACTTGGGTAATTTGTATGTACCCCCTGTTAGCGAGGCGGATAAGTTCGTACGGGGTAACAGCATGAAATATCTGGATGCGATCGTGGAGGTGAATACGAATCTGGCGGAGTTGGTTTATGATACATTGCGTGGAGGAGCGTTCCCCTTGGTGATTGGCGGGGATCATTCGCTGGGTTTAGGTAGCGCCTCGGGCGTGGGTAAATGTTATGATGATTTCGGTATTATCTGGCTGGACGCTCATGGGGATATCAATACCAGCGAGACTTCTCCCAGTGGTAATATCCACGGGATGCCTCTGAGTGCGTTGATGGGGATGGGAAGCGAGGAACTGGTGAATATCTACGCTCCCGGGAATAAGGTGAATCCGCAGAACGTATTCTTGGTCGGGACCCGCAGTCTGGATGAGGGCGAGTGGGATTTGATCGAGCGGGAGAAGCTGAGTGTCTATACGATGGAGACGATCCATCTGAAAGGCATCGGCTTCGTAGCTGAGGACATCAAGCGGAAATTGAAGGAACGGAAGATCCGCAACGTGCATTTCAGCATAGACGTGGATAGCATAGACCCCCGTTTCGCTCCGGGCACGGGAACTCGTGTGTGTGAGGGACTGATGCCGGATGAGTTTAATAACTTCGTGGATCATATGTTGTCTACGAATCTGGTTAAGTCGATGGATTTGGTAGAGCTGAATCCGGAGCTGGACGTGAACGAGCAGACCACAAACCTTTGTCTGCAGATCATCGATTATATTACCGCCCGTCTATAAGGAATCTAAATTCCATGGTTTATGATAAGAGTGTGAAAAGGAAGTCCCCTTGTTCCGGTTAAGACCGGATACGAGGGGACTTGAAAATACGATATGTCTATTGGTTTATTTCATTCTTCGGATATTGGCGTAATTGAAGCTATCGCTCAAGAAATCGTCCTCGCTGAATTTATAGCCTTGCGGTCCCCAGTTGCCCATAGCGAGCATGGCGATCATCTTCATCGGGTTGAAACCGCTCATATCGCCGCCGGCGGCCGCTAGAGGAACGGACTCCATCAACTTGCGCATGGAATGTGGATAATTCTCGTTGATCACCATGTTGCGGTATAAGGCAAGGATTCCATCTCCTTGCTCCTTACGGTTCCAAGTCAGTATATATGTACCGTCGTTGGCTTCCGCCTTCGCTTGGAGATCGGGCAGTTTGGCGGAGTTGGCGTCCGCTATGATAAAGGTTACGAAACCTTCCTTGTCCACTTTAGGCATTTCTTTGTCGTAAATAGAGGCATACGAGTAGGTCTCGGCTGACCCAAGGCATATGGACCAGTATCGTACATCGGCGGTGGCGTATTCGCTTACGCTTTTAGGAGCCGTAGGAGGGATGAAACGGAAAGTTGCTACCTCCCCTTCGTTCAGTTTGATGCGGGCGAATAGGTATTCTGCCGGGCTGTTCGGGTACATTAGGCTCAGCGGGGCACGCATGAACGGGAGTTGCGGCAGGTCGGCGGAGAAATCCATCGGCGGCAAGTTCAACGATTCGTGGATGTTGCAGACCTCACGCTTCGGGAAATCTACTTCCTCACCTGTAGTCACATCGAAAGCTTGGATAGCAGGCATGTCCACGCCGCCATACTCATCGCCGCTATATTGTTTCGCCAAGTAAAGACGCATGAAAATGGAGACCATATTGACATCTTCCGGAAACTCGCATATGTTCTTCATCGAGGCACGTGCGCTGGCGGGGGTGTTAGCGGGAATGATGTAAATCGTATAGCCATTTGCTCCGTAGTCGTCTGTTTCCTTTACATAGGGGTTGATGGAGCTGTCATCGGGTTGGATATTTACGTCTTCAATGCTGGATACGTCTATTTGGGTCTCGTCGTTATAAACCGTGAAATTGAAGAAGCGTGACTTCGGGAACTTTCCAGTCAGACGAAGGCCGATGTTTGGATTATCTTTGTAAGAATAGGTGTATTCCCAATAATCGGCATAGATATCAGGAAAGGCCAGTAGGGTTTGATTGTCGCCCCGGAGCGTCTTGCCCCATTGTTCCTTGGGTTCCGGGTTGTTGATTTGAGGGGTATTCTCATCATCGTCGTCGCAAGCGGTGAACATACCCATAGTAAGGGCTACCAACATTAAGTAAAAAATCTTCTTCATGATTCTGTTCGTTAATTAATCTGTTTGTTATTAAAATGAGAGCGCAAAAGTATCTCATTTCCAATTAGGGTTGACCTATTGAAAATGAAATACCTTGGATAAGACCACAGAATCCTAGGAATGGAACAGCTAGAAGGGGTATCCGATAGCGAAGTGGTAACCCATGCCGTCCTTGAATTTCGGGATATTGTAATAGCCTTTCTTTCCGGTATCGTAAGGGAGGTGCAGACCGATACCCACGTCGAAACGGATGACGATAAAGGTGAGGTCGTAACGCAGGCCGAAGCCGGTTCCCAAGGCTAGATCCTTGAGGAAGCTACCCCATTTCAGTTGTCCGCCGGGACGATCCGGATCGTTTCGGATCAACCAGATGTTGCCGCTGTCGAGGAAGGTAGCCCCATGCAGGTCGCCAAGGATCGGGAAGCGGTATTCGAGGTTGGCCTCGAATTTAAGATCACCCGTACGGTCGATGTAAGCGTATTTATTGTTGTCGCTGTTCTGGTAGTAACGTCCGGGACCGATGCTGCGGATCGTAAAAGCACGGATGCTATTCGCTCCGCCGATGTAGAATTGCTCGTTATAAGGGGAGGTACGGGCGTTGCCGTAGCTATAAATAGCGCCGGCCATTAATCGGCCTACGAGATATTGCTTATGCCCGAGGGCGTAATTATAACGTATCTCGGCGGTTCCCTTGATGAATTGGGCGAAGGGGTTGCCGAGTAATTCCTTATCCTCTTTATTGAATTTCTTCCCGGCTAACGCATAAATCCCATCCAAGACAAGACCCGCTTGGGTAACGGATGCCTGCCACCAAAGATGGTTCCGGCGACTGGTAATCGGGGAATCATCATAGGTATAGGTATAGTTCATGGCCGGGATGAATTGATTTTGCAAACTCTTTTTTAGAGCCTTATTCACGTTGGTAATGCTGTCGAACTCGTGCGTGGTATGCTGGAGCAAGTTGAACGTCAGCTTGAAAGGGGTGATGGAATGATGAGACGTGGCAGTAGGCTGGAACTCATACGAGGCGTCACCACCGAATGCCAGCAACTTGAAGAAACGGGCCCGGTTCATCTGGTCCGCATAGAGGCGGAAGGTGGTGCTGGCCGGGAAATTCATGTCCCGTTTGCTGAATGTAGGGAACAATACCCGTGGGAAAGTCAGCGTGGTAGTCAAGCCTAACTCATAACTGTTGATCTTGGAGTTGCTACCATCCAGCTTGTTGCCGGTCTGCCATTCGTAAGAGCCGCGGAGTTTCACGCCGAAGGTCTCGCCCCCTCCGAAGACATTCCGTTTGGTCACGCTGAAAATGGCGCCCGGACCCACTTGGTCGTTGCTCTTGGCGGTAACGTTCAACTCGAGCTCGCCGTCCAATGGAAGATCGTAGACCGTATTGATCCGCAGATCCAGCGTATCTTGACGGCGCATGGTATCACGGGGGGAATATTGCAACTCGGCATAACGGAAGATACCCAAGCGGGACAGGGCCGTTTGCGTCCGTTCCTGCGCCCGCTGGTTATAAAGTTCCCCCGGCTTGAAATATAAACGGTTGTAAATGACCGAGGGGCGAACCCTTAGCTTGCCCTCATAATGGATCGTAAGGTCCTTATAGCGGATCGAGTCCGTGGGAGTCTCATTCTGGTAGCCGTTTAGCCAGACGGATATATCCCCGAGTTTCCAAGGGCGGAGGGCCGAGGGAGGCAGGCTTTCCTTCGGGGCCACCCGTAAGGCCACTTTCCCGGGGTTCAACAAGGTATCCGCTTGATAGGTGATGAAATCGGGACGGAAATAGTAATATCCGTTGTTACGGAGCAAGGACGAGATGCGTTCCCGCTCGGCTTGCAATTGGACGACATTGAAATTCTCTCCTTTGTGGAGGATACGATCGCCGATCGTGGCATCGATCAATGAGTCGGCACGGTGACGGATATGGACGTATTGGATGCTGTCCAGCGTATACGGATCGTTCATGGTGACACTGTATTCCAGCTTCGCCTTCCGGGGATTCTTGGGATCGGGTATGACCTCGAAAGAAGTCTCTCCGTTGAAATAACCGTACTCGTTCAATAGGTTCCGGGCTACCTTGACGCGGACATCCGGGTTCACGGTGGTGATCAGCACCGGTTTCGACGCCAGTTTGTTGAAGATCCACTTGCCGACCTTCCCTTTCTTGTTCACGAAAGCGTTGTAGACCCACAGGCCGAAGGGAAAAGGTACCCGGATCGAGGAGCTTCCCAGCAAGGCGTTGTTGGGAGGATAGGCTAGGGCGGCCTCGACTTCTTCCAAAGCGGCTTCGCCGGGTTTGGTCTTATCCTCGTTCTTCACCTCTATTTTCTTGATACCGGTATATAGGACCGCTCCCTCGGGAAGGTTCTTCGTGGTGGAGCAAGAGGAGAGAAGAAGTACGGATAGGAGGATGCTCCCGGTGGCGACGTGCCATCCCCCGCTCGGGTTAGACGCTCTCCCTCGCCCGAGGGAGACATCCTCCCCTGCCCGAGGGAGACACTCTCCCCTGCCCGAGGGAGACATCCTCCCCCGCCCGAGGGAGTCGTCCCGCCTAAAATATATTAAAATGCTTTTCATTCCTTTTCATCATTTATGGGTTTCACTTTCGTTTTCTTGAAGTTGAATAACTCTCTGAGGTGCATCATTTTCTTGCGGAGCACGATACCGGCCCCGGTCTCCGTGATCTCGCCTTCCAGCAGGCTCTCGTAGTTCTTGTCGTGGAAGAGCTTGACGTAGCGGGAACCGCTGCTGTCCAGCCGGTATTCGACGGATACGTTGTCGATGAACGGCTGCGCCTGCCCGTTGTTAATGTTCTCGCCGGTAGAGATACGGCCGCCTAGAACCACACGGATACGGTCATTATAGAATCGCTTGGCGAAGCGGAAGGAGTAGTCGGTACGGGTACCGCCTCCGGCATCGCCATTATCGTCGTATGTCTCCATGCCGAAACTGATATCCACGGACTTCAAGGCGCTTCCGGCGATGTTGTTGATCTCGCTTTGCAAGAAGCTGGTCAAGGCGTCTCCCATATTCATGTTCACCTTGCCGCTGCCGCCACCGCCGCCGAGGTACATACCGGTCACGAGCATGCTGACAGCCAGCTTCGCCCGTTCCTCCGGACCTTTCGAGGTCAGTTCCTCTTGCATCGCCATGTCTTCCGGGGCGGTGAGGGTAAATTGCAACCCAAGGTTCTCCAGTCGCTGGGTCAGTTCGATGCCTACGTCGAAATTCACCAAGCGGGGCGATGATTGCCCGGTTAGGGTGACGGACGTACGGACTCGCTCGGTAGCCGTAAGGTTCAAGGTCGGGTCCATGGGGTTGCCCGTCCATTGCACGTAGCTACCCTCCTGTACGTTGAACTCCTTCAGCGGGATGACCGGGATGGAGTACTTGATGGTTCCGCCCGTCAGCGTGTAGCGTCCGTTCAAGAACATATCGCCTTGCGGGGTATACTGGAAGGAAAGGTCGCCGCCCCCCTCCAGATTGATATGGTTGGACTGGTCGGGACTTAAATCCACGTTCGCTTGTACGGCGGGATCGATGTGGATCGTCATCAACATGTCCATGCCTCCCATCGGCAACGGGGGCTTACGAGGCATGCGCCGACGTAAGGTATCCGTGAAAGAGGTGAAGGTTACCATGTCCGACATACGGTCTTGCACGGTCAACGGGGAGTCTTTCAGCACGTAGGTGATATTCGTCCCGCCCAGTAATTGCAAGTCTCCTCGCATGGTCAAGGCATCCAACGGCCCGCGTACGGTAGAATTCAGGTTGACGAACAGCTTTCCGTAGACAAGGCTTTCCTCGTTTTTCTTAACGTTCAGCAGTTGCAAGTTATTCGCCGTTAGTTTAAGATTGGCGGTCATGCGGGATAAATCGTTGAAATCCACTTCTCCGTTGATGATAAACGGATTCTTGTTGTATGCGTAAATACCATATTGGTTGAACAAGATCCGGTTGTTCTTTATCTCTATCTTCTTATCGTCGAAACGGAAGGTAGAACCTGCGGCGCCTACATAAACGGAAGCGGTATCGAGAATCAGATATCCCTCGGCCATGGGTTTATCGCTTTGTCCGCTGATAGCGAGTGTACCATCGAGGTCTCCGCCCATTTTCGCCATATCATCCGGGATGAACGGGTTGGCGATATCCAAGGGGAAGTGCATGAACTCGATATTACCGCTGATATGGTCGGTCTCGCCCATCTGGTATAAGGCGGTAATGGCACTCACCTCTTTCCGGTCCCGGAAAAGGTGCATATCCACTTGATGGTTCCCCTGCTCTAAAGGTAGATAGACTGCGTTGAACATGAGTTCGCCGACCCGCTCGTTCTCATAATACAGATCATCAATGTTCATATCCGCCACGACCATGAAGGCCGAGTCGGAAGGAGCGTACTGGAAATCGGCGTTCAATATACCTTTCATCGGCGGGATATAACTGAATGCATTGGAGATAACCCCAAGGTCGATCTGGTTCAACTCGGCGTGGACTTCCTCCATCTCGTCACTTTCCGCTTGGGAGTGTATCCAGAGGGCGGCGTTATTATCTCCGCTGAGTCGTAGGTTCGCCTCGATATCCTTCATGCTGCGTACCACGACGTAATTATCCGGATTCAGCTTGAAAGGTCGGAACGCTATGATCGGGTCATCGGGGAAGAGATGGAACTTGACCCCGTTCTGTATCTTATCGGCCCGGATTCCGAGCAACAAGCCGGTCTCGCCTTTCCCGTCCTTGAAATAGAGGCGGGCGTCGCCGAAGCCATAACGTATTTGCCCGTCCAGCCCGGCGCTGAAAGGTTGTTGCTGCCTGTATTTATTCTTGATCACTTGGGCGCTATAGAGTAGTCCGAGCGAATCTTGGTGCATCTCCGCCCGGATGGTATCGATCTGCATCGTATCCCGTGCCAGATCGTAAATGGAGGCATCCATGCGTATACCCGTTTCCGGTGAGGTATAGGCGTTCATGGCGATGCTCTTGAAATCTACGTAATAGGTTTGGAGATAGTTGTAGATCGGATTGTCCTGTCCTGCCCGTACCTCGAGGTACATATCGGGGAGGAGCGGGCGAAGGATCTCCAGATTGACTGTCGAGTCCCGTTCCAATTGGAGGGTGATATCGTTCGATACCTTAGTCAACTTATCCGTGATGTGGTGTATGCAATCATTACCCGTGAGGATGATCCCTAAATCCCCGGCGTGGAAAGACACACGGGTGGTATCGATATCCGTCCGGGCATGCAAGGTCAGCGTTTTCGGCTTGAAACTTTGTTTTGGGGTGACGACCTCCCAGTTTCCTAACGTAACGTCGATCGTGTTATCTTCATCCAGATTACTTTCTGCCTCGGCGAAGAGCTGGAAAGAGGTGGCGAAGGGATTTGCCATTAAGTGCATACCCTGTAAATCCATGTTCTCTACATCCGCTATCAACATCGCTTTCACCTCGTGCTTGTGGAGGGTCGCGTTTAAGGAGACATCCATTTTCGCCAACGGGTATTTGCTAAGCAAGTCCACTTTCAGTAAGTTCTTTTCCAGAGAGCCATCGATGGATACGTCTGATACCGATGAGGCGCCATAGCGTATATCCGATATCTTACCGTCCAGTTTGGCCCATGTACGTTCAGAGAAAGGGTCTGTGCCCCGGCCTTCTGCTTTAACAGAGGCGGTCAGCCAAAATAGAGAGTCTTTGGGCATGAAATGAGTAGGTTCCAGACTGTCTATCCGTAAATTAGCCTCATAAGCCAGTTTTACCGGATTATAGCGGGCGGTCAGACCTACTTTGCCTTTATCTTGGGTAAGAACAAGCTCGGTGCGGTATTCTTGATTTGCGACTGTAGCTTCCCCCTTCAACTGAATTCCTGCCGGAATGGCAAATTGATCCCGTTGGGAGGCGGGAAGCATCGCCAGCAAAAAGTCCAGATTACCGGATCGAGCGTTTAACTGAATCTCACCGGTTCGCCGGATGCTATCCGTCACGGACTCCATGCTACCCGTGACGTTCATCTGAAACGCTCCCGGCAGCATGATATCGCCTTGTATGATACGTATACTGGAGAGGTTGCCTTCTACGCCAGCCGTAATAGCGAGAGGCTTGTCCGGGTAGGCTTTCTTGAAATCCTCCGGAAGAGAACCTGCCGCTATCAATAAATCCTCTTTCCCCAACGAGGCGTTTAACAGGGCTTTCATGCTCCCTTGTGGGTGGTCCTCGAGGGAGCTCCAAGGGATAGTCGCTGTCAATCTCACTTCGGAATTTGGTGTCTGGAGAAGTAGATCCGGTACGTCTATCTGTTCATGGTCACTCCGGACATTTCCTGCCAATGCCGAAACCTTGAGGCCGGAACGTTCTTCCACGAAGAATTCCTTGATGTGGGCGTTTATTTCTTTTCCTTGATATAAGATGGAATCGATAGAAGTGTTCAGGTTCGTTAAACTAATATGGGAGAAATCGAGTCCTTGCTCGGGTGCCGCGTAATTCCCGTCATAAGCGAATGTAGAATTCGTTATGTCAAAGTTTCTCGCCTTATATTGTTCCGCTCCAAGATCTACGAGGCCGTTATTTAGCCCGGCTTTATTTACGAAAGCCGTAAGGCGTAAGGAATCCGAGGGCATTTGTAGGGCGAAGGCTACCCGGTCCAAACTAATTTTATCCAGCTTGAGTACCCAGTTCAGAGGTGTGGAAGTCGTGTCTTCTTTCGAGGTTGAATCATTTAATAGAAGGGTAATGGCGGTATCGGATAAATCTACGGTATTAAATGTAGCTTTCTCCTCGGACAGGTCTATACGATCGGCGTGCAGGTAAAGCTTTCCCAAGAATCCTTTGATTTCCATACCTTCAATCATAGTCCCGGTGTTAACCTTTACGTTCCGGAGGTCGATCGCCTCTACCAATACTTGCTTCCGCAAAAGAGGAAGGGCACGAACCCGTACCGTCAAGCTCTGTAAACTCAACAAGGTATCGGCGGGAGGATTTACGACCTCGACACCCTTAACCGTAAGGTCTAACGGGAAAGATAGCCTAATCTGCTCGATCCCGATTTGCATACCAGTCGCTTTTCCCGCATATTCGGTCGCTTTCCGTACCGCAAAGTTTTGGAAAGGAGGTATATATAGTAATATAGAGAGTAACAATACCAATGCGATCGGTATTAGGCATATCACTCCTATCCGTTTAATCCATACTCTCATGTTGATACGTTTCTCTTTTTCTTATTTGTTTATTTGCCTGTTTTTATGACGATCGCTCCGTTTGCGCCTCTTACCCCGTATTCACCGGCGTCTTTCAATACTCTTAATTCCGAGACATCTTCCACGGGCATCGTGTTTAGAACAGATAGGTCCATCGGTATACCGTCTACCACTACTAGCGGGTCACTAGGACTGTTTAGGGAAACGCTCGCACGGATACGTACGGAACCATCGGCGAATGTTATGCCACTCATCCTTCGTAGCAGGCAATAGAGATCCCGGCATCCGGTTTTCTGTATCTCTTCTTTATTCATAACGCTTGAGCTTACTATTTTGTTTCGTTCCCTTTCCATAATTTCTTTCAGGGCCTCATCCGGTTCAAAACTACGCTTTGCGTTGAATGTGCTATTCTCTAAAGTAATGGTTATATAATTGTATCCGTTGACCGGGACTTTGACTACATTTCTTGTTTTCTTAATAGTGACGAACAAGGTATCATTCAGGTTAGCCCCCGGGATGGTGAATACGCCATGTTTGTTCGTTTTCACGGTGATCGGATTCTGACTGCCTAGCGTGACCGGATAGCGTTTGATTATTTTATCGCTGATGTCACGCAATACACCGACTAAAGTATCATTCTGTGCCAAAAGTATTTGACTGCTGAATGATAAGATGATGATTGAAAGATAATGTATTGTTTTCATAGCTCAATCTTTTTAGCTGAACATAACACAAAGATAATATAATATTTCTTAAAGGCAGAGTTTTAGGGTAAATTCGTAATAGGTATTATTTTTACGTTTCTATGTGGTCTCATTTGTCGCTAAAATGAGATTACTATAAATGGAAATCATTACATTTGCCAAAATAAAATGAACGGTATGGAATTAGATTTAGCCTATTTGTGTAAGGAGGTTCGAGAAATAGCTCGTGCTTCTGCGACATTCTTAAAAGAAGAACGCCGAAAGTTTGACCGGAACTTAGTGGAGGAAAAAAGTGCTCATAACTATGTATCTTATGTGGATAAAGAATCGGAACGACAGATCATAGAGGCTTTGTCTACTTTGCTACCCGAGGCTGGTTTTATCGCGGAGGAAGGCTCTGGAAGTTTGACCGATGAGGAATATTGTTGGGTAATTGATCCATTGGACGGCACTTCAAACTATATTCATGATATCGCGCCTTATTGCGTGAGTATCGCTTTAAGAAATCGGAAGGAGTTATTGTTAGGAGTAGTCTATGAGGTGTGTAGGGACGAGTGTTTTTATGCAGTGAAAGGTGGTAAGGCTTACTTGGATGGGAATGAGATACATGTATCGGATGTCTCAGTACTGGATAACGCTTTCATTGCGTTGGGTTTCCCTTATAACTCTGATGCTTATCGTCCGGTAGCCGCTCATTTGGTTGATAGGTTGTATGGTTTTGCGGGAGGTACCCGTTTGATGGGATCTGCCGCCGCTGAACTGTGTTATGTGGCAGCAGGACGTTTTGATGCCCGTATAGAGGCCTTTTTAGGCCCTTGGGACGTAGCTGCTGGTGCCTTGATTTTATTGCAGGCCGGAGGAAAAATATCGGATTTCAATGGAGGAGAGAACTGGGCTTCGGGTGAACAGGTAGTTGCCAGCAATGGCAAGGTTCATTCTCTTGTGTTGTCTTTGTTGCCCTAATACTAGAGTAATCCTGCGTATTCTAGTGCTTCTGTGTGTATTTAAAAGGTAAAAGAGTTTAAACTTACTTCTTATTTGCGGGGTGTTTGATCCGTTTTGATTTTCAAAACAGATGGAGGAATGCAAATACCCGTAAATCCTCGTGTGTGTCTAATTCAGTAAAAATCAAGACTTTTAGGATTAGAGATTTTACTTACATTTGTGGAAAATAAAAATGTTACAGAGTATGAAAAACAATCTATACGTCTTTTTTCTGTTCTTTATTACTGGACTAATGTCATGTAGCCATCACTCAGGTCTATATGAACATGCGGAAAAGATAATGTCCCAACATCCCGATAGCGTTTTAACATTGCTATCAACAATACAAGATGTAAATGATCTTTCAGAAAAGGATCGTGCTATGTACTACCTACTTTTGACAGAAGCTCAAAATAAAACTTATGTCAAACCTACTTCAGATTCGTTGATCGCTATTTCTACTCAATATTTTGATAAAACCGAAGATTGGGGAAGAAAAGCGAAGGCTTGGTATTATAGAGGGAGAATAAACCAAGACCTAGGTGATGCTCTTCATGCGCAGGACTTCTATTTAAAAGCATTGCAAGAAGAGAGTGAAGTAGAAGATTATGCGCTACTTGGGCGTATATATAATAGTATAGGAATGTTGTATACTTATCAAGAAGTATATGAAAAAGCTATTCCATATCAAAAAAAAGCTTTGAATTGCTTTGAGACTTTAGGGGATTCTATTGGTCAGTCTTTTGCTTTGAGAGATATAGGAAGAGCTTTTACTATTTTGTCAAAAAAAGATAGTGCTATTATGTGTTATGAAAAAGCGCTTACTCTTGGAAGTCGATCTAGTAAGCTTTCGATATATAAAGAATTAGGTAATTTGTATATCGAAAAGGGAGAATATCCGAAAGGTTATTATTTTCTTAATGAGACATTAAAGTATCCATTGAAAGAGAATATGTTGGAATCAGTTTGTTTAGCGCTAGGCAAGTTGTATCAAAAAACAAGTCAGATAGATTCTGCATATCACTTTTTGAACATTTGTATACATAGTTCTAGGTTACAGACTCGAGCTGGTGCTTATTATTTTTTAGCGCAGTTAGAGAAAGGACAAAAGCAGTGGGAAAAATATGCCGAGAATCAAATGAGGTATGAGATGTTAAGAGATTCAATAAGCCTAGTGAAGCAAACAGAATCAATCCGAAGAGTCGAAAATATCTATGACTATCATCAGTCAGAAGCTAAATTATTGCATGCAACAATCTTACTGGAACGTATAAAGGTTAATAATTTATATATGTGTATGATTGTTGTAGGTTGTTTAATCGGAGTGTGTGTTGTCATTGTTGTATCATATATACAGTTAAAAAAGAAGAAAATACGTTTGCAAGAGCACCAAGATAGATTAGTCGCTTTAAAAAAGAAGCGGGAAGAAGACCAAGCCCGTATAAATGAAAATGAGGAAAAAATAGCTGATTTAGAAAGGCTATTACAACAATCTTCTGTTGCATATAGTGAAAAAGAGAAGGAACTTATGGCTCTTCAAAAGATGAAGTTAGAAGCTGAAATTCAACGCTTAGAATGTGTCAAAACAGAGAGCCAGCTTTTGATAGACAAGTTTTGTGTTTCTGATATTTATTATCGTTTCCACATTAAAGATGAATGGAGGCCTAAAGAAGAGGATTGGTGTCAATTATTTAAAGCGATAGACGAAGCATACGATAATTTTACCCATCGTTTAATGGGAGTAGCGCCAAAGTTGACTACAACAGAATTAAGAGTAAGTTGTTTGGTTAAAGCAAATGTACCTCCAGTTACTATTGCGATGTTGATAGTAACAACCCCGACAAATGTTTCTATGATTCGAAAACGTCTTTATGAGAAAATACATTCAGATACAGGGTCGTCTGAGAAGTTTGATAGGTTCATTCGTGAGTTTTAATTGTATTTGTGCATATTTTGTGCAATAGATATGCCTATATTTTTGAAAGGATCGCTGTATGTTTGTTGCACAATTAATACACAATGTTATTATGAGAAATGTAAACCGATTTACCTTTTGTGCAATTTTATTTGCAATGTTATTAGTACAACCTTTGTTTGGAGATAATATTCCAACCGAAGGTATTTGGGATGATGAATATTATCGTTCCGTTAACACAAACCGTCCTCCAGTTGTATCAATCGAAGGAGACATCCTTTCCTTGAGCTTTGAAGATGCTTTATCAAACTTGACCGTATGTGTCATGAATGATAAAGGAGTGAAAGTCTATGAAGATGTTGTTTCTTCAGAGGCAGGTGGAACTTATTCTTTCTCTTTAGCGGGAGAAGCAAATGGCCAGTATCAGGTTGTGTTGTTACATCGGTTGGGACACTTGACCGGTAGCTTTACCTTGGAATAAAAAATTAAGAGGTTTTGTAAGAAGAAAGAGCTGTTAAGCTTCTCGGTAAAATGGGAAGCACAGCTCTTTTTTATTTGGACAACTGTACCAAATACGAATCTTTACTTGAAAACGTATCTATGTATATGTTTTACCGCTAAACGTATTATTAATCAGCCGGGAGTCATTCTGTTTATTGTATATTTCTTGAAAATAGGCTCCATTGTAGGCTGCTTTACTATCCATAGAAATTGCGATTAGTATTAATAGAAATTCAAAATACTATGGATACTAATCGGAGCTTGGATAGATACAATTTTATTGTATGTTGATTATGAGGTGTATAGGTAATAGTTTGGAAATATTAGACTTATTGTGCTTTTTAAGAGATCAAATTTGGTGTGGTTGGGCTATTTTTATTTCCAAATGGTGTTATTTCATGACTATATTATAACTTGAAAAATTCATAGTTATGAAATTCACAACTCATAACTATGTTTTGAAAAAAACATAACTATGAAATTTTATAGGATTTAGCTGTTAAAATCAATATGGATTTCCCCCTTGTCTAAGAAATGACAGAACAATACTATTATATATGCCGTTTATTCTGTATTTTTGCCAGAAAAATTAGCAGACATGGCTGAAAGCAAAGTTGAACACCTATTGGATAGCATTCATTTTCCGGAAGACCTGAGACATTTGTCACAGGATAAGTTGGAGCAGGTATGTGCCGATTTGCGTCAATATATTATCGATGTTTTGTCTGAGAATCCCGGTCACCTAGGTGCAAGCCTTGGTACGGTAGAGCTGACAGTCGCCCTTCATTATGTATTCAATACCCCCTATGACCGTATTGTCTGGGATGTCGGGCATCAAGCTTACGGACATAAAATACTTACAGGAAGGAAAGATATTTTCCATACGCTTCGTAAGTTTAAAGGAATTAGCGGCTTCCCTAATCCTGCGGAAAGTGAGTATGACGCTTTTATCGCCGGACACGCCTCAAATTCAATCTCTGCGGCGATGGGTATGTCGGTAGCCTCGGCCTTGAAGAAGGAACTGGATCGCCATGTGATCGCCGTGATCGGGGATGGCGCTATGACCGGAGGACTCGCCTTCGAGGGGTTGAATAATGCGTCTGCCAACCCTAATAATTTGTTGATTATCCTGAATGATAACGATATGGCGATAGATCATAGCGTAGGTGGTCTTAGCCAGTATTTAGTGGATATAACGACGAGTCAAGCCTATAATAAAATGAGATACGATGTGTATCGAGGCTTAAAGAAGATCAAGCTCATCAATAACGATCGCCGGGAAAACATCTTACGTTTTAACAATAGCCTTAAAGCATTGCTTACCCAGCAACATAATTTATTTGAAGGCTTCAGCATCCGTTACTTCGGTCCGGTGGATGGGCATGATGTAAATTATCTGGTGAAGGTATTGAATGATATAAAAGATATGCAAGGCCCTAAGCTGTTGCATATCAAAACGAAAAAAGGAAAAGGCTTTAAACCTGCGGAAGAGTCCGCTACGGAATGGCATGCTCCCGGAAAGTTCAATAAGGAAACCGGCCAGCGTATTATCGTTCGTAAATTAGATGAACCTCAATTATATCAAGACGTGTTCGGTCATACATTGGTAGAGCTTGCGGAGAAAGATGAGCGTATTGTAGGCGTAACTCCGGCTATGCCTTCCGGTTGCTCGATGACTTATATGATGAAAGCCTTCCCGGATCGTGCGTTTGATGTGGGAATTGCGGAAGGACATTCCGTAACTTTCTCTGCCGGATTAGCTAAGGAGGGAATGATACCTTTCTGCAACGTGTATTCTTCGTTTATGCAGCGTGCGTATGATATGGTTATCCATGATGTAGCTTTGCAAAAACTACATATGGTGATCTGTCTGGATCGTGCGGGATTAGTGGGAGAGGATGGAGCTACACATCATGGCGTGTTTGATTTAGCATATCTTCGTCCGATACCGAATTTGGTAATCGCTTCCCCATTGAATGAGTTGGATTTACGGAATTTGATGTATACAGGCTATGCCGCTTTTAATGGCCCGTTCGTAATCCGTTACCCTAGAGGTAAGGGGGAGATGAAAGATTGGCGTAACGAGATGCAAGTATTGCCTATAGGAAAAGGGAAAAAGTTGCGTGACGGGGATGATATCGCCGTACTTTCTATCGGACCGATCGGAAACGAGGTGATCAAAGCCATCGAGATGGTGAAAGAAGAGGGGGTATCGATAGCCCATTACGATATGATCTACTTGAAACCGTTGGATGAGGAGCTGTTGCATGAGATCGGGCGGAAATATAACCGTATTATTACGGTAGAGAATGGAGTGATAAAAGGTGGTTTTGGTAGCGCTGTCCTTGAGTTTATGGCAGACAATGGTTATACGCCTCATGTAAAGCGTATCGGAGTGCCGGATGCGTTTATCGAGCATGGTTCTATACCGGAACTGTATCAATTATGTGGTATGGATGCCGAGAGCATTGCGAAACAGTTGAAAAAGGAGAATTGATTATTGTCAATTAATAAAATATGAAAATTGTCATAGCCGGTGCGGGAGAAGTAGGTACACATTTAGCGAAAATGTTATCTCAAGAGAATCAGGACATCATTTTGATGGATCCGAATGAGGAACGGCTGAATTTCTCAAAATCTAGCATGGAGATTCTCCCTATGGTCGGGAATCCGACCTCGCTTAGAGATTTGGAGGAAGCGGGGATCAAGAAAGCGGACTTGTTCGTAAGTGTTACTCCCGAGGAGACTACCAATGTGACGGCTTGTATGTTGGCTCATAATCTAGGAGCGCATCGTACGTTGGCCCGAATCAATAATTACGAATATTTATTGCCTAAAAATAAAGAGCTGTTCGAGAAACTGGGAATCAACTCGATGATTTACCCTGAGATGTTGGCGGCTAAGGAGATCGTGACAGCTGTACGCCGTCCGTGGACACGCCAATATTGGGAGCTGTTTGGTGGAGCTTTAATTCTGATAGGTGTTAAAGTTCGGGATAATTCCCGTTTGGTGAATCGGGTATTGGCCGAATTGCTAAATGAGCAGAAGCTATATCATATCGTCGCTATTAAGCGAAAGAACGAGACGATAATCCCCCGTGGTACGGACCGGATAGAGTCTGGTGACATCGTGTTCTTTACGACGACCCGATCTCATATAGAGGATGTGCGCTTACTGGCCGGAAAGAAAGATCCGGAAGTAAAGAAGGTTATTATTATGGGAGGAAGCCGTATCGCTATCCGTGCTTGCCAATATTTACCTAATAACATCCGGGTAAAAGTAATTGAGGCTAATAAAGAGAAAAGTCATCGAATCGCTGAGGTAGTGCCTAGTAATGTCTTGATTATAAACGGAGACGGCCGTGATACTGATTTGTTGATGCAAGAAGGCATCAAGGATGCGCAGACTTTTATAGCTTTGACGGAAAATTCCAGCACGAATATATTGGCATGTCTGGCCGCTAAGCGTTTAGGTGTGTTTAAGACAATCGCTAAGATTGAGAATATTGATTATATCCAATTGGCGGAAAGTATGGACATCGGTTCGGTTATCAACAAAAAGCTGATAGCGGCCAGCCATATCTATCAATTTCTTCTGGATGCGGATGTCTCTAACGTGAAATGTTTGACCTTTGCGAATGCGGATGTGGCGGAGTTGGTGGCTCGACCGGATTCAAAGATTACCAAGAAACAAGTCAAGGATCTCCGTCTGCCGAAAGATATGACTCTCGGTGGGTTGATTCGTGACGGTGAACCTATGATGATCAAGGGTGATACTCAGATACAGGCATACGATCATGTTGTCGTATTCTGCTTGGATACGGCTATGCGTAAGCTGGAGGACTACTTTAACTAGTTGATAGTTATGTTGAACGTACGTTTTATAGTGAAGATGCTAGGGGTGATGTTCATCCTTGAGACTTTTTTTATGCTGGCTGCTACTGTCGTTGCCTTCCTTTATCGGGGGAGTGATGTCTATCCGCTTCTTATTTCAAGCGGAATCTTATTCGGGACCGGTTTTTTGTTCTACTCTATGGGCTTTAAGGCGAATGAACACTCGGCCGGCCGGCGGGAAGGAATGTTGATCGTGACATTGACTTGGATTTTATTCTCTTTATTTGGAATGTTACCATTCTATATTGGAGGATATATAGATAATGTGACCGATGCCTTTTTCGAGACCATGTCCGGATTTACGACTACAGGCTCTACTATTTTAACGAATATAGAGGCATTGCCTAAAGGTATCTTATTCTGGCGGAGTCTTACACAGTGGCAGGGAGGTATCGGTATGGTCGTATTCACCGTGGCTTTGATGCCTATTTTCGGAGGTGGTGCCTCGCAGATGTTTGATGCCGAAACGCCCGGTATAACCCATGAACGTTTTCGTCCTCGTATTACGCAAGTCGCTAAACGCCTGTGGGGGGTGTATGTTTTTCTGACACTTTTTTTAGTCGGCCTTTTATGGGCTGGTCCGATGAATTTGTATGATGCGGTAAATCATGCGTTCACAGCTATATCTACTGGTGGATATTCAACCAAAAACGCAAGTATCGCTTATTGGAATTCCTCTTATATAGAGTATGTAATAACTATTTTCATGTTTATCGGAGCTACCAATATGACATTGGTTTATTTCTGTTTTAATGGAAATGTGAAGAAATTGATTAAAGATGAGGAGTTTCGCTGGTTTTTCTTTTTTGTTTTAAGCGCTATTATCGTTGTCATGGTGTGGATCTTGTACCTTGGATTCGCCTCGGATGTAGAGAATGCGTTCCGTAAGGCGGCTTTCCAAGTGGTGACCTTGGTTTCTACCTGTGGATTCGCTACGGATGACTATATTCCTTGGGGACCGTTTTTCTGGTTTATCGCATTGATCTTGATGTTTATTTGTGGATGTGCCGGATCTACTTGCGGTGGCTTGAAGATGGGACGCTTCGTTATTTTAACGAAGAATCTCTCCAATGAATTTAAGAAACAGACACATCCCCATGCGGTGATTCCAGTACGAATGAACGGACATGTCGTATCTGGTGATATCGTACACCGTGTGTTAGCTTTTGTGTTCGCTTATATTACGTTAATCGTGGTGAGCTGTTTGGCTTTATCTTTGGATGGGATGGGATTTTCGGAGGCGATTGGTGCCGCTGTTTCTGCTATAAGTAACGTAGGGCCCGGCTTGGGAACGCTTGGTCCGGTAAGTAATTTTGCGGATGTCCCCACGGTGTCGAAATGGTTTCTGTCTTTTTTGATGTTAACAGGGCGTCTGGAGATATTTACGGTATTAACGATATTAGTCCCCGGTTTTTGGAAACAGTAAAATTATTGAAAATGAAAAGTATACAGGTCATTGCTAGTCTGCTGTGTGGTATTCTGTATTGTGGGATTTCTTTAAATGCCCAGAATGTATTGAAAGCAACGGGTTGGATGCCAGAGCACACATTTACTTCCGGTATAGAAGGTCCGGCTGTAGATAGCGAAGGAAATTTATATGCCGTAAATTATAAGAAAGAAGGGACGATCGGTATTGTACGCCCAGATGGTAGCCACGGCTGTTTTCTCTCTTTGCCGGAAGGATCTACCGGGAATAGTATCCGCTTCGGGAAAGATGGAAATATGTACGTGGCGGATTATACAGGGCATAATATCTTAAAAGTGGATATGAAATCTAAGAAGATCAGCGTATTCGCTCATGAGCCAAAGATGAATCAACCAAACGATATCGTATTCGCCCCCAATGGAAATATGTATGCGAGTGACCCGGATTGGCCGAATCAAAAAGGCCAACTTTGGTTGATTACCCCGGATGCGAAAGTCTCCTTATTGGAGACGAATATGGGAACGACTAATGGCATCGCTGTGAGTGAGGATGGTAAACGCTTGTACGTGAATGAATCTGCCCAATTAAAAGTCTGGGTATATGATATATGCCTGGATGGTACTTTAAGGAATAAACGTCTATTTCATACTTTTGAGGGGTACGGTATGGATGGTATGAAGTGTGACGAGAAAGGAAATCTTTATATTTGCCGTTATGATAAGGGTACTATAGCTTTGTTAAATCCGCAAGGAGATTTAGTTGAAGAGATTCAATTGACAGGAAAACAGCCGTCTAACTTAACATTTGGAGGACCTGATCATCGTCAATGTTATGTGACATTGCAGGATCGGGGTTGTTTTGAAACCTTTAAGGTTCCTTATCCGGGAAAAGAATGGTAACCCGATATACGTTTTTGATTAATTTTGCGTTATAATAGGTACGGAATATTAAAAAGATATATAGATGATAGAATATATAAAGGGTGAAATCGTGGAACTTACACCTACACGTATGATTTTGGAGTGTGGTGGTATAGGCTACGAGCTGAATATATCCTTGAATACATATAGTGCGTTTGGGAACAAGACTACCGGAAAAATATATATATATGAGGTAATCCGGGAAGATGCTCATTTACTATTTGGCTTTGCCGAGAAAATCGAAAGGGAGTTGTTCCTTTTGCTTACTTCCGTTTCTGGAGTGGGACCGAATACCGCACGCATGATCCTTTCTTCTCTACCGCCATCCGAATTGGTTCAAGTGATCGGTTCGAAGAATGAGGCCGCATTGACTGCCGTGAAAGGGATTGGTTTGAAGACGGCCCAGCGTATCTTGGTAGATTTGAAAAATAAGGTGAAACCTATGGAGAGTATGGCCGGAAACTTGCCGGAGGCATCAGTCTCTAATGGAGCGGTAACCGAGGAGGCCGTAGCCGCATTGGTTATGTTGGGTTTCCAGAAAGCGGCTTCGCAAAAAGCGGTATCCGCTATTTTGAAAGGCTCGCCCACTTTAGCTGTGGAACAAGTAATTAAAACTGCGCTTAGAATGCTTTGATAATTGACAATTGAGGATTAACGATTAACAATTGACAATTAAATGAGAAAATGAGAAAACGAATACTGAAATATTCCATATGGATCGTTGTATTATTGTTTGGTGTCGGCTTGTATTCGCTGAATGCTGATTACCTTGCGTATACATCATCTTTGCCGGAATTGGAGTTGCTGGAAGCTCCGGAGGATACGATTCCTCCCCGTTATCCGGTAGCTAAAACTACACCGGAGGAATATCAAGATATCGTGAAACAATCACCTGCCGATTTGCGTGATCCGGAGAATGTCAAGACTACGATTGAGTATGATTTAAAGACGAATACGTATATTGTCCGTACGAAATTAGGCGATATGGAGATTGGTACGCCGATGAGTTTAACCCCAGCGGAATACCAAGATTATTCTATGCAACAATCACTTCGTTCCTATTTCCGCCAAAAGAACGAGGAAGAATTCCAAAAAGCTACGAATAAACAGTTCAACTTAACCGATATGCAGTTTAATATCGGTGCGGCGGAACGTATTTTCGGCCCCGGTGGAGTACGTGTAAGAACACAAGGTTCGGCCGAGATCACGATGGGATTGAAGACGAATAAGAATAATGATCCTTCTCTTCCGGAGCGTTCCCGTAAACGTACTTTCTTCAATTTTGACGAGAGTGTGCAGTTGAATGTACAAGCCTCGGTGGGTAGCAAGGTGAATTTCGGAATGAATTACAATACCGAGACCTCTTTTGATTTCGATTCCAAAAAATTGAAATTGGCGTATACAGGCGAGGAGGATGAGATTATCAAGTCGTTAGAAGCCGGTAACGTGAGCATGAATACCAGCAATTCCTTGATTAATGGAGGTGCGGCTTTATTTGGTATGAAAGCGGATTTACAATTTGGTAAGTTGCGAGTGAACGCCTTGTTTGCCCAGCAGGAATCTGAATCCAAGACGGTTAGCTCAAAAGGGGGCGTGCAGACGAAGCCCTTTGAGATCAAGGTGGATGAATACGACGAGAACCGTCACTTCTTCTTGGGCCATTATTTCTATGATAACTACGATAAGTTTATGGAGTCTTTGCCTACCGTCACCTCCGGTATCGAGATCTCTAAGATAGAAGTGTGGGTGACCAATAAACGAGGTAATTATGACCAGTCCCGCAATATCGTAGCTTTCACCGATTTGGGAGAAAATGAATCTCGTAATATCGGTAATACTGCGTTGGTGATGCCTTCCGGAACGGACAGACGTCCGAATAATTCCGCAAACAATTTATATACGACTTTAACCACTCAATTTACGGATGCCCGAAAGATAAGTATGGTTAATGATGCGTTGAAAGGCTCCATGGAGGGAGGACGGGATTTTGAAAAAATCGAGAGTGCCCGTTTGCTAGAGTCATCTGAGTATACATTAAACAAGAAATTGGGTTATATTTCTTTGAGGACTCAGTTACAGGCTGATGAGGTATTGGGTGTCGCTTTTAGTTTTATCTATAATGGCAAGACCTATCAAGTCGGTGAGTTCTCTACGGATAATAAAGAGAATACGAGTGACTGTATTTATGTGAAGTTGCTAAAGGGTATCACGATGTCGCCGGATATGATGTTCTGGGACTTGATGATGAAGAACGTATACTCATTGGGTGCTTATTCGGTGCAGAAAGAGAAGTTTAAGTTGAACGTTACCTACCAGAGCGATTCTACCGGTACGTATGTAAACTATCTTCCGGAAGGTAATTGTGCGAATCAAATCTTGATTCGGGTATTAGGGCTGGATCGCTTGGATACCTATGACAATCCGAATCCGGATGGTTTCTTCGATTTTATTGACGGTTATACGATACAGGCGGAGACCGGTAAGATTATATTCCCTTGTGTACAACCTTTCGGTTCGAAATTACGGGAAAAGGTAGGTAATGCCTATGCTAGTAAATATGTATTCCAAGAGTTGTATGACTCGACATTAACTGTTGCCCGCCAGATCGCCGAGAAAAATAAATTCCTTTTAAGTGGTGAGTATAAAGCCTCGTCGGGTTCGGAGATCGACTTGGGAGCTACTAATGTGGCCCGTGGATCCGTACGTGTCACGGCAGGAGGAGCTACACTGACCGAGAATGTGGATTATACGGTAGATTACAGTTTAGGACGTGTGACGATCTTGAATGAGAGCATCATATCGAGTGGGACACCCGTTAGCGTATCTCTGGAGAACCAGTCTACTTTTAATATGCAGCGAAAGACGATGATCGGGTTAGACTTGAATTACCAGTTCAATAAGGACTTCATGGTCGGTGCCACGGTTATGCATATGTCGGAAATGCCTCTTACGGTAAAAACCACTTTGGGAGATGAGTCTATAAAGAATACTTTATGGGGCTTGAATACCTCTTATAAAGCCGAGAGCCAGTGGTTGACAAATGTATTTGATAAGTTACCCTTGTTGACATTGACCAAACCTAGCCAAATCTCATTCAATGCGGAATTCGCTCATTTAATAGCGGGACATTATGAGAATCAATATACGGGTGGTTACTCTTATTTGGATGACTTCGAGTCTACACAAAGTGGTATGGATCTTTTGAACCCGTATGCTTGGAACTTGGCGAGTACCCCCTATGAAGATTCGAATCCTAAATTTCCGGAAGCGGAGAAGGTGAACGATATCGCTTATGGTAAAAACAGAGCTTTGTTGGCTTGGTATACGGTAGACGGAATCTTCACACGGAAGAGTTCCTCTTCCCGCCCTCGACATCTTACGAATGATGATTTATCGAATCATTACACCCGTGGAGTCAGTTATAAAGAGATCTTCCCGAATAAAGAGTTGGGAACCAATGATAATACGACTTTGCCTGTATTAAACCTCGCTTTTTACCCGAATGAGCGTGGTCCGTATAACCTGGATGCGGAAAATGTAAACTCGGACGGTACGTTGGGTAATCCGGAAAAACGTTGGGGTGGTGTAATGCGCAAGATCGAGCCTAGCGATTTGGAATCTGCCAATTATGAATATATCGAATTCTGGCTTTTAGACCCGTATCTTGAGGACGAGACAGCCGAGGGTGGTGACCTATACTTTAACTTGGGTGAGATTTCCGAGGATATCTTGAAAGATGAGCGGAAATTCTTTGAGAATGGTATGCCCGTGGACGGTGATATGTCGAAAGTTGATACGACTGTTTGGGGTAAGGTGCCTCGCACGCAAAGTACGGGATATGCGTTTGATGCCCAAAATCGTGAGCTGCAAGATGTCGGTTTGAACGGTCTTTCTACGGAGGAAGAGCAAATTTTCCCTACGTATGCGGATTATTTGAATAAATTGAGGGCGAAACTATCCGGCGAGACAATCTCTAAGATGATGGATGATCCGTTTTCTCCTTTTAACGATCCTGCCGGGGATAATTATCACTATTTCCGTGGGGATGATTACGATGCTAAGGAGTTGGATATCCTATCTCGCTATAAACGATATAACGGTACAGAGGGAAACTCACAAGAATCCGATCAAAGATATGCTACAGCCGGAAAGAGTACACCAGATGTGGAAGATATCAATGGCGATAATACGTTGAATGAGACAGAGAAATATTTTGAGTACAAGATCTCTCTCCGTCCAAAAGATTTGCAGGTCGGTGTAAACAACATCGTTGATGAGCGTACTCCGGAAGTAACCTTAATGAATGGTGATAAGGAGAAAGTAAAATGGTATCTATTTAAGATTCCTATTAAAGATTATGAGAAGAGGGTTGGAGCGATCCGGGATTTCAAGACAGTCCGTTTCATGCGTATGTATATGACAGGATTCCGTAAGTCTACGGTTCTGCGTTTCGGTACCTTGGAATTGGTTCGTGGTGATTGGCGTACTTATACGCAGGATTTGTCAAATCCTCTTATTCCGCCAAAGTCTGATGGACAGATCGTCGTATCTTCTGTAAATATAGAGGAGAACGGGCAGCGTCAGCCGGTCAACTATGTGTTGCCTCCGGGTATCAGCCGTATGTTCGATTCCAGTCAGCCTCAGTTGCTTCAACAGAACGAGCAGGCATTGTCTATGAAGATAACGGATTTATCTCCTGCGGATGCACGTGCGGTTTATAAATCTACCGCTTATGACCTTCGCCGGTATAAACGATTACAAATGTTCGCTCATGCGGAAGCGCCGATTGATGAGAGCAAGACTTTGTCGAATGGTGATTTCTCTGTATTTATTCGTTTAGGTTCTGACTATAAAAATAATTATTATGAGTATGAGGTGCCTTTGGATCTGACTCCCCATAGTACTATTCTTTATAATACGAACAATAGTGCGGATCAAGAAAAAGTATGGCCTTTAAATAATACCTTGAATTTTAAACTGGAGACTCTAACCGACTTGAAGTTGGAGCGAAATAAATTGAAACGTCAAGGACAGGGAAATATAAGCTACCAAAAGGTTTATTCGAAAAATGATCCGGATAATACGCGTAATAAAATCAGTATCATCGGTAACCCTAGCTTAGCGGAGGTGAAAGTGATCATGATCGGCGTACGTAATAATACGGGTGATATCAAGAGCGGTGAGGTTTGGGTAAACGAACTTCGTATGACCGATTTCGACGAGAAAGGCGGTTGGGCCGCTAATGCGAATCTGAACGTCGCTTTATCCGATTTGGGTACGGTCAATGTAAGTGGACGAATGGAAACCGCTGGTTTCGGTGCGTTGGATCAGTCGCTGGCCGAACGTCGGATGGATGATTATTCGCAATATAGTGTGGCGACCTCGATTGAGTTGGGTAAGTTGTTCCCTGAGAAAGCAAAGGTTAGCATACCTTTTTACTATGCTTATTCGAAAGAGACTACAACTCCTGAGTATGATCCGTTGAATGAGGATATTAAGCTTTCGGACGCTTTGGATGCGGTAGAGACCCAAGCCGAGAAAGACTCCATCAAGAGTTATTCTTTGAATCAGACCACTATTAAGAGCGTCTCTTTCAATAACGTAAAGGTAGATATCCGTAGCAAGAACCCGATGCCGTATGATCCGGCGAACTTCTCGTTAGGTTACTCTTATAGCCAGAACAGTAAGAAGAACCCGGAGACCGAATATGAGACAACCAAGGATTACCGGGGTAATTTCGCTTATAATTATACGCCTTACGTGAAACCGTTCCGACCCTTCGAGAAGCTGAAGAAGAATAATGGATATACGAAATATATCAAGCAATTCGGACTGAATTACGTTCCGTCGAATATTAGTTTCCAGACGGCGATGATGCGGAATTACTATGAGATTAAGCTAAGGGATTTGACAAGTTCTACGGATGGAGGTAACCAGTTGCTCTCATTCAGTCACAATTTCTTGTGGGACCGTGCCTTCAGTTTGCGTTGGGACTTTACGAATAATCTGAGCATGACGTTTACTTCCGGTACGAATGCCCGTATCGAGGAACCGAATGTTCAAGTGAATAAGAAATTGAATCCGGATGATTATCAGGTATGGAAGGATTCCGTGAAGCAAAGTATCCGTGATTTGGGTACTCCTTTGAAATATGACCAAACGTTTAATGTCACTTGGAATATGCCATTGCAATTCATACCGGCATTAGACTGGGTAAATAGTTCATTGACTTATAATGCCACGTACAACTGGGATCGTGGAGCCAATGTCGCTAGTATTGAGTTGGAACAGGGTAATATAATAAAGAACCAACGTCAATTTGACTGGCAGGGTAGTTTCAATTTGCAGTCATTGTACAATAAGAATAAATATCTGAAGAAGATCAACCAGAAATTTATGGCCTCTTCCCGGGTAAGCGCTCGTCAACCGGAGAAAAAGAAGAAAGAGGTGAAACTAGAGAAAGAGATTCAATTGAGCCCGGATAGTGGAACGATCGTGCAGCATGGAATGTTTACGAAGAAGGTTCGTATCACGGCACGTGGAGCGGATGGGAAGGTCTATTCAATTAAATATAAGCCGATCAATTATGCCCAAGTCATGATCTTGAATAAAGATACGGCTCATTTGAAGCTGACAATTGTGCCTGGTCCTCAGCCTTTGGAGGGAACTTTAACAAAAGTAGCTGAATATAGTAGCCGTTTCTTGATGATGGTACGTCGGGTAAACATACAATATTCGTTGGTAGACGGTATGATGTTGAGTGGTTACGCTCCGGAGGTTGGTGATATGTTCGGGCAACGGCGTACAGGAACTTTGGCTCCGGGACTCGGTTTTGCCTTTGGAGCGGTAAGAAGGAGCTTTATCGACGAGGCGGACGAGCGGGGCTGGCTGGTAAAGAATGAGAATATGACGACTCCCGCCATGATCAATAGCGCGAAGAATCTTACGATTCGTGCGAATCTAGAACCTATAGCCGGCTTGAAGATTGATTTGAACGCAAACCGGGTAGATACCCGTAGTACCGATATCTATTATATGCAAGACGGTATGCCCGAGCAGATGGGAGGTAGCTTTACGATGACGACGATTGCCTTGGGTAGCGCTTTCGGCGGTAGCGGAAACGCTAATAACGGTTATTCCTCGAAAGCGTTCGATAAATTTATCGCTCACCGTAGCGTGATCGCCCAGCGCTTGGCGGATACATATTCCGGTACGGTTTATCCGAGTTCCGGTTTTATGGCGGGGCATGCTTTAGCCGGAAAACCTTATGATCCAGCCGTAGGGGGAGGTGTAAGTCTGAATTCCATGGAGGTATTGGTGCCTGCTTTCTTGGCGGCTTATACAGGCAAGGACCCAAATAAGGTAGGTCTGTCAGCTTTCCCGTCCATTAAGAGTCTGCTACCGAACTGGCGTGTTACGTATGATGGCTTGATCCGTATACCGGTTATCCGCAAATACTTTAAGAGCATGATGTTGAGTCATCAATATCGTTGTTCCTATAGCGTAGGTGCGTTTTCCTCCTTCTTGGATTGGGTAGATGCCGGGCAGGATGGTTTGGGATATATCCGTGATATCCAAACCGGTAATCCTACGCCATCGTCTCCTTATGATATAGCGGCTGTGAGTATCACGGAAGGATTCAGCCCGTTGTTTGGTGTAGACGCTACTTTATTGAATAATATAACCGGTAAGTTTGAGTTGCGCAAGACTCGTAACTTAAGCCTGAATATTTCCTCTTACCAATTGGTGGAAGCGCTTTCCAACGAATTCGTGATAGGAGTAGGATATAAGTTGACTGAGTTTAACAAGGTGTTGAAAATGAAAAAGACACGGGACTTCAGTAATGATCTTACGATCCGCTTAGATTTCTCTTACCGTAAAATGCAATCGTTGATCCGTAAGATAGAGGATCAGTTTACGCAGGCTACCAGCGGGAATATCGCCAAGACCATCCAGTTCTCTGCGGATTACGGGTTAAGTCGTGCCTTGACATTGAGAGCGTTCTATGATTTACAGATCAATGAGCCGATCGTGTCCACATCTTCTTACCCGACATCGAACTCGAACTATGGTATTAGTTTACGGTTCTCCTTAGCGCAATAAAAAGAGTATAGTCTATTTACAGGACTTCTTGGTCTGTTTTTAAATACCTGTCTAGCGGTATGGAATAAACCTTTATATTTGTGCGAAATATAATTTGGATATGAAGAATACTTACAAATTGATATTATTTCTTCTCTTGATAACCCAAGCCTCTTTCGGCCAAGACGTGAAAGGGTATATTAAGGATGCGGAGAGCAAGGAAGCTTTAGCCGGGGTAAACGTTTTTTATAAGGACAAAGGGGGTACGAGAGGAACTGTGTCTGATATAAACGGTTATTATGAGCTGAAAGTGACGGATGGCGACGCTGTATTGACTTTTAGCTATCTGGGATATGAAACGTTGAGCGTTCCCGTGAAAGTAGATCCGGGAGAGTTCTTGACACGTGACGTATCCTTACGAACAAGCTCAAACATGATGGACGAGGTCGTCGTGAGCGTCGGGCGTTATGAGCAAAAGCTAAGCGATATTACCGTCTCTATGGAATTATTGAAAGCGAAAGATATCACTCGTCAGTCTCCGAAAGATTTAACGGATGTACTGAAGAATATCTCCGGAGTGGACGTAACGGACCGGCAACCTTCCGTACGCGGTGGTACGGGATGGACCTATGGCGTGGGTAGCCGTTGCTTGATTCTGGTGGACGGAATGTCGGTGCTAACTCCGGGTTCCGGCGAGATAAACTGGAATATGATCCCGATGGAGAACGTCGATCAAGTAGAGGTACTGAAAGGGGCCTCTTCCGTATTATATGGCTCTTCTGCGTTGAATGGTCTGATCCATGTGAAAACGAAACGCCCCGGATTAGATCCGGTAACACAGGTGAACGTACAAGGAGGATTGTATGGGAAGCCACGCCAAGACGGGACGCCTTTATATGGAGGGTTGGATCTCTCTCATTCCCGTAGGATCAAGAATTTTGATTTGACAGTGGGGGCTAATACATTCTTGGACGACGGGTATCGGCAGGATAATTACAACCGCCGTGTCCGGGTCGGTGGGAATCTTACGTATCACGATCCCCGGGTACAAGGGTTGAACTATGGTGTGAACGTGAATTACTTGTATAACGATTATACAGGTTTCTTTATCTGGCGTTCTCCGGAGGAACCCTATATTCAATCTCCGCTGGCGAATATGGGACGCCGTGAGAATACATTTTATATAGATCCCTTCTTGAATTATACGAATTCGGAAAAAGGGACGACTCATCGTTTCAAGGGGCGTTTCTTCCATCGGGGAAGCCGTATCATCACGCATACCACGGATAAGTCTCTTTTTGACATAACGAATAATATGGGTTTTGATATCTCATCTGTTCCGGAGATTATCAATATGGCGCAAAACTGGCAAACCGAGTTATTGCCGACCTTCTTACCGTATTTGCCGGAGGTGATGAACGGGAAGGTGAGCGGATTGATGGGTGAATTGGGCAAGCTGGGAAATCATTTTTTCCCGACAGCTACCTCGGCGGATTATATGGACTTGATTTCTTGGGTGATGGGACGTACTCCGCTACCCGATAAGAATAACGTAGGGGCTTGGTTGGTAGATGCCATGAAGCCGGTGGAGAAAAAGGCGCCGGAGGCTACGGATCATACTTATTCCTATAATCTGGATTACCAATTCAGCAAGAAGTTCGATCATTCACAACTCACGGTTGGAGGTACTTATGAGCGTATTCATGCGGATTCGAAAGTGACCGGGCAGCATAGTAGCGATAATGTGGCTACCTTCCTGCAATATGATCATAAATTTATCGATCGTTTGAACGTCTCGGTCGGTGTTCGTCTGGAGTATTACCGGGTCGATGATTTCTACAGGGAAGCGGAGACGAAGATTTTCGGGGCGAAGGTTCCGATAAAACCTGTTTTCCGTGGAGGCTTGAATTATGAGTTGGGTGAGTATAGTTTTATCCGGGCATCTTTCGGACAGGGATACCGTTATCCATCCGTTACGGAGAAGTTTATCCTGAAGGATATCGGAGGTGTGGGAGCTTTCCCGAACGCTGAATTGAAAGCGGAGCAAGGTTATAATGCCGAACTTGGTTTCAAGCAAGGTTATAAGTTCGGCAATTTGAAAGGCTTTATCGATGTGGCCGGCTTTTATACCCGTTACAAGGATATGATCGAGTTCCGTTTCGGCCTGTTTAATAATAAGACCTTCGATTATATCGATGGGCTTTCCAAGTTGTTCAATGCGTTCTCTAGCGGCGACGGCTTAGGAATCGGCGCTCAGTTCACGAACGTAGGCCGGGCGGAGATTTATGGGGTAGACTTGTCTACCTCGGGTGTGTATGAGTTTAACCGTGATACTCGTCTGGCATATACTTTGGGGTATGTTTATACGAATCCGATCGATATGGACGTGGATTCACGGAACGCGGAGGAGGAAGCGAATGATGACTTAATGGCGATGCGTTCGAAATCGAATGACAGCAAGTATTTAAAATATCGCCAGAAACATTCCGTAAAGGGGGTATTCGATCTGGAATGGAAACGGTTTAATATCGGAACGAATATGTCATGGAAAAGCAAGACATTGGCGGTCGATTATTTTATGGTCGATGAGCGTATGAAAGCGGAGCCTAACCTGATGGATTATATGCGTTCGATGCTATTCGGAAACTTACATGATTATTGGGCAGAGAACAATAAAGGATATTTCGTCATGGATATGCGTGTCGGGATGAAAGTGACGAAGAATATCCATGTACAAGGACTGGTGAACAACCTCTTAAACAAGCGCTATAGCGCTCGCCCGATGGATGTCGGCGCACCCCGGACTTTCATCCTGCAAGTGGGAGCCAATTTCTGACAATTCACCCAGTTGTAGAGACGGAGCGTGCTCCGTCTCATCCCCTCACAACATATGATAACTTTTCAACTCATTTCGTAAACGAATCGCTTGATTGTCCGTCACCTTATCCATCAGTTTCCAGAACCTTTCGCTATGGTTCATCTCTATCGTATGGCAAAGCTCATGCAATAATACATAATTCACCAAATGCCAAGGAAGAAGCATTAATGATTGCGAGAGATTAATGCTCTTCTTCATTGTACAACTTCCCCAATGCGTTTTGCTATTATTGATTTTCACCCCGGTCAACATAAATCCATGTTGCCTTGCCAATAGCGTGATACGTTCCGGCAACAACCGTTTCGCCTCGTGGCGGAGCGCCTTCTCCAGCATGGATTTCAGTAAGGATTGCACCTCTTCCTCTTCGAAACGAGTCTCATTCGGACAAGCGATATGCAGTACCCCATCCTCCAATCTCATGTAGAAATTACTTCGCTCGGTGCGGAAGATATGCAAGCGGAATGTCGTAGCCTGTAACTCCGATCTTTCGTCGAGCAGGGGCCGGGCCGGATACTTCTGGAGCGCTTTTACCAGCCGGGCCTTGTTCTCCATGATAAAAGCGATCATACGTTTCTCGTCTCCCCCGGGTGGCATCGTGGCGGTTATCTTTCCTTTTGATATCTTGAGCGTGTATCGAGTGGCCCGGGGAGTGGTACGGAGCGTTATGACTCCCAAATCCTTGTCTTGTATATTCTTTTCCATTCCTGCCACAAAAGTAATACATTGAGAGAAACAATAATACGATGGAATTGATTATCTTCGCGATCGTAAAGGTTAAAAACATAATCAATATAATAAATTAGCAATCATGAGCAAAAAAGCACTTTTAATTATCTGTGATGGTTGGGGAATTGGTGACAAAGGTAAAGACGACGTGATCTTTAACACGCCGACTCCATATTGGGACGAGTTATTGAAAACTTATCCAGCCTCACAGTTGCAGGCTTCTGGCGAGAACGTTGGTTTGCCTGACGGACAAATGGGTAACTCTGAGGTGGGCCACTTGAACATCGGTGCTGGCCGTATCGTTTACCAAGATTTGGTGAAGATCAACATCGCTTGCCGCGAGAATACGATCATGGAGAACCCGGAGATCAAACGTGCTTATGGCTATGCGAAAGAGAATAATAAGCAGATCCACTTCATGGGCTTGGTTTCCGATGGTGGTGTACATAGCTCTTTGGAGCATTTAATGAAACTGACGGATATCGCCAAGGAATACGGAATCAGCAAGGCTTATGTACATTGCTTCATGGATGGCCGTGATACGGACCCGAAGAGTGGTAAAGGCTTTATCGAGACGTTGGAGAATCATCTGAAGACTACCGGCGGTAAGATCGCTTCTATCATCGGACGTTATTACGCTATGGACCGTGACAAACGTTGGGAACGTGTGAAAGAGGCTTACGACTTATTGGTCGAAGGTAAGGGTAAGCAAGCCGAGTGCATGGTAAAAGCGATGGAAGAGTCGTACGCCGAGGGTGTAACGGACGAGTTCATCAAGCCGATCGTTCACGTTGAGAACGGAAAGCCGGTTGCTGTTATCGAGGAAGGCGATGTCGTGATCTTCTTCAACTATCGTAACGACCGTGCGAAAGAGCTTACGGTTGTATTGACTCAGCAAGATATGCCGGAGGCTGGTATGCATACGATCCCGGGCTTGCAATATTTCTGTATGACTCCGTACGACGCTAGCTTCAAGGGTGTTCATATCTTGTTCGACAAAGAGAACGTAAATAATACGCTGGGTGAGTTCTTGGCAAACGTAGGTAAGACTCAGTTGCATATCGCCGAGACAGAGAAATACGCTCACGTGACTTTCTTCTTCAACGGTGGCCGCGAGACTCCGTTCGATAGCGAGGAGCGTATCTTGGTCCCTTCTCCTAAAGTGGCTACTTACGACTTAAAACCGGAAATGAGCGCTTTCGAGGTGAAAGATAAATTGGTGGACGCTATCAATACGAAGAAATTCGATTTCATCGTAGTGAACTACGCCAACGGTGATATGGTAGGCCATACGGGTATCTACAAAGCGATCGAGAAAGCGGTCGTAACGATCGACGCTTGCTTGCACGATACGGTTGAGGCCGCTAAAGCCAACGACTATGAGGTAATCATCATTGCTGACCATGGTAATGCGGATCACGCCTTGAACGAGGATGGCACTCCGAATACGGCTCACTCCTTGAACCCTGTTCCATTCGTTTATGTGACAGCCAACAAGGACGCTAAAGTAGAGGATGGTATCTTGGCCGATGTGGCTCCTTCAATCCTTCACATCTTGGGCTTGAAACAGCCGAAGGAGATGACTGGTAAGTCATTGATTAAATAAGAGCTAGGCGCATCTTATGATCCAGATAGATGACACTTTAGTAAGTCTTGACGTTATCGAGCGTTATTTTTTATGTGATCTTTCCAAATGTAAGGGGGTATGCTGCGTGGAAGGAGATTCCGGCGCTCCATTAGAGGATTCGGAGTTGGCGAAGCTCCAGAAAGTATTGCCCATTATTTGGGATGATTTATCCCCGAAAGCTCAAGAGGTCATTCATAAGCAAGGCGTAGCTTATATCGATGAGGAAGGCGATACGGTTACCTCTATCGTGAACGGCAAAGATTGTGTCTTTACCTGTTACGACGCCGATGGTACTTGTAAATGCGCTATCGAGAAAGCATACCGGGAAGGTAAGACGGATTTCTATAAGCCTGTTTCTTGCCATCTTTACCCGATACGTGTCACTCAGTATCGGGATTTCAAGGCCGTGAACTATCATCGCTGGAGCGTTTGTAAGGCAGCGGAGATCTTAGGAAAGAAAGAGCAATTGCCGGTTTATAAGTTCCTCAAGGAGCCCTTGATCCGTAAGTTCGGCCAGGCTTGGTATAAGGCCTTGGAAGAGTGTGCGGAGGAATGGAAGAAGCAGCGTGAGGAGTAGCTTTTAGATCGTTTATAAATATAAAAAATCCCTTCAGTCTCTCCCTTTGATAACTATACGTTAAAAACGGATGGAGGCTGAAGGGATTTTGTTTTATAGTCGCTCTATTTCCTCAAGGGAAAGGCCGGTGCATTTTTGGATGATAAGAGGGGTTATTCCCTCGGCTTTCATATTACGTGCCGTAGATTCTTTCCCTTTTTGCAGTCCTTCTTGCAATCCTTTTTGCAATCCTTTTTGCAATCCTTTTTCCATGCCTTCTTCCATCCCTTTTTTCATGCCTTTCTCAACGGCGAAGTCCAAGGTGTTATAATAATCATTATACATCTTCCACTCCGCCTCGTACTGCGCCCGTTGTTTGGGGGTGAGGTTTGCCATGGATCCGATGCGTTCCAACCGCTCGAATATGGCCTTGCGTGCCTTGAATGGCATTCTGTCTAATGTGTCCATATGCTTTAGTACATAAATCCAACGTTCAAAATCTGTCTCGCATTCTTCCTCCTCTTTATTGAATCGAGGAAGCTCAATATAGATTTGGCGGAACTTGGGGTTGAATACCTGTCCGTTCTCCCGGTCCGCCAATATGATGTCCCTTCGGAATTTTCCCTCCTTCCCGTTTTGGTCTGACCCGTTCTCTTCGTCGAGCGTGAAGTTCAAGAAGAATACTCCGTAAACGGCCGCCAGCTCATAGTCCCATGTTCCCTTTATACCCTGTTCCACCACCGAGTGCGAGAGGTAGTATAAGGCCCTGTCCTTGAAGTGGGGCTGTTCCCTGTTCTGCATCTCGATTATGATCCGTTCGCCCTTGTCGGTCTCGCAATGGATATCGAAGATGACCTTCCTTCCTTGCTCTGTCTCGGGCAATCGCTCATTGTTCATGATCCTCAGCTCCGTGATCGTATGCTCCCCTTCGAGGAGGTCGTTCAGGAACTCGATTAAAATGTCCTTGTCCATTTCCCTACCGAATATGTGCTTGAAGCCGAAATCGGTGAAGGGATTGATAAATTTTCCCATAGTGTTTATAGGTTTTAGTGATTAATAGGATATAGATGGCCCTTTTCCATCTTTGGCGATAAAGATACGATTTTTATTATATGGGGCATTCATTTAGGCTTTAAAAAAACACGTACGTGTTTTCAGAGGGGTATGATGCGGTCGTTATAGGAGTGGTCTTGGAAGATCTGTCTGTCATGTGAATGGGTGTTTTGTTGGCTTTTTGCTTGATATATACCGTATATTGTGACGGTTGCTTTTCGTTAGGCTCTCCATCTAGCGGCTAAGGGATGTTAATATGTGCATATACTGCGGCTATCGCATTACGAACCGTGGATGATTATTTCATAATATGTACGTTAGGAATACAAATGGTAATTTTCTCTGTAATGTTTAGATCTTGTGGGAAGTAAACACTACAAGCAAAATTCCCCCGGGCTTTCTGCTCCGGAGGGAATGAAGCCCTTTTGCCTGTGAGGGTGGAGTGGGTTTGTTATTATTAACACTGTAATATGCAAATGTATATTGTTGAATATTCATTTGCATATTATCTTTGTGACGTTATCATGATGACGCTTGAAGGGCTAAAGGCTCGGATGGAAGAACTAATAGGCCAATTAGAATTCCATTCCCGTTTCTACGACATGATCTTGGCCGAAGACATGGCGAATGAAACGGAACTACTTGAAGCGATTGACGAGATGCTTGATGAGTACATTGATTTGAGCGAACAAATCAAGAAGCTTCAAGGTTGAACAGAGGAGGAAGCTCGACTTCGGGTTTCCTCTATCTGATCACTTTATAAAAATAGGAGATATAAATATGAATGCGGAAGAAAAATTAAATAGCTTGATAGCGGAGTATCGTTTATTAAAGACAGAAGAAGAAAAAAAAGGCTTTGATGAAAAAATGCGACATACTTTATCCGAGATATCTCCGGAAGAACGTAAGAAATTTCGTAACGCATTTCTTATCTCAGCCAGACAGACATTAGCCAAAGCAAAGGAACTGAAAGAAGAGGCTGAAATCAAACTCTTATTGAATGGCGTAGATAATTATCTATCTCTCTCTCAAATAGCCCAAGATTATTTTGGTAAAAGCCGTAGCTGGCTTTACCAACGTATCAATGGAGCTATCGTCAACGGCAAACCCGCACAGTTTACGCCAGAGGAACGGCAACACTTGTCCAATGCCTTATTAGCTATTAGTGAACGCATAAAGGATACAGCCTTAAAGCTAAAGGTGGGTTAATGAGGCTTTCCGCGTCAAATGTAAGCCATAGCTTATTTGAAAATACGGGAAACATGTGCCTGTACAGGCCCTGATAACCAAGAAACGGGTACTTTCATTGGTTGTTGAGTGAATAACTAGCGGCTGTACCTAGCTGCTAACTAACGGCTTGGGAGGTGAATAACTAATCACTTGGAAAGCCTTTTTATACCGGAACCAACAAGGTCTTCTCAGTGGCTTTGGGATGCGGTTCAGTTATCTTGCGGGGCTTTTCTATGTCGATTATTCTGTTGTAGCCCTTGCGGATGGATGGTAAGCGAAGCGGCGATAATCATGACAGTTTGTACGAAACAAGGCTGTTTGTTTGACATACCTCTTCTTTGGTGAAGTCTAACTAGAGAGAAGAAATAGGTGAAAAGGGCCTTTTTGTCTCTTATTTATAGGTAAAAGGTCGCTTTTCCGGTGAGAAAGGTGGTGTTTGCCTACGCAAATATATGCGTTAGCCGACGCAACCGTATGTTTTAGCCGACATAACCGTATGTATTAGGTGATACATACGGTAGTAATCCCTATCGCATACGATAGAAATAGCCTTCACATACGGATGAATTACAGATTTTAGCCTTAAGAATATGAATTAGGATGAATAATTTTCGCCAGAATGAAAGGGCATATTCCGTTATCTTGTTATGGAATAACTACTTGCGAATATTTTTTCTCGTTTTACGGAACTATATGTATAATCTCCCGGAAAATTCGATTCTCAAGGACTTTAATTTACAAAGTGTCACAATGACAATCCGTAAATTCCGGATGACTTGTTTAATATAATATTAATGTACGCCTGTACATTATTAATGCTATACTATAAAAGTTGATGAATAATAGATTGAAATGATATCTGGAGTATGGAAACGACTAGTTTAAACGAACGATTCTTTTAGTCATTTGCAAAGATACGCGTTTCTTCGATACTTGCAACCCTTCCGGGCTATTTTTTTACAGCTTATTCTCTTTCTTATCAATAGGATAGGTTATCCTTTACGAAACAAGCGATTCCTTCAACAAACCTTTCTATTTACCCCTTATAAAACGCAAGATTAAAACCTTCGTTTAGACTAGTCGTTTTACAACGGAAAAGCCTACGATACGATGACGTAATGAGCTGATTATCTTAATAAACACTAGTATTAATATTAATTTTAGAATTATGAACAAAAAGATTTCTACGCTTCTTGCCGGTGTAATGCTGGCATCCGCGTTCTCTGTCAATGCTGCGATGGAGAATGGCAAATCTTATTTGCTGAAGAGCGGAAGTAGTTATTTGTCCGCTGAGACAGATAAGACTTCTGCTGATTATGGCAAACTTGTGTACGGCTCTCTCAATACGAATTCATTGAGTGATGTGGTTGCCGGTACTTGGAAGGTTTCAACAAAAACTACTTCTGGAGCTGTTGTTTACACTTTTGTAAACAAGGTAACAGGTATGACATTAGCGGTTGATCCAACTATGGCTAAAACCGCTGCAAATGGTCTTTCTGGAGATGTTACTCTAGGTAGTGGTACGGTTTCTGAATGGGCATTTGACTCTAATAACAAAATGTATTCTTATTTTAAGCCAGATTCCATTGTTTATTTTGATAACAACGGAAAACTGAATAAAGGTAAGATCAATGAATTATCAAGTGCATTGGCTGTCACGGAAGATGTAATAAGTACACCGATCGTGTTGAATGCGGCAGACTTGAATACTTTGATGCGTTCTGTTGACTCAAATGATAACTATTTCGCTTTGAATATGGATCCGGAAGTGTCAACCGGTAAAGCTAACCATTTAACAGCAACAGGTCTTCATGCGGTTGCGATCTCTGGTAGCCAATTCGTTAAGCTGCAAGCTAAAGATAAGAAGCTGAAGGATAAAAATGGCAAGGAACAAGATGCTTATGTAGTTGTGGATACCGCTTATTATGAGGGTACGGAAACTAGCGGCCAGCTTTTGAAATATACTTATGATCTAATTGGTGCAGCTAATCGTGAGCAAGGTTCTTACAATTTCAAATTTACTTATAATGTAAAGGATGATAAATTGTATGTTCAAGTAGAGAAGGTTGTTGACCAACTTACGGCGAGTCAGTTAAACCTGTCTGCTGATGATTTCAAGGAATATGTTAAGAACAATAACAATTCTACTTGGACAGGTAGTGATGTAGCGACGAGACAAAACAAGTATATCTACATGGCTAAGCTTGATGGTACGAACGTTTTGACTGTAAATACAGATAAGACAGAAGGTACTAATGGTAATGCTCCGGCTTCTCAGAATATCACGATCAAAACATCTGCCGATTATAGTAGCTTGACATTGACGACTTTACCTGATGGTGTATATTTGATTCAATATAAATCTACAGGTGCCCATCTTCCAAAACAGAATGATGCTTATGCTATCGCTAATCTAGCTGGTAATTTTGGTTGGGCGGCTCAAGCTCGTAATCAAGATTTCAATCATATGCCGGCAGCTCAGTGGGTTGTGAAAAAGAAAGGTACATCTTCAATCGCTCCGATCTCAATTACAAACCGTGAGTTTGATGATCAAACACATTGGAATGTTCCTTCTGATGTACAATTATTCGCTGTTAGTGGGCAAGCGGATCAAGCTTTTTATTTCCATAATGGAGATAAGGATACGGTAAGCTTTGTAAAGGTTGCTGATGAGTTAGTGAAGGATACTAAGTTGGGTTACAAATATGTAACAGAGAATGAAGCGAAGGTTCAGACTTATCTGTTCAATTATTTGCATGGCTTGGCTGAGAATAAGTATTTGAATACTCCTTCTGATAAAGACTCTATCGTACGTGTAGATGAGAATGGTGCTAAAACAAATTTCCGTTTAGAGTTAGTTGTTAAAGATGACAAGTATGGTTATGAGGATGGTTTGGTAAGAAATGCTTACTATATTACAGATGGTAAGGGACGTTATTTATCTTTTGACTCAACTAAGGATAAATATATGATGAAGAGCAATCCTACCGCATATTTCTTGAAAGAGAATAACTGCAAGGACGGTGTTGATTATTATGCGTTAGTGGAGGCTTGTTTCGCTGAAGTTGCAAGTACTAATGATGATTATGCGACTCGCCGAGGAAATTCTTATTATGGTTATTCTTATACTTCTACAGATCCAGCGTTAGGAACGACTTATTATTATTATAGAGCGAATGATAAAGATGGTGGTCAAGTGATCGCTGATGGATCTTTTGATGCTTATCTTTATAAATGGAACTCTAGTAACGATAACTTCGAAATAGAGAAGATAGGTTCTGTTACAACATACGAATCTTCTGATTATGCATCAGTTAAGGCATCTGTTGATGATAATACATTGGATTTGACACAGGGTATCTTGAACGATAAGTTCTATTCCGAGATCCGTACATCTGCATTTGCTGTAGCTATGGATGATTCCCCATTATATCGTCGCTTCAACAATGTTTCTTTAGGTGAAAGCGCAGCTGATGCTCCGGATAGCTTGGCATTTGTTGAGAGCATTCGTAACGAGTACTTGATGGATGAGTGGAACAAGAATTTGACTGCTGAAGATGTTGATTACGCAGGTATCTGGAATAAGGATAAGGCTGATGGCAAGTTGTTCTTCCATGTGGATACTGCTTGGGTAAATCGTGGATTAGGTAATATCAAACCGCAATATTTGATCTCTGTTGCTCGTAATGATCAAGAAGGTACTCCGGGTATTCCTTGTACATATGAGCACAATCACTATGATAACGCCGGAAATCAAGTAGATGCAGCACATTGTTCTCATGCTACTCAAGGTCATGCAGGTTTCGCTTATGGTAAGTATTTGGTTAACTTCTCTGACTCAGCACAAGCTTTGATCGACAGAAAGGTTGTTGCTAATCCTTATATGTTTACTACAAATACAAGTTCAAATAGCGCATATACTCGCGTAGGCTTTGTTAAAGCTATCCATGCAGGCGACAGTTTGTTCGTATTGACGAATGGATTCGAGAATATGGATCCGTCTAAGTTAGATACAGCTACGATCATCGCTAACTATAAGAAAGCTAAGCTTGAAAACTTCATCGTGGATTTGGTTGGTGATAATCACAAGAATGTAACTTGGTCATTCCGTTATATCAATCCTGATAATGTAGCGAATGTAACTGAAGAAGGAACAAATAACTCATTCTTGTTTGAGTCTAATGTTTATGGTGATGATACCGATAATAATATCCATGAATATTATAGAACAGTTATCGGCGGAGCTGCAGAGCAAGCTATCGCTCCGATTTCTGGAGCCGCATGGTTGAAGATGCACAATGGTTGTTTGGTATTGACTGATCGTTCTTCTTCTTTCAATGCTGCTAAGACTGGTGGTGATGGTGCATTGGTATTCAATGTGGATCGTATGACGAAAGATGATGAATTTGTGACATCTATCGATGACGCTAACGTTGAAGGAGTATCTGTAATCGCTGGTAATGGTACTGTAACTGTTCAAGGCGCAGCTGGCAAGTCTGTAGTTATCACTAACATCTTAGGTAAGGTTGTCGCTGAGACAGTTCTTACTTCTGACAACGCTACAATCGCTGTACCGGCTGGTATCGTAGCTGTAGCTGTTGATGGTGAAGAGGCTGTTAAGGTAGTCGTAAAATAAGACTAACCGATGGACTAAACGAATAGAGGCGGGGAGACCCGCCTTTATGTGATATATAATTAAATAACTATGCCGCAATAAAGAAGTATCCCGTGACGGGTGAACACGTGGCATATTAATACTAAAGTAATTAAAAGTTCTTCCGCAGGTATCCTCGTGAGAAGAGAAAGCGGATCAAAAAACAAGCCCCGTAGGATTATCCTATGGGGCTTTTATTTACCGTATCGCCACCTTGCGTACCGTATCGCCAATGCGGATGATATAATATCCCTTTGCGATATCTACGACATATTCGGCGGTGGACTGCTTGACTTCGATTTCTTTCACCTTGATGCCTACGACACTGTAGATTTCCAAGATACTCCCGACAGGAGCGTTCTCTACCTTGATGCGATTCTCGTAGGCCGTGATTTCGATAGGAGAGGGATCTTCTTGCCTAGAAGCAAATGTCTTGACTCCCGATTTATTAGCTTGCGCGTAAACCGGATAACTTGCGGAGAATGCAAGTGCCAAAGCGATGATATGTATAAGCTTCATTTACTTGTCCCTAAATTCGTACAAATGTAGAAAGTTTTCTGCATATTAGAAAGTAATTAGCTTTATTTCGTAAAACGGATGTATGATTATACGCTAAGCCTCATACCTTCCTCTCCTAAGATCGTGCCGGGAAATATCTTGTCTGCTTCTTTCTTTAACGGTGCCATATCCTCGTAACGAGCCGAGTAATGACCGATAACCAATCGCTTCACTTGGGCTTTATAAGCAATCTCGGCCGCTTGGCGGGCGGTAGAGTGGAAGGTCTCTTTCGCACGTGCGGCGTCACATTCAGCGAAAGTCGCCTCGTGGTATAATAAATCCACCCCTTCAATGATGGGGATTATAGATGGGTGAAAAGCTGTATCCGAGCAATAAGCATACCGTTTGGGAGCGACGGCAGGGCGGGTTAAGCGGGCATTCGGGATTACCTCTCCTTCCGGGGTGACGAAATCAGCGCCCCTTTTGATCTCTTGCATCATACGGACGGGAACTTGATAGAAATCCGTCATCTCCCGGATGATATGCGCTTCTTTGGCTTTCTCGGCGAACAAATAGCCACAACAGGGTATCCGGTGCTTTAACGGAATGGAATAAACGCTTAAGGAGCGATCTTCCATAACCAACGAATGAGTTGTCGGGTCGATTAAGTTAAAACGGATCTCATAAGGCAACCCTTTGCAAAAGATATCAAGTACCGGACGCATATAGCTCTCGATCTCTTTCGGCCCATGAATAACAAGTTCTCCATTACGTCCCAGCATACCTAATGTAGAGATCAATCCCGGTAGCCCGAAGCAATGATCTCCGTGTAGGTGGGAGATGAAGATATGATTTAAACGGCTGAATTTTATACGCATACGACGCATTTGCACTTGCGTGCCTTCCCCGCAGTCGATCATGTATAGTTTATCTCGTAAATCTACTATTTGAGAAGTCGCCAGATGGCGTGTCGTGGGCAATGCGGAACCGCATCCCAATATGTTTATATCAAAATCGGCCATTTGTTGTCTATGGGAATAATTGAGTGCAAAGATAATACAAAAGCATTTCTGTTCTGTGAAAAATAACAAAAAAACAAAGTGTAATGTATGCAGGATGAGGTGGATTCCATATATTTGTTTGCTGTCCTTCGGGAAAGCGAATATACAGTCGGTAAATAGACTTAAGATATTTTTTTCTAAGCCTTAACTAACTTTTTCTTTTTGTTTAAAACGGTTAAATGTAGAAACGGCCAAGCGTGAGCTTCGCCGTTTCCTTTTTTTATTGTTAATTTGAAATCTAAATACCTATATCTAATAAATTATGTCATTTAACAATCTACGATTATGAACAAGAATTTTATCTCTGTTTTTCTTCTGATGCTCGCTATGGGCGTATCTGTTATGGCCCAGAGTTATGAGGAAGATTTGGCTTTTTTCAAGGAACGGATAAAGACTTTAGGCTCGGATGAGTTCGGAGGGCGTAAGCCTTTGACCGAGTATGAGACGAAAACAATCCATTACATCGCTGATGAATTTAAGAAACTAGGTCTTCAGCCTGCTAATGGCGATAGTTATTTCCAGCCGGTGAAGGAAATATCTACTTTTACCCGTCCGGTAAAGGATAAGATCACTGTGAAATGCGCGAAAGGCTCTATGGATTTGAAGTTCTCGGATGATATTGTCGTTTGGACGAACCGGGGGACTGAAAAGGTAGTTATCCCTACTACGGATTATGTGTTCTGTGGGTTTGGTATTAATGCGCCGGAATATGGATGGAACGATTATGCGAATGTAGACGTGAAGGGGAAAATCGTTATCGCTATGGTGAATGATCCCGGTTTTTATGACGCGTCTTTGTTTCGCGGAAAGAACATGACCTATTATGGTCGTTGGACTTATAAGTTCGAGGAGGCGCAACGCCAAGGTGCCGCAGGTTTATTGGTTCTTCATAACGAGGCGGCCGCTTCGTATGGTTGGAAGGTCTGTCAGGCTTCTCACGTGCAGACAAATATCGCTCTTTGCTCGGAGACAATGAATGCGGAAGCTTTGGGCATGAAGGGATGGCTCTCGGAGGAGGCTTGCAAGAAAATGTTCGCCCTTAGCGGATTGAATTTTGATGAGACGATTGCCGCGGCGAAGAAACCGGGTTTCAAGAGTTTTACGATGAAGGCGAAGAGTAAGGTTATATTAAATGTAAAGATGACCGTAGGCGAGTCTCATAATGTGGCGGCTGTTTTACCGGGCACGGACTTGAAAGATGAATACTTGGTTTTTACCGCTCATTGGGATCATTTTGGGATCGGTACTCCGATAGATGGGGATAGTATCTATAATGGCGCTAGTGATAATGCTTCGGGTGTGGCTACCTTAATGCTATTAGCTAAGAAATATCAATCATTGCCTGTTCGTCCTCGTCGCTCTATCGTATTCGTGGCGGTGACTTCCGAGGAATGTGGCTTATTAGGTTCTCAGTACTATTGTGAGCATCCTTTGTTCCCGTTATCTAAAACAGCTATTAACTTGAATTTTGACGGCACTGCTCCGCGTGAGCGTACCCATGATGTTTCTCTCCGGGCAGCGGGCAAGACGGATACAGATGCCTTGGTGATCGCTATGGCCTCGGCACAAGGGCGGACCGTGAAGGTTATCACCGAAGATCCTGCGGGTGGTTATTTCCGTTCCGATCATTTTAATTTCGTGAAAAAAGGCGTACCTACGATTTTAGTTGGTGGCGGTAAGGATTACGTGGATAAAGCACGCCATGAGGCTAAACCGAAAGTTTACCGGTATCACCAACCGAATGATGAGTATGATGAATCTTGGTGGGATTTTGATGGGGCTATGGAAGATATGAACTTAATGTTTAGTATCGGTTTAGTTATCGCCAACAATGATGAGATGCCTAAGTGGACAAAAGAGGCGGACTTCCAAAGGCAATAAATTAATGTGCCAATGTAGCAATATGCCAATATGCTAATGTGTCAATTAAGATACTATCACTTGCATTCTCACTGGCACATTGACATATTGGCACATTGGCATATTATTTAATTTGCACATTATTTAATAGGTATGACCTCCTTCTTGCATTTCCTTACTATTGATCTTATGTAGATCAAGCGCTCTCCAAGCATAGAAAATGTAGGCTAATACGAATGGGACGAGAATAGATACATAGCTCATTACTTTCAACGTGAATGGGCTTGAGCAACTATTCTGGATCGTCAATGAACTTTGTAGATCCGCCAAAGATGGGTAGTAAGCCGTATTATTCCATCCTGCGCAAAGTAATAAAGCTAATACGGTCAAGACAGTCCCTGCTCCCGCGAACCAGATGCCTTTTCTCCAAGTCTTCGAGAATATCGTTTTCCCTATGCCGAATAGCACGCCAACCACGCCAATCAATAATACGGCTAACACGATTGGCATCTCGATCAGGTTCATAAAATACTTATACGGTTGCATAAATACTTCTCCGGTATCCGGATTTACGGCAAAACCGTCCACCAACAATAAACGGATCAAGAATGTCAAGAAAAAGACGAGGAACAAGATTGTCTCCGGTATCAATTGTTTCCGGCTTTTAGCGACAATCTCCGGATCATCGATATTGTTGATAAAATAGAGTAGGGCCAGATCTCGTGCCAAGAAGAAAACTGCCAGTCCTAGGCACAAATTCCAAAATACCAAAGCCGCCTCTAATCCATGCCAAGGATTGGCCCACGTGGAAATGACGGGCATGGCTACATCAGTCAACTGTTCTTTGTTAACAATAAATTCAGCGCCGTTAAAGAAGGTCGCTACAGCGGTTCCGAGTAAGATCGGACCTGCTATACCATTGATCATAAGAAATACTTGATACGTCTTTTTCCCGAGTAGGTTGCCTTTTTTCGCTTGATACTCGTAAGATACAGCTTGTATCACGAAGCAAAGCAAGATCAGCATCCATACCCAATAGGCTCCGCCGAAGCTTGTGGAATAAAATAAAGGGAAAGAGGCGAAGAAAGCACCTCCGAAAGTGACCAACGTAGTGAAAGTAAACTCCCACTTACGCCCGGTCGAGTTCAATAACATTTTTTGCTGTATCTCCGTCTTGCCGATAGTGAAGAGTAGAGATTGGCCTCCTTGTACAAAAAGAAGGAATACTAATAGCGCTCCGAGTAGAGATACCAGAAACCACCAGTAATGTTGTAACAATATATATGTACTATCCATAGGACTTTCTATTTAAGAATTGATATTTGAAAATTGAAAATTAGTGGGCGGCAGCTTCCGGCCCTTTCTTGATGGCCTTAACCATGATTCCAATCTCTGCGATCAGCAGGATCGTAAATAAGATAAGGAACAGGTAGAAAGTGGTCTGTACCGAGGATGGGTTTAACTTGGATATCGAAGCGCTGGTCGGCAAGATATCCTGTATAGCCCAAGGTTGACGTCCTACCTCCGCTACGATCCAACCGGCTTGTCCCGCTATATATCCTAAAGGTATAGACCATAGGCCCACGTATTGCAACCAACGTGTATTAGCGATTTTCCCTTTTTTATCCCATATCAACGTAATAATGAATAGTAAGATGAAGAAACAACCAAGGATCACCATCACACGGAAAGAATAGAATGTCAATCCTACATGCGGGATTAACTCTGCCGGATCCTTAATATAACCATATCCGAAATAGGGGAAATTCTCTTCCAAAGTTACCCTGTATTGCCCGGCGGCTGCGGTATCTTTATCTTTGACCGCTTTGCGATAATCTGCTAACGCTTTGATAGCGGTTTTACCTTTCTCTATTTTTTCTTTGGCGGAGAGCGCTACCGTTCCTTTATTGGTCGTATAACCTCCCTCTATTAAGTTTACGATTCCCGGAACGTATGCGTTCATGTCACGTTCTGCTAAGAAGGAGAGGAGTTTGGGGAACTTAATGTCAAAAATAAATGCGTTCTGGTTATCCAGATAACTCGTCTTTGCCGGATTTAAGATGCCGATACCTACGAGTCCTACTCCGTTGCCACCCTCATAAAGACCTTCCATGGCGGCTAGTTTCATCGGCTGCTTTTGAGCGACTTGGTAAGCGGAGCCATCACCCGTCCAGATAATAAGGATGGAGGCTACCAACCCGAATATAGCGCTGACCTTGATACTTGACAAAGCGAATTCGGTATTCCGTTTCTTTAATAAATACCAGCAGCTGATTCCTAGTACGAACAAGGCGCCTACGATCCAACCGGACAATACCGTATGGAAAAACTTATTAATGGCGACAGGCGATAAGGCTACGGCCCAGAAATCGAACATCTCGTTACGGACCGTATCCGGATTGAAATGCATACCGACCGGATATTGCATCCATGCGTTAGCGATCAAGATCCAGAGGGCGGAAAGAGTAGCGCCGATAATCGTCAGCCAAGTGGAGGCGAGATGGAAGCGTTTGCTAACCTTGTCCCAGCCAAAAAACATAACAGCGATAAAAGTAGCTTCCATAAAGAAGGCGAGAATTCCCTCGATAGCCAAAGGTGCCCCGAAGATATCCCCGACAAACCAACTATAGTTAGACCAGTTGGTTCCGAACTCGAACTCGAGGATCAATCCCGTAGCGACACCGATAGCGAAATTGATACCGAATAATTTCATCCAAAATTGGGCGGTCTTTTTCCATGCCTCATTACCTGTTCGATAATAAATCGTCTCCATAATAGCTTGGATGACGCCAAGTCCTAGTGTTAGTGGCACGAAGAGCCAATGATACATGGCCGTAAGGGCAAATTGAGCCCTCGACCAATCGATCAATGAAGTGTCAATGTTTTCAATCATATTTATTAATGTTTTAAGGATTTATTGCCCGTTGTATGAGTTCGTTCGATACGTGGTTCTCCTTCTCACTATCGCTATCGAATTGCCCGAGATAATTAGGAAAGAAGAATAATCTCAAGATAAAAAACATGATAAACAATTTGACTAGAATGATTAGCCAAAGAGTCTTGCCCAGCTTCATCTCCCGGAATCCTTCCAGATAAAAGCGATATATTCGTATGAATGCAGATTCTTTTTTCATATAGTTGTTCTCATTTAAGATAACAGTTGTTAATATGAATATGTTTTCATGTTTTTACAAATATATCCAAACTGCGTTAATAAAATACCCCCAATCCTATAGATAATATTTATGAAATTATAAATAAGATCTATCCTGTCTGTTAAAAAAAACTATTTTAAATAAGAAAGCGGTCTTTTGATCTTGTCAATAATACAGCATTGGCTATATTTGCGACAATTTGTTGCCTGTAAAGGTGTAAAGACACATGAAATATCATTGTTAAGTGCTAATCTATAAAAAATTATTACTATGTCAAACATTACTAGAAGATCTTTTCTTCAAAAAGGTACGGCTGCCGCAGCAGCTTTGACTATTGTTCCGAGTGCGGTCCTAGGTAAAACCCATGGTCATATCGCTCCAACTGATAAATTGAATATTGCCGGTGTAGGTATCGGAGGTATGGGTAACGCTAACTTAAAGAACATGGAGACTACCGAGAATATCGTAGCTCTTTGTGATATTGACTGGAAGTATGCGAAACCGGTATTCGACCGTCATCCTCAAGCTAAGAAATACTGGGATTATCGTAAGATGTATGATGAGATGGGTAAATCTATCGACGCTGTGTTGGTAGCTACCGCCGACCATACTCATGCCATGATCACGGCTGACGCTATGACGCTTGGCAAACACGTATACACTCAGAAACCGTTGACTCACTCTGTTTATGAGTCCCGTTTGCTTACGAACTTGGCTAAGAAGTATGACGTAGCTACTCAGATGGGTAACCAAGGTTCTTCATTGGCTGAAGGTGTAGATTTGATCTGCGAATGGATTTGGAATGGTGAGATTGGTGAGGTTACTAAAGTAGAATGCGCTACCAACCGTCCTATTTGGCCGCAAGGTTTGAACGCTCCTGAGAAAGTAGATAAGATTCCTTCTACATTGAATTGGGATTTGTTTACGGGTCCTGCTAAATTGAGACCGTTTAATAAGACATATCATCCTTGGAACTGGCGCGGATGGTGGGATTATGGTACAGGTGCGTTGGGTGATATGGCTTGCCACATCTTGCATCCGGTATTCAAAGGCTTGAATTTAGGCTATCCGACAAGAGTACAAGGTTCTTCTACATTGTTATTACAAGACTGTGCTCCTAACGCTCAGCATGTTAAGTTGGTATTCCCGGCTCGTGATAATATGCCGAAGGTAGCTATGCCGGAGGTTGAAGTTCACTGGTATGATGGTGGTATGATGCCGGATCGTCCAGAAGGATTCCCTCAAGGTAAGGAATTGATGGGTGAAGGTGGTGGATTGTGTATCTTCCACGGTACGAAAGATACATTGATCTGCGGTTGCTACGGTGTTAACCCATGGTTGTTATCTGGTCGTAAACCGAACGTTCCTCAAACATTGCGCCGTGTGAAAGATGCTATGAAGGGTGGTCACGAACAAGACTGGATCCGTGCTTGTAAGGAAAGCGCTGGTAGCCGTGTTCAGACGAAGTCTAACTTCTTGGAGGCTGGTCCGTTCAATGAAATGGTTGTAATGGGTGTATTGGCTGTTCGTTTACAAAGATTGAATAAAGAATTGTTGTGGGATGGTCCTAACATGAGATTTACGAATATCGATCCGAATGATACGATCAAGATTATCCAGAAAGATACCTTCGAGGTTATCGATGGCGACCCGAAATTTAAGACAGTGTGGACGGATCCTATCAACGCTCAAGAATTTGCTGCAGGTTTGATTAAGCACAATTATCGTGACGGTTGGAAGCTGGTAGATATGCCGAGATAATAGTTTTAACTCAATAAATAAAATGAAAAAGTCAGTATTATTAGCAAGTGCTGCTATCATGATGTGTTATTTTACATCTTGTGGTGGTGGAAAGAAAACAGAAGAAGCTCCTGCAGCTGCTGAGACTACAACAGAAGCCGCAGCTCCTGAGTACAAGCTCATGACAGATCTTCCTACTGTAGATATCACGACTTTCCCGAAAGATAAAGAGGGTAGATATGTGATCTTCGATGGTAAGACATTCAATGGCTGGAGAGGTTATGACCGTGCTGACGTTCCGGGTGCTTGGACAATCGAGGACGGAGCGATCAAAATCAATGGCTCTGGTGCTGGTGAGGCTGGTGCTTCCAACGGTGGGGACTTGATCTTCGCTCATAAGTTGGGTAACTTCGAGCTTGAGTTCGAATGGAAAGTAGGTAAAGGCTCTAACTCTGGTGTATTCATCATGATTCAAGAGGTAGAGGGACAACCTTCTTACATCTCTGCTCCTGAGTACCAAGTATTGGATAACGAGAACCACCCCGACGCTAAGTTAGGTAAGGATGGCAACCGTAAATCTTCTTCTTTGTATGACATGATTCCTGCTAAACCGCAGAACGCAAAACCGTTCGGTGAGTGGAACAAGGGTAAGATCATGTGCTATAAGGGTACAGTTGTTCACTATTTGAATAGCGATGAACCTGTTGTTGAGTATCACTTGTGGACTCCGCAGTGGAAAGAAATGTTGGATAACAGCAAATTTAGCAAAGACAAATGGCCGTTGGCTTATGAGTTGTTGTTGAATTGCGGTGGCGCTAACAAAGAAGGTTTCATCGGATTTCAAGACCACGGGGATGATGTTTGGTTCCGTAACATTACTGTTAAAGTTTTGGATTAATCGTATCAAGCACATTTTAGCATAAATAACGCCCGAGGCCTAAATCTATGATTTTAGCTTCGGGTGTTGTGTTTTTAATAATCGACTTTTTCTAAACCAATTTTTTAGGACCAAGAAATGAAAATAGAACAAGGTTACACGAAAGCGCAGATGACTTGGCTGATGATGCTGCGTCTTTTTATAGGTTGGCACTTTATGTATGAAGGCCTAGTAAAAATCATGAACCCAAAATGGACATCTCTACCCTATCTACTCGATTCAAAGGGTCCCGCTGCTTCATTTTTTATCAAATTGACTCAAGACGACAGTTTGATGACGACCATCAACTTCTTGAATGAGTGGGCTCTGTTATTGATCGGCCTAGGCTTGACTTTAGGCTGTTTGTATCGTTTATCTTCTGTTGGAGGTATGATTCTTCTCGCTATGTACACGTTATCCCACCCCTCTTTTGTGGGAGCGAGCTATATGATGCCGTTTGAAGGCTCTTATTTATGGATTGACAAGAACCTTGTGGAGTTCGCCGCCTTAGGTTTGATGTGCGTATTCCCTACATCACAAATCATAGGATTCGATCGTGTGTTAGGACGTGTGTGTCCGATATTGCATAAACTTAAATTTATTTGATACCCATGGCAACAGAAGATGCAAAGAATACTCCTTCTCAGGAGCAAATGCCCGATAAAGGACGTCGGGACACATTGAAGACATTGGCTACAGTGCCTATCTTAGGTGCTTTGGCATATGGCGTTTACCAAAAAAGGAAAGACGCTTTAAGAGGCCGTAACATATCAGATGTATTTCAGGTAAGTAACAGACAGGCCTCCTATTTGGAGCCGCAAGGCGATGGCAAGAAGATCCGTATCGGTTTGGTCGGCTTCGGTATTCGTGGAAAGCAATTGATGCGTGCCGCAGGTTTCGCTGAGCCTTCTTGGATCGATAAGATGAAAGAAGCTAATAAGTTGAATAAGAAAGACACGCGTTATCAGCAATATATGGAGCAAGATGATCTGAATATTGAGATAACCGCGGTTTGTGATATATTTGATGTATATGGTGAGGCCGCTGTATTGACCGGTTCCAATATCCATCGTGAGGGTAGCGGCGGTAAGTTCGGGCCTGCTCCGAAACGTTACCGGACTTATCAAGAGTTGGTAACGGCTCCGGATGTGGATGCCGTTATTATCGCTGGTCCGGACCACTGGCATAGCACGATCGCTATGGCTGCGGCACGTGCCGGAAAGCATGTATATTGCGAGAAACCGTTATCATGGACGGTTCCTGAGACGTATATGGTTCGCCAAGTGATCAAAGAGACCGGCGTTGTATTTCAGTTAGGTCACCAAGGGCGTCAGACCGACTGTTATCAGAAGGCCGAGGAGATTATCGGTAACGGATTATTAGGTCCTGTTAACTTGATCGAGGTTTGTACGAACCGTAACTCTCCAAATGGTGCTTGGGTATATGATATTATCGAAGGCTCTAATCCTAATACGATTGATTGGAAGCAGTTCGAGGGTGATCCTGAGCGTATTAAGGAATATATGGATTATATGACATCCAACAAGCTTGAAAGATATATCGGTCCGGACGAGCGTAGCAAGTTCAGTCTGGAACGTTTCTTCCGCTGGCGTTGCTGGTGGGATTATAGTACAGGCCTTTCCGGTGACTTGTTGACACATGAGTATGACGCTGTCAACCAGATCATGCATGTGGGTATACCTCATTCCGCTACTTCATCCGGCGGTGTTTATTTCTTCAAGGACGGACGTACGGTACCTGATGTATTGCAGACTACTTTCGAGTGGCCGGATCGTGACTTGACGATGTTGTATAGCGCTACATTGGCAAGTAGCCGTAACCGTGGCAAGGTGTTCATGGGGCATGATGCTTCTATGGAGGTTTCCAATATCTTGGCTATTACGGTTGACCAAGATTCTACTCGTTATGCGGATAAGATCAAGGAAGGTATTATTCCTACAGATACCCCGTTCTATACCTATGTACCGGGACAAAATAGCTCGGATTCCGTTACATCTCCTACGGAGTTGTATTTCGCTAAACGTGGTTTGCTGTATACGTATGTAAATGGTAAACGTTATGATACGACTCACTTGCATATCCGTGAGTGGCTAGAATGTATCCGTCAAGGCAAGACTCCTAGCTGTAATATCGACGCCGCTTTTCAAGAGGCTATGACCGCTCATATGGGTACTCGCGCTTATCTGGAAGGACGTACGATGTACTGGGATAAGGACAAAGAAGAGATTGTAAGAGGTGAACTTGCGTAAGTATCTAAAAAGACGATAAATAACTTTCCCAAGAAGCGAACTTCATAAATGGATGGAGTTCGCTTCTTTTATTTGTGCATGTATAAAATTTCTTCTCTTTTTTGTAACCGATTTGTGATTACTCATGTCTTATTGATAAAAGCGAATAATTTATTAAACCTTTAAAGAATAAAAGATATGAACGAGTTGTGGATTCCTATTTTAGGTGTTATTTGTGCGGTAGGTATGCCGGTATTGTTAGGTATTATCGCTAGTTACATGACCATTAAAAGTAAGCATGAGGAAAAGATGGCGATGATCGAGAAAGGAATTGTGCTGGAAGAGGCTATGCGCCCCGAGAGAAGGCCTAATCGTTATAATACCCTGCGTAACGGTATTTTTATGATCGGTTTGTCATTGGGTGTGATTGTCGGTATGATGCTCGACTCTGCTTTCACTTACGATAGCGATTGGTTCTTTTTGTTAGTTCCGGCTATTACGATTATGTTCGGTGGAGTAGCTTTTATAATTTATTTCTTTCTTTCCCGTTCTTTAATGGAGAAGGAGAGATTGGAGGACGAGAAGAAAATGCGTCTGGAAGAATAAACGATACCGAATGGATGAGCGAAAGTGGATAGAACGTATTTTGGCAGGGGACACGCAAAGTTTCTCCTGCCTTGTCGCGAAGTATGAGAAGATGGCTTATACCATCGCTCTTCGTATCTTGGAAAATCGCGAGGAGGCAGAAGAGGCCGTACAGGATGCGTTCGTGAAGATGTATCGTGCTCTTTCCGATTTTCATTTCGATAGTAAGTTCTCAACATGGTTTTATAGGATCGTGTATCGTACGGCGTTGACGGCCTTGAGACAACAGCGTATGTTCGTGAGTTATGAGGAGGCGGGCCCTGTAGACCTTTCGAATGACGAGGTTGAATCGGCTACGGCTTTATTAGAGCGTGAGGACCGGAAAGAGATGATCGCACGTACGCTGAAAAAGCTTCCGGCTGATGAGGCCTTGTTGCTTACTCTTTATTATTTGGAGGAATGCTCGGTGGAAGAGATCTGTCAGATCACTGAATTGAGCGCTTCTAATGTGAAAGTAAAACTATTCCGTGGGCGGAAACGGTTTTATGAAGTGTTGCAAGATAAAATGAAATTAGAGACAGCTGATTTGTTATGAATATGAATGAGAAAGATATTGATCATTTGACACGTAAGTTGATGCGAGGGACGGCGGAACAACCTTCGGCCTCATTAAACTCCCGTATTATGGCATTGATTATACAAGAGAAGAAGCGGGTATATAAGTACTATATCAAGAAACGATTTACACCTGTAGGCATTTTTAGCATATTTGTCGCTTATATGCTTGTGTTAGTAGGCATCTTGTATTTGGTTAAGCTTTCTCCGGGCGGGGCGGAAACGGTTTTAGGCTCTTTGCGAGCCTATTTCCCGATTGTTTTAACGATTGCTTCCGGGATCTCTTGTTTCTTCCTGTTTACACAACTCGATAACTGGTTGAAGAGAGAAGAGATACGCCGGCAAAACACCTCAAAATAAAAATATCCGGTTGTAGAGACGGGGCACGCCCCGTCTCTACAACCGATTAATTGGCCTTGACTTTTAGATTTCCATATCGATTTCCTTCGAAGTGAATCGTCGGTTGCTTTCCACCATTAATCTCATAGGTGTAATTCTTGTCACGATCCTCATCGTCAAAATGCTTGCGGGTGATATTGAAACCGTTCACGTCGCAGCTTGAATACTTCATGTTCTCCGCTACTATCCGGAAAGAAGTTTTTGCGGGAAGCGCTACCTCTAAATTTCCATAATGGGATTCTACGTTCACCTTCGAGAAAGAGGGAGACAAGTTCCGTATCTTTAAGTTACTATAGCTAAGACTACTTACATTTAATGCATCCTTAAGAGTCCCGATTTTAGCGTCGCTGTACTTAATCTCCATGTCTAGTCTGCTTACGCTTTCAATGGTGAGATTACCATATTTAATCTCCATGCGTAAAGATTGTATATCCTGTATATCCAGATTGGAATATTTGCTGTCTATCGTTAAATCTTTAGCGTTGCGAATCTTGGCGGTTCCTACGTAGCCCAGATCCAGTTGGGCGTCCTGCAGATTTCCTACCTCGATGTTACCATATTTGGCCTCTATCATTGCGTTGGCTGTGAAATTACCCGCATTCAGGTTGCCGTATTTTACATGGATATCCATGTTGCCGTTATTATCACTTGGCAAGTTGATATTTCCATATTTCTGGTTCAAGTCTGCGGCGAGCTTAGGAGGCATCTGGATATAATAATTGATCGTCATGGACTCATTATTCGAATTGCTATTCATCTCCTTCTTTATCGTAGTGACCGCTGAGACAATACCACCTATCTTCTTGGTCTCGATTTGGATACGGTCCAAGTTCTCTTGAGCACGTTCCTCGCTGCGAGCCTTACATTCTACCTCAACCCGTATAGCTACCGTATTCTGATTCCAGTGGGTAACGGTGATGTTTCCATAACGATTTTCTACTTGGAGACGATCACCGGCGCTTACGCTGTAGGATTGGGATATCTCTTTTTTCTTGATCTTCTCTTGTGGCCTAGCTATTGCCGATAGATTGCATAGCAGCAATACGAAAGTCAGCAATACGGCGGGACTCAATTTTACGTGTGTCGTGTTCATGATTGATATGTATTAATTGTTATTACTATTTCTGGTTATCCGTGACTTGTTCCATTTGCTTAAGCATCAGCGTGAGGCCCTCCAAGCTATTGCTGTAATGCTGGGTCATGGCGAAGAGACCGTCGTTGGAACAAGGCAAGGTAGGGAGTATCGTTTCCTCGAACATATAATTATCCGTGAGGATCCGTTTGCTCTCTTGCAATAACTCTTCCGCTCCCGGTGTCCGGTCCTGTTTATACAACTTCTTCATCTGCGTCAATACGTCGTTCATTTGCATATTGTAATATAGACGTAGTTCCTCGATCTCTTCTTGGGCCTCGCAGGTCTGGGCCGTGGTCTTTTGCGCGGGTTCCGGCAGACCGGTCCCTCCCGGCAAGCGGAATAAGAGCAACAAAGCGATAGAGGCAGCTATGGCAAAGGCCGATAGGCTGTATAGGGCCGCACGGTTTTTCTGTGGCTTCGGCAGTTTTTGCTCGAAACGTTCGAAGTGACCTTCGGGAAGCATCTCATCTTCCTCGAATGCGTCACGGTTTGCGTCTATGAAATTCTTTAGTTTATCCATGTTTAATTGGCTGCTATAATGTCTAACAATTTCCGCTTAGCGCGTAGGTACTGGCTACGGACACTTGGCGGTTGGATTTTCAGGATAGAGGCGATCTCTTCCATATCATATCCCTCAAAGAGGTAAAGCGAGAGGATTATGCGATAGCCTGCCGGCAACTTCGTGGTGGCTTCCTTTATCTGTGCCACGGAATATTGGATTTCTTCCTCGTCCGGTCCGTCCGTTTCCGGTTCGGCCAGATTGTCGGAAAGCTCCTCTTGGTCCGGTGCTTGGCGGCGTACATAATCGATGGCCGTATGGATGGCGATACGATGCATCCATGCCTCAAAGCATTGCCCGTCATGATATTGGTCCAAGCGTGTGAAGATCTTGAGGAACGAGTCCTGCATGGCTTCTTCCGCCTCGGATGAGTTGCCAACGATACGCAAGCAGGCTATATACAATCGCTGTGCGTATTGTTTGTACAACTTCAGTTGCGAGCTCCGGTCTCCCCGGCGGCAACCCTCGATCAGATGTTCGGTTACTTTGTCCATTTGTTTATATAAACGAGAATGATGCCTTGACCGTTGCATCTTGTAGCGTAAAAATACAAAAAAAGAAAGGCATCATCTCGACGCCTCTCCTCCTGAACTAAATGATAAAAATAAAAGTTATGTGGGAAGGTTTATTTCATGTCTGTTATATTGGAGATACTATCGTTCGTATAGCCTTGCGAAGTACCTTCCATTTTTGTCTTATCCGAATTATATTTCAATTTATAAGCCTGTTTCCCGTCGGAAGTCCAATAGTTTACGACAAGATCGACCGTCTCTCCTTTGGTATCCGGCAAGGAAGACAAGTTGAACGCCACACGTCCGGCCCCGATCGTATATTGGGGATCATCGTAAGCGTTATGCCTAAACTCCAGCGTATAAGGATCATTCTCGGCATCCGGTTGGATCAGGTTGATAAAGTGGGCGGTCTTGCCTCCCCAGAGTGTCTCGAAATAGATATTCAAATATCCGTCTCCGATCCACATATTATTCTCATAAATACTTACCGGGTCCGTACCATAGATAGAATCATTAGCCGCTCCCTCGTTCTTAGCGATGGATTTCGTAAGGATGTTATGGATCGCATTCACCTTGATATAGTGGGAGAAACCTCCTAGGTTACTTTGGGTGGAATCCGCCAATATCGTGAAGTTAACCAAGGCACGTTGGTTAGGCTTCGGCTGATAGTTCGGATAGTTCGTGGCGGCGGGCCATAGCTTATCTCCGTCGTCCAGCCGTAAGTAATATACGTTATTGCCTTCCGGTACTACGGTAGCGACCGCTATCCAGATATCACCTAAAGAATACGAGTCATCGTCATCTAAGCAAGAGGGTAGGGTAAGGGATACTAAAGCGATCCCGATAACCAATAAAAAAGCTCTCAACGTCTTCATTCCTTTTGTTTCTTAAAAAGTTCACATTTCATCGTTCTATGAGGAAAGATGTAAGTTCGGGGTGAAATGCTGCAAAAGACGTTAATAAAAGATGTTAAGAACCAAGGGATTCAACGATTAGCCGTGCCGTACGCTTTGAAGCCCCGGGCATTCCTAGCGTATGGATAATCTCGTCGTATCCGTCTAGCATTCGTTTTCGATAGGCCGGATCTTGTAGGATGCGTCCTAGCTCGTCTTGTATTTGCGATTCGGAGAAGCGGGCTCCGAATAGTTCTTGCACGATCTCCCGTCCCCCGATCAGGTTCACGAGGGATATGTATTTCGTATGGAAGAAATGCTTGAAGATAAAGCTGGCTAACTGTCCGGCTACGACATAGTAGCAAACGACTTGCGGAACCCGGAACAGGGCGGTTTCCAAGGTTGCCGTGCCGGAGGTTACCAAGGCGGCGGCGCTATGTTGTAGCAAGGGATAGGTTTTACCGAACACGATCTTGGCGGGATAAGAGCCTATGTATTCTTGATAGTAGGCGGGATCGATGCCCGGCGCTCCGGCTATTACCGGCTGGTAGTCGGGATATGCGGAGGCTACTTTCAGCATGGTCGGTAAATTATCCTTGATCTCTTGTTTGCGGCTACCGGATAGCAAGGCGAGGATAGGCTTGTCGGCCAATCCTTCCTCTTTGATAAATGCATCTTTGGGAATCGCTTGATGCTCCTTGTAATAGGCGACGGAGTCTACGGAAGGGTTTCCTACGTAATCTACCGAATAATTAAGCTTCCGGAAAAACTCGGTCTCAAACGGCAGGATGCAGAACATACGATCTACATAACGCCGGAAGTCCTTGATGCGGTATTGCTTCCAGGCCCATATCTTGGGGGATATGTAGTAATATACCGGGAGTCCCAACTGGGTTTTCACGTATTTGGCGATCTTCAGGTTGAATCCCGGATAGTCAATTAAAATGACGACATCTGGCTGATAGCGGCGGATATCCTCTTGGCACGTCCTCATGTTATTCAAGATGGTGCGCAAGTTCAGCAATACCGGGATAAAGCCCATGAACGCCATCTCCCGGTAATGTTTGACAAGAGTTCCTCCGACGGCTCTCATCAGATCGCCGCCCAGAAAGCGGAACTCGGCCTTCGGGTCATTCTCTTTCAAGGCTGCCATCAAATTAGAGGCGTGCAGGTCTCCGGAGGCTTCTCCGGCTATCAGGTAATACTTCATGAATTGAAAATTGAGAATTAAAGGATCCAGTTGTTTAGGGTGGCCATGAAGTCGTAGTCCGTAACGTCGATCTTGCAGGGGACTAGGGAGGCGTATCCGCTGTCCAGCGCAAGCATATCATTGTCCGGGTGGATGGGTTTGGCGCTTTCGAAAGCTCCTGTCAACCAGAATACGGGCTCTCCGCTGGCGTTCTCGGAACGCTTGAATTCACGTACCCAACGACCGTCTGCTTGGCGACAAACTTTCAACCCTTTCACTTGCGGTAGCTTCGGCACGTTGAGGTTTAAGTAGGTTCCGTGCGGTAAGCCTTCTTTTAATACCCGGCGTGCCAGCATACGTCCAAGACGGCAACATTCGGAGAAGTCGGCATCGGCCGCATGGTCCAGTAAGGATACACCCATGGAAGGGACGTTGAAAATACAGCCCTCGGCGGCGGCACCCATCGTTCCGGAATAATTTACGCAGATAGCCATATTCCCCCCGTGGTTGATACCGGAGACTAACAGATCGGGCTTGCGCTCCAAAACCTCATTAATCGCTAATTTAACGCAATCAACCGGTGTCCCGGTGCAACTATAGATGGTAAGTCCTTCCTCCTTTTTCAACAAGGTGTACTTGATAGGAACTAAAGATGTAATGGCACTACCCATCCCGGAACGAGGTCCATCGGGAGCGAATACCACCAAATCGCCTAGATCTTTCAGGCACTCAATCAATTCGTTAATACCTTTGGCCCATACGCCATCATCATTCGTGATCAGAATCAACGGTCTCTCGTTTGTCATATCGTTTTATCCTTATAGTTGTCGTACAAAGGTAACAATAATTCGCGAACAATGGTTGGGGCGTGAGGGATGGGAGTTGTCCTTTCGCCTAATCAGTTATTGATCAAGCGAAAGGTCTCAGATTATTATAGTTTCTCTATTTCTGCTATGGAGAGACCGGTGGCAAAGGCGATTTGCTCTATACTAACTCCTAATTTCTTAAGATTGAGTGCTATGGAGTGTTTCTCTTCCTGTCGTCCTTCAGCTTTTCCTTTTTGCAATCCTTTTTGCAATCCTTCTTGCAAACCTTTTTCCAAACCTTTTTCCAAACCTTTTTCTAATCCTTCTTCCATCCCTTTTTTCATGCCTTTCTCGACGGCGAAGTCCAAGGTGTTGTAATAATCATTATACATCTTCCACTCCGCCTCGTACTGCGCCCGTTGTTTGGGGGTGAGGTTTGCCATGGATCCGATGCGTTCCAACCGCTCGAATATGGCCTTGCGTGCCTTGAATGGCATTCTGTCTAATGTGTCCATATGCTTTAGTACATAAATCCAACGTTCAAAATCGGTCTCGCATTCTTCCTCCTCTTTGTTGAATCGGGGAAGCTCAATATAGATCTGGCGGAACTTGGGGTTGAATACCTGTCCGGTCTCTCGGTCCGCCAGCACGATGTCCCTTCGGAACTTTCCTTCGTTCCTGTTATTGTTTGGCCTGTTCTCCTCGTCTAGCGTGAAGTTCAAGAAAAAAACACCGTACACGGCCGCCAGCTCATAGTCCCATGTTCCCTTTATCCCCTGTTCCACCACCGAGTGCGAGAGGTAATACAAGGCCCTGTCCTTGAAGTGGGGCTGTTCCCTGTTCTGCATCTCGATTATGATCCGTTCGCCCTTGTCGGTCTCGCAATGGATATCGAAGATGACCTTCCTTCCTTGCTCTGTCTCGGGCAATCGCTCATTGTTCATGATCCTCAGCTCCGTGATCGTATGCTCCCCTTCGAGGAGGTCGTTCAGGAACTCGATTAAAATGTCCTTGTCCATTTCCCTACCGAATATGTGCTTGAAGCCGAAATCGGTGAAGGGATTGATAAATTTTCCCATAGTGTTTATAGGTTTTAGTGATTAATAATGAATAATAGTATAATGAGACGGGGCATCCTGTCTTCCGGTTGTAAAGATACTACTTTTTTAATAGGATAGGCATCGTTTTAGCTTTTAAGAAAACACGTACGAGTTTTTTCGGAAACACGTACATGTTTTTCGAAAAACTCGTACGTGTTTTTTGAGAGGCATAATGTAACTACTTCAAATACCGGATCAGCCGATAAATCGTGGGGATAATTTTCCTGAATGTATATTCCACCAAGGGATAGTATGGCCAGACACTACACGATCTGATCATTTCACATCCGTGAAGAGATCTTTTCACCTACGTGATACAATCGTTTCGCATAGGTGAAAAGATTGTATCACAACCGTGAAACGATTTCATGGGCAGATAGAGCAAGCTACTGCCGATAATGTTTGTATTCAATAGAAAGGCTCAACGGTAACAACTCTTCGTAGGCATCTCTGCGCTCCCTTTCACATCCTTCACAACATATCACTGACATAAAGCAAGTTGGCTGACGTGAAACGTGCGATAAACAAATTAAAGTGTAGATAAAAGTATATTGCGAGATTATCCCCACGATTTATCGGGGGAGCCTGAAAAAGTCGATTCTCCGGGAGTTAAGAATACAAGATGTCAAAGTGTTATATTTTGATATAGATATAAATGTACGTGTGTACATTAGTATAGGAGAGTAAAGTTTATATGATTAATAAATATTTTTCTAGTATAGAAACGACTAGTTTAAACGATCGATTCTTTTAGTCATTTGCAAAGGTACGCGTTTCTTCGATACTTGCAACCCTTCCAGACGATTTTTTTATCGCTTATTCTCTTTCTTATCAATAGGATAGGTTATTCTTCACGAAACAAGCGATTCCTTCAACGAACCTCCCGTTTCAACGCTCAAAAAACGCAAGATTTAGACGATCGTTTAGACTAGTCGTTTTTAATGGCAAACGACGATTTTCAATTAGTCTAACAGGTTGATTATCTTAATAAACACTAGTATTAATATTAATTTATTTATTATGAACAAAAAGTTTTCTACTCTTTTGGCGGGTGCTGCGCTTTTAAGTGCTGTGTCTGTTAATGCGCAAAAGTTGACAGCAGTAGAAGAGGGTGAGGCAATCCAGATTGGTTCGGCTGCTCCTCTTAAAGACTACAACGACAAAACGAAGGGTGGCCTTTATCAGTTAAAGACTAATGATGGCTATTACTTGCTTATGGAAGAGGATAACAATGGTAACTATGTTTTGAAAGCAAGACAAGCATCAGATGCGGCTTTTAAAACGAAAAATTCATTGTGGTGCGTCTCTACTCAAGCACATAGTCAAGGGCAAAACGTGAAATTTGACTTCACGAACAAAGCTACAGGGCTTATGCTGGATATCGCCATGAATGGTGAGGACAAAAGTGCGAATGCGGAATCTATAACTCCTGCGGACAAACATTGGTGGGAACCGACTTTAGGTGGTGAGATTTCCGGTTGGGCATTCTCTTCTGTTTTAACCGGATTAGAGTCTAATGTCCCTCTGTATTCACATTTTAGCACAGACTCTGTTATTGGTTTGAGAAATGAATTAGGAGTAATTAAAGTTGGTAAGTATGCTGTTAAAAATATAAAGGCAGACACTGATAATTTGACTGGCTTTACGTTGTATAAGGCAGCTGATGTTGTTTTGAGTGCTAATGAATTGAATACGATCTTTGATTTGCAGGATGCAGATGCTGGTGTCAAATTAAACTTTAGCCCGGATATTAAAGGAACTAGTTTGAAAAATCCATTCAACGAACAGAAGTTTATTGCTAAACCCACTGGGGATAATGTTGTAATGGAGATGGTCGGAGGTGTAAAAACACCTGTAACAAAAAATTATGAGTGGTTATATGTAACTCGTCAGAATGATGATGATAAAGATATTTATCTGAAAGTCGATACCGCTTATACGAATGAGACTGGTGCTAAATTCTTAGCTTACGGTTGGACTGGTCCAAGTGATACCCAAACTGCTATTCAACGTTTAGGTGCTATGGAAGACCAACATAAATTCTTGTTCGTTTATTCACCAAGTAGCGATGAGTTGAAGATCTATGTGAAGCAAATTACATGGAGAGGTGATGAGCAGACTAACATTAAGTACTGGAAAGAAATCTATACAACTACTGATAATCACAGAAGTAACTGGCGTGTGTCTTTGCAAGACTTGATCAAGGACGAGACTCGTATCTTAACAGCTGATTACTCTAAGCAAAATACTACTATTAAATTAGGTTATGGCGGTTGTGATGCTGAGCAGACAAAGACTTCTATTAAGGATGGCGTTTATTATATCAAGAATAAAAAGGGAGAATACTTGGCTTCTCCGATCTATGAAAATGGCGTAATTCGTTGGACTACAGTAAACGCAGATGAGCAAAATGTGGCTCATATGCCTGCTTATCAATGGGTGATTTTAAAGAATAACGTAAAAGATTTGAATAATGTATCTGCTGTAACAGCGAAGAACCGTGAATTTGACGATGCGGAAGCAATCTTTAATTTACATCAAGATGCGGATAAGGATTCTTATTACACGAAGAATGATGTGTTTGTGTCACATGATGGTGCGACTACAACTACGACTATCTTAAAGAACTCGGACTTATTCTTTGTTGAGGTTCCGGCTGAGGCTGTATCAGACTCATTGTTGGGTTATAAGAACTTGACAAATGATGAGTTGAAGGTAAATAAGTATACATTTAATTACTGGCATCCATATGCTACAGATAAGTTCATCGCTAAGTCTGATAAGGACTCTACTTTGACAGTTAAAGATGGTGTTTCCGCATTCACGCTAGATACAGCTAGTCGAAGTGCTAATAAATCGGTTTACGCTGTTGACAAGTTTGGCTTTGAGGTTAAGAAAGAACATCAAGACCGTATTAAAGGCTTGAAACAACTTTATAGAACAGCCTATGTAGTGAGACTAAATGGTATTGGCTTAGCTATTAATAAAGAGGATAAGTTCAATGTGCCTACTCATAACGATTATCGAATTACAGATCAAAATAGTGAGGTTACTCCGTTCTACTTTAAGGAAAATAATGAAATCAAGGAAACTGGTAAATGTTATTATGCGATTTTGTCAACAGATAAAGATAATACAAATACAAATGACGTACATTATTCAATCTTAGATAAGAATAAAGCCGGTGTATCTGACTATGATGGAAACGCAACATTGAAATCGCAGCTTTTAGCAGAATCTAGAACATCCGCTTTTGCTATCGCTCCGGATGAGACTCCGCTGTACCGTCGTTTCAACTCTCTTGAGCTTGAAGGTAACGAAGGTGACAAGGCTGATACATTACGTTTCATCGAGAAATATCGTAAAGAGTACTTGCAAGTTGAGAACAACAAGAATTTCATGAATGGTGATATCGATTTCTTAGGTATCTACACTCCGGATAAGACGGAAGATGGCTTGTCATTCATCGTTGATACGGCATGGGTAAATCGTGGCGCTGGTAATATCAAACCTCAGTATTTGATCTCAATCGATCGTAACGACTTCGAGGGTACACCGGGTGTTCCTTGTACATATACTCACAATCACTTCGACAACGAGGGTAATAAGGTAGAGGCTGATAAGTGCTCTCACGCAACTCCTGCTATCCCCGGTTTCGAGAGAGGTAAGTATTTGATCAATTTCCATGATTTCGCTTTGAAACATGATAAGGCTAATACTTCCGATGCGAAGAAAGACGCCGCTTATATGTGGAAGAAATATGATCGTGCCGGTTTCGTGGAGGCTGTCCGTGTTGCTGATACATTGTTCATCTTGAGAGACGAATTCAAGAACTTGAAGAATGAGGAGATCACGATTGAGGCTTTAAATAAGGCTGAGGAAGCAGCTTGGGCTGCCGCTAAGAAAGCTGGTGTAAGCAAGGATAACTTTGTATCTTACAAATATGTCTTGTCTGGTGACAACCACAAGTATGTGACTTGGTCAATGCGTTTTGTTGACAGAAATGCTGCCGCTAATGAGGTTGAGGCTGATAGATCATTCTTGTTCGAATCTATGAAGGCTGACGCTCTTGATATTGCTCCTACACAAGCAGCTTGGTTGAAGATGCAGAATGGTTGTTTGGTATTGTCTGCTGATGATTCTAAGTTTAACGAACAAGCTACCGGTGGTGATGACGCTTTAATCTTCAACGTAGAGCAAGGTGACGATATCGCTACAGACAACGAGACAATCGAAGCTGTGGAAGGTGTTTCCATCACAACTGATAACGGTACTGTAACTATCCTAGGCGCCGTTGGTAAGTCAGTAGTTATCTCTAACATCTTAGGTAAGGTAGTCGCTGAGACAGTTCTTACATCTGATAACGCAACAATTGCCGTACCTGCCGGTATCGTAGCTGTAGCTGTTGATGGTGAGGAAGCTGTTAAAGTGGTTGTTAAATAATTAAACAAATAGATAGGTCAAGAGATGGGGGAATCCCCCATCTCTTCCTTTAAGAAGATATTTATAATTCTGAAATTCCCGTGTGGAGATAGATTCTTCAAGTACACCGCGATGGTAGAACATGCGGGAGTATTAATACTAAAGTAATAAATTAAAAGCTCAGGTCACGAGAACTTCTGTGAAGAAATGTCGTGACCTTTTTTTGTACTCTTAAATCTCTTGCTATGATTATATCTACTCAAGAAACATTGATCTATAAATCAATTAGTCCGGAAGACATTTATTGTTATACTCCCGGAATCACCGTGACTTCGACGGGACGCTTGGTCGTGACTTTCGACTTGGGCGGCAAGGGGGTAAAAGAAATCTATGCTTCTTCGCAGCTGTACACGGAAAGGACAAGACGGTTAGGTATCGGTAAGATTTTTGTATCGGACGACCAAGGCGCTAGTTGGTGTTTTATCTCGGATTTTAATTTTTGGCATGCCCGCCCTTTTTGTATAGGGGAAAAGATATATATCATAGGAAACGCAGGCGATTTATGTATTATATGCTCGGAAGATGATGGGAATACGTGGAGCGTTCCCTCGTTTCTCTCCCAAGGTGAGAAATGGCATTCTTCTGCCTGTAATGTTCTTTTCGCTAACGAGAGGGTTTACTTGGCGATGGAACAGCGTTTTTATAACTCGGAGATAGAAGGCTGGAATGTGGCGGGTTTGAGCCCTACCTTGCTATCTTGCTCTATTCACGATGATTTACTGGATGCGTCTTCTTGGCGACGTTCCGATCCTTTTGTTTTCAGGGATAAGGTACATTTCCCGGAAGGGGTTGGCATTCCTTTTTACGAGTCATTGACCAATAAGCCGCTGGAATTGGCTCCCGGTCGTTTTAATGCGCCCACTGGATGGCTGGAGGCTCAAGTGGTTCAAATAAAGGATAAACATCATATTTGGTATGATCCGGAGGGGAAAACGTTCCATATGTTTCTTCGTGCGCATACCGGAGGGATTGGATACGCTTGTTTATTAAAAGTGAGGGAAGATAAGAACGGCCAGATGGTAACCGGCTTTCAAGAGGCTCCTTCCGGACAGACCTTGCTTTTCTTGCCCTTTCCCGGTGGCCATTTGAAATTCTTTATAGTGTATGATGAAATATCCCGGTTGTATTGGATGGCATCCAATCAATCTTTCGATTCTATGCGGACGATAAGCTCATTACCTGAGACTTCCCGGTATGGACTCCCGAATAATGAGAGGCATCGTTTACAATTATTATTCTCGAAGAATTGTGTGGACTGGTGTATGGCTGGGATGATCGCTTGCCAAGGGAATGAATTATATTCAAGAAATTATCCTTCGTTATGTATCGTAGGTGAGGATATGCACGTGGTTTGCCGTGCGGCGGATGATCATACAAAGGACCCTCAATACTCTGATTGTATTACATATTATAAAATTAAACGGTTTAGAATGTTAATCTATTAAATGAAGTGATTATGGAAAAAGTACTGATTGTAATACCGGCTCGGTATGATTCAAGCCGGTTGCCGGGTAAGCCTTTGGTTAAGATTAAAGGTATAGAGATGATAAAACGGATCTCGGATATAGCGGATTTTGTATGTCGCAAAAATGAGTCTTGTTCTTATTTGGTAGCTACGGATGATGAGCGCATCGTCTCGTTTTGCGAATCCCGGGAGATTCCGGTGATGATGACTTCCACGAATTGTAAAAGTGGTACGGAACGTTGCTATGAGGCGGTAAGGAAACAGGACACCAATCCCGGACTGATAATAAATCTGCAAGGCGATAATCCCACGTGTCCTCCTTGGATCTTGCAAGATCTGATCGATACATGGAGAAAGGAGAAGGCGGATGTCCTTACCGCCTCGGTCTTGTTGGGATGGAGCGAATACGATCAATTACTGGCGATGAAAAAGGAAACCCCTTATTCCGGCACGACGGTATTGGTGGATCGGCTGGGATATGCCTTAGCTTTCTCGAAACAAACCATACCCGCTATCCGTAAGGAGGATCAAGCTAGGGATCTTTTGCCTAAAAGCCCTGTCAGGCGGCATGTGGGTTTATATGCGTATAGCGGTCGAGCCCTCGAGTCTTATTTCTCATTACCTCCGTCTGTGTATGAACGCTCTTATATAGAAGGATTGGAACAGATGCGCTTCTTAGAGAATGGCATCAAAATGAGGGTCGTAGACGTCGATTATCGGGGACGTGAGACAACAAGCGGGGTTGATTCCCCGGAAGATGTCAAACGGGTTGAGGAAATACTTGAGAAGTATGGAGAGTTCGATCTTTCGTGACTTAGATGGAATCGTAGATTCTATTTTATCTCCCTACCATACTTTGGAGGAGGTTCTACCTTCTGGCTGTGATGCTGGTCCGGTATGGATGGATTTTGACTGTTGGGTAGACAGCCAAAAGGTGGATATGCGGACATCGGAATCACCCTTACTCTTGAATATATGTGGTATACCCGCATCCGGTAAATCGTATTGGGCGGAGGAATGGCTATCAGAGAATGGACCTTGTTTGCATATCGCTTTCGACGCTATTATGGAGGCATTATCCGGGTATCAAGCGGATTGCTCGCTAGATAGGGAGAAAGCGTTCTTACGTTGGGAACTTCCTGCTCGTTTTTTAGGTTACCGTCTTCTTTTGTTGGGATTGAGGAATGGGTGGCCTATTTTATTTGAACATAGTAATGCATTGAGAGAACATGTGGATTTGTATAAGAAGATAAAGAGTCTTGGATATCGGATTCATATGGTGTGCATCGATGCGACACCAGAAATGGTTATCAAAAGATTGGCTCGGAGGAATCGTTTTTTCCCGGAGGAGCAAGTAAAAAAACGTTGGGATTGCTTGATAGATTTGTTACCTGAATATCAAAAAATAGTAGATGACTTTAAATTAATACAACCATGGAAAAATGTAGAAAACTTGTGATCGTACGGCATGGTAATACGTTTCGTGCGGGAGAGACTCCGACTCGGGTTGGAGCTAGAACTGATTTGCCTCTGGTAGAGGAGGAACGAGCTAGATCTGCGGGACGTTATTTACGTGAGAAGGGGATTGTGATCGACAAGGTGATTTCGGCCCCCTTAAAACGCACATTGGAGACCGCTAATTATATCTTGGAGGAAATGAATGTGGATTTGCCTATCATTCAAGACTTACGTCTTAAAGAGATTGATTATGGGCCGGATGAGAATATGGTAGAAGATCATGTAATAAAACGTTTGGGATCTCTCTATTTAGAAAAGGAGGGAATGGGCCGGAAAGACCTAACGGAAGATCGGATCGTGGAGAGGGGACTTTCCGTGATCGCCCAATGGAATGAGAAGGCCGTGGTACCGTTAGGATGGAACGTAGATGTAGAGAAACTGATAAGCGGTTGGCAGGATTTGGCGGCTAGTATCCCTGATGGTGAGACTTGGTTACTAGTCTCTTCCAATGGAGTGATGCGTTTCTCCCCCTATATTCTGGGGAATTATGAGGATTTCTGTGCGACACATGATATTAAGGTCCCGACAGGCGGGGTTTGTATATTTGATTGCGAGGGTGATCATTGGAGGTGTACGGATTGGGGAATAAAGGCTTATAAACTCTTTAAATGATAAATCATGGAAGATATATGGAATATAACAGCTTTGGTGGTTAGTGTATTAAGTGTGCTTTTGTCTCTTTATGCTTTAAGACAGGCTACCACTAAAAATACCTCGGATATGTATCTGTTCTTTATCTCGCAATACGCGAAGGAGGATATGAAATTGGCTTTACGTAAATTGAAAGATATAAAGCGGGGGGTATATCGGTTGGAACAATGGGAGAGTGATATGAAAAATAATTTGCCGAAAGCCTTTGAGTATGACGAGGCGAGACGTTTGGTGAAATATTTTTATGATACTTTAGCCTATATGAAGTTAGAGAAACTGATAGAGGCACGTTTCGTAAGATTGATTTGCTTGAAGAAAGGAGCATGGCTTTATCTGGATACAGTCGAAGCCATGGAAAAGTTTTTTGACAGTGGCTATGATAAAAAGCCATATGCGGTTATTCGGGATGTATGCGAAAATTTACGAAAAGAAGGGTGTTGTCCTCCTTAGTTCCTGTTTCCGGCTTCTGGTGATATTAAATAAAGTCCTGATCGAAGAAACGATCGGGGCTTTGATATTTATATCTTAATTTGCCATGACGATATTCCGCAAGTCGGAACAGAATTGGATATACTCATCTTCAGTAATTGGCCTCTCTGTTGTCAGGATGATTAACGCATGTCCTTGATAGGCGTTTCTATAAGGAGGATGGAGGTGGTCGTAACTGTTTTCAAAGAAACCACATTTCTTGTAGAACTTTAACCGGTTAGCTGATACCTCGTCCATGATAGGATCGATCTCTAATAAAATGATCTTATTCAGGCGTTTATTAAAATCCTCCAGTAATAAGCTGCCATAGCCTTGTCCTCTGAAGTTCTCATGAATGGCGAAATGTTCGATATATACATAGGTGCTAAAATCCCAGTATGAGATAAAGCCGATAAAGAGGTTATCTTTCAGATAAACCTCTAGATGATAGTTGGGAGATTGGAAGGCCTGTTCTTGTTGTTCTTCTGTTCGCTGCTCAAATAGAGGGAAACTTGCCGTATATATTTGCTCAAAGGTAGGATAGAGAGGATCTTGCTTTCGCGTTATTTCTAGTATGTCCATATGACTTCGCTTTATTTTGATGCGAAGATAATAATCTAAAAACATTGTCATGTCATATTAAAGCTTTATTTTTGGATGATCTTATAATTAAGATATTGTATACGATGATAGCGTGGTTTCGTTATATATGTTTAATTGTTAGCCTTATAATCACCCTGCCGGAATTACTTTCGGCACAACGTCTGGTTTCTCAACGTCAAGAGGATGTAGAGGCTGGTCTTTTATATAACGAGAGCGTCTATATCCTATCTAATTATTCTTGTCTATCCTCCAATTCCCCGGAAAAACTTTCTTTGGACGAGTTGCTGCGGAAGCAGATCGAAGGCTTTTATTTCTATTTGAAGCGGGATACGGAGACAAATGTATTGCTACTAAGGAAACCTGATGGTACGTTTACCCCTTTTAGTGAGTCATTGGAAGCCATTAAGACGGCCTTGGATGCGGACTCCACTAAGGTTATGACGCTTTTCCTTGATTTCTATGTCGAGACGGAGCTGGAATCCTCTTTTAAGGAAATAGGCTTGATGGAGTATATGCTTGAATATGATACGAAAAACGGATGGCCATCCTTGAAAAATATGTTGAGTTCCGGAAAGCGACTGGTCGTTTTCGAGGTTCAGAAACATTTGAACAGTCCTTCATGGTTGCATAATATGAGGGATTTCGTGGAGCATACGGACGCTGATTGGGGAAACCAACCGGAAGGGGTTGAGAGTTTTGATGAGCGGCTGAAAAAGAATTTGTCTTTATTTACCGGATATAAGTTCTTGGAGACTTCCCGGGGAAATAGTAATGATATCTCGGCTTTAGCCCGGCAGACACCCTATTTAATAGAATCGTTTAAAAGAGCGTGGATCCGGGATGGAAGGGTTCCTAATTTTGTCTTGGTAGATAAGTATTACGCATGGTTGGATGTCTCGTTGGTTACTTTCCGGAATTTCGATATCATTTACGGCGTGGTTACGAATAACAATGAGTTGCTTAACTACGTGAATTGGGATGGGATGTCTAATTATACGACGGGTAAATATTGCTTTCCGCTAGAGCCCGGAGCCGAGTTGATGCTTTCGCCGATCTCTCCGGGCTATCGGATAGAGCCGGCTACGGTTTATGTCTCCGGTACCCAAAGGAAGGCTTTCGCCGGCGATTTTAAGGCTAGACCTTTGCGGATTGACGAGGATATAGAGATTTATTTACCGTTTGAGGGCGATGAGAAAGATGGTTCGTCCAATCATAATCTCACGGTATCTAGGAATGTCGAGTTTATTCAGGACCCTATACGGGGGCAGGTCGCTTCCTTGGAGAATCAGGCCCGTGTGGATTTGCCGACCGCTTCGGAACTTCATATGCGGGATCATGATTTCACTGTCGGCGTTTGGTTGAAAATACCTAAGTACCTGCCGGAGAAGGAGGATTATTGTATTCTGGGAGCTAAGAACAGTACTTATCAACAAGCGTTGCATCTGTTGATACGGAATCGGAAACCGTATATGGGATTCTTTAACAACGATCTGGTTGGTAACACGGAGATCGAGCCGGGCAAATGGTATAATGTCGTATGGCGGTATAATAAGCGGAATGGGGAGCAGGCTATATTCGTAAATGGAAAACTGGACGCGATCTCTTTTGATCGTCCGGCTTATCTGGGTAGTGATAGCTTATATGTCGGTTTCGTGAATTTCAGCCAGTCCTCGAACTTCGTGGGTGTGCTGGATAATCTTTGTATTTGGTCTCGTGTGTTGAGCGATAAGGAGATATTGGGATTGAGCAACCAGTTATTAGATTTACATATATCGAATGCGATTACTTGGTTGGATGTCCTTGGAATTGGGTTGATTTTGATGGTTCTGGTCTCGATAGCTTATCTAGGCTATCGGAAGGTGAAAGAAAAGCCAAGGCAGGATGAGGCTGATGCGGGAACGGTTGCGGAGGAGGGAATCGAGGACGGAATCGAGGAGCCGGATCGTTCTTCGCAAGAGATGCCGGAGGAGATCGAGAAGGTTCCGGTTCTGCGCAATTATATCCGATTGTTTGGAGAGTTCTATGTGTTGGACCGGGATGGAAATGATATAACCTCTCTATTTACCCCCAAATTAAAACAGCTGTTTATCTTGATTATGCTTCACTCTTCCCGTGGAGGTTTCGGAATATCGAGCAAGGACTTGACACGGATGATTTGGGGGAATGACAACCCCTCGAAAAGTACGAAGAGCCTTCGAAGCGTATCTATATTGAAACTCCGGAAGATATTGGAACGTATCGATACGGTCGAGGTCCTATTTAACGCGAATCGATATATTCTCCAGCTTTCGGAAGATGTCTATTGCGATTATTTGGCTTGTTTGGATTGGCTGAAAGATAAACGGGTACGGACTCAGCCGGACTTTGAATATTTCTATGATATTATCAGCAAAGGAGAAGTGTTCAAAGGGGAATCGTTTGATTGGATGGATGATTTTAAAAGTTATATCTGTAATAGTACGGTGGATGTCTTGTCTCGCTTTATCGACACTTACTCGATCGAGGATGAGGCGGATCGGGTGATCCAGATAGCAGACCAGATCCTTCTGAACGATCCTTGCAACGAGGAGGCTTTGCTCTATAAGATCAAAGCCTTGATTTACCAGAACAACTTCAAATTGGCCCGTTACGTGTACGACCGCTTTTGCGCTTTATACCAAGAGATGTATGGCGAGGCTTTCACCTCTTCTTTTGAGCAGGTCGTACCGTCTTCGCTGATGAGTCAGCAATCTCCCCAGTAATATTATAGTGTGCCTGCTCATTGGCAGACTGTGCCATCGCTATTGTCACACCTGTGCCATCGTTGTGGCAAGACCGTGCCACCGTTATGGCATGCCTGTGCCATCCGTGTGGCACTCCTCTGGCATTACAGTGACAAATGTATGCACCCCACTGATAGCGATCCTTTCGAATAGGGAGGCAGGTGCTATGCCTCTGACTTATCGAAGATTTTTATAAATATTTCTTGATTTATTTATGTCGCTGTTATTGCGTGAATTATGCTTTGTGCGGATATGAAATTTGCCTTAAATTAGCCCTAGGTTAATGTCCTGTTTAGCGTTCGTTAACTCATGGTTTACTGCTCCTCCCTATATTCGCTCTCGTTGTTTCGCACGAGGAAGCGAAGTTGTGTTTTACTATATATATTTTTTTTCGACTTTAAATTTAATACTATGAGTAACACTATGTCTGACAAGAATTCGGTGAACTTCACACGTAGGGAGTTCTTAGGTACAGTAGCTGCAGCGGCGGCGTTTACAATCGTACCTCGTTCCGTTTTGGGTGGACCGGGCTATACGGCACCTAGCGATATGGTCAATTTGGCCGGTATTGGTGTGGGTAGCCAAGGTGGTGGCGATATACAGAATATCGCTACTCCGGATGTACCTATTAAAAGGAGACCTTTTGGTGGAGGCGGTATGCTGATGCAACCTTATGCTGGCATCCAGCCACCCAGACGGGAACGAAGAGCGTCGGATAATCCTGTGCAAATGGGAGATGCGGAGAAACAATCGTTTAAGCATGCGAATATTTATGCGCTATGTGATGTAGACCACGATTACTCCGGACATATCTTAGCGGGATACCCGAAAGCGAAGAAGTATACCGATTTCCGGGAAATGATCGACAAGGAGAAAGAGATCGATGCGGTATTGATCGGTACTCCGGACCACACCCATGCGGTTATTGCCGCTTATGCGATGAAAGCTGGTAAGCATGTATTTGTAGAGAAGCCGATGGCTAAGACGATTTATGAGACCCGTTTTTTGAGGGATCTGGCAAAGCAAACCGGTGTTGTTACCCAGATGGGTAACCAAGGGCATAATATTGAAGGGACTATGCAGACGGTCGAATGGATTCAAGGTGGTGTGATCGGTGACGTAAGGGAAGTTCATTTGTGGACAAACCGTCCGATGTGGCGCCAAGGTTATTTTGATCGTCCGGCGGGAGTGGATATACCGTCTAATCTTAACTATGACGTATGGTTGGGACCGGCTCCTGATAAACCTTATAATCCGGAGATGCTTCATTTCGCTTGGCGTGGATTATGGGATTACGGTACAGGCGCTATGGGGGATATGGGAGCCCATACCTTCGACGCTCCGATTTGGGCGCTTAATTTGGGTATGCCCACGAAAATACAAGCTACTTCCACCCCTTACAATAAGGACTATCTGCCACAATCGGAATGCGTGACGTATGAGTTCCCGGCTCGTGGGAATATGCCTCCGGTAAAGGTAACTTGGAGTGATGGGGGTATAAAACCGGCTCGTCCGGCGGAGTTGGAACCGAACCGCCAGTTAAGGGAAGCGCTTTATATAGGCGATAAAGGTCTGATCATGCATGGTACCCATGGAGCGGAGCCGCAACTGATACCGGAAAGACCGGGGTTCGTAGCTCCGGCGAAGACATTAAAGCGACCGAGTAATATTTATGTGGATTTTATCGAGGCGATAAAGGAAGGTCGCAAAGCCGCTAATGATTTTGAGGTATCCGCTAAATTGACGGAGATTATGTTGCTGACGAATGTCGCTGTCGCCGCGCAACGGTTGGATCTTACGTTGGAATATGACGCAGAGAATATGAGAATCACGAATTGTCCGGAAGCGAACGATTATTTCCACTATGAGTATCGTAAAGGCTGGAGCCTGTAAGGGACTTTCTTCTAAGGGTTAAGATTAATTTATAAATTGAATGGTTATGAATAAAGATGTGAACAATGGTCAGTCCAGACGTGAGTTTCTAGGAAGATCGGTCGCTGCTTTGGCGGCCGCGTCTTTCCTTCCGAGTGCTTTCTCTTGTACGGGGAAGAGTGTGGCGGCTCCCGCTCCGGTTGATACGGCGGCGGAGGCAGGCAAGGTTAACTCGAAGTTCGGTGGCGTGCAAATCGGCACGATCACTTATAGTTGGCGTTCCATGCCGGGTGGATTGGAGAATATCATCAAGTATTGCCAAGAGGCGAATATCAGTTCCATCGAGTTGATGGGAGGTGATCTGGAAGCTTATTTAGGAGCTCCGGAGAATCCGATGATGAAATTCTTCCGTCAGCAAGCTCCTCAACCCGCGGCGAAACCGGGTGAGAAACCTGCGGTTCCTCGTCGGATGGGTCCCCCGAAGTTTACTCCGGAGCAGCAGGCTGAGATCGATAAATATAAGGAAGAGGTGAAAGCGTGGCGTCTCGGGCTGGATCTATCGAAGGTGGAAGGTGCCCGTAAGTTGTTGAGCGACGCTGGGATATCTGTGCATATCGTGAAAATGCAACCTTCCGGCATGGGATCGGATGAAGAGGTCGATTATGCCTTCAAGGTGGCCAAGGCCATGGGCGCTAAAGCCGTGACGGACGAGATTAATTTGGAGACGGCGAAAAGAGTCGCTCCATTTGCCGAGAAGCATGGGATGTATATGGCTTTCCATAATCATATGCAATATGCCGAAGAAGGCTTTAGTTGCGATCCGATCTTAGCGGTCTCTCCTTCTATTATGTTGAATTTTGACGCGGGCCACTTCTTTGGCTCTACAGGTATCCATCCGAATGAGATGATCAAGAAATATCATGATCGGATCTATAGTATCCACTTGAAAGATAAGACGGGGCCTACGACAGGGGACCAGCCGAATACGAATCAAGTATGGGGACAAGGGGAGATGCCGTTGGAAGACGTACTCTTGTTGATCAAACAAGAGAAATGGCCTATCTATTGCGATATAGAACTGGAATATGATATCAAGCCTTGGTCTGACTCCGTGAAAGAGGTAGGCACTTGCGTGAAATATGCTCGACAAATATTGATGTAGATTATAGAATGTTGTCTTTGGTATGTCATTAATAGGTATGACGAAAGGGCCGGTTCCTGATGGAGCCGACCCTTTATTTTTCATTTATTGATCTCTTTTACCAAATTGGGCGCGCACTTAAAATGGACAATGGTTCTGGGGATCAACATTAAAGTCTCTCCGCTTTTCGGGTTTCTAGCCAACCTGCTTGTCTGCAAGCGGGGAGTATAAACACCGAAACCCTGTATACATACCTTTTCTCCGGCTCTCGTTTTCTCTAAGATGATGTTATTCAGTTCTTCCAATATGTACCGGATTTCTTCTTTGTCATTACCGACTCTTTTCGATAATTCCTCGATTAGCTGACTTTTATTCATATCGTATTATTTTTTGAGAAGTTTGTTCTTTGCTCTGTTGTTAAATATTTTTTTCTGTATTGCAAAGGCGATAAGCCCGTGTGCCTCCGAAAGAAGCGTCCCAACGAGGATTGGTTCGAGAACTGCGTCTTCTCAACAATCTCTTGGATATTCAAGGTAGAGTTGGTGAGTAATCCTTTTAATTCTAGGATCATATATTCCGTAATCCAATCTTTGGCGGATTTGCCGCTTACCTCCTTAACAACCATGGTCAAGTATTTAGGGGTGATGCATAGAGAGTTCGCGTAGAACGTCACGCTTCTGTTCACTTTGTAATTACTCATGACCAATTGAAAGAATTTGTGGGTCAGTTCTTTCTTGTGTACATCTATCGTTGCCGTACTGTCTAAAGAATTGACTTTATAATGGTTATATATATCAAGGAATAATATGCGAAGTAAGAGTATAACCGACTCTCTTCGATACTGGTTTTCCGGATCGACAGCTTTTCTTATAAGTAATTCAAAGAAGTCTACAAAGGAAAGAGTTTCCACGTCTTCCATCTTGAAATAGTAATGTTGCCTCATATAGAAAAAGAAATGTGGCGAGAAACGACTGATACCGCTTAATATATCAGTATAAAAGGATTCCGTGATCGTGAAATATCTGATTTGGAAATCTACGCTAACGTCCGTTAATGCGACCAATTGCCCCGGCAAGATGATGATGAGCTCTTTGGGGGTTATAATGTGCTTGTTGGAATAGATATCAATTTTAGCGTTTCCTTTTACACAATAGATGACAATCCCTAATCTTATATAAGAAGGGTAAGTGGTAATAGGGAGTTCTTTGGAAAGTGTAAAGATCTTGAAGTCCTTCTCCAAAGAATAATCAATACCACTATTCGGCTCAACTATTTTTTTAATATTTCCCGACATTCTTTTTGTCTATGTTTCTTATGTAAAATTATAACTTCGTCTTTTACTATATTTATCTAGTGGTTGTTTGGTATAATATTACAGAAATATAGGTCTCGTTTTGGCGTTTTTTAAAGTTTGGCTTAAATGATACCTTGAAAAATAACCGCTATTGGATGTTTTTGTTTGTAGGTCTAATACTTTTTTGCAAATACGGTTGAGGTGATGTTAGGGATAACTTGTATTCTAAGGGCTGTGTGAGCTGGATGGAATATGTGTTAGGAAATATTAGTAATTCAGGTTAAGGACAAGCGTGCGAGACAAGAACGGGAAGGATTGCCTCGCACGACAGGCTTAGGTCGTCTTTTAGATAAACTTGAGTATATCTTCTGCCTTTTCCGCTATATGATCGGGTGCGTATTTCTCTAATTCCGTACGAGGGCGAAAGCCCCATGTTACCCCACAGGAGGTCACTTTGCTGTTGATGGCGGTTTGCATGTCTACGTCCGAGTCACCGACATAAAGAGCGTACTCTTTGGATATGCTCGCTCGTTCTACGATCTCATTGACGATACTGGGATCTGGCTTCGCCTTTACTCCTTCACGCTGTCCGAGAACCTCCGTAAATTGTATGGAAGGGAAGAAATGGGCGATGAGCTTACGGGTAGCGGCTTGATATTTATTAGAAGCGACCGCCAGTTTTATCCCTCTTTCCTGCAACAAGGCTAATAACTCAGGGATACCGGGGTAGGGAACGCTGCGATCTGTGTTATGCAGATCGTAATGCTTCAAGAACTCTTCCCTTACCTTTAGTATATTCTCTTCCGTCTTTTCACCTTCGGGTAACGCACGTTCGAATAATTTGTTGATGCCGTTTCCTACGAAGAAGTTATACTCCTTTACGTCATGCGTCGGAAAGCCGTTTTGCCGCAACGCATGGTTCGTGCTATGGGCTAAATCCGCGATCGTATTTAATAATGTTCCGTCAAGATCGAATATTACTAACTTTTTCATTTTAGTTTTCTGGCAAAATTAATGGAATGTAGAGATATACTTTCCCTTTCGACTGATAAAATAGATGAACCGATTTAAAAATAGATAAAAGTATTAGGTCATATATAAGATATTTGTATCTTTAGGACAGGAATAGAAATCCTTTGTAATATATTGTATAACCTAAAATTGGAACATCATGGGAAAGAATCAATTAATTCACGGGAATGAATTTCATTTGCTGAAACAAGCTGAGATTCATAAAGCTACAGGTAAATTAGTCGAGTCACTAAACTTGGCAGCCGGTTCTACGGGAGGTTTTGATATTTATAAAGTTGTAGAGGCTTATTTTACGGATTTGGAGAAAAGAAAGGAGATCAATGATTTGTTGGGTATTTCCGAGCCATGTGAGACACGTGTCACGGAAGAATGCTTTTCTTAAATAAGCCGCAGTAGGAATAACATAGAAAAAGGAGATACCTGAATCAGATATCTCCTTTTATTATATCTCAAAGAAGGATCAATTACTTACCAGAAAGTTTTTCTTTCAAAGCAGCCAATTCCTCGATGTCACCTAATGTAGTCTTTTCAACCGGACCGGTTACCATTCCAGATTCCTCTTCTTTTTTACCACCACGTTTTGAGGATGCCTTCTTTTCAGAAGTTGCCTTAGCGCCTTTTTGCTCATCTTCAAAGATGCGGCTGTGAGAAAGGATGATACGTTTAGCTTCCTTGTTGAACTCGATTACCTTGAATGAAAGTTTCTCATCTACTTGAGCTTGAGAACCATCTTCTTTTACAAGATGCTTCGGAGTCGCGAAACCTTCTACGCCGTAAGGCAAAGAGATAACGGCACCCTTATCCAATACTTCGATGATTGTACCTTCGTGGATAGAACCAACCGTGAAGATTGTCTCGAATACATCCCAAGGATTCTCTTCCAATTGCTTGTGGCCTAAGCTTAAGCGACGGTTTTCCTTATCGATTTCCAATACTTGAACCTCGATCTCTGCTCCGATCTGAGTGAATTCAGACGGATGTTTGATCTTCTTCGTCCAAGACAAGTCAGAGATGTGGATCAAGCCGTCAACACCTTCCTCGATTTCTACGAATACACCGAAGTTTGTGAAGTTACGAACCTTAGCCGCATGACGAGAACCTACCGGGAAGCGCTCCTCGATGTTTTCCCAAGGATCAGCCTTCAATTGCTTGATACCAAGAGACATCTTACGCTCGTCACGATCCAAAGTCAAGATTACGGCCTCGATCTCGTCACCAACCTTCATGAAGTCTTGAGCGGAACGCAAGTGCTGTGTCCAAGACATCTCTGAAACGTGGATCAAACCTTCTACGCCCGGAGCGATCTCGATGAACGCGCCATAGTCAGCCATAACGACAACTTTACCCTTAACCTTGTCACCAACCTTCAAGTTCGTATCCAAAGCATCCCATGGGTGCGGAGTCAATTGCTTCAAGCCAAGAGCGATACGTTTCTTCTCGTCGTCGAAGTCCAAGATAACAACATTGATCTTCTGGTCAAGCTGAACGATTTCTTCCGGATGAGAAACACGTCCCCAAGAAAGGTCTGTGATGTGGATCAAACCGTCTACGCCACCCAAGTCGATGAATACACCGTAAGAAGTGATGTTCTTGACAGTTCCTTCCAATACCTGTCCTTTCTCCAATTTGGAGATGATATCTTTCTTCTGTTGTTCCAACTCAGCCTCGATAAGAGCCTTGTGAGATACAACAACATTCTTGAATTCTTGATTGATCTTAACAATCTTGAATTCCATAGTCTTACCTACAAATACATCGTAGTCGCGGATCGGCTTCACATCGATCTGAGAACCCGGCAAGAACGCTTCGATACCGAATACGTCAACGATCATACCGCCCTTCGTACGACATTTGATGTAACCTTTGATAATTTCGTCTTTTTCAAGAGCCTCGTTAACACGATCCCAAGAACGTGTAGCGCGTGCTTTCTTGTGTGAAAGGATCAATTGTCCTTTTTTGTCTTCTTGGCTCTCGATGTAAACCTCTACCTCGTCACCAATCTTTAAATCCGGGTTATAACGGAACTCGGACATAGGAACAACACCGTCAGATTTGAAACCGATGTTTACAACAACCTCACGTTTGTTCATAGAAGTAACGGTACCCATAACCACTTCTTTGTCTTTTACCGTGTTCAGGGTCTCGTCATACGTTTTTACAAGATCGTCCTTGCTTACTTCGGTGTAAGTCTCGCCTTGCTCGAAAGCGTCCCAGTTGAAATCTTCAACCGGCTGGATGTTTTTTAAATTTTCCATTCTTTAATTGTTAATACTAAGTTTGTTTTAATTAGTAAGTTAGACTTTATGTTGTCATCTCTCAAAAATCGGGGCAAAGGTAATGCTTTTTTTCTGATTGACAAGAGTTTTGAGGGGTAAAAACATTCATTTGGGCCGTGTTGGTTGTAATTACGGAAAACTGTTGATTTTTATTGATATTTATTTTGTAAGTTTGCGAATTGTAAGCGATAAATCAATGAGTAGAGGATTTTTAAGAAAGTCCAGCGTCAATACTTTTATAGGAATAGTGTGGATTTTGTTTGCGGTGAGCGCAAGTGCGCAGAATACCGTGAGTAAATTTCGTGCGGATAGCATACGCCAATCTTTATCGTGTATCCAAAAACCTCAGGATAAGATACCCCTTCTTAAAGAATTAATCGGCTTGTACTGGCAATTGCCGGAGGAGGTACCGGCGTTGAAAGAGATAATCGATATCGCGATGCCTTTGGATTCCATCGGGATCGTGTACGATGCGATGGCTGGCTTGAGTCGTTATTATTATAATGTAGAAAATAGGGATAGCCTATTATATTGGGTGGGGCAATTGGATTCGTTGGCCTCAAAAAGGCATGAGAGTCCCAGAGGGTTGTTTTTATCCGGTAGCTTGGTTTGTCAGGATTATCTATGGTCCGGCAATTATGAGCTGGCTATGGACAAGGCCATGCAATATCTGGATTTGGCCCGGGAAAGTAAGAACGATTACGGCCTGCTACGGGCTTATCGCGATCTAGGGATGGTGTACCAGCGGATTAAGAAAGACAGTGACGCGGTAGAGATCTTCGGGAAAGGCCTGCACTTATTGAAAGGGGAGAAGGCGAATCCTGCTTTCCGGATTATGTATTTGTCTAATATGTTGGAATCTACCCTGCTATTAGGACGTTTGTCCGAGTCGGAGGCGCTCTTGAAACAGTATGATCATTTATTGGATTCCTTGGAAAGGAAGTATAATGGGGAGGGAAAGATTTTTCCGGTAAAACGTCATCGTTGCTTGATGAGTTGCTATTATTGCGAGCTGTATACCATGAAAGGGAATTCGGGAAAGGCACAGGCGTATTTGGATCAGGCGACCGCTTATTTGGATAGTTCTTTTGGGGATAGGGTGGAGGCTCAATATCTGCGGACAAAATCATTTTATTATTGGAAGGAGAAAGATTATAGGCATGCGTTGTCCGCTGTCAATCTGGCTTTAAAGATCAATCGTGATCTGGATAAGTTGGAGATGAAGAAAGCGATATTGCAATCATCCGGCCAATTGCAAGAGGCGGTCACTATCTATGAGGAGATCATCAATAAGACGGAGACGATCAACACGGATGCCTTCGACCGGCAAATCGAGCAACTCCGTGTATTGAATGACTTGAATGACCTGGAAAAGCAAGATCGGGAGTTGAAGCTGAAATCGGAGCAAGAAGCTTTGAAGCAGAAGCAGATTGTCGTATCTATCGGTCTTCTATTGGTCTTGATGGGCCTACTCTATATGTTGTGGCGTATTTATATGCATACTAAGAGGTTGAGAAATGAGTTGCTTCAGGAGAAAGACTCCTTGATCGCTTCGGAGAAGCAACTGCGGGTCGTGACGAAAGAGGCGGAGGCGGCGAACAAGAAGAAAAGCGCCTTTATCGCCAATATCAGCCATGAGGTGCGTACGCCGTTGAACGCCATTGTCGGGTTCTCGGAATTATTGGCGAGTAGCGAGTATAGCGAGGAGGAGAAGATCCGGTTTGCCGGGGAGGTGAACCATAGTTCCGAGCTGCTATTGAATCTGGTGAACGATGTCCTGGATTTATCCCGTTTGGAATCCGGCAAGATCAAGTTCAGCGTGAAGCCAAACGATCTGGTCGCCTGTTGCCAGAGGGCGTTGGATTCGATTCGCCATCGGGTGAAGCCCGGGGTCCGATTGACGTTTACTCCCTCGCTTGAATCTTATACCTTGAATACGGATGCCTTGCGTTTGCAGCAGTTGTTGACAAATTTGTTGTCGAATGCCGCTAAATTCACTTCCGAGGGAGAGATTAATCTCTCATTTGCCGTGGATGAGAGCAAAGGTGAGGTTCGTTTCTTCGTTACGGATACGGGCTGTGGAATCCCTGAGGATAAGTGTAAGAAGATATTCGAGCGTTTTGAGAAATTAGACGACTTTGTTCAAGGTACCGGTTTGGGACTTTCTGTTTGCCAGATCATCTCGGAACAGCTTAAAGGTTCTTTATCCGTAGATGTCTCTTATAAGGGCGGTGCCCGGTTTGTCTTTATACATTCAACGAATTTAATTGAAACCCCTATATGAGACTGATGAATCTATTCAATAACAGGATATCTATACGTATAGGGGTGGTTATTATGATCTCCCTTGTATTTTGCGGCTCGATGAAATCTTCCACGCCTCCTCCCGGCAAGGATCGTTTAACAGAGATCGACAGCTTGGAGAGGGTATTACCGGGCTGCCCGACGATAGCGTCTACTTTACCTATATTGCAGCGGTTGGCTTTGCTTTATCGGCAAGATCCCAAAATGAAAGATTATTATCAACGTCTTTATGAGAACGCGATGGCGGTGGATTCCATATCTATCGCATATAGGGGATTGAAAGGTATGGCCGAGTATTATTACAATCAGTCTAAGCGTGATAGTTTGGTCTATTGTTGTAATATCGTAGATTCTATGGCGAAGGCCCGCCATGAATATCCGTATGTCTTGTTTGAGGTGAAGAGTTATTCCAGTCAAGATCTCCTTTGGCTAGGGAATTATGAGTTGGCAATGAGTGAGGCGATGAATCTGTATCGGTTGGCGAGCAATCTGAATCATAAATACGGCTTGCTTCGCTGTTCGGAGACTTTGGGGCTGATTTACCAACGTATCCGTAGGGATAGCGATGCCGTAGTCTCTTTTCAGGAAGGTTTGGATTTATTGAAGGATATAAAAGATGTTCCCGATATCATGGATACTAAAATCCGGTTAACTTCTTATCAATTGGAAAGTAGTGTCCGAACGAAACAATATACGTTGACGGAACGAATCTTGGAACAATATAAAGCCCTGCTGGATGAGCAATATGAGATTAATCAAGAAAAAGGTGATGTTTTGCTACTAGAGCGGGAGTATTGGCTGCTTTATTCTTTTTACACGAGCTTTTATCTTTCGAAAGGAGATTTGGCAAATGCCAAGAAAGCGTTGGATAAAGCCTCTTCCTATGTCGGCAATAGTTTGGTAGAGGAGGACTATGCAATCAATACTTATCTAGCGGTTAAGGCTCGTTATTATAAGGCGGCTGGAGATATCCCGTTGGCACTGCGTTATATAAATGAAGTGTTGGAGACAGAGCGATTACCCGAAGATATTCAGTTCAAGGCGGATATCTTAAAGGAGCAGGGCCGACTCGAGGAGGTTATGGCTCTATATGATGAACTTTATAGAACGCTGACGAAAAGGCGGGGAACTTCTTTTCTCCGGCAGGTGAATCAATTGCGAACCTTGCATGAGTTGCATGAAAAGGAATTGAAAGAAACGGAACTGAAGGAAGCCGGGTTACGTATCGCCCGGAAACAAGATTTGTTGGTGTTTATCTTATCTATATCGGTCGTGTTATCGATCCTCCTCTATATCTCGTTTTTATACTACCGCCATCTACGATCCTTGAAAAACCAATTACAGCGAGAGAAAGACTTGCTTTTGGAATCCCAAAGACGATTGATGAGGGAGAAAGCCCGTGCGGAAGAGGCCAGCCTGATGAAAAGCGCTTTTCTCGCTAATATGAGCCATGAGATCCGGACCCCGTTAAATGCGATCGTAGGTTTCTCCAGTTTGCTGGTGGAACCTTCTACCGATGCGAAAGAGCGGGAGGAATATTCGTCTATCATCCGGAATAATACGGATTTGATGTTGAATCTGGTAAACGACGTATTGGATTTATCCCGGATGGAGACTGGAGACCTTCATTTCAATATCAAGGATTATCCGCTTTTGGAGTGTTGCCAAATGGCATTGGAGAGTGTACGCTACCGGATGCCGGATGGGGTTAAATTGACTTTTTCTCCCGCTGGGGAACCAATCGTGGTACATGTAGATAATCTGCGCCTGCAACAACTGTTGACAAACCTGTTGACAAACGCCGCTAAATTTACGGAGAAAGGTGAGATTAACCTATCGTTCCAACTTGCGCCGGATCGGGAAAAGGTATACATAGCCGTTACGGATACGGGTGCCGGTATTCCCCTTGAAAAACAAGCTGCGGTATTCAATCGCTTTGAGAAGCTGGATGATTACAAACCCGGTGCGGGTTTAGGACTTTCTATCTGTCTTTTGATCGCCGAGCGGCTGAATGGTTCCTTGTCCATAGATTCCTCGTATACGGACGGAGCTCGCTTCGTGCTTATCCTTTCTTGTGAAATAGATTCCTCAATTTATAATCCGCCAATAGAAGTATGAGCGTGATGGCCCCTATGTATAAATAGAAAGCCAAGGCCGATGTGCTTATTGTGGGGACGGCTATCTTGGGTATCTCCATATATACGAAAGATACGATCGCAAGGGAAATCATGATAAGCGAGGCCACGATCGCCGCTAACAGGCTGAACCGTTCGTCACGTTTCTTCGCCTTTGCGGACTCAAGCATGATTTGTCGCATTACGTTCGAACGGAACGAGGCGGGAAGCTCCTCCTCCGGTATGCGTTTGAATAAATCCCCCAATAAATCGGGTTGTTCCTTATTTGTGTTTATCTTACTCATGATCCATTTCATTTAATAATACAAACAATTTTTTTCGGATGCGATGTAGCTTGACTTTAATATTCGAGGCGGTCAAGCCGGTGATAGAGACCAGTTCTTCTATTGTTTTTTCTTTCCAATAAAAGAGCAAGATCAAGGCCCGTTCGTCCGGTAGAAGTTGTTCAAGGGCGACTTCCAATCTTTGAACCTGTTCCGTGGATTCGGTTTGTCCGAACAGGTTCGTAACCTCCTCCTCCGATACGTTTTCAAGTGTAGTCTCCTCAATCGGTAGAAACTCATATCTCTTCTTCCTGACCGACGAGATCGCCGTGTTGTAAGCGATCCGGTAAATCCATGTGGAGAAACTACAATCCCCTTTGAATGAGGCGAGGTTTTTGAATACCTTCATAAACGTATCTTGCGCCAACTCCTCAGCCTCCTCTTGGCTTCGTACCACTTTGAGGATCAACGAGTGAATCGGACGGCTATACTTGTCCAAAAGGCAAGCGAAACATGCCACGTCCCCCGCTTGTATCCTTTGTATGTAATATGTATCGGTATACAATTCCATTGTACTTAATGGACGCAAGCCGGGTAAATAGGTTACAACTTGCGGTAACAAAAATAAAAAATATTTTTCAGCCCGGAGGTGTAACCTATGGGAAACTGTTGCGTCAAATTAGCAAACAATATGAATGAATCAATTAAAATTATACAGTTATGATGGATTTTATTTCTGTTCCGCTAGTTGTCGGAATCGTTTGTGCAGGTATTTACGGATTATTTGAGTTGTTTGTTCGCAAGAGGGAACGTTTGGCGATTATCGAGAAGATCGGTGATAAACTGGATGCCTCTGCTTTCGATGGTAAATTGGGACTGCCTAACTACATGCGAAACTTCTCGTTCAGTAGCTTAAAGGCCGGGTGCCTTTTGGCGGGAATCGGATTAGGTTTGTTGGTAGGCTTTATTATTAATATGTGTATGGCGACAAATTCTTATTATGATGATGGTTGGTACAGGCATGAGGTAGCGGGTACGGCTTATGGGGCTTCGGTTCTTTTGTTCGGGGGAATCGGCTTGATAATAGCGTTCGTCATTGAGCTGAAACTAGGTAAGAACAATAAGTCATAGGCTTGCCGGTATAGACGTAGCGTGCTGCATGCAGCACGCTACGTCTATACTACAGGTAGATCTCCCCGAAGAATTCAGGACAATGGAAATTAGGCTCGGGAAGGTCGATCGGACTCCAACTTACGAAATGCGGATTCATTGTCTCATCGGCGCATTTATAGAAGTTCCCTAGTATTTTCTCCGGCAGATTACTAGGATCTAACCCCATCAACTTGAGTGGTATGACTACGATCAAGTTCCATGTATGAATACCTTTAATCTCCTCGAATGCCCTTCTTCTCACGGATGGGAGTCTTATGATGCTTTTATACTCTTCTTGCGAAAGCGACGTCTTGATATCCCGTGAGGTACGGCGGGCGGCATCGCAAGTCCCGATACAATTAAACTCGAAATTCATATAATGCGAGTCACCTTCCTTTTTCATGAAGAACTCCACGCAACTATCCTTATGGACCGAGGAATTGTCCATCTCATAAGACGCCTTTAGCGAATTACCCTGCACGCTATATCGTATATATAGATTTTTCTCTGTCCGAGCTATATTAAAAGCGGTGATCGGCTTATATGGATACTCATGCCAATTGGCATGGGTGAGGAACTCACGTTGGGATTGCACCTCAAGAATCGGTTCTATGGATGTTATATCGAGTACATCCAGAACGGGGATAACAGGAACTTTCAGTCTTTTCATTTTAACTATAGATTTGAAGTAAAGGCCATTGTAAGTAGGAGGTCAATAAAACCGATAGGGCACCGATAATAGACAATACGATAATGACAGAGCCCACGATCCGGTTCAGTAACCAAATGCCTCTAACGTTGAACCATTTTCTCAGTTTTCCAATAATATATGTTATGCCGAACCACCAAAGAACGGCCCCTAACCCTATGCAAACAATGCCCAATACCAGCAGCCAAAACGAATGTTCAGGCAGCACGAAACCAAACCGGGCGAATAATCCGATATAGAGCAAGACGATTAACACGTTGCTAAAGGTAAGTAGAAAAGCTGTAATAAAGTCTTGGGTGAACGATAATTTTTTTTCTCGGTGTTTCTTTAGGTTCCTAGTCGGGTTGCTTTGGAAGATATAATACCCGAAAATGCCGAGAACGATACTTCCGATCAATTGCAGGGGCGCTTGGTTCGCCTCCACGAAGTTGACCACAACTCCCATGCCCAGACAAGTCAGTGCCGCATAAATCACGTCGGATAGAGCGGCCCCTAATCCGGTGACGAACCCGTGCCAACGTCCTTTATTTAGTGTTCTTTGTATACAGAGCATACCGATGGGGCCCATGGGGGCCGAAACCAATACACCTATAATGATTCCTTTACTAACGATTCCTAGCATTAAGTTGAGTCTCTTCTAGTTTTTTGGGCAAAGATACATCCATTCCGCGATAAAAAAAAGGTAAAAAACGTAAGATACTGTAGGGACGAGGCTCGCTCGTCCCTTATTTCGGGAAATTGGGACTGTACAATAGGGTCGTATCGAGAGTCATCAATTTACCGTCTTTCACGAATGAGTCTCCTCGCTCGGACAGATGCTCTACCATCATCTTGCGTAATTCGGACAACTTATTCTGATAGGCTGCGTCCTCACTAAGGTTATGTGTCTCTCCCGGGTCTTCCCGTAAATCGAACAACTGCTCGCTTCCGTTGTGGAAATTCCAGATATACTTAATCTTCCCATCGGTAAGGGCTGCCCAGTAATTATCGTCGCTATAGCAAGTGGCATGCTCCATGTCTATATAGGGGCGCCATTGTTCCTGCTGGCCTTGGATCAGCTTAAGTAAAGACCGCCCGTCCATATCGGGAGGAACCGACCCGCCGGCGATATCGATAAAGGTAGGCAAGAAGTCTCTCAGTTCTACAGGTTGTTCTATGCTGCTTCCGTCCGGTATGGATTTGGATATACCGGCGGGCCATTTTACGATATAAGGAATATGGGCCGAACCCTCGTACGGATAGGTTTTCCGCCAATGATAATGATCGCCCAACATATCGCCATGATCCGCCGTGAAACAAATCAGGGCATTGTCGTACATACCTTTGTCTTTTAGGGTCTGGATGATTTGCCCTACTTGATCGTCGATAAAGGTGATATTGGCGTAATAATGGCGACGGGAGTTTATGGCATACGCATCCCCGAAATTACCGAATGGGGCATCTGATGCTCCTTGGCGAGGATCTTTCGGCTCGGCGTATTGTCCGCACCAATCTCCTATATGGGGTTTTGGGATATCCGCGTCCTTATACATATCCAGATAACGTTGAGGCGGATCATAAGGACTATGCGGGCGGGCGAATGATACCTTGAGGAATAAGGGCTTGTCGTTGTCGTAGTTCCGGATCAACTCGCAAGCGGTCTGTCCGGTCCAAGCCGTAGGATGAAGCCGTTCGTCTAACTTATAGACACCGGCGGCATGGTCGTTCCAGCCGATACCCGTAAGATCCGGGTCTTTGCCGGGTGCCTGCAATTGAAACCATTCCCGGTAATCGCTGATGAAATCGGGACTTTCCACCCGGCCACTCTCGTCGATCAAGGTCGCGTGGAATCCGTGAAGTGCTTTCTGCGGAAACCAATGCATCTTACCGATCCCGAAGGTATAATACCCCAGATTCCGCATCATCTGAGGCATCTCGTAACGATACTTCAAGGCCATGCGTCCGTATCCCAGCATACCATGATGCCAAGGAGACATCCCGGTCAATAAACCGGCCCGTCCCGGAGTACTACTTGGAGCGGAGGAATATCCGCTCACGAACAACGAGCCTTCTTGCGCCAGCCGGTCGATATTCGGTGAGATCACCGCCTTGTTTCCCATGCAGCCGAGGGTGTCGCCCCGTTGTTGATCGGTCATGATCAGGATGATATGCGGCTTACCGCTCTTTACGGGCATGGCGGGAGAGACGACGGTCTCTGCCTCTTTCCCGCTTTTGCTATGCGTCATCCCCGGAAGTGTCGCACCCAGACCGATTCCGAGGGATGATTTAATGAAGTTTCTTCTTTCCATTATTTAGCCTTGATTGTGTGATCCCGAACTCCTTTTAAGATTCCCTGCAATTGGAAAACGATCTCCGGATGTTGCAAGGCCTTGTTTCCTTCCTCGTAGACCTTCGTCATGTCGTATAACTGAGGCTCGGGGGAATATCCGGTCTCAATCTTCTCATATTCCATGATAGCGGAACCTACGCTCGGCTCGATATATTTCCAATCTTTCGTACGGACGGAAAGTGCCTTATTAAGCGCTTGCTCAATTACCCACGGGCGGTCTTCCTTGCTTTTCCCGATCCAAGTATCCAGATAATCATAGCTATCCGGCGCGCTTCCTTCCGGAAGACGGGAATTCGTCAGTGAGGCAAGGGAGGCGAACCAGTCGATCTGGCTCACTAGCGCATCTGATACGGCGGCTTGCTTGATCTCCTTTGGCCAATGTACGATAGCCGGGATACGGGTTCCCCCTTCGAAGGCACTGTATTTATTACCTCTAAGCGGTCCGGCGGGTTTATGATCGCCTAGTAGCTCCACGGCCCGGTCCGCGTAACCATCGTCTACGACAGGTCCGTTGTCGCTTGACAAGATGATCAAGGTGTTTTCCGTCAATCCCATCTCATCCAATGTTTTCATCAATTGGCCTACGCTCCAGTCGAATTGCTCGATAGCGTCGCCCCTCACGCCCATCGGGTTCTTTCCCCGGAAACGGTCGTGCGGGAAGCGGGGTACATGCACGTCGTTCGTGGCGAAATACATGAAGAAAGGCTTCTCTTTATTCTCCTTGATAAAATCGATGGCGTGTGTCACGATAGAATCGGCGATATTCTCGTCTTTCCAAAGCGCCTTGCCGCCACCTTTCATGTAACCGATACGGCTGATTCCGTTTACGATGGATTGGTCGTGCCCGAAACTAGGCTTCTGGTTGTATAATAATTCCGGATTATCTTTTCCGGTCGGCTCTCCGGGAAAGTTCTGCTGGTAACTGACATAGATCGGGGCGTCCGGATCGTAGTTCGCCACCTGCCCGTTCTCGATGAATACGCAGGGGACGCGGTCTGCCGTCGCCGCCATGATATAGGAATAATCAAATCCCAGATCGCCAAGGGCGGTGGGGAGTGGGGCGTTCCAGTCTTGCTCTCCCGCTTTGTCTCCTAGGCCAAGATGCCATTTGCCGATAGCGGCCGTGGCGTATCCCGCGTTCTTGAACATATCGGCTATCGTATAACGTTCCGGTCGTATGATCATTCCGGCGTTTCCCGCGGCGATGTCCGTTCCCGGGCGGCGCCATGCGTACTCTCCGGTTAGCATGGAATATCGGGAGGGCGTACTGGTAGAGGCGGTCGCGTGAGCGTTGGTGAAGCGGATACCGTTCTTGGCGAGCCGGTTGATATTCGGGGTTTTCACTTGCGTGCCGTCGTAGCATTCCAAGTCTCCATATCCCAAGTCATCCGCATAGATGAACAATATGTTTGGCGTTCTAGGTGTAATGTCTTGTCTCTGTTGGGCTTTTGCGATACCGGCTGTAAGAAGCGAGGCACCGATCCCTACGATAAGTGTTGATTTCATGTTGTTTATTATTTAGATGTTCTTGTTGTGTATCTGCGATTTCTTATTCATGGCATGTTCTATGGACATTAATTGAATTATATACAAAAATAACCAAATTATTTCAGAATAAGGGTAACCACACCAAAATATCTATGAGATGGAGCTTAGGAAGAAATGCTTTTTGGCTCTGGTTAAAAGGGGGGCTTATCGTATATTTTCATGTACGCTCTTGCTCCTTATCGTATAATGCTGTAAAAAGTCGTACGTGTTTCCCGAAAAACATGTACGACTTTTTACAGAAACACGTACGTGTTTTTCAAAAATCACAATCGTGTTTTTAAGGTGTTGATATTAAGCAATTTATATATTTGTGCCATTTGTATACCTTATTGTATATTATTATTACCAAGACGGAACACGCACTGCCTATACAAGAGTGGGTAATGAAAGTGTAGAATGTAATTCTCAACAACTTCTTTCATTGATATTGAAGGGTATGCACATGACATGGGATTCACTTCCTACCCAAGTGGATGCCAGCAAACATTCTTGTAAATGAAGAAAAGTTCGGAGAGAAGGTTCGGAGAGCCCCATAAAAGTTCGGAGAGTGAGTTCGGAGACACTGCGGATAAGCCTAAAAATATAGGTAGAACAGCACAGAAGATCATCGACCTTGTCATTTCCGACCTTTCTATGTCAGCCGAAGCTATGGCTTATAAAATTAGGTATAAGTTCCCGTGCTGTAGAAAAACAAATCGCAAAATTGCGTTCTATGGGTATATTGTCTCGTGAAGGCGCAGACTTTGGTGGTTATTGGCGTATTATTTTAAGTTACCATTTTGAGGGGATGAGACGCAGCACGCTGCGTCTCTACAACTGGAGACAAAATTGGGCGAAAAAAGTAAGTTAACTTCGTTGGCAAAGTAAGTTAACTTACTTTGCCAACGAAGTTAGCTTGCTTTGGAAGTGAGGTATTGGAGTTTGAAAATCAAATAAAATATTATACATTTGCATGACTGGATAAGTCAAAGCGAATAATTGGTATCAAACAATGATAAACTAAAAAACATATGGATTATCTTAGGTTGAAATATTATTAATACGTATATTTGCGACAAGAAAAGGCTTTTTAATTAAGAGCCTCGTGTTGCGTGTGATATTTGTGCTGTAGGACGAAAATCGGCTAATTTTCTTAAATCTCCCTATGCACGAAGAAGGTCCCGCAACCCTTTACTGGATATACGTGTTATCTATGCTAATATAGTATGGATATATTTTGTATACAGATAAAGGGGGCGTGTGGCTGACTTTATTGGGAGTTGGGTCTTAGCCGAACCTTCGTCTACATAAATGTTCAGTCCTCGCCCTTCCTTTATTTTATAAGAAAGGACCACTACTTAACAAAAGCCATATAGCGCTCGTCTTTACGAAGGACATCTTTTCTAAAACATGTCCGGATCTTGTAAATCTAATAATTAATTATGTAAAGTGAATGGCTTATGGACGCTTGTGATATTGATGAGATCCAGAATCTCTTTATTTACTACTCCGCTTGTTTCAGCAAGTATTTTCCAGAGTTAGGGTTTTATTGTAATGAGAGGGAATTCCAGATACATGGTATCGTGCGGAGATATAGTGACGTCACGGGAGTGTCCCATGATGGCTCTTATTTCTTAATTGAGATGCGAAAAGAATACCTGATCTACTTACCGTTATTGGTTGGTTCCAAATTCCGCATTTTAACTAAACAAAAACAACTTTATTCGTAATACGATCTTATGCCAGAACTCATATCCATAGAAGAAGCCGCCCGTATTACCGGTTTCCCGTACGAGGAGATTGAAGATTGGGTAAAATCCCGAAAGATAACCTCTTTCCATACGAGAACCGGTACACGTATGGTAGATACTGAGAACCTACGTGATTTCATTGCCCATATCGAACATCTAGGGATTCAAAAACTATACTTGCAACTGGTCATTCAAGACAAGGAGGAGGAAGCCGACGAGATTATCGCCCAGTACGACGATTACCTTTTCTGCCTACGATCCTTAAAAAACATCTCTCCCCTACTTAAACAAATCATCGCCGAACTATCCACATTTATAGATGATAAGCAAGATCGGTATATATTCACGGAAATAACCTCTGGGGCAAAAATACTGGACGTAGCCAAACGGATCTCCCTACCGGTCACAAGCCTAACCCTGTCTCCCTACATCCGTAAATGCCTCCAAAAATTGGAGCTGGAAACTATGGAGGACCTATTGCGCTACGCTAGGAAGAAAGGGCTCGATTCTTTGTTGAAGATTCCGGGATTCGGCCCTCTCGGTTTAGACCAATTAAAATTTCAGCTGGAAAAGCATAAGATCATGAATAAGGCCGGAGACTCGGATCTCTATCAATACATCATCAATGAGCCGGATAGCTGAACACAAAAAGAGCCTCTCTTCACAGGGAGGCCCTTTTTATGTGATGCCGGAAATAACCAATAAAAACTTCCCGACACTACGGTGTTAATCATCTTATATGCTTACATAAAATTAGCAGAAGGCTTTGGTTTGCGATATACTAATAGTGTTACATTCTTTTTGACATTGCAAAGATACGTCGGCCTATAAGGGTGCGCAATACCTATATATATGTAAAAAAGGAGAGTTCGTACCTATTAATTGCTATATTCTTCTTCATGGCCAGTGAAATATGGCGTAAAAAAGGCGTGAAACCAAGTGGAATCACGCCTAAATCTATCTATGCCTTTATTTTTAATGGGCAAGCTTCAACTGATTCTCCAAAGCCTGTTTTATATACCCGTTAATCGTAGTTCCCGCCTCTTGCGCCAATGCTGCGATTCGGCTATGTATTTCTGGTGAAATACGGATATTTAACGTGCCACTATAAGGTTTACGAGGTTCCACGCCATCAGCCAAACAGCCGGCAAGATAGCTTTCTACTCCGGCTTCAAAATCCGCACGAAGTTCATCGATAGTATTACCTTCATAAAGAATTAAATCTTTACTCATACCAAGTACCTTTCCGCAAAGACAGTTATCAGCCTTACTGTACTCAACAGAACCTTTATAACCTTTGTATTCCAAATAGTCCATATTGAATCATTTCATTTAATTAAACCATTACTTTTTAAATGCTGATATATCGCTTTCATCATCCACTCCTTCATAATACTACCCGGATGCGGTTTATGAATATCAATATATTGTCCCGTCTGTTCATTTTTAAATCTCACGCGAGAACCTGACGTTGCACCTTTATTATGCTCGTTATAGCCATAAGAAGAAAGCAATTTTAAAGTTTCCTCGTAGGTGAAATCTTTAGGTAGTTTACAAAAACGCTCGATCAACTTTTCTTTAGAACCCATATCCTTGTTCTTTCTGCAAATGTAACTAATATTAGTTGCAAAACAAAAGAATATGGAGGAAAACTTCCCGACACTACAGTGTTAATCATTTAATGATCTTTTCGCTTGTAATAACTAACGCTTACCTCTGAAATAATACAAAACCGTATTTTCCAAAATTAACTATCAAGTTGTCTTGCGGGTCAATAATGGGGCCTATTGGGTGTGACGTCTTGAAAATATTCTTCCGGGATACCTATGAGTAGGTAATTAGGGTCTTATTTTACCTACTTCGGGCGATTGTAGCAAATTCTCAGCCCCTGTAATTTTGCCAAAAATTATAAAACGCAATGAGAACGTTAACAAATTTATTAGCGATTGGATTACTTTCCTTTACCGCTCTACATGCTCAAGAGAGTAATATGAGCTCTACCGTAAAGGCATCGGAGATGTATGCCGACGGTTTTTCTAAATTCCGTTTTGGAGGATATGGTGAGATGGCTACCAGTTATATGGATTATGATTGGAATTGGGTGACACCTCAAGGTACATCACATATGAATCGGGCTACTGTCTCTATCCCTCGTTTTATTTTAGCTTTTGATTATAAGTTCTCTCCCAAATGGGTACTGAGTTCCGAGATTGAGTTTGAGTATGGAGGAACAGGCGCCGCACGGGAAGTGGAGTGGTACGAGGAGAATGGAGAATATGAGACCGAGATCGAGAAAGGTGGCGAGGTCGCCTTGGAGCAGTTCCATATCTCTTATCTGATGAACAAGCATTTAAACTTCCGTTTTGGACATATGATCGTACCGGTAGGCTTGACCAACGCACATCATGAACCCTTGAACTTTTTCGGTGTATATCGTCCGGAAGGAGAGACTACCATATTACCTTCTACTTGGCATGAGACGGGTGTGGCTCTATTTGGTGATTTAGGAAATTTCGATTACGAGTTACAAGTCGTTTCCGGTCTGGACCCACAAGGTTTCCGTATGGAGAACTGGGTTGGCAAAGGTACGCAAGGCGCTTTCGAGGAAACTCAATTTACGCATCCTGCCTTTGTGGCTCGTGTCAACTATAATGGAGTGAAGAAATTTAAAGGCTTACGTGTGGGCGCTTCTTTTTATTATAACCAACCCTCTAAGAATAGTAGCAAACCGCTGCGTAACCAAGGTGAGAAATATCCGCTTACCATCGTGACGGCGGACGCTCAATATAAAAGTCCGAACAATAATTTGATCGCCAGAGGTAATATCGTTTACGGCCATCTGGGCAACAGCAACGCTTTGACAAAGGTAAACAATAACTCATCTTCAGCTTCCGGATATCCTAATTCAACCGTGGCGGAGACCGCTGTCAGTTATGCGGCTGAGGTTGGCTATAATGTAGGTTCCTTCTTTAGTCGGAAAGCCCCTAGAATTTATCCTTTCGTTCGCTACGAATATTATAATCCGATGCAATCCGTGGAGAAAGGCAGTAATAAACTGGCGGATAGACGTCTTCAAAAGAGCGTGATTACGGCTGGCCTTAACTATTACGCATTGCCTAATCTGGTCGTAAAGGCGGATTATGCGCACCGTATTGTAGGTAAGGGTGATTATAATAGCCAGAATATGGTTTCTGTCGGTATCGCTTATATCGGCTGGTTCTTATCAAGATAATAGACTATTAACAAATATATATGTAAGAATATGAAAAAAGTACTTTTATTACCCATGATGTTGATGGGTGTGGCTTTGAGCTTCACTTCTTGTGGAGACAACGATGATCCGGGCAAGGACCCCGATGTTGTAACTTATGACTTTAAGAATCTTCCTGCGGATTCGGGTGCAAAACCAACAGAAGATCAGATGAGTGCGGTTGTCGCTACTTTCGTTGATGAGGTAGCTTTGCCTACCTATAAGGACATGTTGACAAAGATGACCGCCTATAAAAATGCGGTAGACAAGTTCATCGCGTCTGGTTCTAAGAATGATTTAGCGGATGCCTGCGACGCTTGGCGTGCGGTTCGTGTACCTTGGGAACAAAGTGAGGCATTCTTGTTCGGTGTGGCGGATTTGGCACAGCTCGACCCGAGCTTGGATAGCTGGCCTTTGGATAAGAACGGTATAGAGGAGATTATAGCTACAGGAGAATTCAGCAAGATTTCAGGAGCTGTAGACGAAGATGCGGAAGATGGTCCTCAAAATTTACGTGGATTCCATACGGCGGAAAAGATGTTATTCTTAGACGGCGAGCCTCGTGATCTGGAAACAAGCCCGTTCGCAAAGAATGAATTGGAGTATTTGAAGTTAGTGTCCGAACGTATGTTATCTGATACTCAAGACTTATACAATGGTTGGTTGAAAGGCTTAGGAACTTCGGATGTTCCTTCTTCTTATGCGGAGGCTATGAAGAAACATGACGGTTCTGCCTATTCCATTGGTAATGTGTATCAGGCGATTGAGCTTATGCTGAATGGAAATAATGGTATGGCTGGAATCTCCAATGAAGTAGGTTCCGCTAAGATAACTGACCCGGTGACCGCATGGAATGGAAGTAATAAAGACGCTACTGACCCGAATAACCCCGGTGTCTTGGCTGTAGAGTCTTGGTATAGCTGGAATTCCTTGGACGACTATAAGAACAATATCGTAAGTATCAAGAACGCTTATTTCGGCGGTCGTGATTTGGATGAGGAATCCGCTTCCGAGAGTAGCTTGCATGCGTTGACTAAGATGATTAATCCTACGTTGGATAGTTTGATGGTAGTTCAAATTGATAAGACAATCGACGCTATCAATGCGATCGGCTATCCTTTCCGTAACAATCTAGGGGATACGGAGCATATCAATACAGCTACAGAAGCTTGCGCTGATTTAACGACAGGTTTGGGCGTTGTTAAGTCTAAGTTCACGAACTAATCGGACAAGCCGATACGATGAAACGAAGATTACTTCTATTATTCGCTTTATCCGGTAGTCTGCTGTGTAGTTGCGAATCCGAGGACTTGGAAAATTGGCAAGTTAAGAAACCCAATGGGCAGGTAGCTTCCGAGAAGGAATTGTCCGCGGGTATCTCAACCATTTTCTCCAATGCCCCGGATGCGTACGATACGCAGGCAAACTGGGTTACGGGCGAATTAGAGACGCGATTTAATCGTGGTGATGGATTGTACGACGATGCTCGCGGTGTTGAGAATGTGGATGGTGGAGGACTAGGGCCGCTTTATGCCGGATATTCTTGCGGTTCCTGTCATAAAAGTACCGGGCGGACCCGTCCGGCTATAGCCGATGGAGGTTCCGGCCCCGGCTTCTCATCCATGCTTATTTATATATCACGTAAAAGTGGCGGCTATTTTCAAGATTACGGCCGGGTACTACATGATCAAGCGATATACGGAACGAAACCGGAGGGAAGGGTTAAGATTACTACTACTTCCCAAAAATATACGTTCCCCGATGGGGAGGAATATGAGTTGGTCACCCCTCATTATGAGATAAAGGAATGGTATGCTGATAGTATTCCGATGTCGGATTTACGGATTTCCGTACGTCAACCTTTACGGCATGTCGGAATGGGGCAGATGATGGCGCTCGACTTGGATATGCTAAAGCAAATCGCCGCTAAAAGCAATTATCCGGAATATGGTATTAGTGGACGTATAAACTATGTGACGGAAAAGGGAAAGAAACAGATTGGTATCTCTGGTAATAAGGCGAATCATGCCGACTTAACGGTGGAATTGGGATTCTCTTCCGATCTCGGTGTTACGAACGATCGTTTCCCGCATGAGGTAGGAGAAGGACAGGGTAATATGATGGGTTTTGCCATGACCGGGGCGCAGGTCTCTACGGAAGATATGGAAGATGTGGATTTATACCTCCAGACCTTGGGGGTACCCGCCCGTCGGAATGTGGATGATCCTACGGTTCTTCAAGGAGAGCAACTTTTCTATCAAGCGAAATGTCATTTATGCCATGTGACTTCCTTGAAGACACGCCCTCGCGGATCTGTCCTTTTGAATAATACGGAATTGCCTCAATTAGGTAATCAGGTGATCCATCCTTATTCGGACTTTTTATTGCATGATATGGGTGTTGAGCTAGGGGATGATTATCCCAGTGGCTTGGCCAACGGTAATGAATGGAGGACTACCCCGTTATGGGGATTGGGATTACAAGAGGTCGTAAACGGCCATACCTATTATTTACATGATGGTCGTGCCCGGAACCTGACGGAGGCTATTATGTGGCATGGTGGGGAAGGGGCTGCGTCGCGTACCCTATTCTCTCGCATGACAAAAGACGAGCGGGCCGCTTTGATTAAATTCCTACAAAGTTTATGAATAAATAACGCATAGAATCGAAATGAAAAAAATATATAGGACGTTGCTTGTGGTGCTTCTATCAGCGGGTGCTTTCTCCGTGAAAGCTCAAGATACAAAGAAAGAGATGGATGATAAATATGTAGAGAACGATGTGGTTTCACTAGCGGGAAAGAAGGGCTTTTCCTTTTCTACCAAGGCCGGTGACTTTTTGTTTAAGCCCTATGCGTTGGTACAGGCAAGCGCTTGCTACAACCGGTATGACGACCAAGGGCTGGAAAGCCATTATGCCAAGAGCGTAGCGAACTCTGGTTTCGCGATCCCTAACGCTATTCTCGGTTTTACGGGTAAGGCTTTTGGACGGGTTACTTTCAATTTATCGCTGAATGCTGCTAAGAGTGGAGGGGCCTTATTGCAACAGGCTTGGTTCGACGTAGCGATCAAGGAGTCGTTTCGTATCCGTGTCGGTAAGTTCAAGACACCGTTTATGCATGGCTATTTAAGTACTTTGGGGGAGACGTTGTTTCCGGTACTGCCTTATTCCGCTTCCCAATCCGTATTGCTTCCTTACGACGTGAATTATGTCATACCGAATATGTCCACGGGATTCGACTTGGGTGTACAGGTTCATGGTTTGATCAATGATAAATGGAATTATCAAGTCGGTATTTTTAATGGTACGGGTATCGACGTGAATTTGGCGACTAAGACAAACTGCGATGATCATAAATGGTTGCCTTCGCTGTTATATGCGGGTCGTCTGGCCTTTATGCCGAAGGGGGAGATGCCAACGTCTCAAGGCTCGCCGGAGAATCTGAACGACGATAAGATGTCTATCGCCGTATCTGCCTCTTATAATGCGGAGGCTGAGTTCTTGACCAGTAGCGACACCCGTGTGGGCGTTGAGTTCGCATGGATCAAGAACCGCTGGTATGTAGCAGCCGAAGGTTATTATATGAATATGCATTTTACCAAGATCATGCAAAAGCCGGATAAGAATTTCTGGGGAGCTTACGCTCAATTGGGCTATTTCATCACTCCGAAATTACAGGGCGCTTTGCGATATGATTTCTATGATCGAAACGCTACGGATGAGGGTGGTTTGTTGAATATGCCCGCCGCTGGTTTGAATTATTATTTCTTTAATAATAATTTGAAACTACAGGTTATGTATCAATATTTAGGTCGTAGCGGTCATGCTACGCAGAATGACCGGGATGAGGACGCTATTGGATTGGCTCGTCACTCCGCTACGGCTATGTTGCAGTTCACGTTCTAATCTTTGGGTATGAAACGATATAGTCTATATATAATGTATGCCGTATTCCTGTTATTCGGGCTGGGTTGTGATGAGGGTAAGATTTATCCGGATGAGACGGTTGATTCCGGGCGAACCGCTACCGTGTCACTTTCTTTCACTGGCCTGAAAGCTTGGCCGAAGGAGAATATGCTCTCGTTATGCGCTTTTGGCGAGGATAAGTCGAAACCTTTGCAAACCCAGCGTATCAGTAAGCCGGCGGAAGACGGCAAAAGACTAAAACTCCGATTGAATAATGTCACTCCGGATACGAGGAGTATAGAGGTCGCTGTGATCAGTAGGGGATTGCGGTTGGTTTACTCCTATTATACGTCTCCGGTGGATGATTCGGACGAACCGCTTGATTTGTCTGTGGGCGAATTGGATTTAGCGAGCTTCAAACGTGTACAAGCGCAGGTGTTCGACTTGAATTGCCTGTCTTGTCATGGCGGGGGATCGGGATTGGCCGGTCAGCTGGATCTTAGGGACGATGTAGCCTATAAATCCTTAGTGAATGTCAAGGCGCCCCTTTCGGAAGAGGGTAAGAACTACGTGACCCCGGGTGATATAAACGATAGTTTCTTGCTGGATATATTGGAGGATAATCCGGTACATAAGGATATGTTCAATAGTTCTGGGAAACAGGAGGTCCTTGCTTTGATCCAAGGTTGGATCTTAGGAGGGGCATTGGATAATTGATAAGAAAGAAAATGATGAATTATACGAGAAAAATAGATACGGATAAAGCGGTAGAGGTTCAGATCTCTTCATTCACGGGCAAAGGTGGAACAACGGAATATCAGGTGATGGTATCGATTACAGACCCTTGTTTGTCTTTCGTGGAGCAATTACAAAACCTTTTGCGGGTTTATGTGACTGTCGTGAAGGAAGAGCTATCGAATGACGCTACCGCCGTTTTCCGCCGTTATTTTTTAAGTGACGCGGCTAATCAGACGGATAACGTGATGGAGTGGGAGTGCGAGAGCGCCTTTTGTCCGCTCTCTATCGTGCAGCAACCGCCTTTGAATGGAACAAAGATCGCTATGTGGACTTATTTGCAAACGGGCATGTCGGTACAAACGCACGATTCCGGTTTGCTGGAAGCGTCGCATAACGGTTATAGGCACCTCTGGGGGGGAGGTGCCTTCAATAAGGCGGCCAATTCGGAATACCAGACCCGGCTTTTATTGAATGACTATGTGATGCAATTGATGGGGCAGCGTTGTGCGTTGGCCTCTCATTGTGTCCGTACTTGGTTCTTTGTGCAAAACGTAGACGTGAATTACGCCGGTGTGGTGAAAGCCCGGAAAGAAGTTTTTATCACGCAGAATCTTACGGAGAAGACGCATTATATCGCTAGTACGGGTATCGAGGGACGTCATGCCGATCCCTCGGTGTTGGTACAGATGGACAGTTATGCGGTGGATGGGTTGGAGCCGGGACAGATTCAGTTCCTTTACGCTCCCACGCACTTGAATCCTACTTATGAATATGGAGTAACCTTCGAGCGGGGTACGGCTGTTACGTATGGGGATCGTAAACAGGTCTTCATCTCGGGTACGGCGAGTATAGATAACCGGGGAGAGATTGTCTATCCGGGCGATATCGTAAAACAAACCGAGCGGATGATGGAAAATATCAGCGTGTTGCTGAAAGAGGCGGACGCTACTACTCGTGATATTACGCAGGCGATCACCTATTTGAGAGATATGGCTGATTATGCGGTGGTTAAGAAGTATTTTGAGGCGCATTACCCGGATTTGCCACATTTGATAGTCTTGGCCCCCGTTTGCCGTCCCGGATGGTTGATAGAGACTGAGTGTATAGCGGTCGTGCCGACGGAGTCGTCCTTTAAGCCTTTGTGAAATAATAATAAATGTACGAGATATGGAAGAAAAAGGAGTATATTTGGCTATTCAAACACCAAGACAAGTTAGAAAGAAGCCTATGTATAAAAATGGAATGTACCGGGAAACCGATAAAATGAGTGATCTGATCTGCGAGAACTATCCGATGGTTTTAGTCATGAGCCGCTTTGGTATAGCGCTCGGGTTCGGAGAGAAGAATATCGGGGAGGTTTGCCGGCAGAATGGGGTGGATGCTTGTACTTTCCTGACGGTCGTGAATTTCTTGGTCGAGGAAGTGAATACGCCTGTCGAGAATATCAGCAAATGCCTGTCGATCGAGAACTTGATCCGCTATTTGCATAATGCCCATGATTACTTCTTGAACTTCCGCTTGCCACATATCCGTCGTAAATTGGTAGACGCTATATCCGGGTGCCCGGAGGATGTCGCTTTTGTGATCACGAAGTTTTTCGATGAGTATGCGGAGGAGGTAAATAAACATATGTCTTATGAGGAACGTGCTGTTTTCCCTTATGTCCGTAATTTGTTGGAAGGAAAGAGAGATCCGAAATACAATATTACGATCTTCCGTAAGCGTCATGATCAGATCGAGATGAAGATCACGGAGTTGAAAAATATCCTGATCAAATACTATCCGGGAGCGGGTACGAATATGCTGAATAGTGTCTTGTTCGATATTTTTGCCACGGAGGAAGACTTGGCTTCACATACCCGTGTGGAGGATTATTTGTTTGTACCGGCCATATTGGCTTTGGAAAAACAATTATAAGCATGAATCGATGAGTACAAATCTAAAGATTGCGATAGCCGAACCTTCTGTTATCATAAGGAGCGGACTGGAGAACCTGTTGAAACGGTTACCGGGTTTCCGTATCCAGATGGTGGAGATTCATTCGGTGGAATCTCTTTTCGACTCGCTTCGTATGCACAAACCGGATGTGTTGATCGTGAACCCGGCTTTGCCCGGCTATTTCACGTTGCAGCATTTGAAGGAGGAAAGCGGCTGTGCCGAGATGAAATGTATCGCTTTATTATATTCTGTCTCAGACAGTGTGTTATTGCGTTCTTATGATGAACAAATTAACATATACGATAGCGCTGATGAGATCAAGCACAAATTGGAACGGTTGAACGCCGAGGTACTTCCGGATGACGAGCCGGAAGGGGATGACGAGCAACAATCGTTAAGCTCGAGGGAAAAAGAGATCGTAGTCTGCGTCGTGAAGGGAATGACAAACCGGGAGATAGCGGATCGTTTGTTTCTTTCTACGCATACGGTCATCACCCACCGTCGTAATATCGCTCGGAAACTTCAAATTCATAGTGCCAGCGGTCTTACGATCTATGCGATTGTCAATAAGCTGGTCGAATTAGGCGACATCAAGCAGTAATCGTATATTTATAAGTAAGTTAAAGGGAATGTGGATAAGCGATAAAAGCGCCTTCCGCATTCCCTTTACTATTAATATAATTAAATTTAATGATCATATCTTATTAACGCTTATCGAAAACTAAAACCCGTTTATTCCTGTTTCTTCTTCAAATCATTAAGCTTATAAGAAATGAAGAAAGCATTTTTACTTGGATTAGCATTGTTATTTTCCTTATCTATGAGCGCACAACATTTCGCGTTGAAGAACAATCTTCTCTACGACGCGACTACGACTCCGAACTTAGGATTCGAGGTGGGCTTAAGCAAAAAGGTTACATTGGATGTCTCGGCGGGATATAATCCTTTCAAGTTCAATGACGGTAAGAAACTGAAGCACTGGCTTGTCATGCCGGAAGTGCGTTATTGGACTTGCGAGAAATTCAACGGTACGTTTATTGGCGTGCATGCGTTGGGCGGACAGTATAATATCGCTGGGATTAAATTACCCTTTGGCATATTCCCTAATTTGAAGGACCATCGTTATGATGGTTATTTGTACGGTGGCGGACTTACGTTGGGACATCAATGGATACTGAATAAGCGTTGGAGTATAGAAGCCGCTATCGGCGCCGGTTATGCCCGTGTACATTATGATAAGTATAATTGCGGGGAATGTGGCACCAAGATCGAGACCAAGAACTCGAACTATTGGGGTGTAACGAAAGCGGCCCTTTCTATCATTTATTTTATCCACTAAAAAACGATCTAGAGAGATATGAGACATTTATTGAGTATATGTATCGCTTTATTGTTCCTCGGAGGTGTGAGCCTACAGGCACAGAACGGTGTGCGAGGAACTGTTAGTTTCGAGAATGTAAGCGCAAAGAAGGACGGAAGCCAGCTTATGATGAATTTTACGACCAATCTGAGCAATCTGCGTTTGAAATCCCAAGAGATGGTCATCCTGACACCGGTATTGCAATCGGTGGATAAATCGCAGTCTTACCAGTTTAACCCGATCGTGATTACCGGGCGGGCACGTATGAAGGCGTTGAACCGTGAGTTGGGTTTCAATAGTTATGAATTTCCCCAAACTCCTAGCTTGATTATCCGTCAGACGAAGAAGGGGCCGGAATTGATTCCGGTGGAATTGTCCGTACCCTATGCGGGATGGATGCGAAACGCTACCTTGATGGTGGATGAGAATACCACGGGATGCGCTTCTTGTGAGGTCTCAAATGACATCTATGGGGTGATGAGCCGTGTATTGCCTCCGTTAGCTCCTCCCGTTTATGAGCTTAGCTATGTTACTCCTCCGGTAGAGCCTGTGAAACAACGGAGCGAGACGCATTCCGCTTATTTAAACTTTGAGGTAGGCAAGTCCGTATTGTTACGTGATTTCAAGGATAACGCTACCGTGCTGAATGAGGTGAATAAGATTGTAACGGAAGTCCGTAACGATAAGAATCTAAGCTTTACCGAATTTAAGGTTACCGGATACGCTTCCCCGGAAGGTGGCTACGATTATAATATGAGATTGTCCGAGAGTCGTGCCAAGGCTTTTGTCGCTTACATGAAAGATAAGGAGAAGATAGATCCTTCCTTGATGAAAGTGAATTGGATGGGTGAGGATTGGATCGGATTGCGTCAAGAGGTTACGAAATCGGATTTGGCGAATAAGAAGGAGATTCTGGAGATCTTGGATATTCAAGATATAAACAAGCGCAAGGCTAAACTACATGCCTTGAACGGAGGTCGGACTTATAAGATATTATTGGATAAATACTATCCTCCTTTAAGACGTATTGATTATACCTTGGCTTATATCGCACGTCCGTTCGACGTGAACGAGGCCAAGCAAGTGATCAAGACGAAACCTCAATATTTAAGTTTGAATGAGATGTTCTTGGTAGCCAATTCTTATGATAAAGGTAGCGATCAGTTCAAGGAGGTATTCGATATCGCCGTTCGTCTTTATCCGACCGACCCGATCGCTCAATTAAATACGGCGGCCCTTGAGATTGAGACTGGTGCTTACGATCCGGCCATCAGTCGTTTGCAAGGTATTAATTTGCCGGAAGCATGGAATAACCTAGGTGTCGCTTATGCGATGAAGAAGGATTATACGACCGCTATGCAATATTTCGATCAAGCTGCCCAAGCCGGCGTGCAAGATGCCGCTGCGAACCGGGATGAGCTGGCTGCTTGGTTAGCCGAGCAATAATGGAGATACTTACCTTCGAATATAAAAAAAAGCCCCCGTTTCCGGAGGCTTTTTTTGTGCTTATAATTTCGCTTTCCATTCATTCATCAACTCGGTAATGGTTTCCCGTACCGAAGTGATCTTATTCGCTCGCCAAGCGTTACTGCCGGCGAAAGCGTATCCATTCTCGAAATTCCCTTTGAAGGCGTTGTATAAGGCGGTGACGATACAATACGGGCTGCGTGATATATCGCACGTCTTGATACAGTTGAAGGGACAAGCTTTCGGTTGCTTGATTCCCGCCTTTACTTTCTCAAGGAAACTGCAATGGATGGCTCGTCCGGGCATGCCGACGGGACTTTTGATGATCTCTATGTCCTTCTCCTCGGCCTGTATATAGGTCTGTTTGAAGGCTTCCGAGGCATCGCATTCCGTGGTGGTAACGAACCGGGTTCCTAACTGAACGCCTGATGCTCCAAGGTCTATCATGCGTTTGATATCTTCACCCGTATAAATGCCTCCTGCCGCGATTACCGGGATCTTTTTGTCGTATTTCTGCTCGAAATGAGAGACTTCCTCTACGACTTGAGGTAATAATTCTTCCAATGAGAAATGCTGGTCTTCCAACTGGTTTTCCTTATATCCCAGATGTCCACCCGCTTTCGGGCCTTCTAGTACCACCGCATCCGGAAGATAATCATAGTTATTCTTCCATTTCTCGCAGATGATACGTACGGCACGTGCGCTGGAAACGATGGGAACCAGCTTGGTGACGCTATCTTTCTTGAGGAAAGAAGGCAAGTCCAAAGGCAGTCCAGCACCGCTGAAAATGATGTCTACCTTTTCCGCTATACTGGTCTTTACCAGTTCAGCGAAGTCGGAAAGAGCTACCATTACGTTTACGCCGATGATACCTTTCGCTTTTTCCCGGGCCTTGCGGATCTCTTCCGCTAACCCGAGATTCCCAGCTTCTGTATAATTGCTGGGTGACAATTTCTTATATAAAAGTCCGAGACCGGCTGCGGAGATAACGCCGATCCCACCTTCATTTGCGACGGCCGAGGCTAAGCCGGAAAGAGAGATGCCTACGCCCATTCCACCTTGGATGATTGGAATACGAGCCTTTAGGTCTCCGATTGTTAATGTCTTCATTAAAAAAATAAATATAGTGTTTCAATAATCGAGGCAAAGGTAGCACAATATCCCAATAAATGTGCGAAATGGACCAGAATTATCGCGCAAATATTCTAGTCATGTGCAATGTATGGAACGAACCGATTATTTTATGTAAATTCGTCCCTGAATAATTAGGCAAGACGTCTGTAACAGGATTGTAATGTATGTGAAACGGGTGTGAAACAGGAGCGTTGTAACTTTGCGACGCAAATATAGTTTTTATAGTTAGGAATGAAATTTGGAAAAGTTATAGCGCTCATGTTAGTGCTGCTTCCATTCAGTATGGGAGCGCAGGAGGTGGATCAGTCGGTGGAAAAACGTATCGATTCCTTGGCTACGGAAGTGACTACCTTGGATAAGGTAGTCCAGAAGCTAAGCAATTTCAAGGTTTCCGCTTATATCCAAGGACAATACCAATATGGACAGGAGGACGCTACCTTGAAGGTGGGCGATAAGAACGAGAACTTGGATAAAGGGTTTAACCGGATCGGTATCCGCCGGGGCCGTATGAAGTTCGAGTACAATGATGGGATCGGAACAGGTGCTGTCCAGATCGAGGTGAATGATAAGGGAGTAAGTTTCCGTGATCTGTATATCGGTATCAAGGACCCTTGGACGAAGCGTAGCCAGTTGATGGCTGGTGTGTTCAACCGTCCTTTCGGTTATGAGGTCTGTTATTCCACGAGTTCTCTCGAATCTCCGGAGAGAGCGACTATTATCCAGTATTTCTTCCCGGATGAGCGTGACTTGGGAGCGATGCTTACCTTACGTACCAAGACTACCAGCCCATTGAGTTTCTTGCGATTGGATGCCGGTCTGTTTGCCGGAAACAGTATCAACCGGGAGACGGATAGCCGGAAAGATTTCATCGGGCGTCTGGGTGCCGAGAAGGCGATAGGCGACTGGGGAAAATGGGGAGCCGGTTTCTCCTATTACCATGGTTTTGTCTACAACCCGACTACCGAGGCATATGAGATGCGTGGCAATCATTTCGTTAAGAGGGATATGGGAGAGACGGGTACTTATATGAAGCGCCAGTATTTAGGTTTGGATGGACAGTTTAGTTTTCTTTCATCTTTAGGAAAGACCACTCTCCGTGCGGAAGGTTTGATCGGTACCCAACCCGGTATCGCCGGGAGCAGTAAAAGCCCGAACTACAGTACCCGACCGGAGAATTTGCCGGAAAATTCTTTGTTTAAGCGCCCTTTCCTTGGTTACTTCTTTTATTTGGTACAGGATATAGGCGCCTCTCCTTTCTCCGCCGTATTGAAATATGACGTTTACGATCCGAATACGAAGGTGAGTGGAAATGAGGTAGGGGCGGAAAATAGCTTCACCTCAAAAACCGACTTGGCTCAAAGCACGATAGGTATCGGCGGTATCTATAATTTCAATAAACATATCCGTCTACAAGCTTACTACGAGTTTAACTTCAATGAGAAAAGTAACCTCGTGAAGGGCTACGAGAACGACTGGAAGGATAATGTATTGACAGTCCGTCTTCAATATAAGTTTTAATTCATAGGATTGTAATATCTGTTTCATCCCATTGAAATACCGAAGTATTTATTTTGTATCGTAAATAAAAGATAAATACAAAGTAATGAAGAAGACGATTTTATTAGCTGCCATGGCAGCGTGTTTGTTTGCTACGAATGTGTTTGCCCAGAAGATAAAGGGTAGCGATACTTGTTTGCCTCTTACCCAGACTGAAGCCGAGAATTTCATGAATAAGAACAAAGCTGCTAAGATAACGGTGACGGGTGGTGGCTCCGGCGTGGGGATCTCCGCTTTGATGGAAGGCACTACGGATATAGCGATGGCTTCCCGTAAGATGAAATTCGACGAGCGCATGAAGTTGCAAGAAGCCGGAAAGAAGACGAAAGAGGAGGTGATCGCCTATGACGCTCTGGCTGTTGTCGTGCATCCTTCCAACAAGGTATCCAATCTGACCCGGGAGCAATTGGAAGGCATTTTTACCGGCAAGATCAAGAATTGGAAAGAAGTGGGTGGTGCGGATATGAAGATCGTGGCCTATTCCCGCGAGACTTCTTCCGGAACCTACGAGTTCTTCAAGGAGAGCGTGTTGAAAAATAAGAACTATATGAACGGTATCTTGAGCATGCCGGCTACAGGTGCCATTATCCAAAGCGTAAGCCAGACGAAAGGAGCCATTGGCTATGTAGGTCTTGCTTATTTGAATAAAGAAGTGAAGCCGATCCATGTATCGTATGATGCCGGAAAATCCTACGTGGAGCCTTCGTTGGAGAACGCAAGGAATAAGACCTATCCGGTTGTCCGTCCGTTGTTCTACTACTATGAGACGAAGAATGCCTCAAAGGTGCGACCGTTCATCGATTATGTGATGTCTGCCGAAGGACAAGCGACGGTGAAGAAGGTTGGTTATATCCCGGTAAAGTAAGCGGAGAATCCGGACAGCGTTGTATGAGCACATCATACAACGCTGTCTAAGGTGCTTCGACAGTACTGTCTAAGGTGTTAAGACAACGCTGTCTTATGTGTTGGGATAAGATTGTCCGTCCGTCTCTTCCAGAAACTGATCCATATACAGATTCTCGCCATCCCATACGATATAAGAGAAGAATTGCATCCAATCCCCGGCTACGAGAATACGGGAGGTACGGCTTAACATCAAGTCCAACATGATGTGGCGATGGCCGAAAATGAAGAAGTTTATATCGGGATGCGTCTTTAGATATTCCTTGGCGAAAACAACCATATATTCAGCGTCTTCCCCTTGATACTTTTTAGCCTCTTGCTTTTCCAGTCCACTCTTCCGGCTGTTGAGCGACCAACCTAAAGCGAACCCGAACGTCCAGCGGGGATGTATTCCCGCGTATAGCCATTGGCAGAACTTGTTTCGGAAAATGGCCCTGATCAGACGGAATGCCTTACTCCGGAAATCTACCTCATCGCCATGCCCGAGGAAGAAACGTTTCCCCAATAAATCGACTGTCAAGGTATCCCGATGGATGATGGCGCCTATCTCTTTCGGCAAGTAGTCGAACATCCAGATGTCATGGTTACCGATAAAGATATGTATTTCTATGCCTCTGTCCGCTAACTCGGCCAATTTCCCCAGAAAACGTACATGGCCTTTCGGCACGACGTATTTGTATTCGTACCAATAGTCGAATAGATCTCCCAGAAACCAAATGGCGGAAGCGTCTTCCTTGATGCTATCCAGCCAACGTACCAGTTTCTTTTCGATGGCTAAAGGGTCCTTGTGGAAACGGGCTCCCAGATGTGCGTCTGAGGCGAAATATATTTTCATAGAAAACCTAATTCCAGTTTAGCCTCCTCCGTCATCATGTCCTTGTCCCATTCCGGCTCGAAGACGAGGTTTACCTCTACATTGTTCACCCCATCGACCGCTTCTACCTTCATACGGACATCTTCCAATATGAAATCGGCCGCCGGACAGTTCGGGGCGGTGAGGGTCATATCGATGCGTACATTTTTTTCCTCATCGATATCTACCTTATATATAAGCCCAAGATCGTATACGTTTACGGGTATTTCCGGGTCGTATACCGTCTTCAGCATAGCGACGATCGCTTCTTCTGTTTGGAGAAATTCGTTGTTCATCTTCTTTTGTTTTATACGCGAATATACATTAATACTTCTATATACTAAACCGGGGGAAAAGAGAATTTGTTTCACCGGACCAGCCTTCCTTCATCCGCATAGCTATAATAACCGCTATCGGACAGGATGATATGGTCCAGTATCCTAATATCCATCAGCTTCGCCGCCTTTTGGATACGCTCGGTCAAGGCATCGTCGTGCGTACTGGGGCGGAGGCTGCCGGATGGATGATTATGGCATAGGATTATACCGGAGGCCAAGGCGTTGATCGCCGCTTTTAATACCAAACGGATATCCACGGAAGTCTGGTTTACTCCGCCCTGACTGATTTTTACCTTTTGTATCACCTTATTTAAGGGATTGGTTAGAGCGATCCAGAGTTCCTCATAAGGTAAATCGCATAGTTGGGTACGGAATAGGAGATAGGAGTCTTTGCTGCTTCGGATAGCATCTTGAGGAGATGCCTCTGAGGTTTCCCGCCGTTTCCCTAGTTCCATAGCGGCGCAGATCGTGACCGCCTTCGCCTCTCCGATACCTTTAAAGCCGGAAGTTAATTCTTTGATGGAACGTTTACCCAATGTATTCAGATTGTTGTTTACGGAGTGAAGTATCCGTTGAGAGAGTTGTACGGCCGTCTCCTCATTGTTGCCGGATCCGATCAGTATGGCGATCAATTCGGCATCGCTTAATACGGAAGCGCCTTTTTGAAGCATTTTCTCACGGGGCCTGTCTTCTTCGGCCCATTCCTTGATGGAAAGTTTTCCTGTCTTTTCTTTCATAGTCGGGAAAGGTTTATGATTTGGTTAAAAAAATAGTTCCCGCCTGCTTATCAAGCGGGAACCGTATATTTTGACAAGACCCGGATTACTCGCGGATACGGCCTACGTAAGAACCATCAGTCGTATTGATCTCGATAATCTCGCCCTCGTTGATGAACAACGGAACGCGAACTTCCGCGCCAGTCTCTACGGTTGCCGGTTTCAAGGTGTTAGTAGCAGTGTCACCTTTAATACCCGGTTCTGTATAAGTAACTTTTAATTGAACTTTTGTAGGCATGTCGGCGAAAAGAACCGTATCGGTAGATGCATCAGAAACAACGTCTACAATTTCGCCCTCTTTCATGAAATCAACGCCGTTGATCAAGTTTTTGTCGATGATCACGTCATCGAATGTCTCTTGGTTCATGAAATGATAATGCTCGCCTTCCGTATAAGTGAACTGATACGGGCGACGTTCTACGCGTACATCTTCCAACTTCTCACCGATATTGAAACGACGCTCGATCTGACCGCCTTTTACAACATCTTTCAATGTGGTACGCATGATGGTATTACCTTTACCCGGTTTTACGTGAAGGAAATCGACGCAGAAATAGAGTTTTCCGTCCAAACGGATACAAGTTCCTTTCTTAATGTCTTGTGAATTGATCATATTTATTTTCTTTATTTATATATGTTATAGAGTAATCCGTAACGTTTTTCGGGTGCAAAAGTAGTACTTTCCTGCTAAAGTAGCAAAAAGTTTTGCGTATTTATATGGAAAAATAGTTGCAAATCAACCGAATAACCGGAACCAAGACCGCTGTCATGATACCCATCAAGCCAATCGCCAGTCCGCTTAATGCTCCTTCGATGGCCCCGATTTGAATGGCCGCTGCTGTTCCTACTCCATGGGAGGAAGCCCCTAACGCCAGTCCTTTAGCGATATGGCTATCTATTCCCAGTACCCTCATCACGATAGGGCCTACTATACTGCCAAAGATTCCTACCGCTACGACGATGACGGCGGTAAGTGAAGGTATGCCGCCCGCTTTCTCCGCTATCCCCATAGCGATCGGGGTGGTGACGGATTTCGGTTGGAGCGTGGCGATCAACGCTTGGTCGGCTCCCATCAATTTACCGATGATGATTACGCTTACGATTCCGACAATGGCCCCGACAAATACGGAAGTCAAGATCGAAACGACATTTCCCTTTAGATATTGGATTTGCTCATATAACACATAGCCAAGGGCCACTACGGAAGGCCCCAGCATAAAATGGATCAAATGACTGCTTTGCTGGAACGACTCATATTGAATGCCTAGGACTTCCAGTACCACGATAATCACGAAGATGGTCGTAAGCAAAGGATGCAAAAGACTGATATGGACTTTCTTGTAAAGAGCCAAGGAAGTCAGGTAGGTACCAATTACCAAGGTAAGAGCGAAAATCTCGGAATGCGCCAGATTATCCATGGTCTATTTTCCCTTTTCCAGTTTTTGTTGCACCAACGCTACGCTGGCGATGACTAAAATTGTACTTACTACGGAAGCGATCAGCAGGACTGCCCAATACTCGGAGATGATCCCGAAGGAATTCATAAGCCCTACACCGGCAGGAACGAAGAATAATCCCATGTTTTGGGTAAGAACCGTGGAAAGACGTTTCACCTTTTCAGGTTTTACTTTCTTGAACGCGAGGGCTAAGAACAATAGCACCATCCCAATTACGCTACCCGGTATGAAACCGTCGATAAAGTAGCTGATAAACTCTCCCGTGAAATAGAAGAAGAGAATGTAAAATGCTTCTGTTAGCATAGTTTTTCTACCTTTTTTGATAACCGCTACAAAGATAACAGCTATTTCGTAGATATGTTCTATAACATATTATTTTAACATTGTAGGGACGGACGCCGTCCCTCCGTGGCATCAAGCTAACGCAGAAGTAATGAACATATAAATCATCATACCGATAATATCGTTGGTAATGGTGATAAACGGTCCGGTCGCCAAGGCCGGATCTATCTTCATCTTATCTAAGGTCATGGGAACTAACGTGCCGAATATACTGGCGAACATTACGACGGCGAATAGGCTTAAAGATACGGAGGCCGTAATCCCCCGGTCTCCCAGCATGAAGAAGTTGTAAATGAACACGACCAGACTGATAATGCTGGCATTGATTAACGAGACTACGGACTCTTTTAGGATTTGCGGTACGATATTCCCTTCCTTCAAGGTATTGTTTGCCAAGCCCTGTACCACGATAGCGGAAGATTGTATGCCTACGTTTCCACCAGTACCACCGATCAGCGGGATAAATAGCGCCATCTTCGGGTTAGTGGCGAAACTGCTCTCGAAACCACCGAGGATAACGGAGTTTCCCAATCCTCCGATCATGCCGATCAGCAGCCAAGGTAGGCGGGCGGCGGTTTGGGTGAATACATTATCCGAGGTTTCCACGTCTTGCGAGATACCGGATGCCAACTGGTAATCACGCTCGTGTTGCTCTCGTACCTCATCCATAACGTCGTCGATCGTGATACGTCCTACCAGACGTCCGATACTATCGACTACGGGCAAGGCTACCAAGTCGTATTTCTCGATCGTCTCCGTAACCTCCTCGATGCTGTCGCTGTCGCGAACGGAGATCGGGTCTTTTTTCATGACATGCTTGATCTTGGAGACGGATGGGTGGGTAATCAGTTTCTGCAAGGGGAGCACACCTTTCAAGCGCTCGTCGTCATCCACTACATATACATAATAGATCTCGCTCATCTCCTCCGCTTGCTTGCGCATCTCATCGATACATTTGGGCATACTCCAATTCTCGTTCACCACGATCATCTCGGTACCCATCAAACCGCCGGCGGTGTCCTCGTCGTATTTCAACAAGTCCACGATATCACCGGCCTGCTCTACGTCCTCGATATGCGAAAGGATCTCCTCTTGGGTATCCTCGTCCAACTCTCGCATCAAGTCAACGGCATCATCCGTTTCCATGTTATCGACGAAACGCTTGGCGATAAGCTCATTGGGAAGTTCCTTCAATAATTTATGACGGTCTTCCTCATCCAGCTCCATCAAGACATCTGCCGCTTTGTCGCCATCCATCAATAGATAGAGATAAATGGCCTCTTGCAAGTTCAGTTCTTGATAAAGCTCGGCTATATCGGCAGGATACAGTTCATGAAGTACCTCCTGTGCCTTCGCATCATCTTTGGCCTCGATGATGCTTTTCAGGTTCTCGATGTAATCTTTCGTCAGTTCGATCATTGGACTCTTATATTATTATAGGACATCACCAGCCTGCTTCTCCAAATGCTTTTGGCTGATCAAGGTCAGTTCCACGAATTGCTCCACGGATAACTGTTCCGGGCGCTTGTCGAATATCGACAAGGCGTAATCCGGGCAATCTTTACCCAATAGGGGTTTCATGGAGTTACGAAGCGTTTTCCTTCGTTGGTTGAATGAGGTCTTTACTACGGTCTTGAATAACTTCTCGTCGCATCCCAGCTCCTTGCGGTCGTTACGAGTCATTTTCAATACGGCGCTTTTCACTTTTGGAGGCGGATCGAATACTTTCTCACTGACAGTAAAGAGGTATTCCACGTCGTACCAAGCTTGGAGCAATACGCTCAAGATTCCGTACGTCTTGCTACCGGGACCTGCCGCTAGGCGTTCCGCTACCTCTTTTTGTAACATCCCCGAGCAGCAGGGAATCTGGTCCTTATAATCGAGGACTTTGAAGAATATCTGGCTGGAGATATTATAGGGATAATTACCGATCACGCAAAACTCACCCGGGAATATCCTCGAGAGATCCAATTTCAGGAAATCCTCGGCGATGATACGTCCTTTCAGATCGGGGAAATTCTGGTTCAGGTAATCTACGGATTCCATGTCCAACTCGACAACGGTCAAATCATGTCCCGCCTCCAGCAAGAACTGGGTAAGGACTCCCATTCCCGGTCCGATTTCCAAGACCGGCAAGGATTTGAAAGTATCGAGTGTGTCCGCAATGCGCTGTGCTATTTGCAGATCCTTTAGGAAATGTTGCCCTAATGCTTTTTTTGGCTTAACTAATCTCATCCACTTTTCGGTGTAATGTGTTTGTTTTTAAATATTATGCTTATCTTTGCGGATGCACAAAAGTACAATAAATAATTTAAAGTTCCCTATACCTAATGGATTTTAAGAGCATTCTACGTACGTTTCTGAAGATAATTCTACCTTTAGCCTTCGGCTGTTTACTCCTTTGGTTTTTGTATCGGAAAATGGATATCACTGAGATTTGGCGAGTAGTCAAGGAGGGGGTTCGTTATGATATTATTCTGGTTTCTTTACTGTTCGGCTTGTTCGCCAATATCGTCCGTGGTTTACGGTGGGGGTTGCTGATCAGTTCCTTGGGCGAGCGCTTCAAGATGAGTAACGTGATTTACGCCGTGCTGGGTAATTACGCCGTGAATCTGGTGTTGCCCCGTGTCGGCGAGGTATGGCGTTGCGGCATGATCACGAAATACGATAAGATCTCGTTTACCAAGCTTTTAGGTACCTTATTGATCGACCGTGTGAGCGATACGATCATGGTCGGTTTGATAACCTTGATGATATTCATATTTAATATAAGCTTCTTTACGAGTTTCTTCGCTAAGAACCCGGCTTTGCTCGAAGGGTTCCAATCCATGTTTAATTCGATATGGATTTACGTGGCGGTGATAATTTTTGTCGCTGTAATTTGGTTTGTATTCACTTATATGAGTAACTTTACGCTGGTACAGAAAGCCAAAGGCATGTTGAGGAATGTGTGGACGGGTATGAAGAGTATCTGGTACATGGAGCATAAGATGCGTTTCGTGATAGAGACGTTATTGATTTGGGGAGGTTATTTCTGTTACTTTTATATTACGTTCTATGCTTTCGACTTTACCAAGGACTTGGGTATCGTGGTCGGGCTGATCACGTTTACGATGAGTAGTATCGGCGTGGCGGTGCCCGTTCAAGGCGGTATCGGACCGTGGCATTTCATGGTGATCGCTACCTTGGTTTGTTTTGGCGTGAACGAGAATGACGCGGCGGCGTTCGCCTTGGTCGTTCATACGGTACAGACGGTATGGACTGGATTGTGCGGATTATTCGGCGTGGTGGCTTTGCCGCTCACCAACCGGGAGAACAAAGAGGCTCCGGTCGCTGTTTCGTGATGAATACAAGATATGTATTAAATATGAACTGAACTAAATTATTAACATCTATGTCAGCAGAAATCAAAGATCTATCTCCGAAGCATGTATGGGGTTATTTTTATGACCTTACGCAAATCCCCCGTCCGACCGGACATATGGAGGCAGTAACCCGTTTTATGATATCCTTTGGTAAAGGATTGGGATTGGAAACCCTGCAAGATGAGGTGGGTAACGTATTGATCCGTAAGCCGGCTACGCCCGGAATGGAAGGTCGTAAGACCGTGACATTGCAGTCTCATCTGGATATGGTTCCCCAAAAAAACTCTTCCGTAAAGCATGATTTCGAGAAAGATCCGATCGACGCTTACATAGACGGTGATTGGGTGACGGCCCGTGAGACGACTTTGGGGGCGGACAATGGCATGGGCGCCGCTCTGGCGATGGCCGTGTTGGCGGACAATAGCTTGCGTCACGGACCTATCGAGGCCCTGTTTACGATTGATGAGGAACAGGGAATGGACGGCGCTTTCGGCTTGAAGCCGCATTTCTTAAAGGGTGATATTTTATTGAATTGTGATTCCGAGAAGGAAGGGGAGTTGTTCGTAGGTTGCGCGGGTGGCGCTAACGTGAATGTCTCTTTCCAATTTAAGGAGGATACTTATATTCCGGAAGGTGACGTGGCTGTCAAGGTTAGCTTGGCTGGCTTGAAAGGTGGTCATTCCGGTGTGGATATTCATTTAGGGCGTGCGAACGCGAATAAGTTGATCTTCCGTTTCTTGAAAGAGGCGGTATGCGATTATGGCGCTCGTTTGTCTTCTGTGGCGGGTGGTTCCTTGCCTAACGCAATCCCTCGTGAGGCTTTTGCCGTGATAACGATTCCGGGTGATAACGTGGAGTCTCTTTGGGAGCTAGTGGCTGATTACCAAGATATGTTCCGTACGGAGTATATGGGTGTGGAGGATCAGATCGATTTCGTCGCGGAGATGGTTGAATTGCCGTCTACGTTGATTCCGGAGGAGATACAGGATGATTTGATCAATGCGATCGAAGGTTGCCAGAATGGTGTGATTAGCATGTTGCATGATTTCCCGGGTACGGTTGAGTCTTCCTCTAACTTGGCGATCGTGAAGACATCTGATGAGTTGATCGAGGTGAAGATCTTGGTGCGTAGCTCATCCGAGTCTCGCAGGGATTCTGTTTGCTCAAGTCTGGAAAGTGTATTCGCTTTGGCGGGGGCTAAGGTGGAGGAGTCCGGTCATTATAATGGCTGGCAGCCTAATATCAATTCCCCGATCTTGAACTTGATGAAATCTACCTATCTGGATTTATTTGGTAAGGAACCTGAGGTGAAGGTGATGCATGCCGGATTGGAATGCGGTATCATCCAAGGCGCTTATCCGGATATGGATATGGTTTCTATCGGACCGGATTTGGAATATCCGCACTCACCAGACGAGCGAGTGAATATTCATTCCGTACAGAAGATCTGGGAGTTTATTACAGCTACATTGGAGAGAATCTAAGGATCTCCTTTCTTTATAGATATTAAACAAACCCTCCAGCCTTTGTTCTTCTAACCATTCGGTTAGCGAGAATAGGGCTGGAGGGTTTATTTTATAGTTTCTCTATATCCTCAAGGGAGAGCCCAGTGTATTTTTGGATAATAGAGGGGGATAATCCATCCGCTTTCATGTTACGGGCCGTAGATTCTTTCCCTTTCAATATCCCTTTCTCCTCTGCGTAATCGATCGTATTCTTATAATCCCTGTATCGTTTCAGGGCCTCGTCGTATTGTATGCGTTCTTCCTTGCTGAGGTTTGCCACGTCGGCTACTTCTAGCAACTTATCGAAGACCGCCTTTTTTGCCTTGAACGGCATTCTCTCTAAAGTGTCCATATGCTTCAATAAATAAATCCAACGTTCAAAATCATTCTCGCACTCGTCCGGTTCTTTTTGGAAGTAAGGCAGCTCGAGATAGACTTGCCGTATCCTGTCGCTGAACATCCTTCCGGTTTCCCGGTCCGCCAATATAACATCGGTCCGGAACTTTGAGTTCACGTCCATCTTGTAATTAAGTAGGAATACCCCGTATACGGGTTGTAACACGAATTTCCAGTCCTTCCCTTTTTGTCCTTGGTTACTGATGGCCCTCGCCAGATAGTACAGTCCCCTGTCGTGGAAATAGGGTTGTGCCCCGGTTTGCATCTCAACGACGAATAGGTTTCCGTTGCTGTCCTTGCAATGCACGTCAAAAACGATTCCCCTGTCATCCAGCGTCTCGGGGGTCTGAATCGGGTTAAGGAACGTGATATCCTCAATGTAGTGCTCTCCGAAGAACAACTGGTTCAGGAAATCGATTAGTAACTCCTTGTGTACCTCCTGCCCGAATATCCGGTGAAAGCCGAAATCGGTGAAGGGATTGATAAATTTTCCCATAGTGCTTATAGGTTTAAATGATTAAATGATTAAACGGATGATCCTATCTCATCCTTTGCGGTAAAGATACGCTTTTTTTTAAAAGGAGGCAGGGCTGGTGTGCCAAAAGTTTCACTTTTGTGAGATTTGAGTGTTTTTTGAAAATACGGGAAACATGTGCTTTACAGGCCCTGATAACCAAGAAACGGGCCCTCTCATTGGCTGCTGAAGTGAATAACTGACGGCTTGTCGAGTGAATAACTGGCGGCTATATCTAGCCGCTAACTGACGGCTTGGAAAGTGAATAACTAATCACTTGGAAAGCCTTTTTATACCGGAACCAACAAGGTCTTCTCAGTGGCTTTGGGATGCGGTTCAGTTATCTTGCGGGGCTTTTCTATGTCGATTATTCTGTTGTAGCCCTTGCGGATGGATGGTAAGCGAAGCGGCGATAATCATGACAGTTTGTACGAAACAAGGCTGTTTGTTTGACATACCTCTTCTTTGGTGAAGTCTAACTAGAGAGAAGAAATAGGTGAAAAGGGCCTTTTTGTCTCTTATTTATAGGTAAAAGGTCGCTTTTCCGGTGAGAAAGGTGGTGTTTGCCCACGCGAATATATGCGTTAGCCGACGCAACCGTATGTTTTAGGTGATACATACGGTAGTAATCTCCATCGCATACGATAGAAATAGCCTTCACATACGGGTGAATTATAGGTTTTAGCCTTAAGAATATGAATTAGGATGAATAATTTTCGCTAGAAAGAAAGGGCATATTCCGTTATCTTGTTATGGAATAACTACTTGCGAATATTTTTTCTCGTTTTACGGAACTATATGTATAATCTCCCGGAAAATTCGATTCTCAAGGACTTTAATTTACAAAGTGTCACAATGACAATCCGTAAATTCCGGATGACTTGTTTAATATAATATTAATGTACGCCTGTACATTAATTAATGCTATACTATAAAAGTTGATGAATAATAGATTGAAATGATATTTGGAGTATGAAAACGACTAGTCTAAACGATCGATTCTTTTAGTCATTTGCAAAGGTACGCGTTTCTTCGATACTTGCAACCCTTCCGGGCTATTTTTTTACCGCTTATTCTCTTTCTTATCAATAGGATAGGTTATCCTTTACGAAACAAGCGATTCCTTCAACGAACTGTGCGTTTAGGCATCAAAAAAACGCAAGATTTAATCGATCGTTTAGACTAGTCGTTTTGTATGGTTTAGGGATCGGTTTAGTAGGGCTAAGTATTTGATTATCTTAATAAACACTAGTATTAATATTAATTTCAGTATTATGAACAAAAAGTTTTCTACACTTTTGTGTGCTGGTCTGCTGGTTTCCGCATTCACATTGAATGCTCAAACTCCTGCACAGGCTGAGCATATTGATGCTCTTACTTCTATTTCAGGAGTGGGGGCGGCGGCAGTACCCTATTTTGAGTCTGCCACTCCTAAAGGAATGTTCCAATTGAAAGCAAACGACAAAGTCCTTATCGTGGAAAATGATAAGTACAAATTGGTTGCTCCTTCTGATCTTACGGATGTTGAATCTTCTTTATGGTGTATCTCTATCACTGAGACAGAGAGCCAAGGAAAGAACCCTATCTTCGATTTCATCAATAAGAAGACTGGCGCTATTTTGGCATTTGATACAGAGACAAGCAATGTAGGTTCTTCTTTCGGTGGTTGGGCTTTTTCTTCAACTTGGACAAAGAGTAGTTACGAGAAAGATCCAACTAAGGGTGGTTTAAGACCCGAAAAGGAGTTGTTTACTTACATCGATTCCGATTATGCTTATATTTTGTTTGGTGAAGGCGATGAGGTTAAAGCTAAAAAAGTAATGGCTTCTGATGCCGAGGACAAAACAGGTGACGCTCAAGATGCATTGAAATTTACTGTTTGGAACGCCGGTACTTATGTATTGAGCGCTAATGAGATCAACGCTTATTTGAAAAACAACAAAGACGTATTGAATTTCCATTTGGATGCTAATGCGGATGTCAACCCATTCTCTGCTTCTCAAATTGAAGCAAAGGTGGCCGATGGTGTAACCGCTGATGGAAAGAATTTCGTTTATGTCGTTAAGAAAGACGAGAAAGATAAGAAGACTTACTTGAAGGTCGATACAGCCGCTAACGGTGTGGGTATCGAGTTCTTGAAATTCGGATGGTCTGATACGAATGTTGAGAAATATGCAGATGCGCTTACGGTAACGGGTGATGCGGATGATATTTCACAGCAACATAAGTTCCTATTCACTTATCGTCCTTCTGCTGATAGCTTGTTTATTCAAGTAAAAGAAGCTCGTGTTAGGGATACGCAGAAACCTACCGCTGAAAGAGGGTATTGGAAAGATGCCACCAAAGTGAAATATGGTTCAAACTACCATGATATTTATTGCGATGGCAAACAGGCGGCAGACGCAAACTCCGATGCGGATCAATTATTCGTTAAGTTACAAAACTATACGGTAGCCGATCGTATTGTCACGATCGGTACCAAGGCTATCAATACACAGATTAGTTTCGGTATTAATGGTTGTGTCGCATCTAATAACAAGACATCCTTGGACGAGGGTTTGTATATTATCAAGAATGATAAGGGACAAGTTTTGGCCGCTCCTATCCACTTAAATGATAACAATGCTGCGAACGAGGCTCAATGGATTACTTTGGATGAGCAAGATCCGATGCACATGCCAGCTTATCAATGGGTTGTAACAAAGGTTTATACGGCAGATAAGGCAAAGGCTACTTCTCCTGTAAAGTTCGTTAACCGTGAGTTCCCCGAATTGTATGCGAATTCTGTTCAATTAACTTTAAATGAGGATGGTGATATCATAGGTACGGCAGTGGGTACTACTATTGATAAAGTCTTGAATAAAGCTACTTTCACTCGTATCACGGATAAGAATATCTTAGGTGATAAGAAATTAGGCTATCGTTATATCCCGACAGATTCTTTATTGGTTAATAAGTATGTATTTAACTATTTGAATCCGTTTACGGATAGCTATTGGATGGCCAACGGAGCAGATAAGGATTCTGTAAACTATGTGAAAGAAACGGCAAGCCGCTACATGTTGGAAGAAGGTTCTACTGCCGGATACGGTTATGGTTACGGTAAAGATAAGGATACTCCGGAAGGTAAAGCATTGGCTCGTTTAGGCATCGCACGTTTGGAGAGAACGAACTATGTAGTCAAGACTGTAGACGGTGCGAAGTCTTTGGTTGAGGCTTACGGTGAGAAGTACTCTATGGGTGTTAATAATTATAAGGTAACTCCTTATGTTGTTGATACATTCTTCTTCAAGGAAAATAATCATTATAATGCTAAACATTTCTATGCGATTGTAGAGTCTGCTCCGAAATGGGTAGCTTCTGATGGAAAAGTTATCTATGCCTACGAGGTAAAGAATGACAAAGGCGAAGTTGTGAAATATGTAGATGCGCAAGGCCAAGACGTTTCAGTTTCTAATTATAAGTGGGCTGGTGCTATCATCCAAAGCGTAAGTGCTGAGTTTGACAAGGCAACTCATAAGGTTGGTACTGCTGATGACGGTAAGAGCGCCGTATTGAAAGTTCAGATCTTGAACGAGACTCGTACATCTGCCTTCACGGTAGAAGCAGATAAGACCCCGTTGTATCGCCGTTTCAACAATGCCGTCATAGGTGAGAAGGCCGACGATGCTGCTGATAGCTTGATTTTCGTTGAGAAGATCCGTCAAGAATACTTGATGGATGAGTGGAATCCTAACTTGACTTCAGAAACCGTTGATTACGCAGGTATCTGGAACCGGGATAAAGCAAAAGGTAAGTTGGTGTTCAATATTGATACGGCTTGGGTAAATCGTGGTAAAGGTTATATCAAACCACAATACTTGATCTCTGTTGATCGTCAAGATCAAGATTTGAACATCGTGACTCATCCTTGTACTGAGGCTGGTCCTCACATCAAGCCGGACGGAACTCCGACAACGGATCCATACGAATGTGTTCATGCTACTCACAAGACCTTAGGCTTCACGTATGGTAAGTATTTGGTAAGTTTCGGTGACTCCGCTATGATTAATGACATGGAAGCTCCATACATGGATATCAAGGGTGGTTACACTCGCGTAGGATTCGTGAGAGCTATTAAGGTTGGCGATTCTTTAGTCGTATTAACGAATGGTTTCGAGAAAGTTGAACCAGCTAAGATTGATACCGCTGAGATCTTCGCTAACTATAAGGCAACGAAGTGCGAGCGCTTCATTGTTGACTTAACTGGTGATAATCACAAGAACGTAACTTGGTCATTCCGTTATGTAAATCCGTTAGAGGCTGCCAAGGCTTATATTGAAGGAGGCGAAGGTGAAGGTGTGAACAATGAGTTCTTGTTCGAATCTAACATCTATGAGAAAACAGGCTATAAGTCTACAAATGCAACAGTAGCAGGTGTTTCTACTGACGGAAAAGCAACAAAGGGCTTCCAAGAGGCTCAGTCTGGCTCAATCGCTCCTGAATATGCCGCATGGTTGAAGATGCAGAATGGTTGCTTGGTATTGACTCGTGGTGATTCTAAATTTGATGCGGCTAAGACTGGTTCTGACGGTGCTTTGATCTTCAATGCTGTTCGCCCGACAGAAAAGGATGATATGGTAACTTCTAATGATGAGGTATCCGTAGAAGGCGTATCTGTAGTAGCTACTAACGGTGCCGTGACTATCCAAGGCGCAGCTGGTAAGTCTGTAGTAATCACCAATATCTTAGGTAAGGTAGTTGCTGAGACTATTCTTACATCTGATAACGCTACAATCGCCGTACCTGCTGGTATCGTAGCCGTAGCTGTTGATGGTGAGGAAGCTGTTAAGGTGGTAGTTAAATAATAAAGATATATAATTCTAAAATTCCCGTGCGGAGATTCGTCTTCAAGTAAACCGAGAGGTTGAACATGCGGGGATATTAATACTAAAGTAAAAAATTAAAGCTCTCCGTCAGTATTTCCGTGAGGCAAGAAAGCGGAAAAAGAATAAGCCCCGGTCGGTTTCTCGATCGGGGCTTTTTGCCTATTCTTTGTCGTTTTTATCTTTAAGTCTCAATCCGGTTCTAGCGTTGAGGGGAGAGATTACCGAGTGGCCTAAATCGCTTTCAAGTTGTTTGCGGGCGGCCTCTGCTGCTTTTCCTCCTTGTTTGGCGATAACTTCGTGTTCTTCGAGATGTTGCGGATTCTTTTCTTTGGAAGTTTTACCGGCCCACGTTTGATAGATGATATCTGTAAGGGTAGCGAACTGAATACCCTCTTGTAGTCCGTGCCGTTTCCATTCGTCGGTTAGGTCCTTGCGTATCTCGATGCTTTTAAGGCGTTGATTAATCCAGTTATCCGAGTAGCCCAACGCTTTATATTCCCTCATGGCTCGATCTATCGTTAACTCGGGATCTTGCATTTCATCCAATCGCTCTTTTGCCACTTGGGCCATCCATAGCTTGAAAGGTTCTGCTTTAGGGGACGGGATGGATTGGATAAGCCGGAACAGCTGTTCTGTCGTAGCCACGTCGGTTTTGTAGTATTTCCCGTCGGTAGAAGGTAATTTCAGTTGGTGACAATTTGTCACCAACTCACTACCTTCAGCTTTTAGCCTTTGTTTGAATTTATTCCAATATTTCCTTCCATCCACACTTTCGGTGAGGATACTTACAACGTCTACTATAGAGAAAAACCATTCCTCTGTTTCATCGTTCCAGACTGTACGTACTTTTTTTTCCCCGAAAATCTTGATAGCTTCTTTCTTTGTCATAATTGAAGTTTTTGTGTGAACACTTTAGTTAAAAGTGGATGATACCTAAATCTGTGCTATGGTTTTGGATACCTCGAAACTTTTGCGTAAAAATACAAAAGATTCGAATGTCTCCTAGGCTTATACGGGAAAAAGGATCGTAGAGACAGTTATTACTTCCGATAACGGTAGAATCGCAGTATCTGCAGGTAGCGTAGTTGTAGAAGGTGAGAATGTGATTAAGACAGTTGTTAAATAATCCGTGTAAATAGATTATGATATTATAATTCTAAAATTCCCGTGCATAGATTCGTCTCCAAGTAAGCCGTGAGGCAGAACAGACTAAGGTAATAATTAAAGCTCTCCGTCAGTACTTCCGTGAGGATGGAACCCGGAAGAAAAGACAAGCTCCGGTCGGATTTTCCGCCGGAGCTTTTTTATGTTGTCAATTATTCGTAATTTTGGCAAGAACATGATCGTTTATATGAAAAATCCTTTGTCAAGATGAAAGCTAGCTGCATTATCTCTTTGCTGTTTATCTGTGTGTCGGTAGACCTTTTCGCCCAACCCAATGCGGTGGAGACAACGTATGATTTATCCTATTTCTTGCCGGAAGGCAATTATCAGTACGATTCGAATATCCCTGAACCTGCAACGGTTTTAGGTTTTCAATTGGGACGTCAACATGCAGATTGGGGACAAGTCGTTGAATATATGAAGGCTTTGGCTGAAGCCTCGGATCGGGTGACCTTGCGGGAAGTAGGGCGTACTTATCAACATCGTCCTTTTATAGAGGCGGTAATTACCTCTCCGGAAAACCAACGAAATATAGAAAAGATTAGAGAGGAACATTTGGCCTTGACCGATGTAGATCGTTCCACGGATCTGGATATACGGAAAATGCCGGTTGTTGTCAACTTGGTATATAGTATCCACGGAAATGAGCCTTCCGGCGTGAACGCTTCATTGGCTGTCGCTTACTTCTTGGCGGCGGCGCAAAGTAATGAGATCGATGACCTGTTGAGAAATACGGTGATCGTTCTATATCCGGGAGCTAATCCTGATGGCATAAACCGGTTCGCTAATTGGGTGAATACGACCCGTAGCCAAACGGACGTAAGTGACCTTAATTCCCGGGAATTCCAAGAGCCATGGCCTTCTAGCCGTACGAATCATTATTGGGCGGATTGCAACCGGGATTGGCTGATGGCGCAACACCCGGAAGGGATTACAGGAGTGAATACCTATTTTAAATGGATGCCGAATGTATTGGCCGACCAACATGAGCAAGGCGCTGATCGACCTTACTATTTCAGTCCGGGGCATCCGAAGCGTACGCATCAGTTGACTCCTCGGCAAAATCAAGAGCTTACGGCGGAAGTATCGGCTTATTGCGCAAAGGAGTTGGATAAGATCGGTACGTTGTATTACTCAAAGGAGGGATACGATGATTATTACTACGGCAAAGGAGCCGCCTATGGTGATATTCACGGATCGGTTTGCTTGCTTTATGAGCAGGGTACGTCCCGGGGGCATTTGCGGGAGACTCGTAATGGGGTGCGCTCGTTTGCGTGGACGATTCGTAACCAAGCATTCGGTTCGTATGGTACGATCCTTGCCGGCTATCGGCTAAAAGATAAATTATTGGCTTACCAACGGGATTATTATAAGAATGTCAAGGCGGATATCGCTAAGCAGCCGGTAAAAGGATATGTCTTCGATACCCGTGGCTCTCGCTCTGTGGGCTATCATTTTATCGAGAATATGGGGCATCACCGGATTAACGTATATCATTTGGCGAAAGACTTCTCGGTGGATGGGAAGACGTTTAAGGCGGATGAGGCCTTTATCATCCCTGTGGATCAGAAAAATAACACGATGATCCGTGCGATTATGGAAGATTGCCTAAGCTATGAGGATAGTACTTTCTATGATATCTCTACTTGGTCCTTCCCTTATGCGTTTAATTTGGAATTCGCGCAAGTGAAGAATACGAATGGCTTCATCGGTAAGCAGGTTGTGGAGAATCGGTTTGTACCCGGTCAAATGATTGGCGGTAAAAGTGATTATGGATACCTTTTTACGAATGTAGAGTTCTATACCCCGAAAGTGATGTATGAGTTATTGCGGAAAGGTATTCATGTACAAGCAAGTAATCGCCCGTTCCATTTCCGTTCGGGAGATATAGAGAAAGAGATGGGGTACGGTACAATCTTGGTATCTGCGTGGAATCAACCGGTATCTTCCGATGAGCTTTATGAGCTATTGTCTAAACTGGCGAAAGAATCGGGTGTGGATATCTATGCGGCTACAACCGGATTGATGCAAGACGTGGATTTGGGTAGCCCGGCTTATACGGCGTTGAAATTACCGAAGGTTGCCATTCTTGTGGGACGTACGATGGGAGTTCCGGATTCTGGTGAGGCGTGGTTTTTATTAGATCGACGTTTCCAGATGAGACCGACATTGATTGAGGCTACCGCAACGCTGACCTCCCGGAAGTTGAGCCGTTATAATGTGATTATTCTGGCGAATGGAATTCCGGATCTCACGAAAGAGTCGGAAAAGGCATTGAAGGATTGGGTAGCGAATGGCGGTACGTTGATCGCCTCGGGAAAGGCCTACTCTTGGGTTGATAAATCCGGGATTCTTCCGATCTCGGTGAAAGACGCTTCATTTAAAGAGGATTCTACCCGTTATCGGGCTTACTCGGAGAAGAAAGAGGCGGCGGCAGGAAATAGCATCAGCGGTGTTATCTTGAGTTGCTCTCTGGATAGCTCCCATCCGTTGGCTTGGGGATTAGAACAACCGGAGATAGCGGTTCTAAAAAAAGGAAACTTGATTTTTGAGAAAGATAGCGATCCTTACGTCTCTCCTCTGCATTATACGGAAAAACCGTTGTTGTCCGGATTTCTTTCGGAGAAAAATGAGAGTTTATTGCGGAATACGCCTGCTGTGTTCGCTAAGAAATATAAGAGTGGGGCGGTATTTGTCTTTGCTGATGATCTGAATTTCCGCTCTTATTATTTTGGGACGAGTAAATTATTCATGAACGCGGTCTTTTTTGGTGAATGTCTTTAATTTTGTACTTTTGCAAGCTTGCACGAATGTTATACATGAATAGGAGAATTAGACAATGGCCAGCGATGATATAAAACAGGCATGGAAAGTGCCGGAACCTACGTTAAGGAGGTTGCCGTGGTATCTTGCGTTCGTAAAGTTGATGAAAGGGAAAGGGGAAGCGTTTATCTCATCTACCCAGATCGCTAAGGAGATTAATGTAGATCCTAGTCAGGTCGCTAAAGACCTCTCTTTTGTGAATATCTCCGGGAAGACGAGAGTGGGATACGATATTAATGCGTTGGTTGATGTACTGGAGGATTTCCTCGGTTTTACATCCCAGCATAAGGCATTTCTGTTTGGGGTAGGGAGTCTGGGCGCTTCTTTGTTGCATGACACCGGACTGAGTCAATATGGATTGGAGATCGTGGCGGGCTTTGATGTCCGTGAGGATTTGGACGGGAGCGTGATCAATGGCATTCCCGTTTTTCATATGGATGATTTTCCTGTCAAGCAGAAAGAATATGGCGCGACGATCGGGGTGATCACCGTGCCGGTGGAGAAAGCGCAGGAGGTGACAGACCGGATTATCGAGGGAGGAATCAAGGCTCTTTGGAATTTTACCCCCTTCCGTATACGGGTGCCGGAACATATCGTAGTCCAGAATACTTCTATGTATGCGCATTTAGCTGTTATGTTTAATCGATTGAACTCAATGAATCACTAAAATATGAAGATTATCGCCGTTGGAATGAACTATGCCGCTCACAATAAAGAGCTGCATCATTCGTTAGAATTATCAGAGCCTACTATTTTTATGAAGTCGGACTCCTCTTTGTTGAAAGATGGGAAACCGTTTTTTATTCCGGATTTTTCATCGGAAGTTCATTATGAGACGGAGATCGTGGTACGGATAGACCGTTTGGGGAAAAATATAGCCGAGCGTTTCGCTCATCGTTATTACAATGAGGTTACGGTCGGTATTGATTTCACGGCACGGGATTTGCAGAATAAATTGCGTGCGCAAGGGCTACCGTGGGAGATTAGTAAGGCGTTTGATAATTCGGCTGTGATCGGGACCTTTATTCCGCTGGAGCAAGCGGGGGATGTAAACCGGCTTCCGTTCCATCTGGATATCAATGGCTCGAAGGTACAGGAAGGCAATACCTCGAATATGCTGTTTTCGGTAGATAAGATTATCGCGTACGTAAGTCGCTTCTTTACGCTGAAAATAGGCGATTTGATTTATACCGGAACACCTGCTGGCGTAGGTCCCGTGAAGATCGACGATCATCTGGAGGGATATCTTGGCGAGCGGAAGCTTCTGGATTTTTATGTGAGATGAGAAGATTAATATATATATTCATTATAGGTTTATTACTTTGCTCATATACATGGGCGGATGGTAGCCGTTATGCTTCTAAATCCCTGTTATCGGAGGGGAAATGGGTGAAGATCCGGGTGGATAAGACCGGAATCTACAAATTATCCTATGCGGATTTGAAGAATATGGGTTTCTCGGACCCATCGAAAGTCTCTGTCCATGGCTATGGAGGATGGCCCTTGGATGAGGATTTCAGTAAGGAATATATCGATGATGTCCCTTCTACACCGGTTTGGCGTGGGAGTGATTACCTGTTATTCTACGGGAAAGGTCCGGTTAAATGGGAGTATGACTCGTCGAGCCAGACATTCGTGCATACGAATAATCCTTATTCATTGTATGGCTATTATTTTGTGACCGATGCCACTCCGACGAATGATATGACTTCCGTGGCTCAAGCGAGTGGTGCTTCCACTCGGATTACGACTTATGATGATTATCTATTGCATGAGCAAGAGTTAGTCTCCGTAAACCAATCCGGCCGGGAGTTTTTTGGAGAGGACTTTAGTGGGGCACGCCCTCGTACAATTTCTACCTTTTCTTCTATCCCCGGGATTACGGATGCGGACGGTAAGGTGACCATGCGTTTTATCTCAAGAATTAACTCTGGCTCCGGTACGGCTTCTTTAAGTATCAATGACTCCGAATTGTTGGATATAACCATACCTTCTGTTCAAACAGTAAGCTCGAATGTCAGATCGTATACAAAGGCAATTCCCGGGACAACCACCGCGTTATGGAAGGGATCAAAAAGTGAGAAAAATAACGTAGTGGTTTCCTATAGTTCAAGTGGACATACGAATGTACGTTTGGACTATATCCGTATGCAATTTGTCCGTACGTTGCGCCCTTATGGGGCTTGTACTTTTTTCAGAAGTTTGACTTCTGTAGGAAATTCGTCTCGCTTTGTTATTAGCGAGGCGAATTCGAATACCTTGGTGTTTGATGTGACCGATGCGTTGAATGTGAAGAGAGTGGAAGCCGATCTGAATGGTTCTGAACTTTCATTTACAATACCAGCGGGTAGATTGAGGGAGTTTGTGTTGGTTCAAACCAATCAAACATTTCCTTCTCCGGAAGTCGTGGGAGAAGTCGCTTCCTCGAATCTGCATGGTTTGGAACAGAGGGATATGATTATTATATCGGCCCCGTCTTTGGTTCAGCAGGCGGAGCGTTTGGCGGTTGCGCACCGTGAGAAAGATGGCTTGACTGTTGAAGTCGTAACTCCAGAGGCGATTTATAATGAGTTCTCTAGTGGAACTCCAGATGCGACGGCATATCGTCGTTTGATGAAGATGTTTTACGATCGTAGTTCCTCTTTGGGTAATCCTCCAAAATATTTATTGCTTTTCGGAGACGGGATCTATGATAATCGGGGGATAAGCGGTGAGGTGCAAGGTGTTTCACGGAGTAATATGCTCCTGACTTTCCAGTCTCAAGAGTCATTGAATGTCTACTCTTATGCGACAGATGATTATTTTGCGTTTTTAGAGGATAATTCCGGCAGTAATTTTAGCCGAGATAAGATGTGTCTGGGTGTCGGGCGCTTTCCAATCCGTACAGTAACGGAGGCGACTCAGATGGTGGATAAGACGATTTCTTATATGGAGAACAAGGATTTGGGTAGTTGGAAGAATAACGTGACATTCGTGGCGGATGATGGAAATAATGAGGATAGCTTCACAACGAATCATATGAAGCAGGCAGATCAGCTTGCTGAGGCCATTGAAGAGGTGCAACCCGGTTTTCTAGTTAATAAAGTGTATTTCGATGCTTATAAGCGTAGCAGCCTCGGGACTTATCCGGATGTGCATAATGAGATTGAGAAACTATTAAAAAGTGGTCAGTTGTTGATTAATTATACGGGGCATGGCAGTACGACCCATTGGGCGGACGAAAGCGTATGGACACAAACCGATATCAATAATTCCAGCTATAAGCATCTGCCGGTGTGGGTGACGGCTACCTGCGATTTTACCCGTTTTGACGATGTGAAAACTTCTGCGGGTGAATCTGTTTTCTTGAATCCTACCAGTGGGGGTATCGCTTTGTTTACGACGACCCGTGTCGTGTTCTCCGGTAATAATGCGAACTTAAATAAGGCGCTCATCGATAACCTGTTCCAAGAAGACGCGAATAGCCGTTATACGCTTGGAGAGGCGATGATGTATACGAAACGTCAACTCAATGACTCAAATAAATTGAACTTTATCTTAATCGGAGACCCGGCATTAAAGTTTGCGTATCCAGAGTATAAGGCTCGGGTGACGGCTGTGAATGGAGAAGCTGTTTCTGATGAGCCTTTTGAGTTTAAGGCGTTATCCCGGATTACGGTAGAGGGTGAAATCTTGAATCCGTCAGGTTCTTTTGCCGCGGATTTCACGGGCGTATTAAGCTCGACCATATTTGATAGCCAAAGTTCCATTACGACTTTAGGGAATAGCTCTGAGAAATTCACTTATCTCGATTATCCGAATACGATTTATATAGGTAGAGACTCGGTTCGAAATGGAAAGTTCAGCTTTACTTTTATGGTCCCGAAGGATATCTCTTATTCCAATAAGAAAGGTAAATTAAACCTATATGCGTCTTCCGAGACAAAAGAGGCGCAGGGTTCTTTCTTTGATTTTATCGTGGGGGGGACTTCGGATACGGCGGAGACTGATACGATCGGTCCCGAGATCCGGCAGATCTATTTGAATGATTCCAGTTTTGTTTCGGGCGATAAGGTAAACACGACTCCTTATTTTGTAGCGAAGCTGTGGGATAAGAGCGGCGTGAATATAACCGGCAGTAGCGTAGGGCATGATATGATGTTGACGATTGATAGTATGCCCTCTATGAGCTATAACTTAAATAGTTATTATGCGTTGCTACCAGATAGTGAGAACGAAGGACTTGTCCAGTTCTCCATCCCCGAGCTGGAGCCGGGAATGCATACGGCCGAGTTTAAGGTGTGGGATATCTTAAATAACTCCACGACCTATACCTTTACTTTTGAGGTGGCGGAAGGGTTGAAACCTAATCTGATCGAGATGTACGCCACCCCGAATCCGGCACGGGATCAAGTGGAATTCTTTCTGCATCACAATCGTCCGGAGTCGAACTTAAAGGTGACGGTTATGGTTTATGATATGACCGGTAAGTTCCTATGGAGTACCGAGAAGAGCGGTTCCTCCGAGTTGTTTAAGGCTTATATCGTAACTTGGAACTTGACGGATAACGGTGGCAGGCGGTTGCGCCCGGGAGTTTATCTGTATCGGGCGGCGATTAGCACGAATAACTCGAAAGAGGCGACGAAAGCGAATAAATTAATCATTCTCGCACAATAAAGTATCGGGTAATTAGTTTATAATAAGCATGGGGGTATGTTTATTACCCTCTAGGAATGATAAATGTAAATGTATTTTTAGAATAGAATATATGGTAAGAGTTTCAAGATTCAGTCTGTTACTAGCGGTTTTCAGCTTTTTGACGGCATTTACGGCTTTATATGCCCAAGGAGGCGCAGACGATGTTAAACATAAATTCGCCCCGATTAATACGGCGATACCGTCTTTGTCTATCGCGCCCGACGCTCGCGGAGGTGCTATGGGTGATAACGGTGTGGCTACTACGCCGGATGTGAATTCCCAATACTGGAACCCGGCTAAGTATGCTTTTAGCTATAGTAAGGCCGGAGTCGCTTTATCCTATACGCCTTGGTTACGTAAATTGGTGAATGATGTGGCTTTAGCGTATCTGGCCGGTTATTATAAATTAGGCGATAGCGATATGCAGGCGATCGGAGCTTCTTTGCGTTATTTCTCTTTAGGAGAAGTACAGGAAAGCCGGGATGGAGGAATGGGTAATCAGCTCATATTGAATCCTTATGAGATGGCTTTTGATGTAAGTTATAGCCGTAAATTATCGGATGTGTTTTCTATGGCAGTCGCCTTGCGCTATATTCGTTCGGACATGGGTGCCTCGTCGGATGCGGATATGGTTCCGGATAACGCTTTTGCCGCTGATATCGCCGGTTATCTGGAGAAATACGTGATCTTAGGGAATAGCGAGTGCCTGTGGAGCTTTGGTTTTAATGTCTCCAATATCGGTACGAAGGTCTCTTACGACGGCGGAAATACCAACCAATTCTTGCCTACGATGTTAAAGGTTGGAACCGGTTTGCTGTATCCGATCGATGATTATAACCAAATCGGTATCTATGTGGATTTGAGTAAATATTTAGTTCCTACCGAACCTATTCAAGAAGGTACGACTCCCGAGGATGAGGCTGCTTATAAGGAAAAACATGATGAATATAACAATATGTCCCCGATCACGGGTATCTTCAAATCATTCGGTGACTCGCCGAATGGCTTCAAGGGCGAGTTAGAGGAGATTATGGCCTCTATCGGTCTGGAGTATAATTACAATCAGCAGTTCTTTGTTCGTGGCGGTTATTACTATGAGAATAAATATCAGGGAAACCGTCAGTACTTCTCAGTCGGCGCAGGTTTCCGCATGAGTGTTTTCCAGTTGGATGCCGCTTATCTGATCAGTACGGTACAGAGTAACCCGTTGGACCAGACATTGCGCTTCTCCTTGTCGTTCGATATGGATGGAATCAAGAACCTTTTCAGATAAATGGGTATGAAGATACGTGTAGGTTTTGGTTATGACGTCCACGCCTTGGTGCCGGACCGGGAATTATGGCTGGGCGGGATTAAGATCGAGCATACGTTGGGCCTATTGGGACATAGCGATGCGGACGTGCTGATCCATGCGGTCTGTGACGCTTTACTGGGAGCGGCCAATATGCGGGATATCGGTTATCATTTCCCGGATACGGCAGGTGAATATAAGAACATTGATAGCAAGATATTGCTTCGTGACACCATGAAGCTTTTGAGAGACGCGGGCTATGAGTTGGGTAATATCGATGCCACCGTAGCCGCCGAACGCCCTAAATTGAATCCCCATATCCCTCTGATGAAGAAAACGCTGGCCGAGGTCATGAACGTGGACGAGGAGGATATTTCTATCAAGGCCACCACCACGGAGAAGCTGGGCTTCACCGGACGGCAGGAAGGGATCTCGGCTTACGCTACGGTGTTGATACAGCGCATGGGATCGTAAACCAGAAAGTACTCCCTTTTCCTTCTTCCGACTCTACGCCGATCTTCCCGTGAAGATTATCTAGGATCGTTTGGCAAATGGATAGCCCGAGTCCGGTTCCTTGGATAAAGGAATCGAATTTGGCGAAACGCTCGAATACGTGCGGGAGGTTCTTCCGCTCAATACCTTTTCCGGTATCTTTTACGTAAAAGTATAATCCATCTTCCCTCTCCTTGTATCCCATGCGGATAGACCCTTGGAACGTGAACTTACAGGCGTTCGTGAGGAAGTTGGTGATCACTTGGGTCAAGCGATTCTTCTCGGAATAGATAACACAATCCTGTTCGGGTATCTCGCAATAGAGAGTGACTCCGCCTTTCACCCGGCTTTGGAAGGTCTGGTATAAGCTCCGGAATAGCGTGGATACGTTGAACTCGGAATAGATGAAATCCATTTGCCCGGCCTCGATCTTTGATAGATCCAGAATATCGTTCACGAGTTGAAGGAGAAGTTCGTTGTTCGTCTCGATGATCTCGCAAAATTCTTTTGTCTCCTCGGAGGGGTTTGTTTGGGCGAGCAGGTTCGAGAACCCTACGATAGCGTTCAGCGGGGTACGTATCTCGTGGCTCATGTTCGCTAGGAAGGCGGATTTCAACCGGTTGGATTCCTCTACCTTCGCTTTGTCCCTCAATTCCTGCTCCATCAGCTTGCGTTGGTGGATCAGGGCAGTTCCCCCGATCAGGTAGATAGGTTTACCGACGGGATCGGTCTTGCCGGTGATGGCGTAAATTTCTATCCATATATAGTTTTCCCCCGTATCGTCTAGGTAGCGGATTTCCTCATCTACCGGTTGGCCCTCGCCGGAGGCAAGTGCTTCCATCTTATCACGGAGCCGGTCTAGGTCATCCGGGTACACGCCGCTATAGAACTCATCGGGCGACATCTTGAATATCCCGTTTACGCCTTTGTCACGGGCGGATCTTTGGGTGAGGTAGACATTATTGCACTCTATGATCTCGGCTCTTACGTCCCACGTCCATGTCATCATGTTGCTGGCTTTCAAGACGAGTTGATATTTCTGGTTTAAGTCCTGCGCTTGGCGTGCGATTCGTAGTTCCTTGTCTTTGCCCTTTTGCTTTTGGATAAAGAGGTGTACCCGTAATATCCCTATCGTTATCAATAACACCAGAATGACGAGTAGGCTTATGATATGGACCTTGTATTTCTGAAAGAAACCGGGAGGCTCTTGGAAATAAGTGGCGTTTGGGGGATATAAGCCGGGATCGATTTGGTGAAGCAATAGGTGTTGGTAATTCAGGTAAGTCTTCGGGGTTCCCGAAGTCAGGGTAGAGATTTCTTTGCTATCTTTTCCCGAGAGGATCATTTCGATCGTGTTGGCCGTCACCTGCGCGTAATCCTCCGGAGAAACATAATATCCCCCGGCGAAATTCCCGTTTTTTGTTTGTACGTCTTGCAAGGTAAAGACGGGGGGAACTGAGAAGCTGTTAATCATTTTCTGGACGTTATCGACTAGGTAACGATTCTCGTTGTCCTTCTGGGTCCTGTACCATGAGTAATAAAGGACGCCGGTCTTATTGTCGAAAGAGGCCAGCCTGTCCAATAAGTTCTCGGTGGAAATGGAAGTCGTAGACAGCGGCTCGAATTGGATGCCCGGGAAATCTTTCTGTAGCACGGCCTCCACATCCGCTTTCGTTTGCTGACTTATATAACGATGGTCGAAAATAAAGGCCAGCTTGGTTAATCCCGGTTGTAGCTTTTTGATTAGCTCGATCGTCTGCTTGATATAGACTGAGTATTTTATAAAAGTGGCGTTATAGCCTTTTACTACGTCCGTGATGGGGGTTAAGGTCTCGAGCGCGTTGGTATCCAGATCTATCAGATATTCTTCTTTCGGGTACATATTATCTCTGGCATAGCAGATGATAGAGGGAACATCTTTCCATTCCTTGTCAAACAACGGGCGGGTGATAAGCCAAGAGGGATCTCCTATGCATACGACTAAGGTGGGTGGCACAGGTACTCTCTCTAGGATCATTTTTCTCTTCTCTTGAAAACCTTCCATCGTGCGGATTCCGGGGATCTGTAAGGGAATCGCCTTTACGGTAAACCCTTCCTTCCCGAATTTATTTTCTATATCAAGATAGGTCTGTTTCGTCCAGCTTTCCTCGAAGTTGATGGAGTGCAGTACGACGATCGACTTGCCTTCTGAGGGTCGTGCGCCCACGCCCAAATGGATACAAAATAAAAGTAATATGAGAGGAATTGTATTTTTCATGGTCGATGATTCTAAGCGATATAAGCATCAATAGAAAATTTTGTAGCAAATGTAGTGAATCCGCTTTTATAAAGCAAAGGCTTTGTCTGTCATCTTCATAAAATAATGGTTTTGATACGGATACGTGTGCGACTCCTCGTTGAGACATATGATGTTTGGTGGCGTATAATATTTTTGCGCTGGACAATCGTACTGAATTTTATTTCGAAAAAATATACAATAAGTCTGTTTTTTACCTGTTATAATTGCATAATATTGATATTTAACTATTTATGTAAACGAGACTTGGTCTCTTCGAATTTCTATCCATAGTATTTTGAATTACTATGTATAGTAGATCGGGTTTACTATAGATAGTAATCATGATTATTAGGGTATCTATTCTAAGGAAACATATAATGTGTACAATAACAAAAGATATTCCATATCTCTGGATAGCGGCATATGGTGTTCTAGTGTGTTAGATATTAAAGGTTCATTCGATAAATCTTTATGATGAGTTTTGAAAATGGAAATTATTCTTGAATATGATTGATTTATTTTGCTGTATTAATATTTTTTTCACGAACTTGCAACCGTACTTTTTCTAAGTCTATTTCCGCTGAATTGTGAGCATAATCTTATTATATCAATCTAAAAACACAAGAAAATGAAAAAATGTGTATCTATTCTAATTATCTTGTTGGGGGGGATTGGATTGTACATGCGGATGATGGAGACTTGAATTTTAAGTATAAAAGAAAAATGATTATTGATTTCGCTAAGAGATAATTGAATTTGAGGTTTACTCTGCCAGATCGAGTGTTTGAGGCGCTGATCCGGCAGAGTTTTTTTTGTGGGTGGAAGGAAGAAGTATTCTGGTTACTCTTCATTTTTGAAAACATATTTTACTAAGATTGGATTCTCTTCTTCCGAGTGCGATTGAATGATTCTTTGCTGATCCTCATTTCTTAGCTTCTCGGGAAATAGATCATTTAGTGGAAGCCCTCCTTCCGGGGTACAAAGGATGAAGTCTTCTCCGAAGTAGATCGGGTAAAGTTGCAAGCCTTCCTTGGTTCGCTCGAATTGAAGCAAATCATGTTTTTCCCTATTATAGAACAAGTGGATGTATTTGTTTTTACGGACAACCATGGCATATCGGTATCTCCTGTTTTGCCCTTGTGAATCTATTACATAATTTACGCTCTTGGAGGAATAGGCGTCCTTTACGTATTGGATTTGTTCTTGCTTGCTCATATTGGGACGAAACTTTAAATTCTCAATGTCATTGTTTAAATCTCCGAAATCCCAGCGATAAAGCTCAGTCAAGGTCGCTCCTGAAAGTGAATAAATCGTGTTAGTCAAAGATCTGCGGAGAGCGTGTGGGAATGGAAATACACCCCTGCAAAATATATCTTTTCTCTCTTCCGGGAAGTATTCATCGATTATCTTATTTCTTGATAGGGAATAGAACTTCAGGCGATTGTCATTATCATAGGTGAAGAAAGCGATCGTATCCTTGTTTTGGAACTGGAAAGAATTGTAGGTTCCAGTAATATCCGGAAGTCTCTTTTTCTCGATGAATTTACCCCCTAGGTCATAGAAAAAGAGAGCGTTGCTGACGGCGCAGAGTACTACAAGATTCCTGCGGACTGTATCGATCGCGAAATCAGATAGATTTAGGTACTGCCCCGGGCCGTCTCCTTTTTCGTTAAGCGCGAATTGGAAACGTCCCTCCCGGTCGAAAACGAAGATTTGGGATCTTCGATAATCATGGATATAATATCGGTCCTCAAAAAACTTGATCTGGGTTATATCACGGATCAGCGATTCCGGCGTTGTCTCCAGTGGGATGACTTGGATATCGGAGAATAGGTCTTTTGTGGAGATCTTATCTCTCCTTTCCAGATTCACGGTGATGATATCTGATTCCATATTTCTCTTTTCTTTAGATCCCGTACAAGAAAGAAAGAAAAATATGGATATCGCTGAATAGTAAATCAAACTACTCTTCATCTTATTGCTAGATTTAAGTGAAACCAAAATTAGAATATGTAAACGTAAGAAATAAATTATAATATTGGGTCACAAAAAGACGTGTTTTATTTCCCCGAAAAACATCATTGGGAGAAAAGAAATGCTTGTTTGCCTATTTCGGGATAAATCCGTAGCTTTGAACCATTAAAAACAATAGTATATATGAAGGATAACGACTGGAAAGATCGATTAGGCGTGATGTACTCCACGAATCCCGATTTTCAATATAATACGGGAGATACGGAGGAGGAAGATACGTTGCCGAAGGAGAAACAAGCTTTGCGCATATCCTTGGACAAACGGAACCGGGGAGGGAAGATGGTTACCTTGATCACCGGGTTCCGGGGTACTTCCGAGGATCTGACCGCCTTGGGGAAACTCTTGAAAGTGAAATGCGGCGTAGGCGGCTCCGCGAAGGACGGGGAGATAATCATCCAAGGGGACCTGCGTGCCAAGGTGTTGGATATCCTCCGGAAAGAGGGCTATTCGAAAAGCCGTACGATCTAATCCCCGATCGCTATGCTAACAATCTATAGGGCTTCTGCCGGGGCGGGCAAGACGCATAAATTGACAGGGGAGTACCTGATGTTACTCTTCTCCCAGCCGGGCGCTTACCGCCGGATCTTGGCCGTGACGTTTACGAATAAGGCGACGGATGAGATGAAAACCCGTATCGTTCAAGAACTTTATCACCTCGCTTCCGGCCGCGCGTCCGATTATATCCAGCTACTCTCTTCCGCCTATTCCTTGACGGAGCGGCAGGTGAGGGAGCAGGCCCGGAAGATTCTGGTCGCTATCCTGCACGATTACTCCGCCTTTAATATCAGTACGATCGACCGCTTTTTCCAGCAAACGATGCGTGCCTTTACCCGCGAGATCGGTTTGCAAGGCGGCTATGGCATCGAGATGGACCAAGAACTGGTCTTGACCGAGGCGATCGATAACCTGCTGGCCGATCTGGAGAAGCCGGAGAGCAAGGATTTGCTAGGTTGGCTGCTGCGTTTCGCCGAGGACAAGATCGAGGATGGTGGCGGCTGGAGCTTGCGGAAGGATATCATGTCGCTCAGCCGGGAGGTCTTTAAGGAGAGTTATAAGGCATTTAGCGAGGAGGTCGGTAAAGATATTGCGGATAAGCAGGCCCTAGATGCCTATAAGAATGAGCTATACGCCATTATCCGCTCCGTAGAGGCGGAGGCGAAACGTTTAGGAGAGGAGGGAGTGGCGTTGCTGAAACAGTTCGCGTTACAACCCTCGGATTTTAAGGGGGGAAGCCGTTCCCCGTTTTTCTATTTCGAGAAGCTGGCGAGAGGTGAGATGAAAGAGCCGACTGCCACATTCCAAACTTTGCCGGATAATCCGGAGGCCTATACGACCAAGACGACTCCACCGGGCCTCCGGCAGATCATCGGGTGTGTATATGAGGAAGGGTTGAATGCCTGCGTAAAGAATATCGTATCCCTGTTCGCCAACCTGACGGCCTATAACACGGCCCGGGAGATCGTGCGTTATTATTATACGTTAGGGATCTTAACCGATATCTCCCGGCAAATCGCCTCTTACCGGGAAGAAAAGAATGTGATGCTGATCGCCGATACGACCGAGTTGCTGAATAAGGTCATCAGTGGCAGCGACGCCCCCTTTATCTACGAGAAGACGGGTACGCACGTAGATCATTATATGATCGATGAGTTCCAAGATACCAGCGGCATGCAGTGGAATAATTTCCGGCCCTTGGTGGAGGAGAGTCTGGCGAATGGTAGGGCGAACTTGATCGTTGGCGATGTGAAGCAAAGTATTTATCGTTTCCGTAACTCGGATTGGAAGCTATTGGACGAGCAAGTCCGCAGGGATTTCGAGGAGGAACAGGTCCGTGAGGAAACCCTGATGGATAATTGGCGAAGCTGCCGCCATATCGTGGAGTTTAATAACGGGTTCTTCACCACCGCTCCGGCAATCCTGCAAGATCTATATAATGAAGCGTTGAAAACCTCCTCATTAAACGAGGAAGAACGCACGGCCTTTTTCACGAAGATCATGACCGCTTATGATAAGAGCATCCAGCGTGTCCCTCCCCCTTTCCAGAAGAAGGACGGACATGTACGGATCGATTTCTTGTCCGGCGATGAGGAGAAGAAGTGGGAGCAAGAGGCGATGGAGCGCTTGCCGGCTACCTTGGAGCGCTTGCAGGATAACGGTTACGCGCTAAAAGACATCGCCATACTCGTGCGTACCAATCAAGAAGGCGCTTTAGTGGCTGATACGTTGCTAGCCTATAAGGAAGAGCATCCGTCCGACCGGTACAATTACGATATCATCTCCGATGATGCTCTGTTTGTGGGTAGTTCTCCGGCGGTCCGTTTCCTGATCGCCGTATTGCGCTATTTGCGAAATCCGGAGGACCAGACGAACAGGAAATTGGCGATGTATGCCTATCAAGTATTAACCGGAAAATTCGGGGAGAGCGAGGCGGATAAGTCTGTTTCTCAAAACCTTCAGTCTATTTCCCGGCAATCCTTGTACGAGGTAACCGAAGGGCTCTTCCGTAACTTCTCCGCTTACTTCCCGGAAACGGAACAGGTATTCGTGCAAGCCTTTCTGGATATGGTTTCCGAGTACGCCCAAAAAGAAAGCGCGGATTTGAACCGTTTCTTGAGATGGTGGGACGAGACCGGTTATCGAAAGACGATCGCTACCCCGGATGGGCAAAACGCTATCCGCATCTTGACCGTACATAAATCCAAGGGCTTAGGTTTTAAGGTCGTTATCATTCCTTTCGGGGACTGGGAGATCGACCATAAGCCGACAAAGCCCGTTATCCTTTGGTGCCACCCGGAGAAGAAGCCGTTTGACCGCCTGCACTTAGTTCCTGTCCGTTACGGACAGATCCTGAGTAGCACGATTTTCGCCAAGGATTATTTCAAGGAGCGCTTGCATGCTTTCATCGATAACTTGAACACCTTATACGTCGCTTTTACCCGTTCGAAAGAAGAACTGATCGTATTCTCCCCCCGTCCGAGGAAGATCAACAAGGAAGGTAAGGTTGAGAAGATAACTTCCATCGCCGATCTATTGTGGGCGGGGGTGGAGACGGATATCGAGGATGATACCTTTGAAAGGGGCGAATGGTGGCATCCAGCTTCGGGTAGAACGGCAGAAGATACCCTGGAGGAAATCCCCATGAGCCGCCTGTATTCCGTTTCCCCGGATGATCGTTTACAATTACGCCTGCATGGGAAAGGATTCTTTTTCGATAATGCCAGGCGGAAGCACGGTACCTTGATGCATGAGGTATTGAGCCGGATACGTACGCCGAAAGATATTCCCGCTTCGGTCGAAAGTTATCGGTTAGCCGGGGTGATTAACCGGGAGGAAGCGGCGGAGTTGATCAGCCGTCTGGAAGAATTATTGCAAGCGGAGGAGGTAAAGGCTTGGTATGATGGTTCCGCCCGTGTCTTGAATGAAGTGGATATCCTGTTCGGTAAAGGCTTGTCTAAACGCCCGGACCGGGTGATGATAAAAGGAGGCAAGGTAATTGTCGTGGATTATAAATTTGGCGAACGGCAAGATAAGCGCCATCCTAATCAGGTAAGAAATTACCTGCAATTAATTCGTAAAATGGGTTTCGAGCGGGTCGATGGATACCTTTGGTACGTAGAGTTAGGCAAAATAGAGGCAGTGAATAAGTGATATATTTTTGATATTCGGTAAAAATGAATATTTTTGCAGATTCTTAGTATAAAACGATACAGTCAAAGAAGAATGAAAGTACATAAAGAAGGAACCGGTTTACTGCTTACGTTGTTTACAATATTATTTATTGTGAATATAACTTTGTACCATACGGTAGGTAAGGGTATGCTGTTTTATTCTGTCGCTTTTGTTTCTACCGTATTGTTCCTATTGGTATTAAACTTCTTCCGTAGTCCTTTCCGTCGGTTTCCTTATGATTCGGAAGGCTTGGTGATCGCTCCCGCCGACGGTACGATCGTTGCCATCGAGGAAGTGATGGAGAACGAGATCCTTCATAAGAAGTGCCTACAGATATCTATCTTTATGTCTATCTTCAACGTACATGCCAATTGGTTTCCCGTAAACGGTACCGTTAAGCATGTTTCCCACCAGAACGGGCGTTTTATGGCGGCTTATCTGCCGAAGAGTAGTACGGAGAACGAACGTTCGGCGGTCGTGATTACCACGAGGAACGGGGTGGATGTCTTGGCTCGTCAGATTGCCGGGGCGATGGCACGCCGCATTGTTACATATGCCAAACCGGGAGAGAAATGTCATGTGGACGAGCAAATGGGGTTTATTAAATTCGGTTCTCGCGTGGATGTCTACCTGCCGGTAGGAACAGAGGTGTTAATAGAGATGGATCAAAAAGTAACAGGCAATCAAACGCCTATAGCCCGTTTGTCAAAATGAGTATAAGAAAACATATTCCTAATACAATTACGTGTCTGAGCCTTCTGTCCGGGTGTGTCGCCAGTGTTATGGCCTTGCACGGAAATTTTTTATCTGCGTTGATTTGGATTATTATAGCCGCGGTCTTTGATTTCTGCGATGGCTTTGCCGCTCGTTTATTGAAGGCTTACTCGCCGATGGGAAAGGAATTGGATTCCTTGTCAGATATGGTAAGTTTCGGCTTCGCTCCGGGCATGGTGGTCTATTGGTTGTTGGGAGAGGCTTCTACGGCTTTGCCTTTTGGCTCATTGAATACGTATATCCCTTATCTGGCGTTCGTGATCCCTACGTTTTCAGGTTTGCGTTTGGCTAAGTTCAATATTGATGAACGGCAAACTACCTCGTTTATCGGCTTGCCGGTTCCGGCGCATGCTTTATTTTGGGCTTCGGCTGGGTATTCTGTTTTACCGGTTGTCCATGCGAATGAAGGCTTGTTCGTGTTGGTGACTGTTATCTTGGCGTTTATTACCTCCTTGCTGTTGGTGTCTGAGATACCGATGTTCTCGCTGAAGGTGAAATCCTTAGCGTGGAAGGGTAATGAGCTTCGCTATATATTGATCGCTTGTGCCATTATTTTCGTGGCGTTATGGGGATTCTTGGGAATCTCTGGAACCATCCTGTTATATATAGTCTTGTCTATTTTTAACAAAAAGGGATAAACAAGAATTCTTATCTTTGTGTTTGTGATAGTAAAGAATCATTTAAGTATCGGATTATGTTTAAGTTTTTGTTTGTAATATTCTTTTTCTTTATCCTGTTGGTGTTTCTGATGGGTTTCTCCATCTTGCGTACCTTTAAGAACATCTTTTTTGGTAGCGGAAACAGCACTCGTAAGGGAGAACAACGTCGTCAAACAAATAGCAATACTTCCGGACATCGTTCTACGACTACTACCGCCCGGGACGATGATGATGATCGTACACCTTATGTGCACCGTAAGAAGATATTCGCCAAGGATGAAGGGGAGTATGTGGATTACGAGGAAGTTAAATAGAGCTTAGCGTCTTTGCTTAAAGAAACGCTGCATTTCTTCCGCGCACTCTTTTTCAAGGATACCTTTTTTGATAATCGCTTTCGGATGGAAGGCTTGAGGGGCGAATTTGGAGAAACCTCTTTTATCATCGGATGCCCCGTATACGATCGTACTTAATTGTGCCCATCCGATCGCGCCGGCACACATTATGCAGGGTTCCACGGTTACGTATAGACTACAATTTGTCAGGTATTTCGCTCCTAAGACTCCGGCGGCGGCCGTAATCGCCAACATCTCGGCATGTGCGGTCACGTCGTTCAAGCATTCGGTTTGATTATGCGCCCTCGCTATGATCTGGTTGTTGCAGACGATAACAGCTCCTACGGGAACCTCACCCTCGGACGCTGCCGCACGAGCTTCCACCAACGCTTGCTTCATGAAATATTCGTCATTGAAAGGATTCATCTTCTCATCTCATTTTCGTTGAAAAGAGTCGGATAATCCTCCTCCAAGGTCTTGAGGATGTGAGAAAGGATCGTCTCTCGGTACCAACGGGACTTATTCTCGATCTTGTAGCGTGAAAGGTAACGTTTTACCGCTTTATGCTCTTCGTCATTCAGCATAAAGGTCACTTTGTGTACCCTCGGATGATTGGGGTGAGCCGATGAATATTTACGTTCTTCTCTCATACATTTGCAAATGTACGAGTGAATAGCCGAATAACAAAGAAAATGGCTATATTTGTGCAAATTAATGCGATGGCAAGACAGAACGATATGGGTCGGGAAGGTGAGTCTGAGGCTCGTGCCTATCTGGTAAAACATGGATATAACGTGTTGCATACCAATTGGCATTGGCATCATTATGAACTGGATATTATCGCTGTCAAGGAAGATGAGTTAATCGTGGTGGAGGTAAAGACACGCTCTGAGGATTTTTTGCTTTCACCGGAAGATGCGGTAGACACCAAGAAGATTCGGAGGATTGTCGCCGCTGCGGATGCCTATGTCCGTTATTTTAATATAGACTTACCAGTCCGTTTTGATATCGTGACATTGATCAAGAAAGAGACGGGTTTCCTGATCGACCATATCGAAGATGCTTTCTATGCTCCTTGCCGTTAAAAGATAAAAGTTATGAATATAGAAGAAGTACGTGAATACTGCCTTTCCTTGAAGAATACCATCGAGTGTTTCCCGTTCGATGAGGTATCGCTGGTCTTTAAGGTAGAGAATAAGATGTTCCTGCTGCTTCCTTTGGATGCGGAGGAGCCTCATGTCTCCTTGAAATGCAGTACGGACTATGTGGAAGAGTTACGGGAACGGTATACGGCGGTTGAGCCGGCTTATCATTTTAATAAGAAATACTGGAATAGCATTTATCTGGATCGGGATATGGAGGACGAGGAGGTTAAACGTTGGATCTTCCACTCTTACCGGGAGGTGATCGCTAAACTACCAAAAAATATAAGGGAAATTTATAATGATGAGCACTGATAATGAATCTCCCCGCATCTTGCGTGTGGCGGAAACCACTTCTACGAATAGCCTGCTTCGTGAGCTGGTCATCAAGGAATCTCTTCTGGAAGGAAGTGTAGTTGTCGCTGATTTCCAGACAGCCGGACGTGGGCAGATAGGGAATGTCTGGGAGTCTGAGGCGGGAAAGAACTTGATGTTTAGTACAGTCCTGTACCCTACGTGCATCCCGGCAAATCGCCAGTTCTTGATTTCTCAAATAGCGGCCTTGAGTGTGAAAGAGACGTTAGACTCATATACGGATCATGTCACAGTGAAATGGCCGAATGATATTTATTGGAAAGATAAGAAGATTTGCGGAATGTTGATCGAGAACGATCTATCAGGGCATAATCTATATTGCTCCATCATCGGGATCGGCATAAACTTGAATCAAGCGGTGTTTCGGGGAGATGCTCCGAATCCTGTTTCTTTGTTTCAAATAATCGGTAAGGAAGTAGATCGAGAAGAGGTTTTGGACCGTTTCCTCTCTGTATTCTATCGCTATTATTTATCTCTTCTCCAAGAGGAATACGAGGATATTCGTATCCGCTATCAATCTGCGTTGTATAGAAGGGAGGGCTATCATGCCTATAGGGATGAGGCGGGAGAATTCGAGGCCTGTATCCATGATATTGAATCAACCGGGCATCTTTTGCTAGTGTTACGGGATGGAAGCATCCGTCGCTATGCTTTTAAGGAGGTTTCTTATTGTAAGTGACCTCTTCGGGCGCGAATCTGGGATTTTTGCGAGGGCTTTCTCCTACGTTCTTCTTTCCTTCTAAGTAGCTCGTTTATAGAATCTCTTTTCATGTTAGTCGTTTGAGTGATCACAAAAAATGAACGAATTTGAAGGATGAGGCTTTTGACGTAGGTCTGATTGGGATGATGTGTATTGGGATTGGGTGTGTGAGGAAGGCTCGGTAACGGGCGAGGATTTTGGGAGCAGTTATACTTACTTGGTTGGGGAAGTATATATCCTTTGGCACTTATTATATATCCTATGGGGAGGTAAATAGTACTTTGTATCCTTTCAAGATACGGTAATTCCAGTGGAAGTAATCTTTATAACATGAATAATAATGTACGTGTACATTAATTTATATTGATTGGTGGTTGAGGGATTATTATGCTTGGCCTTGGTTCGAGAATGGCTTTTATGGAGTGGGGGATATAGGTAAGGGATGGGTAGTTCGTGGTTATAATCCGCTATTTCGTAATGAATAGCCTATTTGATTGATAAGAAAGCGTGTAGGATGACAAAAAAATAATAGGGAAGATTTGCGCGAATCGAAGAAACGCGTACCTTTGCAAATGATAGATAAAGTCGGCTGTCAGTATTATGGTTTTGTGAAGGCAGCCCAATGAATGAGCTTATTACACTTTAGTATTAATATTAAATTATTTAATTATGAACAAAAAGTTTTCTACTTTTTTGTGCGCTAGCTTACTTTTAGCTTCAGCATTCACTACTGCGAATGCGGCAGATTTGACTGGCGTTAACAATGGTGCGGATGCTTTTATGGTATCAAAATTGGATAAAGCTGCGTTAAGCGGTTTGTATCAATTAAGAGTAACCAGCACCGCTACAGGCAACACGACAAACGGTGTCCTTGCTATAGAGAATGGCAAGTATGTTGTCAAAGCTTCCAATTACAATTTACTGAATTCATTGTGGTGTATTACGATTACGGAGCAAGGTCAAGGTAAAGAGCCTATCTATGACTTCGTGAACAAAGCTACAGGTGAATTTTTGGCGATCAATGAGGCTGATGTTCAGGGCTTGGCGGTAAACGCTACTTCTGGGGCTCTTCAAGTTGGTGAAACTTACGGCGGTTGGGCTTTTGCTAGAACTTACAAGGAAGTGTTGGAGAAAAATCAACCGATGTTTACTTATCAAGAGGCTGACTATGTTCTTATCTTGTTGGAAGATAATGGTGTGTTAAAAGCTAAGAAAGTTTTAGCTAGTGAAGCTAGAGGTTTAACTGATGCTGTAAAGTTTACTGTGTACGACGCAGGTACTTACGTGTTGAGTGCAGATGAGATTAACGCTTATTTGAAAGATAATAAGAATGTTCTTAATTTCAATCAGGATGCTAATGCTGACGTAAACCCGTTTACGACTAAAGCGTTTGTCGCAAAAGAACTAAAGGGTGGTCTTGCTGCTGATCACAATTTCGTTTATGTGACAGATAAAGAGAATGAGAACTCTTATTTGAAAGTTGATACCGCTGCTAATGGTGTAGGTATCCAATTCTTGAAGTTTGGCTGGACAAATGCTGAAAAAGAGCCGAACAAAGATGTAGAGAATTCAACGTTGGCTAATCAACATAAGTTCTTGTTCTCTTACAAACCTTCTACAGATAGCTTGTTTATCCAAGTAAAGCAGGTTCGTTATAAGAATGAAAAGAATGCCGAAAAATATTGGAAAGATGTAACAGATATTAAGAACTATGGTTCTAAGTATGTAGGAGTTTCTGATACTGACGTTAATTTAGATAATAACGCTGTAGCTGAGATGCCTGGTGATGCAGTTGCTCCTTCTCAATTGTTCGTTAAGTTGCAGAACTTTACGGTAGCTGACAGAATTGCGACAATCGGTGCTAGACCAATCAATACACATATCGGTTTTGGCTTGAAGGGTTGCAATGCTGCAAGTGACAAGACATCTATTGCTAACGGTTTGTATATCATTAAGAACGCTAAGGGACAAGTTCTGGCTGCTCCTATTCATGAGAATGATAACGTAGGTAACAACAAGGTTGAGTGGGTTACTTTGGATGAGCAAGATCCTATGCACATGCCAGCTTATCAATGGGTAATCACGAAGACTTTGAACTCGGAAGCTTCTCAGGCTACATCTCCGATTAAGGTGGTTAACCGTGAGTTCTTAGAGACTTATAACAATGTTCAATTGAGATTGAATGACAAAAATGAGATCGATGCTTCTTATGATCTTTTGGATGGGGTTACTTTTGTCCAGATCACGGACTCTGCCATAATCAAGGATAAGAAGTTGGGTTATAAGTATCTTGCTAAGAACGAGTTGATCGTTAATAAGTATAAGTTCAACTATTTGAATCCGTTCACTCAAGATTATTGGATCGCTAACGGTGCAGACAAAGATTCTTTGATTTACGTGAAGGAGGCTGCTAACGAATATACCTTGACTGAAGGCTCTACAGCTAAGTATGGTATTGATGTAGATGCAGCTTTGTTGAAGAAGATCCCGGGATTGGCTCAATTGGAGAGAACAAACTATGTGATCGCTAAAAATAAAGATGCTAAATTAGTTAAGGCTTATGGTAGCAAGTATGCGATGGGTGCTAAGAATGTAGGAACTACAGCCGAGGTTGATACATTCTTCTTCAAAGAGAATAACCACTTTAGCGGAAAGCATTATTATGCGATCCTAGAGTCTAATTGGAATGGAACAAAAGCTTATATTAATGATTTGAATACAACAACAGCAAAAGTTGGTATCGCTGATGATGGTATGACTGCTGGTTTGAAAGTTCAATTATTGAATGAGTCCAGAACTTCTTCATTCACGGTAGAGCCTAGCGATGCTCCTTTATATCGTCGTTTCAATAAGGCGGTTCTTGGCGAGAACGTGAATGATGGCGCAGATAGCTTGGCATTCGTGGAGAGATATCGTCATGAATACTTGATGGATGAGACCAATGCTAACTTTGAGGATAAAAATGGCGTTGTTGATTATTTAGGTATCTGGAACAAGGATAAAGCGAATGGTAAGTTGGCTATGCGTATTGATACCGCATGGTTGAACCGTGGCGCAGGCAATGTTAAGCCTCAATACTTGATTTCTGTAGCACGTGATGATCAAGGTGCTATTGAGACGATTCCTTGTGATGAGGCTGATGACAAACACTTCTATATCGATGAGAATGGCAACGCTCATAAGACTGATAAATGGCATTGCCAGCATGCTAAGCCGGGACGTGCAGGTTTCGCTTATGGTAAATACTTGGTAAGCTTTGCGGACTCAGCTAGAGCAGATAAGGATAAACCATACATGGATATTAAGAATGGTTATACTCGCGTAGGTTTCGTTAAGGCAATTCATTCCGGTGATAGCTTGTATATCTTGGTGAACGAGTTCAAGAATATGAAACCGGCGGATTTGAATATTGATGAGATTATTAAGTCTTACAAAGCTGCTAAGATCGATGGTGCTTATATCGTAAACTTACAAGGTGATCAACACAAGAATGTAACGTGGTCTTTCCGTTATGTAGATCCGGACAAGGCAGCGAGTGTGACAGAAGAGGGCGAAGCTAATGCGTTCATGTTTGAGTCGAATGTTTACTCAGATAGCCCTGAGACCTCTGTAAATGGAAATGTTCCTTTAGGAAATGTTCATGGCTTGGAAAATGCGATCGCTCCTAAGTATGCAGCTTGGTTGAAGATGCAAAATGGTTGCTTGGTATTAACTCGCGGCGATTCTGATTTCAACTCTTCTAAGACCGGTGGTGATGCAGCGTTGGTATTCAATGTAGACCCAGAGGCTTCTAAGGGAGATATGGTAACTTCTAACGACGAAGTAGCTGTAGAAGGTGTATCTGTAGTAGCTGGCAACGGTACTGTAACTGTTCAAGGCGCTGCTGGTAAGTCAGTAGTTATCACTAACATCTTAGGTAAGGTTGTTGCTGAGACAGTTCTTACTTCAGACAACGCAACTATCGCTGTACCTGCTGGTATCGTAGCTGTAGCTGTTGAGGGTGAAGAGGCTGTTAAGACAATCGTTAAATAAGTAGAAAACTGATCGAATTTCCGTAAGGAAAGACACAGTTCATAAGATAGAGCCCCGTCGATGTACTTCGGCGGGGCTTTTGTGCGTTCCCCTACGAGTGTTTCATATTTAAATACAAAAACAAGGTATCTTAGTTTCATTGAGCAAGTATCCTAAGTTCATTGGCGAAGTATCTTAGGCGTATGGGGCGATGAAACTAAGATACTTTTCTCATGAGCACCTTGTGTGAGTATCGGTGTTGTCATATGCGACTACCGGCGTGGATTGTAAGGACTACTCGTGCAGGTTCTAGGCTCTACTGCCCTGTTATTCTTTCTTTTTGATAGATAAATGTCTATATGTGTGACATCCCTTTTCGGTGGAGAGCGTAAAATAGCAGAGGCTGGATGACTGTAAACGGCATTTTTCATTGAAAAAGCCCCCTTTTTGTACGTGATAAGTGGTGAAAGCCTATGCGATAGGTCGCATTGGGCAACGCCGGTAGTGCCGATGGGCATCGTGAATAGTCAAGAATAGGGTTGTTGATACTTGTGGATGGGCATCATAACCTTGTTACGACCCAGTTCTAACCCCATAACCCCCCTCAAGCAACCCACTAAATATGAATTACAATGAATGAATTCCGCTAGAATGAAAGGCCGTTTTTCGATAAGACGCTGTCATGTAAATGATTGCTGAAATTTTTTCTCGTATTTGAGAATGAACTGTCCATCAGCCCGGAAAAATCGATTCTCCGGGACTTGATATTACAAATTGTCAAAATGGTAAACGTGGTTTAGCTATGGTTTCTCGTTAGTCATATTTATGGGATTCTTGATATGGTATATTGTTTATTCTGCTTATATTTGCGATATCATGGAAGAAAGGAAATGGTTTGAGGAGCTACCGGACTTATGTCCACCTTCGGATGCTATGGCGTGTAGTGGGGTATTTTATAGAATTGCGGAAGGAGATCCTGTGAAATCATTGGATTTCTTCTCGCAAAGAAGATGGCATGATTAAAAAGACATTCGGTGTGGCTCATTATTCTTGGTGGCGATCTTATTGTTTTGATGTAAATAAGGCAAAGGTAATGATGTTATGACTAATTTGTTTTTAGATAGGATCCTAGAGTTTTATGGTGTGCCTCAAATCCTTGTGGCTAAAGATTCTTTTGGTACGCAATACTTATGCCTGCTTTTCGATGATGGGGCTGGATGCAGGTATACGGGTATTAAGATTTCATCCTCTAGGCTGGATGATTATTTGGGAGGAAGGATCGATTTAAGGACTCTTTATCTGAATCCGGAGAATGACAATGAATATTTCAATGTGTCTTATAATGATAATCATTATGAGCTACAGTCTTTTGAGGGAAAGGCCTTGCCGGAGGAAAGGCTTCCGGAAAAGGGATATTTTCATGTGGAATCACGGTCTGAGATCTATACGATAAAGGTTCCTTCCTGCGATAAAAATATATTCCAAGACATTGCCCGAAGGATGGGATGGGTCTGTATGTAACTTAAAACTTCGTTATCATTTCCAAAAAAACACCTATATACCAGCCTTATAACCCTCTATTTGATTTATTCTGCTTATATTTGCGAGTTATCAACAGTTAGGGCGATTTATCAACAAAACAAGCATTGTTTTGATTGAACCCTGTTTGGTTCAGTTTTTAATGTTTAGTTTTGCCCTCGAATTAATTAGGTATAGTATGGGAAAGATTATCGCTTTAGCAAATCAGAAAGGTGGAGTCGGGAAGACAACCACCACGATTAATCTGGCTGCGTCATTGGCCGCTCTTGAGAAAAAGGTGCTGGTCGTAGACGCTGATCCGCAGGCGAATGCCTCATCCGGTCTGGGTGTGGACATACGTAATGTAGAACTTTCTATCTATGAATGTCTGGTAAACGGTGAGGATGCGAGCGGCGCTATCACACAGACTGAAGTGGAAGGACTGGATATCATCCCCTCTCATATCGATTTGGTGGGAGCGGAGATTGAGATGCTAAACTTGGAGAATCGTGAACGGATCTTGAAGCAGATATTGACACCGCTGAAAGAGAAGTACGATTTTATCCTGATCGACTGCTCTCCTTCTTTGGGATTGATAACCGTGAATGCCTTGACAGCCGCCGATTCGGTGATTATCCCGGTACAATGCGAGTATTTCGCCTTGGAAGGTATCAGTAAGCTGCTGAACACGATCAAGATTATCAAATCAAAGCTGAACCCGGCGCTGGAGATAGAGGGATTCCTCTTGACTATGTATGATTCCCGCCTGCGTTTGGCGAACCAGATTTATGAGGAAGTGAAACGTCCGTTCCGCGATTTGGTATTTACTACCGTGATCCAACGAAACGTGAAGTTGAGCGAGGCTTCCAGTTACGGTAAACCTGTCTTATTGTATGACGCGGATTCGAAAGGATCTATCAACCATATGCAGTTGGCACAGGAGATTGTTGAAAAAAATAAAGGATTATGGCAGCATTAAAAAGATCGGCGTTAGGCCGTGGATTAGACGCGTTAATTACGATGGATGACCTGAAGACAGGTGGTTCATCGTCTATTAGTGAGATCGAGTTAAGCAAGATCCAGCCTAATCCGGAACAACCTCGATCTGTCTTTGAGGAAGAGACCTTGGAGGAGTTGGCTACCTCTATCCGCTCGTTAGGCGTGATACAGCCGATTACGTTGAAGGAAATCGGCCCCGAGCAATATATGATCATCTCTGGCGAACGCCGTTATCGTGCGTCGCTTAAAGCAGGTTTGGAGCGTATTCCCGCTTATATTAAGACGGCGGCCGACGAGAACGTGGTGGAGATGGCTTTGATAGAGAATATCCAACGAGAGGACTTGAACTCTATCGAAATCGCGTTAGCTTATCAAAAATTAATCGATAATTACGGCTTGACCCAAGAGGGGTTGAGCGAAAGGGTTGGAAAGAAGCGTGCTACGATCGCCAATTACCTTCGTTTATTGAAACTTCCGGCCGAGATCCAAGTAGGATTGAAGGATAAGAAGATCGATATGGGACATGCCCGGGCATTGATCCCGGTGGATGATCCGGAGGTTCAATTAGCTTTATATGAGCAGATATTGGCTCAAGGACTCTCCGTTCGTAACGTGGAGGAGATGGTGCGTAATATAGCCGAGGGAATACAACCGGAATTGCCGGAAAAGAAAAAATCGGATCGTAAGCCGATACTTCCGGAAGAGTTTAAATTGCTGAAAGATCATTTGTCCCGTTACTTCAATACGAAAGTCCAGTTGACTTGCAATGAGAAGGGAAAAGGTAAAATTACGATTCCTTTCGCCACGGAAGAAGAGTTGGAGCAATTGATCGGGTTACTGGATAAATTGAAATGAGAAATCGAATCATACTCCTTTTGATCGGATTCATGTGCTATGCCGGGATGGGTAACGCACAGGAGGATAAGACGGAGAAAGCCGTTCCTGCTATAGTTTCCGATTCCGTGGAGGTAGCTGCCCCGGATTCTACCGTGCAAGCCGTCTTGATGGCGGCCGATTCGGTGGGCGTACCGGAAGTGAAGATGAAGCTGGCTTTTAAGCCGAATCCGACAAAAGCGGTCTTGTTCGCCTTGGTTCCGGGTCTGGGACAGATCTATAACCGGAAATATTGGAAATTACCGATCGTTTACGGTGGCTTGATGGGATGTATGTATGCCGTGACTTGGAATAATAAGAATTATAAGGATTATTCGACGGCTTATAAGGATATCATGTATGATGCCGCTAAGAATCTGGAAAATCCGGATGCTTGGAGTAAAAGTTGGCAAGACTTGACTTCCATGGCTCCTGAGGATGCGATTAATAATTCAAATTTCAAGGATCAATTGAAAAGACAGAAGGATTATTTTCGTCGATATAGAGACTTGAGTATAATTATTACGGTCGGGGTGTATGCGTTGAGTATCGTGGATGCCTACGTGGATGCCCAGTTATTCGATTTTGATATATCACCGGATTTATCCTTGCATTTGGAGCCGGTTGTTAGTCCGAAAACGAGTGTAACGCCTCGTACTTACGGATTGAATTGCAGTCTAAAATTCTGATATCACATGAAAAGATACCTGCTAGCACTAATTTGTTTAAATTGTTTGGTCTCATTGGTCTATGCGCAGGAAGAGACCCGAATTGAGGAAAAAGATACCTTAAACTCGCTGGAGTCTGAGGTCGGATTGATTCCGGAAAGCTTGGATGCGAACGTGGATAGTTTGCTCCGTACTTGGCATGTGCAATATTTCTCAAAAAGGGAGGACTTTTGCCATGACGATGATGAGAATGTCTATTTCCCGGACTCGGTCTATATGGATCGCCTGTCCAGATTACCTAGCGTGATCGCTTTGCCCTATAATAACGTAGTACGTGATTGCATTGACTTATATGCGGAGCGTAAGCGAAATCTAGTGCGTTATATGCTAGGGATGGCGGATTTTTATTTTCCGATTATCGAGCAGGTGTTGGATGAGCACGGCTTACCTATTGAATTGAAATATCTCGCCGTTGTGGAAAGTGCCTTGAATCCGGTAGCCCTCTCTCGTGTGGGCGCTTGCGGTTTATGGCAATTCATGCTTCCTACGGGTAAGAGCTATGGCTTGGAGATTAATAGCTTGGTGGACGAGCGCCGGGACCCCTTGAAAGCGACCGAGGCCGCTTGTAAGTATTTCAAGGATATGTACGCTATCTATGGGGATTGGAATTTAGTGTTGGCATCTTATAACTGCGGGCCGGGCAACGTGAATAAAGCGATCCGTCGTTCGGGGGGCAAGACGGACTTCTGGGATATCTTCCCTTATTTACCGAAAGAGACTCGCTCATACGTCCCCTTATTTATCGCCGCCAATTACGTCATGAATTATTATTGCGAGCATAACATCTGTCCGATGCAAACCAGCTTGCCGCTAGCCACGGATACGGTCATGGTGAATAATGCCCTACATTTGCAGCAGGTATCGGATCTATTGCAAGTAGATATTGAGACGCTGCGTGCGTTAAATCCACAATATAAAAGAGACATCGTTCCGGGTAATACCCGCCCTTCGGTTTTGAAGTTACCTGCGGCGGAAACCTATGCTTTCATTGATAAAGAAGATACGGTCTATACGCATCGGATTGAGGAACTGTTGGCGAATTGCATTTCCGCGAATAACTCTAATGGCTCTTTACCAAGTGCTGCGACCCGGGAAAAAATCACCCACGTGGTATTGAGTGGCGAGAATCTTTATACGATCGCTAATCGCTATGGAGTGACAGCGAAAGATATCCGTAAATGGAACGGGCTAGGCTCCAACCGGGTAGCGAAAGGAAAACGGTTAAGATTATATGTAGATAATGGGGGTGTCGCTTTTGCCTCGGCTTCGACTAAAACGACAGCGAAACCTGCGGAGAGGTCTTCTACCGCTTCAGCCTCGGCTAAAAAGATAACCCAGCCCTCATCTGCCACGGACCAGAAAGGCTTTGTGTCTTACAAGGTACGATCCGGAGATTCCTTGTATTCTATCTCGAAAAAGTATCCGGGGGTTAGTACGGCGGCTTTACAGAAAGCGAATGGTTTGTCCAGTCCTGATATACGTCCGGGTCAGGTATTAAAGATTCCTGTTGGATAGCAGGTTGCTTTTTCGTTTTCAATCTTCTTTTTTTCGTTTTGCTTCAAACAATGAGAGAAGTCGTGAAAAATTGATGTTACTTTGTATTTTGAAAAACTATAGGATATTTATGAGTTCATTTGAGACATCTATTTCACGTAAGCTCCCGCTGGTCAGCTTGATTAGCGCAATCTTTATTATCTATACGAATATTGCGTGGATACCTTGGGAGTTGAGTTTTCTGAGCAAGTCCGAGTACTTTGGGTTCTTTGCGTTTTTCACGTATCGTTTTCTATTTTTCTTGACGTTCATCTATCTGTTGCTTCGCTATAATCTGGGTAAGCTCCAGACATCATTGTTTACGAAACGGTTATGGAAGAATTTCTTGTTTTCCTTTATCGCTTATCTGTTTTATGCGACGATATCTTTCGGGATCTCATTTTGTACTCGTAAGACGGATTGCATGGGAAGTATCTTGATCTTCCAGTTCTTTGTTACTTGTCTGTTGTGTACCTTTATCGGATATATATCGATGCTTTTCACCAAGCAACGGGAAAAAGAGCAAGAGATAGAGAAGTTGCGCATCGAGAGTTTGCAGAGTCGGTGCGATGCTTTGGCTAACCAAATAAATCCTCATTTCTTTTTCAATGCCTTGAATGGGATCTCCTCCTTGATCCGGAAAAAGAACGATGAGCATACGTTATCTTATGTGACAAAGTTATCTGATATTTTCCGTTATATCTTACAGAGTGATAAAAGAGGGTTGGTTGCCTTGAAAGAGGAATTGATGTTCATTGAGGCTTTCCGCCATGTGATGGAGGTGCGTTTTGCCAATAAGCTGACTTTTACGATCGACATTCCCGAAGATAAGTGGAATTTGCGGATACCGGTTCTTTCTTTGCTTCCTTTGGTGGAGAATGCTACCGTACATAATATTATTGATAGTGATCATCGAATGGATATACGGATAGAGTTGAATGAGCGAATGGAATTAGTCGTTACGAACCCTATTTATCCAAAGTTGACACCTCCCGATACAAATGGGACTGGACTAAAGAATTTGGAAAACCGTTTTTTACTGTTAATGGATAAACAAATAAGGGTAGAATCAGATGAACAAATGTTCAAGGTCTATCTTCCTTTAAAATAATGCTATATGAAAATATTGATCGTAGAAGACGAGACTGCCGCCTATGAGAATTTGGCAGATATGATACTGAGCTTGGATTCTTCCATAGAGATAATGGGGAATACGGAGAGTGTCCGGCAAACGGTTCGTTGGCTGCAAGCCAATCCGAAACCGGATTTGCTATTTATGGATATTCATTTGTCGGATGGTTCCGCTTTCGCGATCTTTGATCAGATAGAGGTGGAGACTCCGATTATTTTTACGACAGCGTACGACCAGTATGCGATTGATGCGTTTAAGGTGAATAGTATAGACTATCTATTAAAACCCGTAAAACCAGAGGAACTAAACCGCTCATTAGAGAAATTCAGTAGATGGAACCAACAGGATGTCTTACACTATTTATCTCAATTAACGCAATTGTCTTTAAGCCCGAAATATAAGGATAAATTGTTGATACCTGTCAAGGATAAACTATTGCCTATTGGTTTGAATGAGGTATCTTGTTTCTATACGGCGGATAAGAATACTTATATTTATTTAAGGAATGGAGGTTCGTATCCGTATGCTAAAACATTGGAACAAATTATATCTTCGTTGAATCCGGCGGAGTTTATTCGTGCGAATAAACAGTTTATAATTTCCCGTGACAGTGTAAAGGATATTACGATTTGGTTTGATAGCCGTTTATTAGTCACTCTCGATATAGAAGTCCCTGAGCGAATTTATATTAGTAAAAATAAAGCATCCGAGTTTAAGTCTTGGATAGTCAGTCAAGAATAGTACTTAATATCAATGCCGGTTCATTAAGAATCGGCATTTTTTTGCTGTTTTCGTGTTGAATCCCGTTTTTTTCCCTTTCGTCATAAACTAGAAACTATCTATTATATAATTCACCATCTTTGTAACAGAAACAAAGAGATGTATTGATGATATGTAAGTTGATATTTCTCAAAGTTATCATACTATAGAATAGGTTAATGGTTTGGTAAAAGGATTGGTCTGAAGTCGAAAGAATGTTTAGGCTATCTTGATTAGGATTGGTTGGTTGTTTTGTTATGTTATTGATTTTTTAATAGGTAAATTTTAGGTATTATGAGAAAGTTATTTATGGCAGTAGCGATTTTAGGTATTAGTGCTACAGTAAGTTTTGCGAAAGCGCAATGTGTGAATGAAAATGGTAATAAAGAACCGTTTGCGGTAGAGTTCGGCAAATTAAGTTCTTACTTGGATTTGACCCCATCTCAGATGGATGAGGTATATGACATTAATGAATATTTTAAAGGACAACAAAAGGAAAGCTTGAGTAGAGACACGAAACGTCAGGAGGAGCGATTGCAGAAAGCTGTTTATGGAAATCTGAAATTGATGAAAAGTGCTTTGAGCGATAATCAGTATCGTAAGTATGTCACATTGTTGAATGTTACTAATAATAATAACCGATTAACTGGCGCTGTGACATTTACGGATATTTACTTGGCTGATAATAAATGAGTGTAACCTTAGCTTGATGTGATGTTGACAAGAAGGCGGTTTCTGTATGGTACGGAAATCGCCTTTTTTCGTGATAAGTACTCAATTTTTCGCCTTGCGCCGGATGCTGTACTAGTGTTTGGATATTGTTTGTAATATTGCGAAAGACGAATAATAATACTTGATGGAAATGCTATATAATAATAGAGTTACGATTTGTACTTGTGCCTCCCGCTCTTTTATAGATAAGGAGAAAGTGGTAAAGGTGGCGGCCTTTTTAAGGCAAGAAGGATATGATGTGGTAGTAGAGCCTGATCTATGTGAGAAAGTGAGGGAGAGAACATCGGATTTGCCGGATGTCGCCTCATCCACGATTATCGCTTGCTATCCGAGGGCGATCCGTTCCCTTTTCGCTTCCGTGGGAATGGAAACTTCTCGTGTATTGGATATCCGGAATGAGGGTATGGAAGCGATTTTGGATTCTTTCGGATTCGCATATGAGGTTAGTCCCGTAGAAATGGAGGAAGAGGAGGTTATTCGCCAGTCGGTATCTTCTTTTCCGGTCAAGATTGGTGTCGATGCTTGGTATCCTACATTGGATAAAGAACGTTGTACGGACTGCGGTAAATGCCATGACTTCTGCCTGTTCGGTGTTTATACGATAGAAGACGGTGTCGTAACTGTAAAACAGCCCCAGAATTGTAAGAATAATTGTCCGGCTTGTGCCCGGATGTGCCCGAATAAAGCGATTATATTTCCCAAATATGAGAAATCTCCGATCAATGGGGGTTTGAAGGATGAGGAATTGGCGGTTTCCATCGATGCGAAAACGGTTTATGCGGATACACTTCGGGCACGTTTGGCACAACGAAGAGCCGGTGTCTCTTTCTTGAAAAAAGATAATCAATGAGATTTAACGAATACATAGCGACTGCAAGGACCTCTTCACGGATATTCAAGGAATGTTCGCCTCGTCTGATATGGAAGTTCATGTACAATTTCGGTTGGCGTAATTTTCGGAACATGGCCGCATTTGAGAAGCGACAAGCATTAGGCGCTCCGTTTTTCCCCGCATTCGTGATGATATCCATCACGGAGAGTTGTAATTTGAGTTGTAGCGGTTGTTGGGTCTCTGCCGGTGGCAGGAAAGCCCTCTCTATAGCCCAATTGAATGGTATTATAACCGAAAGTAAAAGACAAGGTTCTTATTTTTTCGGGATACTGGGAGGAGAGCCTTTGATGTATAAAGGTCTGTTGGAAACCATGGAGAAACATTCGGACTGCTACTTCCAATTGTTTACCAACGCTACTTTGCTGACAGAAGAGGTGGCCTTTCGCTTAAAAAAGATGGGAAATGTTACTCCTCTGATCAGTATCGAAGGATTGAAAGACGAGAGCGATATCCGCCGTGGGAAAGATGGCGTATTGGATCGTACGATCCGTGGAGTGCGTGCCTGTCGGAAAGCCCGTTTGATTTTCGGTGTAGCTGCCAGTATATGCCGGAGTAATTATGAGGATTTGGTGAGTCGGGCCCATATCGAACGGATGGCTAGGGAGGGTGCGCTCTATTTGTGGTATTATATCTATCGTCCGGTGGGAGCGGTTCCTAATGTGGAGAATGCGTTGACTAAGGAGCAAATTAGGGATTTCCGTCGGTTTATTGTCGAGCAACGGAGGGATGCGCCCTTGTTTATTATCGATACTTATTGGGATGATAAGGGAAAAGCCCTATGTCCGGCGGCGACGGGTATGAGCCATCATATATCTCCGTCGGGGGCGGTCGAGTTTTGCCCGCCTTTACAGATGGCTAGGGACTTTATTAATGGGGATGCCTCAAACTTGGTGGAGCTATTCCGTGATTCAAGGTTTTTGGCGGATCTGCGGAAAATGACAGCCGAGACATCCAGGGGCTGTATCCTTTTGGAAGATCCCGGAAAAATGTGGAGATTCTTGGAACAACAGGGTGCGATAGATACTACGACTCGGGGTACGGTAAGGGAGGAATATCAGAAAATGAACCCGGTTCCCGGTCATGATATGGAAGGGGAGGAGATTCCCGAGCAGAATGTTTTTTACAGACTCTTGAAGAAGAAATACTTTTTTGGATTTGGAGCTTACGGTTAATCTTTGAGTACGCATGGAAAACAAACTGATACATAACATACCGGCATCTTATGCTGAACGGGATGAATTGCGTAATCGAATTCAAGCATTTGTGGACGATTTAACGATCCAGCCCCCACTGTCCTTGGACGATTTGTCGAACTTCGCGGATCAATTGATTCGTGAGTATGCACTAGACGTAGAGGTAAGAGGGTGGCTGATGGTAGAGATCCATAATCAAGTATGGAAGGAAACGGTCGCTTCCATTCCCTATGAGAGACGTGTATTACTACTACCTAAGTGTTTGAGTAATTCTGCTAAATGCCAGGCGGAAATTGATGAATTAGGTCTTTTATGCCATCGATGTAGTCATTGTTCGATTCCCGATCTTCAAGATAAAGCGGAAAGTCTGGGCATAATGAGTATTGTCGCGGAAGGTTTTACTTCCGTGGTAGGCTTGATACAGAATCGGGTAGTTGATTCAGTGATCGGGGTAAGTTGCTTGGATTCTTTAGAAAAAGCTTTTCCCTTGCTTATCAGTAATGCTGTTCCGGGCTTGGCTATACCCCTAAATACGTCCGGATGTAAGGATACCCATGTTGATTATGAATATGTGGTTCGTATGATGGGGATGCGCTCGGATAATGAGGCTAGGCTGTTGGATTATGATGGATTACGAGCGGATTTGAAAAGATGGTTCTCGAAAGAGAATTTAGCAGGCCATTTCTCTCCGGCTAAAGACCAAACCTCTTCGGTCGCCTTAGAATGGATGGGCGGTGAAGGCAAGCGATGGCGTCCTTATTTATTGGCGGCTACTTATCTGGCTTTGACCGGGGGGGCTGAGGTTCCGGACGATGTACAGCGGGCCGCTATTGCGGTGGAATGTTTCCATAAAGCCTCTTTAGTGCATGATGACATACAAGATAATGATAAGGAGCGGTACGGTAAACCAACGATAAATGCTTTGTATGGTGTGCCTATAGCGATTAATGTCGGTGATATCTTATTGGGTGAAGGCTATCGGCTTTTATCTCAGTGTGATGCGAGAGCACTAACAGCGGTGGCTGCTGATGCGCATATAGCGCTTTGTAAAGGACAAGGAATGGAACTGGAATGGAGCGTTTCCCCTCGCCCTTTGACATTGGATTGGGTATTGGAAATATTCTGTAATAAGACAGTCCCTGCCTTCGAGGTATCCTTGGTATTAGGATTGATCTGCGCAGGTGATGACGAGCTGCTTCGTCGGATCTTTCATCAGTATTCCCGGGCATTGGGTATTGCGTATCAGTTATTGGATGATATAGAGGATTTTAAGGATGACCGGCCGGTAGCGTTAAGGCCCTCTGCCGTATTAGCCGTGCTTTGTGAGCAAAATCCGGAACCTGTATTTACGCGTTCCCTTTTGGAATGTGAGAATTTGAAGGCTTTCTTAGGCTGTTCGGAGAATAAGCCGCTTTTGCGAACGGCTCTTGAACGGGTCGGGCAGATGGCAGATACATATCATCAAGCTGCGTTGACAGCTTTGCATGAGATCAAGAATGTGGAGTTAAAACGACTTCTTTTCCGGGTAACCGAACGAATCTTGAAATAAATGACTGTTTGAGATGAAAACTACGATATCAACAAGATTGATGCATACCCTTTACGGAGGGAAAAAGCGGTTGGGAAGTGAGGCTCTTCTGCGTTTATCGTGCTTTGTCGAATCCCAGAAGACCGAGGGGGATACTTTCGTAAACAAAAGTGGAGAGGTTGATTTGTACTATACTTCGTTCGGCTGGCTTCTGTCATACGTATTGGGCATTGATTTGAGTATGGAGAAAAGGAGATCTTATTTGGAAAAGCAGCCTGTAATGTCGTTGGATTTGGTTCATTACGCAGCCTATATGCGTTGTGTATTGCTACATCGGTTGATGAAAGAGGGAAAGTTCCGTTTTCTATTGGGGGCAATGCGTCCGATGCCGATTAGGAGTCTTACTTCTTTTATGGATCTGCCTCATGATGACATATGGTCTCCTTATACCCGGTTTATTTGGATGTCTTTATTGGAAGATACACAAAATAAGGAAAACGAAAAAAAGGCCGTCTTGGAAAAGCTAAGGTCTTATCGTGTAAAAGGAGGCGGCTACTCGAATTTGCGGGATCGGGAGGTCACTACGACAAACGCTACGGTCGCAGCCCTTGCGATTATCGGGCAATTGGAGGGCTATAAGCCGATCGACGATCTTTTTTATTTACGGGATACGCAGGATGAGACCGGTGGTTTCAAAGCTGGACGAGGAGCTCCTGTTCCGGATCTTCTTTCTACGGCTACGACCCTTTTTCTTATGGGATGCTATGATATACGACCCGTTAGGCCAGTTCATGATTTTATTGAGGCTCATTGGTTGGATTCGGGTGGTTTCTCGGCGACACTGCTGGAAGATAGTAGTGATGTGGAGTATGTGTTTTATGGATTATTGGCATTAGGAGCGTTATGAGAACAGAACAGGTAAATGAAATGATAGCGGACATTACCCGGCAACTTTTACAGAAACGGTCGTCTGATGGAATCTGGAGGGGGTGTTTATCTTCAAGCGCAATCTCGACATCTGTCGCTATTTTTGCTTTATATCAAATCGACTCGGATACGTATGAGCCATATATAAGGAAGGGAGCCGGATGGTTGAAGAAAACGATGCGTGCGGATGGTTCTTGGGGGGATAGCGTGGAAAGCCCTTCTAATATGACAGCTACCCTGCTTTCGTATGCTTCTTTATATGCGGTGGATATACCGCCTCATGAGACAGAAACCTATTTGAAGGAACGTTTAGGAGGGAATACGGATGAGGATATCGTACAGGGGGTTCTCTCTTATTATGGAAAAGACTTGACTTTCTCCGTTCCTATTTTAGTTATGTGTGCGTTGGCGGGAGTTATTACACATTGGGATCGTATCCCGCAATTGCCTTTCGAGCTTTCCGTGTTACCTCAACGGCTGTTTCGCTTTCTGCGATTACCGGTCGTTAGTTATGCGATACCTGCCTTAATAGCGGTGGGAATCCTTCGTTATAAAAAGGGAAAACGGGATTTTTTATCATCTGTTCGGGAGTCGTTTATAGGGAAATCCTTACGTGTATTAGAGAAGTTGCAACCCAGTCATGGTGGTTTTCTGGAAGCTGCCCCATTGACCGCTTTTGTTAGTATGTGTATGAGTGGGGCCGGTTTCCGGGAACATGCGGTAACACAAAAGGCCGCTCAGTTCTTGATAAAAACGGTTCGTCCGGATGGCGCTTGGCCGATTGATACGGATTTGTCTTGCTGGGTTACCTCTTTAAGTATAAAAGCATTAGGGGAAGACTTGGAGGATAAAACTTTTTTTATTGAACGGATAAAGCGGAATGCTTTTGCGTTTAGGCATCCTTTTACGGGTGCCAAGGAAGGTGGTTGGGGATGGAGTGATCTTCCCGGGTCTGTGCCTGATGCGGATGATACTTCCGGTGCGCTGGTCGCTTTGCATGTCTTAACTGGCGGGACTTATAGCGAGGAAGTAGGTAAAGGTGTGGAGTGGCTTTTAGCTTTGCAAAATGAGGATGGGGGAATGCCTACTTTTTGTAAAGGTTGGGGAAAACTCCCTTTCGACCGGAGTAGTCCCGATATCTCTGCGCATTCACTTTTGGCTTTCGAGCTTTGGCTGGATGCGCTCCCTAAGGAATTGAGGGTTAAATGCCGGAGGAGTATCCGTCGGTTATTGGGTTGGATGTGGAAGATTCAGTCATCGGATGGTTCATGGACTCCTTTATGGTTTGGAGACCAAGATGCGAAGGATGAGTGTTCTCCTGTTTATGGTACTGCGATGGCGGTGGAATATTTGTCGACTTCCCGGAATCCATTGGCTCGGAAGTTGGCGGAGAATGGTCTCCGGTATCTTTTAGCTTCTCAGAATGAGGATGGGGGATGGGGAGGTGCTCCCAAGGTTGCCTCAAAAATTACTTTGACAGCCCGTGCGTTAAGTGCCTTGGCTTCTTATCCCGAAAGTGATCTTAAATCGATGGAACGAGGCTTTGATTATTTATATGGTATGTATCAAAGCGGGCTATTGTTCCGTCCCGAACCTATAGGGCTTTATTTTGCCCGTCTTTGGTATTCGGAGGAATTGTATAATCACACATTTGTGCTGAATGCGCTGAAGAAGTTGAAACAACGAATAAAATAAGATAGATCGTGAAAGAGAGAAAGACCTTATTAATAACGGTTGCTACGGTATGTATTTATACCGCTATCCTCGTAGGGTGGCATTTGTATGTCCCTCGTGAGAATCTTACGATTCAGGTTCCCGGAGCGGATAATCGCCCGGAGGGATTGGCTCGTAAAGCGAATGATGTCGTGATCGGTGAATATTTCATGAAATATGAGGAGGAGCCTCCTTCCGGACTTACGGGGGAATGGACTGGATTTAGAGGGGAGCGTTTTGATAATGTAGTTGAGACTCCGGACAAGATCAATACCGAGGCGGGAGATTACCCCGTAGTATGGAGCTTTGAGACAGGTGAAGGACATGCGGCCCCTGTGATCTATAAGGGCAGGGTATATGTATTGGATTATAATGAGTCCTTGAACTCTGATGCTTTGCGTTGTTTTTCCTTGGAAAGTGGTAAAGAGCTATGGCGGAGATGGTATAGGGTTCCTATGAAACGTAATCATGGCTTTTCGCGTACGGTTCCGGTTATACGTGACGAGTATGTGATAACGATCGGTCCTCAAGGGCATGTAATGTGTTGCGATCCGGTGACTGGTGACTTGAAATGGGGTATTGATATGCAAAAGCAGTTTAAGACGGAAGTCCCTTTCTGGTATACCGGGCAGTGTCCTTGCGTAGATGATGATGTTTTGGTCTTGGCTCCGGCCGGTGAAGAGACTCTATTGGCGGGTGTGGATTGTCTTACGGGTGAGATCGTGTGGAGTACTCCGAATACATTGGGTTATAAAATGTCGCATTCTTCTGTAATGCCGATGAGTTTGAGTAATAAGAGAACATATGTTTATGCCGGAGTGGGAGGTGTTTGCGGCGTATCGGCGGAAAAAGCGGATCGGGGTACTCTCTTATGGGATACAAAAAAATGGCAGCCTTCCGTGATCGCTCCGTCTCCATTACGTTTGTCATCAAGCCGGATATTCCTTGTGGCGGGCTATGGGACGGGAGGGGCTCTCTTACAAGTGGATAAGGCAGGATCGAAGTGGACCGCTACGGTTTTGGACCAGTATAAAGCGGATAAGGGCTTATCTAGCGAGCAGCAGACACCTATCCTATATAATGATATGATCATTAGCGTGATGCCGAAAGACGGCGGGGGATTACGTAGTAAACTGGTCTGTTTCTCGCCTACGGATTTGCATAATCCAATTTGGAGTTCCGCTGCGGATGAACGTTTTGGACTTGGTCCTTATTTAGTTATCAATAAGCATCTGTTTGTTTTCAAGGATGATGGTGAATTATATGTATATGAGATACAGTCTAAAGCGATGAAACTTTTGAAAAAGCAACGAGTCATGGACGGTGTAGACGCTTGGGGGCCGATGGCCTATGCGGATGGGATGCTTGTACTGCGGGATGCTCATACGGTTAAATGTCTAAAAATCGTATGATCAAGTAAATAAGATAATCAATTCTAAAAGATAAAAGGTATGGAACCGAATCAAGATAATGGAAATAGAATATCGCGCAAGAGTTTTTTGCGTATTTGTGGTTCTGTCATAGCGGGTGGAAGTATATTGGGGGTTACCGGTAACCTGTTATGGAAGATGTTTACGAGGCCGGATGATATTTTTTATGGGGTGGATAAAAAGAGTACTACCATAAATCGTAGTCATGTGAATAATATTGTATCCCCTTATAGGAAGGTTTCCGCATTTAAGATATCAGACCAGATCGACGCTTTTGATTTGTATGAAGGCCGGTTGATTGTTGCTGCGCCAAACAATATTTATGTGTATGAACCCTCCGGGGCATTGGTGAGTAACTTTCCGGTCGGGAGTTCTGTACGGGATGTTACGGTGGATGATGATCGTGTTTATCTTTTGTATCCTACGAGGGTGGAAGTCTATGATCTGGAAGGCGGATGGATACGGGATTGGGAGGCTTGCAGCGAGGAGTCTGATTATTGTTCGTTGACGGTTTTATCAGGGAATGTCTTTGTTACGGATGCGGCTAATAAAAATATTTGTATGTATACGATTGAAGGAGGTTTTGTGAAGTTTATTCAAAGTCCGTCCGGTTTTATCGTGCCCAGCTATTCTTTTGGTATTACGAATATAGATGGAGTGGTTTACTGTTCGAATCCGGGAAGACACCTTGTGGAAAGTTATTCACCGGAAGGCGAGTATATCTCCTCATTTGGCAAACCGGGCGGTGCTGCCGGCCTATTTAGCGGATGCTGTAACCCAGTCTATTTAGCGGGTACACCCACAGGAGAGATTATCACATCTGAAAAGGGGATTCCTCGAATCAGTTGTTACGGAAAGAATGGCGAGTTCCATAGTGTATTATTGGATGAAAAAACATTGGGAGGTGGCCATGCCGCTTATGAGGTGAGAGTTTGGGATGACAAGTTGGTGGTTGCCGGTAAAGATGCGTTATCGATATTTCAATATGATAAAAAGCTGGCGGTACAGACCGCATGTTCAACTTGTGGTATTGATTGTCCTTTGAAGATAGGTGTTACGATTTAAGGAAGAATATGGAACAGAAGAAAGATCATCCGAAAAATAGTCCGATTAAACGGCGAGAGTTTTTCAAGCTTTGCGGTTCGGTGGTTGCCGGAGGAACGATCCTAGCGGTTGCCGGCGGTATGGCCCGGAGGGTGGAAGGAACGGAGGCTAGTTTATTCTGGCAAATCGATCCGAATGTATGTACGCAATGCGGACGTTGCGAGACACATTGCGTGTTACCTGTCTCGGCCGTAAAATGTATTCATGCGAATAAGGTATGCGGTTATTGTGATTTGTGCGGAGGCTATTACCGAACGAACGTGAAAGAGCTGAATACTGCCGCTGAGAATATGATGTGCCCGACGGGTGCCATCCTGCGTAAATTCGTGGAAGACCCCTATTTTGAATATACGATCGATGAGGATCTTTGCAATGGCTGCGGCAAATGTGTGAAAGGATGTAGCTCTTTTGGAAATGGCTCGCTCTATTTACAGATTAAACAGGATTTGTGCCTGAATTGTAATGAATGTCAAATATCTACCGTATGCGCATCGGGTGCTATAACGAGAGTTCCGTATGCGACGGCTTATAAATTAAAAGGTTAATCGGATGAAAAAGCTTTTATCAATAGGGACCCTACTCTTTTCGTGGGTGATGCTTCAGGCACAAAACCGGTTTCCGAAACCGGATTTTGAGTCTGGTTACCAATATCCGGAATTACATTATGCCATACCCAATGAGACCTTGTGGGTGGTATTGGATCTATTTATGTTGGTACTTTTGATGAGTATCGTGGTATGGGCGGTATATAAGAAACATACCCGTAAGCCTATTTTCTGGGTTTCGGTTATCTCGGTAGCTTATTTTGGTTTTTTCCGGAGTGGCTGTGTCTGTAGCATCGGCTCGATACAGAATATAGCGTTGGCCATGGTGGATTCTACTTATCATTTACCGTTGACGGTATTGTTATTTTTTATCTTGCCAATATTATTTGCTTTTTTGTTCGGGCGGGTATTCTGTGCGGGTGTATGTCCGTTTGGGGCCCTACAAGAATTGGTGAACGTCAAGAACTACCGAATCTCGAAGGCAGTTACGGCTACGTTGGGAATAATCCCTTGGTTATATCTTATATTCGCCGTTTTATACGCTGTGACGAGAAGCCGTTTTATCATCTGTCAGTTCGACCCGTTTATTGGTATCTTCCGTTTAGGAGGAGATGTGGGACTTCTTTTGTTCGGGGCCTTGTTGCTGATTTTATCTGTTTTCACAGGGAGGCCGTTTTGTCGTTTCTTATGTCCTTACGGAGCGTTATTAAGTCTTTTCTCTTCGGTGTCTATCTGGAAAATTCGTCTTTCCCGAAAAGCATGTATCAATTGCGAACTTTGCCATAATTCGTGTCCTGTGGATGCGATCCGCTCTCCTTATGCGAACAAGGTAAAAGAGAGCCGGAAAGAAGGTGTACGGAGACTTTTAGGTTATTTGGTCGTATTGCCGTTGATGATCGCGGCGGGGGCTTTCTTGATGCGTTCGGCAAGCTCGGATTTGAGTCGGGCAAATAAGGATGTGCGTTTGTATGATATGGTGGAACGGCATGAGGCGAATCCGGAAGAGGAGCTGTCTTTAGAATTGGAGGCTTTTTACGGACAAGGGCGTACCTTGGAAGAGCTGACGAGTGCGTATGAGGCGAAATTGGACGAATTTCGTTTTTATTCCACGATAGCGGGAGGTCTGATCGGTTTGGTAATTGGTTTGGCCTTGATCCGCTTGTCCGTAAAGCGTACCCGTAAGCAATATGAGATCAATCATGCGGCTTGCGTGGCTTGTGCCCTGTGTTTCAGTTATTGCCCTCAGAATAAGAATAGTGTTGAACTGCGTAAATCATCAGAATCATGAATAAGGATATTTACAGAAATATAGCTGCGGTTACGGCTATCTTTATTATTTCGTTGTCGGTCATGTTGATCACGAATTATTTTCAAGTGAGGGGCGTTACGCCGCTTCAGACCGAGGTGGTGGAGACCTTGAAGCTACTGAACGATACGAATCCGGATAATCCGGAATTGCAAGAACAGATACGCCAATTGGATTTATTAGCTCGCAGGGCTTATTTTATACAAGCGGATCATTTGAAGTTGGGTGTTTATATCTTATTGGGCATGGTAGCCGTGTTCGTTGTCTGCTTGCGTTTTTATTTTAAGGGGGAGATGCATATCCCGGATAAGGAAATCGATCCGATCGACGAATGGATGCTGAAGTCTAAATCCCGTAAATATATAACATGGAGTATGTTCGGGTTGGTCGGAGTCTCTTTATTTTTCGTGTTCTTATCATCTCCTTTCTTAGCAACGGAGAAGACCGAGAGTGTGGCGGAGGAAACACTAATAGCCGAGAGTACGCAAGTTGAGCCTGATAGTGAGGTGATAGAACCGGCTATAGATATCGAAGAGCCGATGAATGAAGTAATTATAGATACCACTAATGATGTGACTCCGGTAGAAGAGGCTTTTCCCGCAACCAGTGAAGAGCCTCAGCCGGTAGTCCCTAAAATTACGCATAATGCGTTTAGGGGGAATTATTCAAACGGTGTGTCTGCGGCTAAGGGGATACCGGTGAAATGGGATTTGGGTAGTGGTACCAATATCGCTTGGAAAAAGGAAATACCCAGACCCGGCCATAACTCGCCGATCATTAACGGTAATCATGTGTTTTTTACAGGAGCGGACGAGCAAGCTCGTGAGCTGTATTGCTATGATCTGACAACCGGTGAGCAGCGATGGAGTTTGGCGGCTACGAATATTCCGGGTTCGCCCTCCGTGATGCCGAAGGTGACGGAAGACACGGGCTTGGCTTCCTCTTCCGTAGCGACCGATGGGAATCGGGTATGCGCTATCTTCGCTACCGGTGATGTGGTTTGTGCGGATATGGATGGTAAACAGCTATGGGCTAAGAATCTGGGGGTTCCGGATAATCATTATGGTTTCGTATCCTCTCTCCTTATTTTCGGCAATACGCTTTTCATACAATACGATAATAATAAAGATCCGAAACTGATCGCGTTGGATGTAGCTAACGGTAACCAGCGTTGGGTGAAGAACCGGCCGGGAAAAATCTGTTGGAGCTCTCCCTCTATCGCTTACGTGAATCGGAAGCCCCAGTTGATTCTAATGGGTAACCCAGCGATAACCGCATACGACCCGAATTCCGGTGAGCAATTGTGGCAGGTGGATTGTATGGGAGGCGAGGTATGTTCCTGTCCGTGTAGTATCGACGGGGTGATATTCGGAGCTAACGAATACGCCAAGCTAGTGGCGATTAATGGCGCGGACGGAAAGGTTCTGTGGGAAAGCTCGGATTATCTGCCAGAGGTATCCAGCCCGGTAGCGACAAAAGATCATTTGTATGTGGCGACGAGTTATGGCGTCCTTGCGGCTTATGATACAAAGACCGGTGCGTTGGCTAAAGAACATGAGTTGAATGTAGAGTTTTACTCTTCCCCGATGATCGTGGAAGGCAAGCTTTATCTTTTCAGTAATGACGGGAAGATGCATATTTTCTCCACGGATAATGAATTTAACCTGTTGAGTTCTTTTGAGACCGGAGAACGTACGATGGCTACTCCTGCTTTTACGGATGGAAAGATCGTGGTGCGTACGGAAAAGAGTATTTATTGTGTAGCGATGAATTAATATGGCATGTGATAATTGTAAAAATAACGGGATCCGGACAAAAGAGGCGATGACAGCCCGGGTAGATGCGATCATCGACCGGATCGGTACGTCACGACGGGATATTATACCACTATTGCAGGCTTTGCAGGATGAGTTTAGTTACCTGCCTTCAGATGCATTATTGCGTGTATATGAACGGACGGAGATCGATCGTGCCCAGTTGATAAGCGTCTCTACCTTCTATTCCCAGTTTCGCCATGTCCCTTATGGGAAACATATCATTAAGGTTTGTACCGGTACGGCTTGCCATGTAAAGGGTGCGAATAATGTATATGACGCTTTCCGTCGGGAATTGAAGATGGAAGAGGATCGTATAACGACAGCCGATCAGGAATATTCGATAGAAAAGATCGCGTGTTTAGGATGTTGCGCCTTGGCTCCGGTCGTGCAGATCGACGAGAAGATTTACGGGCATGTACAACCGGGTAGGGTCAATGAGGTGCTCGATGAGTTCCGGATATATAACCAAGAACATGAGCGGGAAGAGGAAGGAAATGCTACTCGTCAGATCGTGGGGGAGATCCGTTTAGGGATGGAGAACTGCTGTCAGGCAAGTGGGACATCAGAGATTTATCAGGCGGTTATCAAGGCCTCCGATGAGTTGGGGATCGAGGTCAATATCAAGCCGGTATCTTGTGTTGGAGCCTGCAACCAAGTGCCTTTGATCGATGTAGCTCATCCGGATGGTTCTATCGAACGTTATCCGAACGTAAGGCCGGAGGAGATCAAAGAAATCTTATTACACCATTTCCAACCGGCAAGCCGTTTGAGGCGTTTAAAGAATTCGATCTTGAATCATATAGACATGTTTCATACGGATACGACTTGGGATAATATTCTCTGGAAATCAGAACAGGAACGGACTGGTGCGATCAACACGTTCTTGTCTGGACAAAAACGGGTCTCTACGGAAGGATATGGACTGATGTCGCCGTTGGATATTGATGAGTATATCGCACGAGGAGGTTTTGAGGCATTGAAAAAGGCGATTACGTCGAAAAGTCGTCAAGAGATTATCGATACGATTTTACGGAGTGGTCTTCGTGGACGGGGCGGCGGCGGTTTCTTGACCGGTCGTAAATGGGAACTCGTGGCGGCTTCGGATCAGCCTAAAAAATACGTGATCTGTAATGGAGACGAAGGTGATCCGGGTGCGTTTATGGATCGTATACTTCTGGAATCTTATCCATTAAGGGTTATAGAGGGTATGATTATAGCCGGATATGCCGTAGGTGCGAAGGAAGGAATATTCTATATCCGTGCGGAATATCCGCAAGCTGTTATCCGTACCCGGAAAGCGATAGAGTTGTGTCGGGAGAGAAATTGGGTGGGAGATCATATCTTTGGAAGTGACTTTTCTTTTGAGATTTCGATATTTGAGGGAGCGGGCGCTTTTGTCTGTGGAGAGGAAACCGCTTTGATCGCCTCCATTGAAGGGGAGCGAGGTTTTCCGCGGCAACGGCCGCCCTATCCGGCCGTGGAGGGATTGAACAAGCGTCCTACCTTGATCAATAATGTAGAAACCTTGAGCCAAGTTTCGTATATAGTCAATCATGGGGCTGATGAATATCGGAAGATCGGTACTGAGAATAGCAAGGGTACGAAAGTATTCGCCTTGGCGGGTAAGGTTCGTCATGGTGGTTTGATAGAGGTGCCGATGGGGACGACCTTGAACCAAATCATCGAGGATATAGGCGGTGGTGTGGAAGGCGGCGAGAAATTGAGGGCCGTACAGATCGGTGGCCCTTCGGGTGGTTGTATCCCCGCTCATCTATGTGACGCGAAGGTGGATTTTGACGCACTTACCCAAATGGGAGCGATTATGGGTTCCGGGGGAATGGTCGTATTGAGCGAGAGCAATTGTATGGTGGATGTGGCTCGTTATTTCTTGGCGTTTACTTGTAATGAGTCTTGCGGGAAATGTACATTCTGCCGTGTCGGCATTCGTAGGATGTTGGATATACTGGATAAATTATGTACCGGGAAAGCGGAGATGGCGGATATTGATAAGCTGGAGGAGTTGGCCTTGAGCGTGAAGAAAGCGGCTCTTTGCGGATTGGGGAAGACGGCGCCGAATCCCGTGTTGGCTACCTTGAAATATTTTAGGGAAGAATATGAGGAACATGTAAGGGGCATTTGCCGCACCGGTACTTGCAAGGATATGGTGCGACTGATGATCACGGATGACTGCGTGGGATGTACGAAGTGCTCCAAAGCTTGTCCTTCGGATGCGATCCCTTATACCCCGTATGAGAAACATTCGATAGATATAGAGAAATGTGTTTTGTGTGGTTTATGTATAGATGAATGTAGTTTTGACGCTATACGGAAGGTCTCTTTAAAATCTTAAGGCTATGGTGATAACAATCAATAATAAAGAAATAGAGGTATTGGAGGGAGAAACCTTGATTGAGGTAGCTCGCCGGGCAGGTTTTCGGGTCCCTTCCATGTGCTATGCGAAAGAAGCAAAGCATAAATCGTCTTGTATGGTATGTGTCGTGAGGAATAGTGTCTCCGGGCAAATGATCCCTTCCTGCTCCACGTATCCGGTGGAAGGGATGCGTATAGAGACGGATAGCGAGGAGGTATCTCGGCTTCGTGCGTTATCATTGGAACTTTTGTTAAGTGATCATCGGGCTGATTGCGAGGCTCCGTGTACCTTGGTTTGTACTCAAGGCTTGAATGTGGAACGTATGTTGTATTTATATGATGCGGGACGTTATGGGGAAGCCCGTTCGTTGTTGGCGGCTGTATTCCCCTTGCCTGCGGTAGGTTGTGATACCTGTAAGGCTCCTTGCGAGAAAGCTTGCCGTAGGGGTACGGTCGATAAGGCCGTTGAGATCCGCGCCATAATCAAAGAATTGGCCGGGAGGGTAGACTTACCTGTCGGGGATGATTATCATGTGGTGGATAAACGTGATAAGAATGTGTTTATTTCCCGCTTGGGGCGTTTTACCATGAAGGAAAAAGAGTGGTTAAAAGAGACTACGTCCGCTCCTTCCGGTTGCTTGCATTGCGCCTGTGGAGGGAAAGCGGATTGCAAGTTACGCCTATACGCTACAGAGGCTGGTATCAAACGTCCCCGGTATGAGGTTTCTTCCATGTTACCGGTAAAGGAGAAGATACATGTGAAAGGCCGGATGTGGTTTGAACCGGCTAAGTGTATCCGTTGCGGCTTATGTGTTTACAATAGTGAGAATGGTTTTACCTTTAAGAACAGGGGATTTGGCATGCAGGTCGTAATTCCCGAGGAGAGTAAGACGAATGTAAAGGAGGAACTGGCCGGACTTTGTCCTACAGGAGCTTTGTATTTAGTAGACTAAGAAAAATCTGGAATTATGAAATGGGTGAGCTTATTTATGTGCATGGTCGGTCTATTGGTTGGCTGTGAGGGAAATGAGGATACGGTGGACGATGGGAATAGCCTGAACTGGTCGTTGTTCCGGGGAGATGCCTCTTTGAGTGGATATACGGACCGGTCTTTACCGAAGAAACCTTCCTTATTGTGGAGCTATAAAAGTGGCGTACGTACGGTTTCTTCTCCAATCGTCCATCAAGGAACTACTTACTGGTGTGACAAGAAAGGTCATATATGGGGGATTGACCTAAAAGGGGAGCCTGTTTTCGGATATGACTTGGACACGCCCGTAGAGGCTATCCCGATGGTTTATGATTCAGTATTATATATAGGTAGGTTAGATGGTTGGATGAGCGCTATTTCCTTGGAATCCAGAGATACGCTTTGGAATTTCGAGACGATGGGACAAATCTCCGCCTCGCCGAACCGGGTTGGTTTTGAGGGGCGGAAGGCGATCGTGTTCGGTAGTTATGATAATTATCTTTATTGCGTGGACGAGCGCACCGGGCAGGAGATTAACCGGTTTGAGTCCGGCTATTATCTGAATGGGGCTGTGGCCTTGTGGAAAAAGCACGTTTTGTTTGGCGGGTGCGACTCTTGGATACGGGTCATTAATTGTAAGACGGGTTTGCAGACGGATTCATTGTTGATGGATTCCTATGTACCTGCTTCGCCTGCTATTATGGGGGATTATGTATATGTGGGGGATTATGCCGGAAATATTTATGAGTTATATCTGGAAGGAGGAAAGATCGTCCGGCAACGGAAGATTTTGGCGGCCACGGATGAGGGAGGTTCATTCGTATCCGTTCCCGCCATCACGGATAACAGGCTGTTTGTCTTGTCTAATGACCGTTATTTGTATTCGATCGATCGTATTGACGGGACGATAAAATGGAAGTATATGTTGAAAGGAAAGGTTGGAGAGAGTTCTCCGGTTGTTTGTTTCGATAAGGTGATTGTTTGTACGAAGACGGGTATTGTCTCGATTCTGGATACGGAGAGTGGGGATTTGAAATGGGAGTACGATACGGGAGAGCAGATCGTCGGTTCGCCGGCTGTTATAAAAGATCATTTCTTTATTCTTACCGCGAAAGGTACGCTTTTTTGTTTTGGGAAAGGACGGTAGACAAATCATAGAGGAATATGGCATTAATTAGATTATCAAATATAGAGAAGAGTTTTCAAGATGGGGAAGACCGTGAGAACAACGTGCTCCGCGGAATAAATATGGAGGTGGAGAAGGGAGAGTTTATCGCGATCGAAGGACCTTCCGGTTCCGGAAAAACCACTTTATTGTCGATCTTAGGAACGATACTCCGGCCGGATAGCGGAATTTATTTGCTGGATGGTATGGAGATGACGACTGATGGCATCGATCTTGCTACGATACGTAATAGTCGAATAGGCTTTGTCTTCCAAGATCATCGTCTGATGCCGCAATATACAGTCCTTGAGAATATCCTTTTACCGGCTTTGGCGACAGCTTCCCGATGTACACGAGAGGAAATAGAATATGCTCATCAACTGATGGAGTTGACGCATATATCTAAATTGGCGGGGCAATATCCGCATACGTTATCCGGAGGTGAGGCGAGCCGGGTAGCAGTTTGCCGTGCCTTGATCCGGAAGCCTTTGTTAGTATTGGCTGATGAACCTACGGGACAATTGGATAAGGAGAACGCCCGGAATATAGCCTCGCTGTTTTCCGAGATCAACCTGCGTATGCGAACGACGATCGTGATGGTGACACATTCGGATGAGACCTCGTCTTTCGCTCACCGGATACTTAAGCTTAATGGAGGGATCTTAGAGTGAATATAAGGTGGCTTTTGCATAGGAATATACGGTATTTCGCCCGTTACTACCGGTTGGTGGCGATGGCGGTGGTAATCACTGTTGCCGTAATTGTGGGCAGTTTGGTCGTAGGCGATTCGGTTCGCATGACATTGGTGAGACGGGTTACGGAGCGTTTGGGAAATACTGAGACCATTATCTTTTCCCGGAGTTCTTTTATTTCCGATTCGATTTTGTCTGTTTCTTTATTGGGAGAGTCCGCTAGGGGTGTTTTGTTGACCGATGGCTTTATATCCCGGAATGGTAAGCTGGTTCCTGTATTTGTGTGGGGTGTCGATGATCTTTCGTTATCGGAAGGTTCGGCCAAAATCAACCCGGCTTTGTCGGAGGAACTCGGATTGGAGGCTTCGGAAGATATAGTGCTACGTTTACCGGCGACAGGCCTGGTGCCTTCCGGCTCTCTTTTCGTGACCAAGAATTATACGGTTGGTTTGCGCCTGTCCTATGAGGGGCTTGTCCCGGTGGATAGTGGGGGTAACATAAACCTAAAGAATGAGCAGGTGCTTCCCTTTAATGTTTTCGTGCGCCGGAGTGATTTAGCGGAGGCATTGAATGTAGGGGGAAAGATTAACTTGGTATTGACAGATAGACAGATTTCTTCTACGGATTTAGACGATATATGGAATCAAGAGTTGTCTGGCTTGGTGGTACGGCGGAAAGCGGATTTCACGGAGATAACCTCCGGGCGGGTATTCTTGCAGGAGAAGGTCGTGGAGACGATCTGTCAGGATAACTTAGCGTCTGATCGGCTATTTTCCTATTTAGTCAATTCCATTGAGCGAGAAGGAAACTCGATTCCTTATTCGTTCATAACCGCTATGGATCGATATAAAGGGCATATCCTTCGGAAAGATGAGATACTGCTTTCCGATTATGCCGCTAATCGCTTGGGGGCACGGGTGGGTGATACTATTCGGGTAAGCTATTATAAATCGGAAGGATTGAAGAGACTGGATACGGATGCCCGTCAATTTAAGGTAGGACGGGTCGTTCCTTTGTCTGAATGGGTGTCTGATGGCTCCTTAAGCGCTGATTTCCCGGGACTTTCCAACGTGGAGAGATGTACGGATTGGGATAGTGACCTGCCGATTCAAATGGACTTGATTACCGATGAGGATGAGCGGTATTGGGATTTATTTCGTAGTACCCCGAAAGCGATCATAGCGTATGATGCCGTAGTCGGGGATTGGGGGAACGCCTATGGAAGCGCGACGGCGATCCGGATTCCAAATGCGAGGCCTGATTTGACGGGACTTAGACCGGAGATGTTTGGTATCCAACTGATTCATCCCCGGGAAGCTGGAATCTATGCCGCCCGGAACGGGGTGGATTTTGCGGGATTATTTCTTGCCTTGGGATTCTTTATTATTGTCTCCGCCGTGTTGCTGATGTTGAATCCCTTATCGGAGATGTTTTACCGACGGCGTCATGAGATCGCTTTACTGAGATCGATGGGCTATACCCGGAAACGTATCAAAGGTATGTTATGGATGGAATCTGTCCCGGTCGTAGGGGGCGCTTCCGTGGTAGGAGTCGTTATGGGGCTATTATATACGAGGCTTATCATGTGGCTTTTAGGAGGAGTGTGGCAAGGGGCTACGCAAACGGATGGCTTTGGGGTTTATCCGGGTACATGGACGCTTATCGCCGGTACATTGGTTAGTGTCGGACTCTCCTTGGGGCTTCTTCGATGGGCGATTATACGGGCATTACGAGAAGAAAGCCATAAGGTTTATTCGTCTGGATCTTCTTTGCGGAAGAAAAGGCTCGGAATGATCGTGTCGGGTATGATGACGGTAGCTATGATCGGCGTGAATGTATGGGTTTTACATTCAGTGCCTCTTTTCATGGTTATCGGTGCCGCATGGATCGTGACGGCGGCATTATGGGGTGACTATCGGGTCGCGAAGAACGGTTCGGTGCATCCTTCTTTGTTCAATCGAAGCCAATTGATTTGGGCTACTATATATGCGAACAGGAAACAATCCTTATTATCTTTTTTCGCTCTCTCTATCGGGGTCTTTATCGTGTTTTCGGTCGGTTTGAACCGGAAAGGATTTGCGGATAGCTCACAGATACGCGTCGGGACGGGAGGATACAGTCTTTGGTGTGAAAGCAGTGTCCCTGTTTATTACGATTTGTCTACGTCCTCTGGCAAAGCGAAGTTATCTCTTTCTGATTTGCCGGAGGATACGGAAGTTCTGCAATGCTTGCGCTATAACGCGGATGATGCCAGTTGCCTAAACTTGAATAAGGTAACGACCCCTACGGTATTAGGGATAAATATGAAAGCGTTGTCAAATAGCGATTTCCAGATCGAGCAAACGATTTATGGGGAAGACCGGGAAGTCGTTTTCGAACGAGTGCGAGAACGTACGAATTCCGTATATCCGGCTTTGGTGGATGCTACGGTATTGACTTGGGGTATCGGCATGAACTTGGGAGATACGCTTTATTATAAGAATGATCAAGGACTACCGATCGCGATACGGTTGGTAGGTACCCTATCCAACTCCGTGTTCCAAGGAAATATATTGGTGGATCAAGCGCTGTTCTCTGAGATCTGGACGGAAACGACCGGTAGCGAGGTGTTCTTGCTAAAAACAGGAGAATCCGAGAGGGAGGAGGTGAAAAAACTTATTTCCCAAGCTTTGAGTGAATATGGCGTACGGGTGATGACCACGAATGATCGTCTGAGACAGTTCAATACGGTAACGGATACGTATCTCACAATCTTCATGACCTTAGGAGGTCTGGGATTGTTATTGGGAATCTTGAGCTTTATCATCGTGATCCGTAAGAACCTAGCGATGCGAAGGGATGAGATTCGCCTGTATCGTGTGCTAGGTTTCACGGACGGGCAGATCGGACGGATTTTCTATAAGGAGAATATCCTCGTCCCGTTATATGCGATCTTGACCGGAGTGATCGGGGCTTTGATAAGCGTGAGTGCTAATTTCTCGAATGCGGGAACCGGAGCTTGGTCGCTGGCCTTGGGTTTCATGTTATTCTTTACCGGATGTGTGATGATTTTTGTCCGCGGGTTGGTAAAACGGGAAATCGGGAGTTCCAAACTTTAAATAGATAGAGGCTTATGAAGATATTGTTTATAGTTCCGGGTTCGGGAGATTCTTTTTATTGCGGGAACTGCTTCCGGGATAACCTTCAGGCGTCGGCTCTTCGGAAAGCCGGTCACGAGGTGATCGTGATGCCTCTTTATCTACCTTTGAGACACCGCTCGTTCCAAGCGGATACTCCTTTGTTTTTCCCAGCCACGACATTCTATACGGCACAAAAATTCTTTGGTAAACGGAAAATGCCGGATTGGTTAAAAAGGATTACCGGTTCGGATACCTTATTAAATGTAGCTTCTTCCTTGTCCGGTTCCACTTCGGCGGAAGGATTGGAAGAAATGACGTTAGCGATGATTACCGGCAAGGATGCCGCTTTCTTGGATATGGTGGATCAGTTGATCTGCTGGGTGAAAGATCGGGAGAAGCCGGATATCATTCATTTATCGAGCACCTTGTTGATTGGTATCGCCAAAGAGATCAAGCGGTATTTGGATACGCCTATCGTATGTTCCGTACAAGATGAGGAGGTATGGATTGATAATTTGGACGAGCGTTGTATTCCGGAGGCTTGGCGGGGAATAGAGGAGAATTCCCGCTATATAGATCGTTTCGTGACAACCAGCCATTTCTATAAGGAGATTCTTATTCGGCGGCTTCCCGGATTGCGGGATATCGAGGTGATTTATCCGGGAGTAGACCGGGATAAATATAGATCGTTCGATTATCCGGAAGATCCGGTTATCGGCTTTTTTTACCGGATGAATGAGGAGAACGGTTTGGATCTGCTGGCGGAAGCTTTCGTTAAGCTGAAGAAAAAGGATACGGTACCGAATCTCCGTTTGAGGATCGGAGGAGGCTATACGGGAAAGGATAAGCCTTTTCTCCGAAAAATAAGGAAGATTCTCGATCCTTATCAAGATTATGTGGTGATAGATGAAGGGTACAGAATGGAAGAACACGCCCGGTTCTATCGGGAGATTAGTGTCCTGTCGGTCCCATTGAGGTTTGAGGAAGGAGTCGGACTTTATCTGTGTGAGGCTTTTGCCGCCGGGCGGCCTGTGGTGGAGCCCGCTACCGGGTCTTTCCCGGAGATTGTGGATAAAGCCGGCATTCTTTACGAATGGAATGATAGCGATTGCCTTGCTACCGCTTTGGAGACTTTACTGACGGATAAGGTCTTGCTGAGGCAGTGCCGTGAGAATGCGCTTCTACTGTCTTCTTCCCGGTATAATGACTGGGTTTTGGGGGAGAGATTATCAAATATGTATCAATGTCTAATTTAATTCGATAAAAAATGAAAACATTAAAGCTAATAAAACTTCTTTGCGCCTCTGTCTGTATGGCCTTTGTCGCCACCGGGGTTTTGTATGCCCAATCTCCTTATGGTTGGAGAGGACCGGAGCGGGATGGCGTTTATTTTGAGAATGGCTTGTTGAAAGAGTGGCCTTCGGAAGGACCTGAGTTATTATGGGAAACCATGGAGTTGGGTAAGGGATATTCCAGCCCCGTGATCGTGGATGGCCGTTTGTACATAACGGGTATGGATGAGGAAGGGACGCAGGAGATTTTCTTCGCCTATTCCTTGGACGGGAAGAAATTGTACCAAACCGCTTATGGTGTACCTTGGACGGATACCTACCCGGAGACCCGTACCACGCCTACGATCGAGAACGGGAAGGCTTATGTCATCAGCGGATCGGGCGAGATCGTCTGCTTGGATACGGCAGACGGCAAGATCGTCTGGAAAGTGGACGGAGGCAAGAAGTTCGAGCGTATGACCGGAAAATGGGGCACGTCCGAGTGTCCGCTGGTCTTCGATAACAAGGTTATTTATACGCCGGGTGGAAATCAGACGACAATGGTGGCCTTGGACGCGGAGACGGGAGAGACCGTATGGAAAAGCGAGCCTTTGGGTGAGCACAGTTCGTATACTTCTCCGCTCTTGGTAATGAATAACGGTAAAATAAAGATCGTGGGCGTGACCGGAAAGAGCGTGTTTGGGGTGAATCCGGAAACAGGCAAGATCGAGTGGACTTTCCGTGACTGGGGACGGTCTCCGGAAGATATGGCGAAAGGATTTGAATCGATCGCCCCCAATACCCCGCTTTATGATAACGGGCGCCTTTTCGTCTGTAACGGTTATAACATGGGTTCTTTTATGCTCCGCTTGAACGTAGATGCTACGAAAGCGGATCTGGTATGGAGGAACGACGATCTCGATACGCATCACGGCGGTTTTGTGTTGGTGGATGGCGTGATTTATGGCTCTAATTGGATCAATAACGGTTCCGGGAACTGGGTGGCCGTGGATTGGAACACGGGCGAGACTAAATTTGACACGCCTTGGCCGGGGGGTAAGGGAAAAGGCTCTATCATCGCTGCGGACGATATGCTTTATTGTTATGACGAGCGCCGTGGAACGGTAGGCTTGATTCGCCCTAACCCCGAAAAGTTCGACGTAGTGAGTGAGTTCCGGATCACGAAGGGAGTAGGCCCGCATTGGGCGCATCCTGTTATCCATGAGGGAGTGCTTTATATACGTCATGGGAACGCGTTGATGGCTTTCAAAATTAAATGACAAAATATCACCTAAAAAAAGAATGAGTATGATTACAGTACAAAAGATGAGATTGTATGGTCTGGGGATCGCTTTCGCATGTTTCGCGTGGGTAGGAGCGACCGCCCAGACGCCGTACGGATGGAGGGGACCGGAGCGAAGCGGTACTTATCCGGAAACGGGTTTGCTGAAAGAATGGCCCGCCGGAGGCCCTAAGTTGTTATGGGAAACGATGGATGCCGGCAAGGGATACTCCAGTCCGGTGATCGTAGGCGATCGCCTGTATCTCACGGGAATGAACGAGGATGAGACCCAAGAGATCTTTTCCGCTTATACCTTGGACGGGAAGAAAGTGTATGAGGTGGCCTATAGTGCGCCTTGGGGCGATACCTATCCGGAGACACGCACCACGCCGGCTATCGATGGAGACAAGGCTTATGTGATCAGCGGTTCCGGTGAGATCGTTTGCTTGGATATCAAGGATGGCAAGATCGTCTGGAAAGTGGACGGTGGCAATATCTATGGACGGAAGACTGGCAACTGGGGAACCTCCGAGTGTCCTTTGGTATATGATGATAAGGTGATTTATACGCCTGCGGGCGACCAGACGACGATGGTCGCTCTTAACAAGGACACGGGGGAATTGATCTGGAAGACCGAATCGTTTGGCGATACGGGCGCTTATGTCTCTCCGATATTGATATCCTATAAAGGGAAACGCCAGATTATCGGCTCTACGGCGAAGCATGTGATTGGTGTGAACCCGGATAACGGGACGGTGGAATGGTCGTTTGCTGATTGGGGGCCTAAAGAGGGCAAATGGGCCAACATCGCCCCGAACACCCCGTTGTATAAGGATGGGAAGATCTTTTTCTGCCATGGATATAACATCAATGGCGTTATGCTTCAATTGAGCGATGACTTGAAGAGTGTCTCCGTTGTTTGGCGCACCGATGTGCTGGATACGCACCATGGCGGCTATGTAGAGGTGAACGGCACGATCTATGGCTCCAACTGGATCAATAACAACCAAGGGAATTGGTGCGCAATCGATTGGAATACGGGTGCTAAAGGCTATGAGACCACATGGACGGGCGGCAAGGGTAAAGGCTCTATCATCGCCGCCGATGGCATGCTGTATTGCTATGACGAGCGTAGGGGGGCTGTAGCTTTGGTGAATCCCGATCCCGCGAAGTTCGATATTGTCAGCGAGTTCCGTATCACGAAGGGCGTGGGGCCGCATTGGGCGCACCCGGTTATCGTGAATGGCGTGCTATATATCCGTCATGGGTTCGCCTTGATGGCGTATAAGGTAAAATGAAAGAATGTATTAGGGCTTTCTTCTTGATGTGTTGATCTTCTAACGGCTGGTGCATGATCGTCCACCAGCCGTTGGATGATCATGCACCAACTGTTGGACGATCTTCTAACAGCCGTTGGATGATCGATGAGACAAGACAAAAACGTTAAACTCCCTAGAGGAAACGACTAAGGTTTCTCTATATTTTAGCGAGCGCTTGCTCCAGATCCGCGATCAGGTCGTCTATATGTTCTGTCCCGACGGAAAGGCGAATCGTGCCCGGATAGATTTCTTGTTCCGTCAGTTCCTCGGCGTTGAGTTGCGAATGGGTGGTGCTAGCCGGATGGATAACCAGCGATTTCACGTCCGCTACGTTCGCCAGCAGGGAGAATATCTCCAGATTATCGATAAAGCGGTGCGCTTCCTCTTGCCCGCCCCGTATCTCGAACGTGAAGATCGATCCTGCTCCGTTCGGGAAATATCGCTGGTAAAGATCGTAGTTCGGATGATCGGCTAGCGCCGGATGGTTTACCTTCTTTACTTTCGGGTGGTTCTTCAGGAATCCCACAACCTTAAGAGCATTGGCCACGTGGCGTTCCACACGCAAGGAAAGTGTCTCTAGGCCTTGCAGTAATATAAACGTGTTGAACGGACTGATTGCCGCTCCTGTATCGCGTAACAATACGGCACGGATGCGGATGGCGTAAGCGGCGGGGCCGGCGGCATCTACGAAGCGTATGCCGTGATAGCTAGGGTCTGGCTCGGTCAGTTGAGGGAACTTGCCGGAAGCTGCCCAGTCGAACTTGCCGGAATCTACGATAACTCCCCCTAATGAGGTTCCATGCCCACCGATAAACTTCGTGGCCGAATGGACCACTATATCCGCTCCATGCTCGATCGGGCGGATCAGGTAAGGCGTTCCGAAGGTATTATCTATGATCAATGGGATGTGATGCTTATGCGCTATGGCTGCAACCGCTTCTATATCGATGATATTCGAGTTCGGATTGCCTAAGGTCTCTATAAAGACCGCTTTGGTATTTCCTTGGATCGCATTCTCGAAGTTCGAGAGATCGTGCGGGTCTACGAACGTGGTCGTCACGCCATACGCCGGCAGTGTATGCGCCAGCAGATTATAGCTACCTCCGTAAATCGTCTTGGCGGCTACGATATGATCACCCGCACGTGTGATGTTCTCGAAAGCGTATGTGATGGCCGCTGCCCCGGATGCTACCGCTAACGCGGCTACGCCTCCTTCGAGGGCGGCAATGCGTTGCTCGAAGACGCTTTGCGTGGGATTCGTCAGCCGTCCGTAGATATTTCCCGGATCTTGCAGGCCGAAACGAGCGGCGGCATGGGCCGAGTTATGGAATACGTAGGAGGTCGTTTGGTAGATGGGTACCGCACGGGCATCTGTTGTTGGATCGGCTTGCTCTTGTCCGACATGAAGTTGTAAAGTCTCGAAATGCAAATTCTTTGTTTCCATTGTGATCTTATGCTTTAATTGTTTGTTTGTCCTTGAATTATTTTCCAGCAAAAGTATATGATGGGGATATATCGAACAATATCTTTTGAAAATATGGAAAATAAATCTATTTTTGTGATCTTGATAAGAATGTAACGATTGTAAGGAAGATAAAAAGAACCTTGTAACAGAATATTTATCTATGGACTCTTTGGATAAGACAGATTTACAGATCCTCCGTATCTTGCAGGATAATTCCCGGCTGACAACCAAAGAACTTGCCGCCCGGGTAAGCCTATCGTCGACTCCCGTGTTTGAGCGGCTTAAACGATTGGAGAGCAATGGTTATATAAAAAAATACATAGCCGTACTGGATGCGGAGAAGCTGAATCAAGGTTTCGTCGTGTTTTGTAGCGTGAGACTGACCCGGCTGAACAAGGATATCGCGTCGGAATTTACCCGGATCATCCAAGATATCCCGGAGGTCACGGAGTGCTATAACATATCCGGCGACTATGACTATCTGCTCAAGATACACGCTCCCAATATGAAGCACTATCAAGAATTTATCTTGAACGTGCTGGGAACGATCGATAGCTTGGGCTCGCTGAGAAGCACTTTCGTGATGGATGAGGTCAAACACGAGTATGGCATCCATATCTGATGGGATGATCCGGCAGATAAGTCTTCGTATGTTGTTAAAGATTCCTTGCGAAGATTGTTTTTCCGGTAATATGTCCGTACTTTGTACAACAAATGAATATTAAGAGATAAATGGAAGATAAAAAGAATGATTATACCCTTAAAGAGGAGCAGATCGCTCGTTTCGCTAAGGCGTTAGGACATCCGGCTAGGGTCGCTATCCTGCATTTTCTGGCAAAGCGGGAGGCCTGTTATTTTGGGGCGATACATGAGGAATTGCCGATAGCGAAGGCTACCGTTTCCCAGCATCTGAAGGAGTTGAAAGATGCCGGCTTGATACAAGGAGAGATAGAGACTCCCAAGGTGAAGTATTGTATCAACCGGGTAAACTGGGAGATCGCCCGGCAGTTGTTCGCGAATTTCTTTGCGGATTGCGTGAAAAAGAAGGAGACGTGCTGCGATGATTGAATGAGGTATGTCTTATGTGTTATTGTTCGTGTTATTGCGAATTAATGACCGTTTAACAATACTGGGAAGACCGTTATTTGTCTAGAATTATATAATAAAATCAAGTACTATATCTATTGACTATGAATTAGTTGTTCGTTGTTTTACGATCATAAAACCTCTCTTGTGTATTTCGTGATTATACCCGTTATTTTCGTTTTAAGGAGCATTAAGGTTTCTTGCTTCTACAGGTCTTTTATATTTGCGTTACTTATTTTTTAAACCACGATTATCTAACGAAAAAATAAGATACCAGATGAAAGCATTTGTAGGAGAACTGATTGGAACTTTTGTTTTGACGCTATTTGGCTGCGGATCTGTAGCCGTAGCGGTATTGTTCGGAGAGTATGGAAGCATATTCCAGATCGCGTTGGTTTGGGGGATTGGCGTTACGCTCGCTATTTACTTAACCCGGCATTTATCATGCGCGCATTTGAATCCGGCCGTTACAGTGGCCATGGTGCTGAGTAAACGGATGAAAGCCGATAAACTGCTTTCTTACCTATTGGCCCAGTTTGCGGGGGCGTTTCTCGCCGGAGCCGTATTGTATGGATTATTAGCGCCTACAATTTCCGCTTATGAGCTGGCGCATGGCATCGTGCGCGGTACGGAGGCCTCGATCGATACAGCTCGTATGTTCGGTGAGTTCTATCCGAATCCCGGCGATAGTATGGCGGTTGTCTCGATGCCTTTGGCGATGGTTGCCGAGGGGTTCGGCACGTTCTTGCTGGTGATGTTTATCTTCGCCTTGACGGAAGGTTGTAACGTGGGACGGCCGAGCGATACGATGGCTCCGGTGTTTATCGGGCTGTCGGTCTCTTCCATCATTTGCTTGATCGCTCCATTGACACAGGCGGGGCTGAATCCTGCCCGCGACTTTGGTCCTCGTTTGGTCTCTTGGCTGGCGGGCTGGGGTGAGGTGGCTTTCCCGGATGCTTGTTGCGGAGGTTTCTTCTTTGTCTATATTCTGGCCCCTATCTTGGGAGGGGCGGTAGCGGCTTATGCGCTAACCTATGTGATAGAGCCGCTGATCAAGCAGGGAGACGGTTCGTGTGAGTGCGAGAAATAGTAATCATTATAATAAACGAAACGGATATGAAACAAACGAGATTGATCTTAGTGGGAGGTTTTTTGGGAGCGGGAAAAACAACACTGTTATGGGAAACTGCCGTGCGATTGATGAATAAAGGGCTGCGTGTAGGTTTGATTACGAACGACCAAGCTCCGGAACTTGTGGACAGCGAGTTGCTGAAGTTGTCGGATCTGCGGGTTGCCGAGGTAAGTGGCAGTTGTTTCTGCTGTAATTTTAACGGATTCACGGATGCGATCAAGGAGATTCGTGCCGAAGCCTCGGCCGACGTGATTATCGCTGAGCCGGTGGGTAGTTGCACGGATTTGTCGGCTACGATCATGCAACCTTTGAAGCAATATTGGAATACGGAGTTGAAGATTTCCCCGCTGACGGTCTTGGCGGACCCGAATCGCTTGGTCTCTATCTTGAATGGGGGGAATGGGGGATTGCATCCGGATGCCGCTTATATTTATAAGAAACAATTGGAGGAAAGCGATATCATCTTGCTGAGTAAGTCGGATGTGTTGAAACGGGAAGAGACCGCGGTCTTGAGACAACGTTTATCGGACGCGTTTCCGGGTGCGACGGTTTTATCGGCGAGTGCCCAGACCGGTGAGGGCATGGACAAATGGATCGAGGCCGTGATGAGCCGCCAAGATGCGGGCAAGCGCTTATTGGAGATAGATTATGATACCTACGCCCACGGCGAGGCTGTGTTGGGCTGGTTGAACGGGACGCTTCAGTTGCATGGCGTGAGTGATGATTGGGATGATTTCCTGAAAACGCTGATGAAGGGTTTTGCCGTTAAGTTCGATGAGGCGGGTTGCGCCGTAGGACATGTGAAAGTGATCGCGGAGAATGGTAAGCGTTTCGCCGTGGGCAACCTGACCGGGAAACAGGATACCTTATCGTTGAGAGGCTCTGCCGGAGCGGGGGAAGATCTGAAGTTGATCATTAATGCCCGGGTTGAGACTACACCTGAGTTATTGGATCAGATGGTCCGGGAGGTGTTGATCGGTATGATAGACGGTAAGTATGAGGAAGAGGTCGTGGCTTGGCGTTTCTTGCAGCCCGGTCGTCCCAACCCGACCCATCGTTTCGTTGAGATCGTAAAATCTTAATCGATATATAGATGAAACATATCGTTATTTGGAGGCAGGCACTTTTAGTTTTGTGCCTGTCCTGCTCTTCTTTTGCCTTCTCGCAGGAGGAAAAAGAGATCCGGCAGAATGGAATCAGTGTAAACGAATCCAACGAGCTGATCGAGCAACTGAAGAATATGCCGTTCATAGAGGTAGGGAAAGGCGTATCTTTCCAATCGAAGAACAATACGTTTGGTATGACGATGCGTGCCCGCATGCAGAGTCTCTTGGAATTTGATCTGGATGAGGATTTCCATCATACGTCTATGGATGCGGAGGTGAAGCGTATCCGTTTGAATTTCGAGGGATATGTGTTGTCTCCTAAGCTGTTGTATTCTATTCAACTGGGATTCGCCCCGAATGATACGAGGACGGTTCCTAATGGCAACGCGAACTTCGTGCGAAACGCTATCCTCTATTACAAACCGAACTCTACTTGGAACTTCGGGGTTGGTCAGGCGAAAATCAAGTCAAACCGTGCCCATAGCAATTCTTCCAGCGCATTGGAGTTCGTGGACCGAAGCATCGTGGACGGACAATTCCATTTGGATCGTGACTTTGGTTTCTTCGGGGAGTTTTTCCACCGGGTAGCCGGTACTTTCAATGTCTCGGCGAAAGCCTCGATTACGACCGGTGAAGGAAGGAACTGGGGGAGTAACGGTAGTGAGAGTGGTTTCGCTTATACAGGGCGTCTGGAATTGTTCCCCTTGGGGACGTTCAAGGGAAAAGGGGAGGCTCTGGAGGGCGATTATGAGTATGAGGAAACGCCTAAGTTAATGCTTGGAGGTGCCTATTCGTATAATGATAAATCAACTCGTGTTCATGGGCAGAACGGAGCGATCATCCCGGATGGAGAGACCCGGACATTGAAAACCTACTATGCGGATCTAGTCTTAAAGTACCGGGGATTCGCTTTCGTTACGGATTTTATGGGACGTGCCTGTGGTTCTCCTCTATTCGCCTCCGATCCGGATTTATCGGTCTTTGTTGGCAAGGGATTGAATGTGCAAGCTAGCTATATGCTTCCAAAACATTGGAGCGTAGCCTTACGAAACGCTACCCTGTTCGCGGACGAGGAGATTCGTCCGGTGGTTGGTTACAAGAACTACAACCAAACGACATTCGGGTTGACAAAATATATAGTGGGACATAATTTCAAGGTACAGGCGGATGCCTCATACAATCAGATGCGGAAAGCTATCGGTCCGTATGATCGTTGGCAATTTCGCTTCGTGCTGGAAGTCGGGATTTAAAAAGAGTATTCATGAAATAAAAGTTAGAAAAAGATGAGAAAGTTAGGATTTGGTATTTTGATGGCGTTATTGAGTTTGTTCGTTTTTAATATGGATTTGGAAGCCCGTAAGACATGGGCTACGGGCAAGCATGGTATAAAAGTATTGATATTATGTACGGGAAACACTTGCCGTAGCCAGATGGCACATGGGTTTATGGCCTCTTATGGAGATGGCGTGGCGGTATATTCGGGTGGAGTCAGCGCTGAGAAACGGGTTAATCCGAGAGCTGTCATGGTGATGCGGGAAATGGGGATCGATATCAGCGATCATACTCCGCGCCAAGTAGACGAATATCTGAATGAGGATTGGGATTACGTGATCACGGTATGCGATCACGCGAAAGAGACTTGCCCTGTATTCAATGGTAAGGTGAAACATTTATTGCATATGGGATACGAGGACCCATCAAAGGCCACGGGTTCTTATGACTTTATCATGAGCGAGTTCCGTCGTATCCGCGATCAGATCAATGATGATTTCTTCAAGTTGTATACATCTATGGAGGAACGAAAATAGAATGGAAGGTTTATTCTGACAAGTGTTTATTGGAAATAGGGGTGAGTGTTAATTGTCTGTTTAATATATATTATAAATGAAAGCGATAGAAAAGATTAAGGCTGGAAATATTGATTTATCGGAAGATGAGATCATAGAGTTGTTACGTATAAATAATTTTAGTAGCGAATATTATGATTTGCTAGCGGCCTCGAGCGCCTTATCTCGGCGGAAGTTCGGGAACCGGGGATATGTGTTTACGCAAATAGGGATTAATGCAGAGCCTTGTCCGATTAATTGTAACTTTTGCTCTATGGCCGCTACCCATTATTCATTGAACGATAAATGGAAGAAATCGGTGGAGGATATATGTCAGGAAGTGCAATTTCTGCAAAAGTCTTATTTTGATGACTTTTTCATGATGACAACAGCCAACTATCCGATAGAGGAATTTATCTCTGTGGGGCGGTCTGTGAGGGGACTATTAAGAAAGGATCAAAAAATGGTGGCTAATATCGGTGATTTTGGTTTGGATACTGCCTTGAAATTGAAAGAGGTCGGTTTCACTGGTGTCTATCATATCAACCGTTTGCGAGAGGGTGAGGATACGATGGCGAAAACGGAAGACCGGGAGGCGACTATGCGAGCGATTAAAGAGGCTGGCCTGGAGCTTTATTATTGTATAGAACCCATAGGCCCGGAACATTCTTATGAGGAGCTGGCAGTAGAGATCCTAAGAGCCAAGGATTTGAAAATAGATGTAATGGCCGCTATGCGTCGGATTCCGGTGAAAGGAACTCCTCTTTATGAGAAAGGGCAAATTTCAGACTTGGAACTGACGAAAATTGTCGCTGTATCCAATCTGGCAGTCAACCCATCTCGATCGATGAATGTACATGAACCCATCAAATTAGCTATGCTGGCAGGCGTGAACCAATTGTATGCTGAAGTCGGGGCAAATCCTCGTGACACAGAAAGCCATACGGAACAAAATCGGGGATTTAATCCGGAGGGAGCATGGAGTTTATTGAGGGAGTTTGGATACGTCTCATCTGCTTATTGACTCCCGGAGAAGCGTAAATAAGTTGCAGGCATCCTATTTTTGTCTTTTGTTAGGGTTTCCTTCCAAATATTTGTATATATTTGTGGCTATACAGTATAAAAATGGGAGGTGTAAAACCATGGACGATACAAAGGACACAAAAGATATAAAAGAAACGGGCGAGGCTGCGTCCGTTCTCTCTGCGGACGAACAGATGATACAAGATGGGTTCAATGCGTTGTTGAACGATTATTTGAAGTCAAACCACCGCCGTAAGGTCGAACGAATCACGAAAGCTTTTAATTTCGCTAATCAAGCGCACGCCGGAGTGAAACGGCGTTCCGGCGAACCTTATATAATGCATCCTATCGCCGTGGCTCGTATCGTGTGCCGGGAGATGGGTTTGGGCTCTACCTCTATTTGCTCTGCGCTATTGCATGATGTCGTGGAAGATACCGAGTATACGGTGGAGGATATCCGGGATATGTTCGGAGACAAGATCGCCCAGATCGTGGATGGCTTGACGAAGATATCCGGTGGCATTTTTGGGGAACAGGCCTCGGCTCAAGCCGAGAACTTCCGTAAGTTGCTGCTGACTATGAGTGACGATATACGGGTGATTCTAATCAAGATCGCAGACCGTCTTCATAATATGAGGACTTTGGGTTCCATGCTTCCCGCCAAGCAATTTAAGATCGCGGGTGAGACTCTTTATCTGTATGCTCCTCTGGCGCATCGTCTGGGTCTCTTCTCGATCAAGACGGAACTGGAGGATTTGAGTTTTAAATATGAGCATCCGCAAGAATATGACTTCATCAGCGCTAAGTTGAAAGCGACAGAAGAGAGCCGTAATAAATTATTCGAGCGTTTCGCCGCCCCTGTGGACGAGAAGCTGAAATCGATGGGACTTCAGTATGAGATGCGTGCCCGTGTGAAATCGGTCTATTCCATTTGGAATAAGATGGAAAGCAAGGGTGTCGCTTTCGAGGATATTTATGATATTTATGCGGTCCGCATTATTTTTGACCCGCTTCCCGGTGTGGACGAGAAAAACCAATGTTGGGATATCTACTCGGCTATTACGGATATTTACCGGATTCGTCCCGACCGTATCCGTGATTGGGTGAGCCGTCCGAAAGCGAACGGTTATCAAGCGCTTCATCTGACCGTTATGGGACCGGATGGACAATGGGTAGAGATCCAGATCCGTAGCCGCCGTATGGATGATATCGCAGAGAAAGGCTTCGCTGCCCATTGGAAATACAAGGAATCCAACGTGGAGGAGGATACGGAATTGGATAAATGGATACAAACCATTACCGAGATATTGGAGAGTCCGGACCCGAATGCGCTGGATTTCTTGGATACGATCAAACTGAACTTATTTACTTCCGAGATATTTGTTTTCACTCCGAAAGGAGATATAAAGACATTGCCCCAAGGGGCTACCGCCTTGGATTTCGCTTATGCGCTTCACTCCGATATCGGTAATAAATGTATTGGCGCTAAGGTAAACCATCGTTTGGTGCCATTGAGTCATCCGCTGTCCAGTGGAGATCAGGTGGAGGTCTTGACTTCCCGTTCTCAGGAGCCGCAACCGGAGTGGTTGAACTTCGTGACTACCGCTAAGGCTCGTGCGAAGATCGATGCCGTATTAAAGCGTGTCCGTAAAGAGGTCGCTAAGTATGGAGAGATAAAAGTTCTTGATGCCTTCAAGCGTTCGGAGCTTGAGGCGAGTACATCCAATCTGGATAAATTAGGTATGTACTTTGGATTCTCGAAACGCGAGGAATTCTTTTATGCGGTAGAGAAGGGGGATGTGGTTTTGCCCGAGAATTTAAAGAAGCTGTTGAAGGAGAAGACGGATAATGTCTTGTTTAAGTATGTGAAACAGGCGTTGGGTGTCGCTTCCAAGAAGGTGAAACAACCCGAAGAGGAGGAAGCCAAGAAAGAGAAGCCTAAATATGATAAGAAAAAGCCTTATTTATTGAAAGAGGAGGCTTTTGAGCGTAATTATGTAATTGCCGAATGTTGTAAGCCGATTCCGGGAGATGACTCTTTAGGTTTTATCAATGACGATGGTAACGTAGTGGTTCATAAACGTTCCTGCCCGATCGCCATGCGCTTGAAAAGTAGCTTTGGCGAACGTATCTTGAATACGGTTTGGAGCAGCCATATGAACGCTTCTTTTGAGGCCACGCTAGAGGTGAAAGGTATAGACTCGATAGGCGTACTGAATACGATCACGAAAACGATTTCCGAGGATTTCAACGTGAACATCATGCGCTTGCTGATCGAGGCGAAAGACGGCGTGTTCGAAGGTAAGATAAAGATGAAAGTTCATGACGTAGAAGATATCCAGAAAATGTGCGTGACTTTGTCGAAGATACAGAATATTAAATCTGTCGGACGTGTAGCGGATTAAGTGTAGCGAAGTGCTTCGCTACACTTTTGTTTTATAAAAGCTTTATCAGCCGACAATCAAATAAGTTATATAAGCTATATAACAAGCGATCAATAGGATTCCCTCCGGCCTAGTGATGGTCCGTTTCTTGAAGAAAAGGCCAAAAATATAAAGCAATACGCATGAACCGATCATGACGCCCAAATCCAGATTGGTAATGCCTTGTATGTTCATCGGCGTGATTGTCGCGCTACAACCTAATACGAAGAATATATTGAAGAGGTTGGAACCGATAACATTTCCGATCGCCATCTCCGGGTTCTTCTTTAAGGCGGCCACGACGGAAGTCGCTAACTCAGGAAGAGAGGTTCCTCCGGCCACTAAAGTCAAACCGATAATAGATTCGCTGACACCCAGTCCACGGGCGATACCAGAAGCTCCATCCACGAAAAATTGTCCTCCGTAAATCAAACCAGCCAATCCACCAATGATGAATAAACTCGCTTTCCAAATGGGCATTATTTTAATCGTGCTCTCTCCATTTTCCTCTCCATTATGTGCGATCGCGAATGTATAGCCAAGGAAAATGGCGAAGAAGCATAATAGTAACATTCCATCGCTACTACTGATACTATTTTGCGATGCGCCGTTGATCAAAACGTCATTCGCGCAAATAAATAATACGATTGAGGCAAGCACGCAAAGAGGGATCTCTTTGCTCAACGTACCTTTCGTGACGCTGATCGGTACGATAGCGGCCGTACAGCCGACAATCATCAAGGCGTTAAATATATTGCTTCCTACTACATTACCAATAGCGATATCTGAGCTTCCTTTCAAGGCAGATACGACACTGACCGTTAATTCCGGTGCGGAAGTCCCAAACGCCACAATAGTTAGCCCGATTACTAAGCTGGAAATATTGAAGCGTTTGGCTACCGAGGCGGCACCATCCGTCAAGGCGTTAGCCCCAACTAAAATTAGTAGTAAACCGCCAATTAGTAATACGATATCCATTAGTCTTTAGAATGGCAAATCATCGATAGGATTGGCCGGTCCGAAATCAGGAGCGGATGAGGCTGGAGCCGTAGGAGCGGAAGCCGGAGCGAAATTATCCGGAGTTACTCCCATCGGAGCGGCTTGAGAAGCTGCCGCCATCGGACGGTCTACTTTCCATGCGTTGATACTGGTGAACCAGCGGCCTTGGTACTCACGGCTGTCAATGTCGAAAGAGACTGTCAATTCCTCGCCCGGCTGAATGGCCGCTTGAGCGATCTTATCCGCTCCGAATATCTGGAAGCATACTTTCTTGGGATATTGATCGTGTGTCTCTAATACGTACTCTTGTTTTTTCCATTCGTTTCCGGCTTTGCTGACACCGCCTACTTCCGGTAGGACTTGAATAATTTTTCCTGTAATTTCCATGTCTTGTATTTTATTTGCTTATGTTTTATTTAATTGGGGACGAAGGTACGGTTTTGTTCTGGTTTTATCAACAGAATAATCACACTTTCGGGGCAAAAGCATCAAATGCGTCTTTCATAGCTAACAGCTCTTCTTTGATCTGTTTCAGGCGGTTTACGATCTCTTCTTGCCGGATCGTCGTCTCTTTATTGTCCTTCAGTTTTTGCCGTGCGCCGGCCAAGGTCATCCCTCTCTCTTTAACCAGGTGGTAGATGAGGCGTACCGCGTCGATATCCTCCTGCTTATAAAAACGGGTACCTTTGCTCGTCTTCCTTGGATTGATGATATCGAACTCCTTCTCCCAAAAGCGAAGGGTGGACTCGTTCACGTCGAACATCTGCGCCACCTCGCTGATGGAAAAATAGAGTTTGAGATCTTTATTCTTTTTTAGACTCATACTGCTAATGAAGTTTAATCCATAACCTGACCATGATTCTCGGCAATCTGGATCATACGGTCGTATTCCTCAGGTGAGAGATCCATGTAATAGTATTTAGATGGGTTATCATACTTCCCTCGTACGATTACCTCATAATGCAAGTGAGGGCCGGTAGATTTCCCGGTATTTCCAACCTCGCCAATCACCTCTCCACGAGTAACCTTTTGTCCGACACGTTTCTTGAACTTACTCATATGACCGTATAAAGTCTGATAGCCGTAGCCATGATCGATAATCAAACAATTTCCGTATCCCTGTTTCCAAGCGGCGAAAGTGACAACGCCATTACCTGTCGCATAGATCTCCGTTCCCACTTTAGCCGAGAAATCCATTCCGGAATGGAAACGAGGTGTACGGTAAATCGGGTCGATACGTACGCCATAGCCGGAAGCGGTACGACGCAGATCCTTATTGGAAATCGGCTGGATCGCCGGGATACATTTACTTCTCTCTTCTTGGTTCTTTCCTAGGGAGATCAGTTCTTCCAAGGAATTGGATTGGATATATAATTGCTTACGTAGCATATCCATCTTTTGGGTCGTGGAGACAACAAGCTCCGGATTGGACAGGCTCATCAAATGCTCGTAACGGTTTGTCCCTCCAAACCCGGCTTTCCGAACGGACTCGGGGATGGACTCGGCTTGGAAGATCGCCCGGTACAGATTCTCATCACGCTGTTGGATATCATCCAATACGTCCAACGCGTTATTTAAGCGAAGGGAAAGTACCTCGTATTGAGTTTGCAATAGGCGGTTCTCCTTACGTAACTGAGATTCCATCGGAGAGTCCACCAAATGCATCATGACGAAAAAAGTGGCTACGCCGAACGCTATTCCGGTGCTTAAATGGCGGAGAACGGTGAACAGCCGGTCTTTGCTAGATGGGTATACACGCTCATAATTGAGTGTGTTCGGATTGTATAAATAGTATGTTTTGCGACTTTTAAAGAGTTTCATCTACATTTTTTGTTATCTGAATGCACGCAAAAATAATAATTTGCAGTACTTTTGCAAATTGTTTTTCAGAATATTAACGAGAACTATATAAATAGATTATGTTGACAGCAAAAGAAATCCGTGAATCCTTCAAGCAATTCTTCGCTTCTAAGGAACACCAGATCGTGCCTTCCGCTCCAATGGTGGTAAAGGGTGACCCCACGTTGATGTTTACGAACGCGGGAATGAATCAGTTTAAAGATATTATCTTGGGCAACGTGCCCCGTAAGTATCCTCGTGTCGCGGACTCTCAGAAATGTCTTCGTGTTAGCGGTAAGCATAACGATTTAGAGGAGGTAGGGCATGATACCTATCACCATACGATGTTTGAGATGCTCGGAAACTGGTCGTTCGGAGATTATTTTAAGAAAGAGGCGATCAACTGGGCTTGGGAATACTTGGTAGAGGTATTGAAGCTGAATCCGGAGCGTTTATATGCCACCGTATTCGAGGGAAGCCCTGCCGAAGGCTTAGATCGTGATAACGAAGCTGCTGGTTATTGGGAGCAATATTTACCGAAAGATCATATTCTGAACGGTAACAAACATGATAACTTCTGGGAAATGGGGGACACGGGTCCTTGCGGTCCCTGTTCCGAGATCCATATCGACCTTCGTTCGGACGAGGAGCGTGCGGCGGTCAGCGGCGCCGATATGGTAAATAAGGATCATCCGCAGGTAATCGAGATCTGGAACCTTGTGTTCATGCAATTCAACCGCAAGGCCGACGGCTCTTTGGAACCGCTGCCGGCTAAGGTGATCGATACCGGTATGGGATTCGAGCGTCTGTGTATGGCATTGCAGGGTAAGACCTCAAATTATGATACGGACGTATTCCAACCGATTATCAAGGTAATCGCGGGAATGGCGGGTACGACTTACGGTACGGATAAACAGCAAGATATCGCTATGCGTGTGATCGCCGATCACATCCGTACGATCGCTTTCGCTATCACGGACGGACAGTTGCCTTCCAACGCTAAGGCCGGTTATGTAATCCGTCGTATCTTGCGGCGTGCCGTTCGTTACGGTTATACGTTCTTGGATCGCAAGGAAGCGTTTATGTATAAGCTTTTGCCCGTATTGATCGAGACGATGGGCGACGCTTATCCGGAATTGATCGCTCAGAAAACCTTGATTGAGAAGGTTATCAAGGAGGAGGAAGAATCTTTCCTTCGTACCTTGGAAACCGGTATCCGTTTGCTGGATAAGAAAATGGAGGAGACGAAGGCTGCGGGGAAGACGGTCTTGAATGGCGTAGATGCCTTTACATTATATGATACCTACGGATTCCCGTTGGACTTGACGGAATTGATTCTTCGTGAGAACGGCATGGAAGCCGATATCGAGGAGTTCAATAAGGCTATGCAGAAGCAGAAAGAGCGTGCCCGTAACGCCGCCGCTATCGAGACAGGCGACTGGATCACGCTGAAAGAGGGTGAATGTAAGTTCGTGGGTTATGATTTGTTCGAATGCGAGGCAGAGATCTTGCGTTATCGCCAGATCAAACAAAAGAATAAAGTATTATATCAGATCGTTCTGGATCAAACCCCGTTCTATGCGGAAATGGGTGGACAGGTCGGTGATACGGGTTGGTTGATCGCCGACGACGAGAAGATCGACGTGATCGATACGAAACGTGAGAATAATTTGCCGGTTCATTTGGTTACTAAACTACCGAAGGACGTAACGGCTACATTTACCGCGAAGATCAACGTGAAAAAGCGTATCCAGTGTGAGTGTAACCACTCTGCCACGCACCTTTTGCATGAGGCGTTGCGTGAGGTATTAGGTACGCACGTAGAGCAGAAAGGTTCGTATGTTTCGCCTGATTCTTTACGTTTCGACTTCTCTCATTTCCAGAAAGTGACGGACGAGGAAATCCGTAAGGTGGAAATATTGGTTGGAGAGAAGATCCGTGCGAACTTCCCGTTGGAAGAGCATCGCAATATGCCGATCGCCGAAGCAAAGGCGCTAGGGGCTATGGCTTTGTTCGGTGAGAAATATGGCGACGAGGTACGTGTCGTGAAATACGGAAGCTCCGTGGAGCTATGTGGTGGTACGCATATCCCGGCAACCGGTATGATCGGTTCTTTGCACGTGATAGGAGAGAGCTCTATCGCCGCAGGTGTCCGTCGTATAGAGGCGGTTACGGCCGAGGGCGCCGAGCAATTCGTATATGCCCAGCAAGATCTGATCCGTGAGTTGCGTGCGTTGATGAACCATATGCCGAATTTGGCGCAAGCGATGAAAAAGTCTATCGAGGAAAACGCGGAGATGAAGAAACAGATCGAGGATTATATCCGTGAGAAGTCTATGCGTTTGAAGGAGGAGATCGTGGCGAAAGCTTCGGAGAGCAACGGTATCAAGGTTATGCAGTTCGTTGGTAAGGCAAATGCGGACGCTATGAAGAACGTGGCTTTCCAGATCAAGGCGGAGACAACCGATAGCTTTGTCTTTGTTGCCGGTATCATTGACGATAACAAATGCACGCTCATGCTTATGTTAAGCGATGATTTGGTGAAAGAGGGCTTGCATGCCGGTAAGATCGTAAAAGAGGCCGCTAAGCATATCCAAGGCGGTGGTGGTGGACAACCCCATTTCGCTACGGCCGGCAGTAAGAACATGGAGGGTCTTTCTATTGCGGTTGGCGCTGTGAAAGAGGCTGTTGGAGTACAGTAAAATCGGTTCGGAAGAAATTGACTTTTCTTTCGGACGCAATGATAGATTCCTTCGGATCGAATAAGAATTCCATCCGAAGGAATTTTTTTATGTCGTTTTGATAATCGGAATACATGTTTTACCTTTGTGGTCTAAGGTTTTAAATAAAAAAGATATGTCAGAGCAAAAAGTGGTTATTTGCAAGGACCTGAAATCGGAACTGCAAGATTTTCTCTCCTCTCTAAAATACGATAAGTTGTTCATCCTTATGGATACGAATACCAAAGAGAAATGTTTTCCCTTGGTAGAGAATATACCGGCCTTTCAAAAGGCGCCGATTCTCGTGATGGAAGCGGGTGATATGAATAAGGGTTTTGTCTCTTTAGCCCAGATATGGACAGCTTTGTCGAATGAGGGGGCTTCCCGTAACTCCTTGCTGGTGAATTTGGGTGGCGGTATGATTACGGATATGGGTGGTTTTGCCGGCGCTACTTTCAAGCGTGGCATCCGTACGATCAATATCCCTACGACCTTGATGGCGTCCGTCGATGCTGCGGTTGGCGGTAAGACGGGTATAAACTTCAATGGGTTGAAGAACGAGGTCGGTTCTTTTTATCCCCCCTTGTGTGTATTCATCGATTGCGATTTCTTGCGCACGTTGGATCGCGATAATATCCTTTCCGGTTATGCGGAGATGATCAAGCACGGGTTGATTAGTTCGATGGAGAATTATGCGTCTGTCATGCTTTTTGATATCGACACCATGAATTATTCGTATTTGAATAGTTTGGTAGGCCAGTCGGTCGCCGTGAAAGAGCGGATCGTAGAGGAAGATCCCAAGGAACAAGGTATTCGTAAGGCATTGAATTTCGGTCATACGATCGGCCACGCTTTCGAGAGCTTGTCTTTCCTGAAAATGCGTCCGATCTTGCATGGTCATGCGGTAGCGGCGGGTATCGTGAGCGAGCTTTACCTCTCGCATAAGCTGTGTGGCTTCCCGATGGAGAAATTGAGTCAAGTCGTTTGTTATATAAAAGAGTATTATCCGGCGCTCTTCTTTGACTGCACGGACTACGATACCTTATATGAGTTAATGACACATGATAAAAAGAATGAGGGCGGTATCATCAACTTCACTTTACTGAAAAATGTAGGAGATGTCCGTATCAACCAATCGGTCACCAAGGAAAAAATCTTGGAGTCTCTTGATTTTTATCGTGAAAGTTTTGGCATTTAACGGAAAAAAACTACCTTTGCACCCGTAAAATAAAAGCGGGATGTAGCTCAGCCCGGTTAGAGTACGCGTCTGGGGGGCGTGTGGTCGCTGGTTCGAATCCAGTCATCCCGACTAAAGCTGAGATAAAAGGAGTTAAGTCTATGGCTTAACTCCTTTTTTTGCTCTCTACCACTTTCCTAAAACAATGAGGCAGTAGAAATTCCGACTCATCCGATATTCATGGGGGATAGCCTTAAATCATGACAACAGATTAAAATTGATATATTTCCGTTTGAATTTAGTGCGGTCATTCCAGCCTGTTTTAGCCATTATATCTGTTAATGGTTGCTTAGTGCCGACTTATCGGTGCATGCTCTGTGAGTTCAAAGTCTTTTGGGGCACGATTGTTTATCGGAGTAGGGAGGCCTAGCTGTTTGATAGAGTGCCATTGGCTGCTGAAGTGAATAACTAACGGCTTGTCGAATGAATAACTAGCGGCTATATATAGCCGCTAACTAACGGCTCGGGAAGTGAATAACTGATCACTTGGAAAGCCTTCTACGGCCTGCGAAATCAAGTATGCGCTAACCTAGAGGAGGATTTTTGGAAATTATATTATATATGTACACGTACATTAAAGAATATGATATATGTGAATAGGTTTTAGTAATACATACCAATAATATCAAGGACTGATTTATCTAATAAAACGGTTAGTATAAACGATCGTTTTAATCAGTCATTTGCAAAGGTACGCGTTTCTTTGACTTCTGCAACCCTTCCGAGCTATTTTTTTCATCCCTTATTCTCTTTCTTATCAATAGGATAGCCTATCCTTTACGAAACAACCGATTCTGTAAACGAATCTCTCTTTTTACTCTTCGAAAAACGCAAGATTTAGACGATCGTTTAGACTAGTCGTTTTTGAATAGAGGACGATTGATTAAGGTCTTGATAGATATTTAATTAACACTATTATTAATATTTAAATTAGAGATTATGAACAAAGGGATTTTTACTTTGATGACAGCGGCTTTATTGTCCGCAGGTTCAGCGGTAATGCCTGTTAATGCTGCTTCTGAGATTACAGCCTATTCGACTGTAAATAAAGATAAGGTATTAGCTAACGGCGTGAAGTTCTATTTGCAAAAGAGTACAGAAGCAAAAGCTGGAGAGACTTATTACACGGTAAAAGATGTGACACTTAAAGACAAGACTAAGGTTTGGACTTTGGCTGAGGTTGAGTCTGCAGCAAAAGCGTCTGTTTTTGAGGTTTCTAATTATGCTAAGGTAGGTAACCAGTACACCTTCTCATTGTCTGTAAATGGGAAAGTTGTTACTTTTCAGAAAGATGCCTCTAGCATTGAAGATGGCGCTGATTTGAATGCGGATGCCCGTACAACAACTATTCTTTCTACCGCAAACAAGCTAAGTGCAATCAATACGTTGCCTGCTTTCTTGAAAGAAGCCAACGGTTTTTCAGTGGTTCTAGCTACTGAGGTAGAGACTATGGATGCTGAAGCATTGAATACTTATAATAAGAATGGCTTTACTTTCGGATTTAACGCTCCGACTGAGTTAGTATCCAATCCGTTCGCCCAGCCGATCTATGCGGTAGATTATACGGAAGAGGTTGCTACTGCAGCTGAAGGTGAGACTTTCGGCAATACGTACTTTGTTGTTGGTGGTACGGAGAAGGCTTTGAAGGCTTTGAAGGAAGACTACAAGGATGGAACATTGGATGAGAAAGACTTGCTGTTCAATAAGGACATCAAGATCCTAGCCTTGAAAGAGGGCGTTAAGTATGACGTGAAAGCCGCTAAGACTACGGCTTATAAATTAGAGGCTGTAGCTGGTGATAAGGCCAATGTGGCTAAACACTCCGCTGCTTTTATGGTAACGGAATTCGATAAGTTGGCTAATCCGGATGAATATCAGTTGAAGATCAAGTCTCCGGAAGCAGAAACCGCTCTTTATATGGGTGCTATTCGTTTCACTTCTACGGATACGAAGACTTATGTGACTACTGTAGAGGAAGGCGAGATCGGTTCTTTGATCAACGCTACTTTAGGTGCTAGCACTTATTTGAAACCTTCTGTATTGTTGAAGGAAGGCGTGGCTAACTTCGTGAATGTTTACTTCACTAGCTCGGATGAAAGTCAAAAGGACAAGAGCCTTACAACTGAGTATCATAAATACTTGGTTCCGGGTGTTTCTGAGGGATCATTCGTATATAACGCTATGGCCGCTAACGACGTGAACTTTAAGTCTGCCGCTTCTCAATGGGCTGTTAAGGACTTCGATGGTAAATATACGTTCACGTTAGTGAACCGCGAGACTCGGCAAGAATTGGAATTGAGCATGCAAGAGACTAAGGTTAAGGGCGAGTATGAGGTGGTTGCTACAGGTGAGGATAAGAAATTTGGCAACTTGACCGAAGATGGCAAAAAGGATACTGAAGGTATGAAAACAATCGCCGGTACTAAAGTTAAATTTATCCCTGTTGAAAAAGTTGCTGGTTTCTTGGATTTGTCCAAAGAAGAGATGGAGGCTGGTGTTTCTTTGTTGTTTAAGGGTAAAACAGACTTGATCGGTGAGAAGACTTTCTATGCTGCTATGAAGGAACAGAACACTTTGACTCCTAGCATGAAAGCTTCTGAATTAGCTTCTTTGTCAATCGAGAAAGCGAAAGGTAAGATCAATGAGGACGATAAGGACGCTGTAGAAAACTATACGATCCAAGTGGTTGATGTAGCTTACTTGAAGGATGGTAAGGTTGTTGCCGCTAAGGATACATTATTTGTTCCTACTTATACGATCTTCCACGTGACAGGTGAAGGTGATGACGCTAAGACATTCTGCTTAGGCGAGAATATGAAGTATACAGAGAAATCTGAGGGAACAAATCCTGCTGAGTTCTATTTCAGACAGAATGCGAATGGCTCATACGCTATGGGCTTTGCGGAGAATGGTCCGGTTAGCTTTGGCGACGAGGGTACGATTAATGCGTCAGCAAAAGCAATCGGTGTAAGTCAAGAGTTGGCTTTCACTAACGATGAGGCATCTGTTTATGATATGAAGGCTGATAAATTCGCGAATGTAACCGTACAAGTAAACGACAACTCAGATAAGACTACATTGCCGGCTGAGCCTCGTCACGCTTCATTCGACAATATGTTGGGTTCTATCAACTATCAGTTGAATAAGAATGGTATCACAGAGGGTATCCTTTCCGCTGAGAGCATGATCTTCTGGTTGGATACAGCGGATAGCAAGGCTACGACTCCGTTCTTCTATATCTCTAAGGGTATTGAGGTTACTGAAGGCGAGGAGAAACCGGCCGAGAGAATGTTCATGTATAACGCTACAGACTCTATGCAAGTATTTGATGAAGGTTCTGCTGTCGCTTCTTTCAACGAGAAGTATATGTTGGAAGGTACAACTAAGGAGGATCAGGTCGCTAAGGTAATCTTCCGTCCGGCTACTATTGCGGGTGTTGATACGATCAATACGGTTGTAAATGGTAAGGCTGCTGTCGTTGTGGCTAAAGAGGACAAGGCTGAGGAAGTGTTAGGCGGTTTGGATAACTTCAAGTTCGGTATCTGCTTGGCTGATCCTGCTGTAGAGGGTGAATATGTAATTTACTCAAAGGCAGACAACAGCAAGTATGTATATGCTTTGAACGGAAAGTTAGGCTTAGGCTCTAAAGAACAAGCTATGGTCTTCACGTTGGGTACTGAGGTTCCGACCGGTAACGAGTCTATTGACAACGCTACTTCTTCTATCGTAGTAACAGGCAACGCCGGTTCTGTAACGATCCAAGGCGCTCAAGGCGAGACTGCTTATGTTCGCAACTTATTGGGTATGCCGTTGGCAGAGACAGTTGTCACTTCCGATAACGCTACGATCGCTGTTCCTGCTGGAATCGTTCTTGTAACGGTTGGCGACGAGACTGTAAAGGTGGTCGTTAAATAAGACATGTAAAGGAATAATGAAAAGATAAATCGAAAATCATTCCTGTGCGGATTATCCAAGTACCCCGAGAGGGCGAACAAGCGGGAATGGATTAATATTAATACTAAAGTAATAAATTAAAGTTCATCCGTAAGTACTTCCGTGAGGATGGAAACGGATCAAAGACAAGGGGAGACGGTATTACACTGTTTCCCCTTATTTGTTGATAAGGATGGGTAAGGGCTTTGTTAGTGAAATGGACGGTATTCGATCTTTTTGATCGATATAAGGGGGATATCGTGACATACCCTTTTTGAGAGAGGTATGAAGTAGGGGAGATCGGAGGGGTATAAATAGCCTTTTTCATGCAAAAGGACCACTTTTTACACACGATAGTTGGTAAAAGGCAGTGCGACTAGTCGTGTTTGGCAACGACAGTAGTGCCGTTGGGCATCGTAAACAGTCATGAATAGGGTTGTTAGTACTCATGAATGGGCATCGTAACCCTGTTATATCCCTGTCGTAACTCAATGAGATAGCCCGGATAAGCTATAGGATATGAATTAGGATGAATTAAATTCGCTAGGATAAAAGGCTGTTTTTAACTAATGCGGTATAAGACAAATGATTGCTAATATTTTTTCTCGTATTTGGGGATAAGCTGTACGTTTGCCCGAAAAAAGTGATTCTCCGGCAGTTGAGTTTACAAATTGACAAAATGCCAAGGTGCTTTTTTTGTGAGCTTATAGGAAGGGCTAGATCCGAAAACAAACCTTGATTTTAGAGAATGGCATGGGATAAATTCCATGCTTGTACGTGCTTTATTCCTTCTTTGGAAGGAAGCGGCAAATCATCGAGCGAGACAACGATCTTCTCGTAATTATCCTCAATGGCCTCTAACGAGGCATATTCCCGTTCGATGGTTTCTTTGTCGATTAGTAAATAAGTGGATTGGAGATAGATAACCCTCTCTCCTTTGATAGCGACGAAATCCACCTCTTTGTTCTTTATGCTGCCTACGTATATTTGATAGCCGGCCCTTAATAAATCTAGATAAATGAGGTTTTCTAGTTTATACCCAATGCCGTAGCCAAAGCCTTGATATAAATAATTGTTGAAACCTAGGTCATTGATGTAATACTTACAATTCCCGGCGATGGTCTCCTTTCCCTTGATTTGGTATTTCTCGACTTTATGTACCAAAAAAGTGTCCTCTATGTAACTAATGTAGGAGGCGATCGTATCATAGCTGGTCTTCCTTCCCGAGCTCTTGAAATAATTGGTGATATTCCGAATTGATATTAAATTAGATGCGTTATTTACCAGATAGACAAAAATGTCCTCAAGCAACTTAGCGTCTTTTATGTTTTGTCTTTGTATGATATCACGTAGTAATACGGTGTCTTTTAATGCGGATATATAATTTCTTTGTACTTCTGGTTGAGATAGATGGTATAATTCAGGCATGCCACTACTTTGCATATATTCTAGGTAGTGTATCTTGTTATTTTCTTTTTGGGTGATTCCAAGAAACTCTGTGTATGAAAAAGGATAGATGGCAAATTCCACATAACGTCCGGCTAATAACGTGGCGAGTTCTCCAGATAGCATTTTAGAGTTGGAACCACTGATGAATAACTCATATTCGGCGGTATAGTCCTGTGAGTATGAGTTGGCGAAGCGTTCCCATCCCTCTACATTTTGGATTTCGTCAATGAACAGATAGATACGACCTCGAGGATTTATTTGTTTTAAGTAGAGATTAAACAGGGAATCAAGATCTTCATTGGTTTTCAAAAAATAAAAGGCGGATAGCTCACAGTTAATGAAGAATATATTTCGGGGATTTACTCCACTATTGGCGAGATGGCTAGCTAACTGACGAAGGAGATAGCTTTTCCCTACACGTCGCTGTCCTACCAAGACTTTGATTAATCTGTTTCCGGTGTAGGATAATATCCTATCTAAATAATCTTGCCGTTTATAGCCTGTTGGAAAATCGTTTCCACCCCATAGGTTATACTTCTCTAATGTCTTAAATCTATCGTCCATACTCGAAACTTTTGCGTAAAAGTACAAAAGTTTCGAATGAACTCGAAACTTTTCCCGTTAAGAATAGGATATACCCTCAAAAAAATAACGGCAACCGCCTTCCGCCGAAAGCCAAGTTGCCGTTCAAAGTTAGGAATAAGGTTTGGTTTGTTCCTTTGTAATGATTCTAACATTAATATGTAATGAGAGTTTTCTACATTTTATCGATACAAAAGTAAATGCCACTTGTTACGATTTGATTACGGGAGTGTTACATTTTTAGTAAAGGTCTCGCCAAATCGGTTGATAACCTTGATCTGTACGTCTTTGACTCCGGCAGAAGGGTGGCAACGGAATAAGTGCGATGTATGATATCCGGAAGGTTTTCCGTGCATGTCGATATAGTCTTGGTCTTCATCATCGAATTGCTCCATGCGACCTTTCTCTATGCCGTTTTCGCTCCATGTAACTTGGTAGGTCGGGTCCCAATCCCATACGTTCACCACTAGGTAATCCGCTTGCGATTTGAACTCATTCGGCTTATAAACCCTGAATTGATAACCCGAATCATGGCCGGTTGCCTTATAATACCAAGTAGTGGCATTCCCTTTCACCTCAACGACCAGATAACCGTTCGGGGCGCCGCACCGGTTTACATGGCCGGCCCACCAAGCTCCGCAAGCGGCTCCGATATTATGCTCGTACAGATTCGGTGTGACTTGGTTGTTCTCGAAGAAATGCGTATGCCCGGCGAAGATATGGACATTATAAGGGCCGACGATCTCTTTCAGGCTCTCAGCGTCCTCGGCGTTTCCTCCCCCTTTATCCGTCTGGTTGAATACCGGGGCATGTACGTTGATAAATACAAGTGTCCCGGGTTTAACGTAACTCAGGTCGTTTTTCAGCCATTCCAGTTGTTCCTTTCCGAAGCGTTCGTCATATTTCTTGTCTTTATAATAATCAATATCTTTTAAGGTGATGATATGTGCATCCCCGACATTGAACGAATAATTGTAAGGGCCGAAATGATCCTCGTAGATACGCTCCGCGTAGCTCTCCTCGGTTACCTTTTGATTGGATAAGGCCGGGTAACGTAAGTCGTGGTCGTGATTGCCGATCACGGAGAACATCGGGATGCCTAAGACCGAGACCGCTTCCTTATAAGGAGTGAATAAATCCATGCGATCCCAAGTAATGTCTCCCAGCGCCATACCGTAGACCTCTTTTCCTTGGTAGCGCTCTATAGTCTGCTTCAAGTCGGGGATGGTCTCTTCACGGAAACGTTTCATCTGCCGTTCGTCGATGGTCTGAGGATCGGAGATTGCCAAGTAGACAAACCCGTCGATTGGCTGTTTCCTAGGGGTGAGCGTAAAATCATGTTCATTGATCTCCTTACTTTTATCAAGTTGCTGATAGAAAAGATCCGGTATACCTTTTGTTTGCTCGATCTCATAGTCACCCGGTACGGAGAGGTAGACAAAGCGGCTTTTGTCCAGATTCGAATCTAGGCTATATTCTCCCCGCTCATTTGTTTGCGTGAAATTATAACCATCCGTAACGACTACGCCTTGTAGCGGTTTGCCTGCCGTATCGGATACAGTGCCTCTTACGGTAGCGGCTTGCGCTATCCAAGTGGATAACGCAAGTAAAAGCGTGAATGATAAGAATTGTCTCTTCATCGTAATTTTTTTTATGATTTGAATATAGAATATGTTAGTTAGAATTTATAACGTACGCCGATTTGAATCTGCCAAGGATTTCCGTTCATATTGGATACACCCGTGTTTTTGTTTACGTTATATACGTATTGCTTCTTCTCCGCGTCAAAACTCTTGATGGAGTAGATATTCTGCTTGCCTAGATTATGTCCGGCACCCCAGTCCTTGTTCAGCATATTCAGGAAATTGAAAAAGTCTATCGAGGCCTCGATGGAATGAGTCTTATAGATCTTGAAGTTCTTGTTCAAGCGCAAATCGAAAGTACCGTAGAAGCCATTTACGCCACCGTTACGCTCGGCAACCTTCCCATAGTTTTTACGGATATAATCTTTTACGCTCTTCTCCGCTTCCGGATTGTCCAAGATCGCTTGGATACCCTCACGAAGATATTGAGGCGTATTACTATCGTTCGGGTCATAAATATAAGCCAAGTCATTAGATGATACGAAATCACCGTTCATATTACCACTAACCGCTAAAGAGTAGCGAGTCCCACCGATCCCGGAGAAACGCAAGCCTACGCTGATTCCCCAGAAAGAAGGAGCCGTACCGTAGAATACGACCTTATGGCGGAATTGGTTGTCCGAGTAAGTCATGGTACTCAAATCACGAGGATCATCTTTTACCATCAAGGCTAGGGTCGCTGTATTCGCTACGTTTCCGTTGTAAGAGGTGTTATCCTTGGAATCGTTCCACGTATAGCTGAAAGAAAGCTCGCCATCCTTGAAATAACGCCAAGTTCCATCTACGACGAACGCGTATTGGTTGATTTTTCCATCGCTGATTAATTCCAGCACACGGCCTACCTTATCACTTTTACGTCCTTGCATCCAGTCGGTCGCTCCGTTCTCGGTATTGATACTCTCGGCGGGGACGAACACGCCACGATTCCCCTCTGCGGCGATACGGAAGTAAGGCTCGTCCACCATATTACGGTCTACGTACATATAATTATGGCGTGCCCAGTTGGCGTAAGCACTGATACCTACCCGCAAGCGATCGGAGAAGAAATGCGTGTAGCTGGCGTTCAACTTATATACTACCGGTACACGGGCATCCTTACTATTCATATTGATCGTGCTGATCTTTTGGATATTCGGGTTGTTGAATAAATCAACGCCCGGAGCGGTAGAAGGATCTTTGCGGTATGCCGGGAAATTCGGTGTCGGAACCAAATTGCCTTGTATATCCACGGACGCTACCTTCGTACCGTCGAACAGCATATTGTTGATCATGGAATAGTTGTTTAAATCCGAACCGAAGATACCGGCGCCAAGGCGGATAATATCTTGATGTTTATCATTCACGTCCCACGTGAATTGAACGCGGGGTTGCAACTGGAAGGTGGAGATTACGTTGTCTGTACGTAAGCCTAGTTCGTCATAAACGGTCTGGTTAAAGTTCGCATGGTTGAAATAGCGGGTATAATCCGCACGGATACCGGCCATGACCTCGAATCCGGTGAAAAGCTTCGTTTGTAATTGTCCGTAGATAGCGGAGTTCAAGGTATTCATCTTTACGGTAGGATCATCTACCAAGGCGATTTCCCGGGCATAGCGGTAAGGAGTCATATTCTCGAAATTATCCAGTCCCGTGAAATAAAACCGTCCGTTCATCTCACTGCCGTAGAGTGATTTCATATTGGTGTACATGAAGTCCGCTCCGAATGTATAGTTGATGCGGTCCGTATTATAATACATATTGTCTACCAATTGAAGTACATTATCCTTGAAATGTTCGGGAGCGTAGCGTTGACCTCCAAGCTGGATGGAAGTGTACATGCTTTTGTCACCAGATATAGATTCCACGTTCTCTACGATTGCTCTTGGGATATTAGAGCTTGGCAATTGCTTGTTCGGGGTCGTGGCCTCGTAAACCAAGAAATGTTGAAGCTTCAACTCGTTGGTCAGCTTTGGGCTTAATACCGAGCGTAAGGTAGCGAGTAAGCTGTTGTTATGCGATTTGCGATCGATCCAAACCTCGTAAAGATTGATACTGGAGTTATCGCTCTCGCTCTGTTTATTATCCTCGTTGATGAAATTATTGCGAATGGTTAACAAGTTGGTTGCGTTCAACTGCCAGTCGATACGGGCGAAGACCGCGTTCGTCTGCTTCTTCTTACCGAACTCCCCGAATTGAGGCTCATTCGAGACTCCGTATTTAGTACGGGCGATATCCAGATAACGGTCTAGCGTAGATTGAGTGACATTATAGCGAGACTCGTCCGCCGCCGTCTTGATATCCGCTATATAAATCGGACGGGAATCCTGTTGGTGATCCCATACGACATAGAAGTGCGCACGGTCTTTCACGATCGGGCCTCCCAAAGAGAAACCATATTGATAGGTAGAGAAGTCGGAAGTCGATTTATTTCCCCGTATATCATAGGAGCTGGATAACCAATCGGCACGACCGAACCCGAATACACTTCCGGTGAAAGTATTGGTTCCTGATTTCGTTACAGCGCTCACGGTGCCGCCCCCGGAACGTCCGTTGGTCACGTCATATTGATTGGTTACCACCTCAAACTCGCGGACGGCTTCCATGGATATCGTATAAGCGCCGGAAGTCGTTCCGCTCGCTACGGTTCCTTTAGCCGTCATACCGTCGATGGTGTAATTCGTTGAGGATGATAATTGCCCGGCGATATTTCCTCCGCTACTCAATGGCGAGAGATCCATCAGGGATGTGAAGTTACGGCCGTTTACCGGAAGTTTCGTGATATTTTGAGCGGAGATAGATGTTGCCGCTCCGATCTTCGGAACCATGTTCTTCAAGGAATTAGCGACCACCTCGACAGCTTGGATCTCCACCGATTCCTCCGCTAGCTTGAAATCCACTCGAAGCATATCCCCTTGGTTCAATGCGTATCCTGTCTTTTTCTGTTCCCCATAACCGATATAAGAAGCTGTAACGGTATAAGGAGAACCTAGCGGAAGCTGCTTGATGGTGTATTCTCCTTTATCGTTCGTGATAGAGCCCGTGAAGAATCCGGTAGATTCATTCTTGACTTGGATCGTGGCTCCGATCACTGATTCCCCTTTATTATCCACGACCGTACCGGTGATAATGGCTTGCGTTCCTTGCGCGAATAGGAGAGCCGGTAAGCAATTAAAAAATAACAAACAGGCTAGTAACCTGCAAGTAATTCGTTTGTTAAACATCCTCATAACAATCTTTTTAAAATTAAACCTAAATATCTTTTACGGCGCAAAAGTAAGTGCCCCGTTTTGCAAAGAGATTACATCCGTGTGTAGGTTTAAATAAAGAAAAAAGCCTAATGAAGGATATCCATTAGGCTCAACGAGAAAATTATAAATGTGTCTATAAAGAAGAAGGTTAGTCCTCATCCAAAGTTTTGATAATGCTAGATGCTATCTTGGATGAACTCTTGCGGCTGCTCTTTCTGAGTTTATCCGGATTCTCAAGATTCATACAGGTAAAGAAGTTATTCCCCCGATATACCTCGTTTTTATCTTTATCGAATAGGGTATAGCTGACGATATGGAAAAGTGTGCGCAACGGTTGGTCTTGCCATTTAAGATAATGCTGGTTTAATACCAGCAGATAATCAGCGTCGGCATTATCCAATACTTTTTGTAACTCTTCGGTCGGCACGGCTGAAAGATCGGAATAGCAATCCTCGCTCTCCCCGTTCACCTTGATCTCATTCAGTACCTGTCCGGTCACTTGTGTAGCGTTTGCCGGAATAAACTTGCAATCTCCGTTCTTTACGGATGCGGCGATATTCTCGGCGATGATCGTATTATACGTTTGGTCGATACTATCCGCTTTCATACCGGTCTCTTCGGCGATCATCCCATTGTAGAAATAGTTTGATTTCACGTTATCGTGCAAACCTACGATGAGAATTTGCTTCGCATGATAATTGTCACCTTCCTTCTTACTTTCTTTAGCGTTCGCTGCTATAGAAGCTACGGCTAAAAAGAACATAACCGTAAAGATTCTGATTTTAAATAACCTTTCCATGATTCTTCTATTAAATTCTGTGTCTATTAATTTCGAAGGCAAAGATATTAGCGAGGTGTTGCAGGGATATTACGGTTGTATAAAGTAATAGTTACTTAATAATTGAAGGCGTATCAAAAGGTATCCCTTTTCTTTGGGATAGGGGGTAGGGATACCTTTTGATGCACTTTCAAATGGGTGAGGGTAAGATCGCTTTATCAGAAGCCGTTTATGGCGATCTTCTCTTTTCTGACGTGTCCGTTTTGATATATCTCCAAGAGGTAGACACCTGTCTGTAATCCTCGGATCAAGGTTTGCTCGGAAACTCGATTTTTGAAAACAAGTCTTCCGTCTGCCTTATATACTTGTAAGAGGATATTTCCCCGATATGGCGTTACCTGTAGGTACCCATATCCGGATGAGATATGGCAGGACTCTTCCATGGATATCGACTGGTTCGAGGTCGGGATGGAGAAAGTGGCTACGATTAAGGAGTCCGCCCGCACGTTCTGGAATACGTAGCTAGACGGCTTGCCGATACTCTCCAGACTTGTTGAGTCGCCGATACAGACATCCACGATCTGACCCTTATTCTCCTTGCGGATCACGAAACGATGGTTGCTTCCTTCCGTGACTCTGACAATTGTCGGGCTTACGGCTCCCCCCTTGCCCTCGGTTATGGATCTCAATGTGTATACGGGTATTCCCGGTTGGGAGAAGACCACCTCGATCGAGGCGTCTGCCTGTATATTGTTCAGCGTATAGTTACGTACGGCTCCCACGCTGTTGCCGTTCAAGCGCACGTCCACGATTTGTTGCCCGCTACCCGGCGTGATGGTGAAAGACAGGTTATCGCCCCAACGGACCTTGCTGGTCTCCGGCGATACGGTGCCTAGCCCAGTCTTGGATACCCAGACTGTATAGGTGCCTGTACCCGGTGTCGGGTCTGTTCCCGGATTGGGATTCGGGTCTGGATTTGGATCTGGATTGGGGTCTGGGTCTGGTTTTGTACCTGTCCCGGTGAAGACGGCTTTGATAGTCGCCGAGGTGTACATCTTCCGTACGATCGTGTATTGCCCGGCGATGGCCTTGGCGGTATAGTCGGCGTCACCGATATGGAGTTGATACAGCCTCATGCCGTTATCCGGTCGTGTCTCGATACGGATCTCCGTTCCCGGATCCAGTAAGCTACCGCTGGGAATGGGGGACTCGTCCAATTCTTTCGAGATTATGAGCTTGCCGCCTGCGGGTTGGCCGTAGGTGATCAAGACCGGGATTGGCTCGCTGCCTTGGATTATATGCACCGGAACCGACTGGTCACTAATGCTATAATAGTTGATCGTGTTGGCAGGAGTGAACACGACGGGCTCCTCCGTATTGTGCGAGATCGTTTTCTCCGGCTCCGCCCATACGAAAGTACCCGGGATCGTTCTTGTCCCGCTCACGGTCGCTTCCCCTCCAGATAACCGGGAATCCTCTAGTGGCGCTCCCGCCGGTATTGCGGAGGCGGTTGGGAGCCGGGTGATCACGGGCGATGCCTTGCTGACGGTCAATGACACGGTACGGCTGTAGGCCTTATAGATCTCGTCTTCCGGGCGGGTTACGATCACTTGGTAGGTACCGGCTTCCACCGGGATCACGGCATTCTTGTCCTTGTCGAGATATTTAATTTGGAAACCCTTCAGAGCTGGCGTGGATGACACTCCTACCAGTTTGGGCGTTCCGTCGTAGACACAAGGGGAGGGTACGTCAATGGTGACCTTCAGCGCATCGGGGGCTGTGGGATCACTGGGATTTGCCGGGTCCTCTTTCGGTATGAACCGTGCGGTGACCTCCATGTCTTTCGAGACACGGATCGTATAGGGGCTTTGGGCATAGGTTATGCCCTCTATCAGAAAGCCTGCGAAACGATGTCCGGTACCAGCTATTGCTTTTAGGGACAGCTCCATATCCTCATAGAACGGTCCTTCCTTCGGATACCACAAGGAGCCTGTCAGGTATTCCACCGAGCCTTCCCCCTCGGTCGTAACCTTTATCTTGTAGGTTGACGAAGGCTCCGTTCCCACTTGTATCCGTACCTTGGCGGATGCGGTGAGGTAGTTCGTCTCGTCTTTTGGTGTGAAGCGTACCTCCTCTATGGAGGATCGGGTAACAGTCAGTCGGTTGCCTTGTGCTAAAGCGGAGATCCATGTAAAGGTTCCCTCCACCGCTTGCCCCAGATATTCGGCCTCGCCACCTTGCAATACCGCTGTGGTCTTAGGTTGGTTGCCCAAAATCTGCTCCTCTGAATACTTGATATCCGTAAGGCTGACCGGGGCTTTCCGTATTTCCAGCCCGGCGGGTATCGTCTCGCTGAAGGCCGGGTAACGGTCATCCGCCGGGCGGTCGATGTATACGTCATAGACACCCGCATTTACGGGCTTCACGTACTTATCCCCTTGCCGGTATCGTATCGTGATCTTGTCCATCAAGCCGTCCGGCAATGCCTTCAGCGTGAAGAACTGCTCTTTCCGGTCATAGGTTACGGATTGGGGCGACAGGTCAATCCCCAGGGGAGATTCAGGATCGGGATCGGACGGGTCGGTATTGGTACCGATCTCGGTTTCCCGTTTAAACTCGGCGTATAGGCTGAGGGGGGCGGTGAGGGAGATTCTCCGGCTGTCGGTGATATCTTGCGGCCCTGCCCAGATATGTGTGAGCTTGTAGCCTTGTCCGGGTGTGGCGGTTATGCGGATATCTGAGCCGTGGGGATAAACTGAGCCCGAAAGAACGGGAACTCCATCTATAGTTGCGCTTAAGGTACCTCCTTGTGGGGTATCGATGCGAATGGCATATCGGTTTGGAGTGAAAGTGGCGGCGAACTGTGTCGGAACGTTTAACACATGGCCACCCATATTCAAGTAGCCAGTCGTTTGGAAACGGATCGGGTTCCCATTGGCTGTTAAAGAACTGAGTTGTTCGGCTTCGGTATTCTCTGCTATTAGAGTCAAGAGAGTCCCCTCTTTGATAAGACTATTGTTGCCGATTGCTTCCGAACCGTTCATGACTGTCAATGTAGAGGGGAAAGTAACCCGGAAAAGTTTTTTCCCGTCTTCGGGATCAACCGCCTCCTCTTCTTTTGGGATAGGCTTGAAACGTGCGGTAAGCTTAGTGGCGGCAGTGATCGTAAGCTGGTTGCCAGATAAGGCTGCGGCGGGAGAAACTGAGTAACAGTCCAGTATCTTCCCCTGCTTCGGGGCGTTCCCGAGCGTGAGCGTCGTGCCATAGGGGTAGGTACCATTCTTGGCGGTGATGCCGTCGATTAGAAGCGTACCATCCGCCGGATCGGGTGAGGCGACGGTCAGCGGATAGGAGATCGCTTTCCAGATCGCTTGAATGGAAACGTCTTCCGTTATGGTCACCACATCACCTTTTAATGATCCGGTCGGTGCCACGCTATACTCCTTCAGTTCATGCCCTATCCGTGGAGTGGCCGATAGTTTTAGGATGGTGCCATATGGCAATGTATGTGTTCCGTTTCCCAAGCTTGTATTTCCATTTTTTACCGTAAGAAGCCCTCCATCGGAACCGGTCTGGATCGTAACCGTATAGCTTGCCTGTTTGAATGAGGCGGCAAAGGTGACATCTCCGGTTATCGTATAGGTATGTCCGCTGATCCGTATCCCGTTAGCGGTAAGTTTGTCGCTCTCATATCCCTCAAGGGCCTTGGCCTCGATAGAGAGTTGACTTCCATAGGCGATCTTATCGCCAGAAGACAAGGTATTGCCATCCGGCCCTTTCACGATCAGGTTTCCTTGCTCGGAAGCCTCCCATGTTACGGTATGTTGCTTTCCCCGAAAGATCGCTTTCACGGCATGATTTGCCTTGATGTTTTCCAATAGGTAGGTACCCTCGGTCTTACCCCGTAAAGCCGGGTCAAGGGTACCGTTATCGATCTGTATCCCGTCGATCTCGAATCCGGTATCGGCCGTAAAAGTGAATAACTGATAGCCACCCTCATCGATCGTTGCTGTAGCCGGAATGATACATCCACCTGCCCCGGCTATACCGGTTAAGGTAAAGCGGGAGGCACGGAAGGTGGCCTCTATGCTGTGGCTGTTGTCGCTCACCTTCCTGAAGGTATAGGTATAAGAGGTAAGCCCTTTTTCAAGAAGGAGCGCTTTCCCATCCACTAGGACTTGCTCGATCGTGTAGTCGGGATTGGAGGAAATGGTGAACTTCTGGTCATTTCCCGAATAAAGGGTGACCTTCCCATCTTTCCCTTTCGGCAAGATCGTGCCATTCTCATGTTGGGTTACGGTGATATACTTTTCTAGGGTAGAGGGATCATCGGGTCCGTCCGGCCCTACGATATCTTGTGCCACTGTCGCATAGCTCAGCATAAGCAGGAATAAGCACAGGATTCCTTGTATGATTGTTCTTGGTCTCATGTTATCTGATATGAATTTTAGTCTGATTGATAATATAGTTGCCGGTAGGTAATGGTATGCGGGTCGTCCCGATAGCTACCTGCCGTTTAATGATTAATTGCCCGTTCAAGCTATATATACTGATCTCGGAGGCTTTACGGCTCTCTATTACGAGTGTCTCCCTCTCGCCATATAATCTGTAATCGGGTAGACTCTCCTCTTCCGCTACCCCTATCTCATTGCCAGTGGGTAGACCGGCTAAACGGAAACTGGCATTAGCGGCAGCGAGTCCAGACTCTACCAGCAGATAAGCGGTAAATGGCCGTATGCTCCGGGGCTTTTCCGCGGATACTCCATCTTGCCGGATGAACTCCTGACCTTCTTTGCCCAATAGGTAGAACGAGGTGGTCATGATTCGATCTCGGAGCGTTCCGGTAGCCATTAGTTCCATCTGCTTATTATCCGGTAACGTGGCCGGTAGAGAGGCCCGGTTGAGGAACTGGTTGCCTGCCGAGATAAAGATAAGCCGTCTTCCGGTATTCCCTCCCTCGGTGGATAGGTCTTGCGGTACGGCGATGATATACCCTTTATTCGCCAAGATGCGCTCCTCGTCTACATAGGTAAACGTGTGGTCGTCCTGTAATGATTTCAGCCAAAAATGCCCACCTGTACCGGAAGCTAGGTATGGGGAGAGGGAAACGGACTGTCCGTTTATCTCCGCTGTGATATCTCTCGGTTCAAAGGGGAGCGAGAAGGTCTCCCAGCGATTCGGCTTATCGAAGCTTTTTTTATAGCGGATACCTTCTGTTGCCAATATGCGGTCTCCGGTTACGAGTTGTGAACCGTCTCCCAAGGTTAGGCGGCGTATAGTCCCTAATTTTCCTTGGGTGTCGATTGTCAGTGTTACGCCGGAGGCGATCTCTATGTCCGCATCCTTGTAAGTGGCATCATTCCAAGTCTCGTTATCGTTTACCAAACGGAAAGGATAGGCCTTCAATATCGTATCGTGCCCTGTGCCAAAAGGTCGTACGAGAGCCGTATAAGGGACGTTATCCGCCACTATCCGTAAATCTTCCTCTTGGATTATCTCGGGTAACCAGATATAGGCGGTTCCGTCTAGGTACGACAGCTTTCCTTTATCCCCGGAGGTCAGGAAATGATAGGACAGATGATCCGTATCCCGTACGGACAGGCCATCTATCATCATCCGGTATACCTTGCCGCCGTCATGGATTACGGTAGCAGCCAGACGAACCTCTTTGGCTACGACCAGATCCCCGTCAGTCAGGAAGGTTCCGTATACGATTCCCTTCCCGGTCGGGTCCGTGATCCGGAGAGAGGCTTTGCTGCTAATATCAAAGGCCGCGTCAGCGGTGGCGGCTAGGTTGTGTTCTCCTAGGTCGATCGTTATTTCCCGGGATATCACGAGGGTTCCCCGCAAGGTAATGTCATGTGTCAGGTTGATGATTCCGCCTCCTGCCTTGTTCGCCGCTTCTATGGCGCTTGCCAGCGTGGGATAATAAACACCGTTGAGGGAGGCCACGTTATTGCCCGCTTCCATATCGAATTGGTTGTTGTGGGTGGCCTGCACGATCGCCTCGGTAAGCGTCTTGGTCTGTTCCGGCTCGGGACGGGTTATGGTCGCCTTGAGATCGTGTGTACCGGTCACGGGCTCCAGCCAAGCGTAACCAACCGTTTGCCCTAGGCTATTCTTTTCATCGATAAATCGCAGTTCTCCGCTTTGCGTGTCATATTGGTAACGGGCGGCCTCGGTATCTTCCGGCAAGAAAAGGCGGGTACGATAAACGGTTACGCCATCCATGCGTACGAGGCCGGAGATCGAGATCTTGGACGATATATTTACATCCTTTGTTACGTTCAGGTTCCCGGCGAGGGTTCCTTGCCCGGTATCACTGGTAAGCGTAAGGCTCCCGGTTCCTTCTGTCCGCAGCGTGGCCGCCCCTTGTGCGGTTAGCGTATTCCCTTGCAGGTTTAACGTGATTTGTTGGCCGCTAGCAGCGGAAAGCGGTGAATTGAAAGTGGTGCTTTGCTCTAAGGTAATGACCGCCTGTCCGTTACCGGCATGTGCGAAAGCCTCTTCGAGGGAGGTATAGGCTTGGTTGCCGACCCGGGCTATGAGATCCGGTTTCTTTACCGTTACCGTATTACCATGTGAGGCCGATATTTGTACGTCGGTAGCCGTATAGGAATCGCCATCGATGATAAGGCGCAGGGTTCCATGTAGGGTACTGAGAGGTAACCAGAGGCAGGCCGTGTTGTCCGACAAATAACATGTTTGCGTTTCTTCCCCGTTCCATTGCCAAGAACAGAGTCTGTCGGAAATAGGCGCGTCGCTTTTCACGACCGCCAATACGCGGTACAGCAAAGGATTGCTACCATCGGCGGAAGAAACATTTCCGATATTCCCAGCCGGGATATCCCGTCCGATATATACGTTCCCCCGGATGCGGAAATTCCCCTCTATACGTCCTCGTCCTTCCTTGTCGCCTATAAAGAGGTAGGCGTTAGGGGCGGAGGCATCCAGTACACAATTTGTGGCGGTTACGGTATGCCCGTCCAGCAAGAGTTCGGTATGTATATCCTTACCGATCGTATGGGTGTGCGTTGTCTGTCCGCTGAATTGTACGTCACGGCGCAACCTCAACCGGCTTTTATCCATGTTGCCAGCTGCGTTCAAGGCCTCGTGGAAGGTTTCGTAAGGAATCCCTTCAGTAGGCTTGTCGATATCCTTGCCATCCGGGAATAGGATCGCTTCCGTATCTCCCTCTTTCAAGGAAATCCGGTTGTCGTGATGGGGTAATATGCTGACATCGTATTTCGTTTTGCTTTGTTCCTTTCCATCGCCACCGGTAAGGAGCAGGGTGAGAGGAGCGGCCGCATGCGCAGGTTGCCAGAGATAAGCTACCGGTTGCCCGCCTTCGTTCAGCTCGTATAAGGGCCGTGCCTTCGTCTGGTCATAGCTGTAGCGGAAGTTACTGCCGGAGGTAGGTAGCTCCACGCGCATCCGGTATGCCTGGCGTCCGTTCTCTAGGATAGCGGCGGTAAGAGCCACGGTATTATCGATGATTACGGTGGAGGAGACTTGTAAGGTTCCATTGATATCTCCGTTGTAGATGTGCAAGTTTCCAGCCCCCGTGAACGCGGCCTTGCCGGAGCAGGCCAACTGTTGTCCGTTTAGGTCGAGTGATAACGTGAGATCATTACCGAAACCGATATCTTGGGTTAGGGAAGTTCCTGCGATCAAGGTAATCTTATCCTTATCCTTGGCGGCGTTGAACGCCTCCTGTAACGAGCTGTACGAGGTATTGCCGATCTTCGCTACCACACCCGGTTTCCGCAGGATGACTGTGTTCGAGTGCGTACCGCTGATCGTTACGCTAGTTGTCCGGTAGGTCTTATCGCCTATTCGCAAGGTAACGTCCCCTTGTCCGGTAGGTAACCACAGGCAAGCGATATTATCCCGGAGATAACAAGTACCTGTCTGTTCTCCCCATGTGTAGGGATAGATCCCGTCGGTGGGTTTCTGGTCACTCTCTATCGTGGCGAGCAGGCGGTAGAGTTGTGTGGGCGTATTTCCCTGTTGCACGACTCCGATATTGCCGGCTATCGTTTCCTTGCCGATATACACGTCTCCGGCGATACGGAGATTTCCGGTGATGCGCCCGGTTCCCCGGTCGGAGTGGATGATGAAGGCGGCTCCTTCCTCGGAAGCGTCCAGCAAGCTGTTGGAAGCGGTTATGGAATGGCCGTCCAAATGGAGAGTCGTTATTACGTTCTGATTGAGCTTGTGGGTGTCATTGCTACCGAATTTCACGTTACGGCGCAAGAAGAGATGGCTCCCATTTTGCTGGGTAGCGTCACTCAAGGCATCATGGAAGGAGGCGTAATCCGTTCCCGTACCTGTACCTTCGGCGTTATTGTACAGGCTTGCCTCGATCGCTCCTTTACGGAGGTCGATGGTGTTGTCATGGTTCGTCTGAATGGCTATATCGTAAAGCGTAACAGCCTTCCCGTCGTAGCTGAGGACGAATGTCGCCGGGCTGTGTGAGACCATCCAGCGATAAGCGATAAGCTCGCTTTCCTCCATGGAAGGGGTGAGTGCCTGTCCGGTCTCGTTGGCGTAGGTATAGGCCACGGTTTTATCTTTAGCATCAGCGGGCAGGATTAGGCGGGTACGATAGACCTGCTTTCCATTTCTTAGGATCGCAGCCGTGAGGGGTACGGAACCCGCCACTTGGCAACGATCGTTTATAGAGAAGGTACCCGTTACCCGTCCTCCGGCGGTTGTCCCCTTCTCGATAGTGAAGCTGCCTCCCTCGCCCGGTTCCATTCCGGCTACGCCGGAGGACGAGAGGGTGAACCCGTTTAATTGGAGGACGATCTTCCCGGTCGGTTTCATCACCTCGTTCAGCACGGCGTTATTGATAAGCGAGATCGTGCCTCCCGTCTTTACGGCATCTAGGGCTTTCCCCAGCGTCTCGTATACGTTCCCGTTCACTTCCGCAACGTTAGTTACGGTACCACTGCCACTATCTTGTTTGGCGCAGGCAATGGCTGCGTTGGCATGGAGCGTGACGGCGAGGGGAGCCGTAGCGTAGCTCTCGTTAGTCCCCCCCTTGGGGATATAGCTGAACTGGATCGTTTGCGTGGCTACGCTTTGCGTGAGCCAGCAACAAAGGACACCGTCTTTCTGCGTGAAACGAGTCACGGCCTGTTTACCGTACGTAAGGTTACTGACCTCACCGTCATTGGAGGGCAGTTGTACCAATACCCGGTACAGGTTGACGGCGGGCCGGGCGGCGTCCAGCACGCTGATTCCCGTAAGATTCACGTCGGCCCCTGCGAAGAAGTTACCTTCGCCGCCTAGTTTGAACGAGCCGCTGTGCCGAATCTCCGGTTGCCCGGTCATATAGAAAGTCTTATCCTTACCGATGGTGAATTGGGCGTCAGTGGTAAATACCAGTGGTAGGCCACCTAGGGCCAATGTGGTCGTATAATCCACCGTTACGGCTTTCTTTACTGTAGTGCCGTTCACCAAGGTGATGATCTGCCCGTCTTGATTCAAATCCTCGAAGGCGGATTCCAGCGAGTTATAACTCTTGTTGCCCATCGTGGCGATCTCCCAATTGAAATCAGGCCCCTCATCGGGTGGTACCAAGGTACCCTGGGCATGACCCCGCAACAGGGTCACGCAAAACAGGAATAGATATATCAGTTTTCTTCTCATCTTTACTCGTATTTAGATTGTATATATATAATGTTAGTCTACCCATACCTTCTGCCGGTTCACGATATAGATACCCGTAGGCAGGAATACGGTACGTTCGCCGTAATCAAGCTTGAAGCTCTCTACGGGGAATCCGTTCATCGTATAGATACGCACGGTGACAGAACGCCCGGTGGATACCGTGAGGGCGCCCCGGCGGGTGGATACCCGTAGCGGCTCGCCCGGTACGATGGTCTCGGTGGCGGTAGGTATCCCGGCCATACGCAACTCCGGGGTCACGGCGGTAGTGGCGGCATCCGCCAGCAAGTATCCGCGGAAAGGACTTATAGTGGCGGTATTGACCCGTGTAAAGGATTTCCCGTCAGCTTTCAAGACGTAGCAGGGTTGGCTTACCTGTATCTCATCCAGCGTCCCGTTAGCGTAGGCGGCGAATCCGCTGGCGGGCTTCACGGCCAGTACCTTATCCCGGCGGAGCAATTGGTTAGCGCCGGAGACGAAGGTAAGCTCCTTGCCTCCCAGATCGTTCGGCACGGCGATCAGGTAGAACTGGTTGGCGGTCATCTCCGGGCTGTTCACGTTGATAAGCGCCCCGTTGGTGCTTACCATACGTAGCCAGAAGTTTCCGGCGTTGCCGTTTCCGTAGGCGGGGCTAAGGATCGTCGTCGCTCCTGCGTCGGTTGCCATCGTGATCCGTGATGCCGTGAACGGCAAGGCGATAGATTCCCATTTTCCAGCCGTTATCGCACGAACGTAGCGAATGCCTTCCGTAGCGATCACCTGCCCGTTTCCGGTCACTTTCGCCCCGTCACGCAAGATCAAGCGATTCAAGGTAGCCTTGGTTTCTTCCGGCAAAGTCAATACGGCGTTAGCGCCCAGCTTGAGGCGGGTGTTTGCGTAAGCGGCTTGCCAGCTACCGGAATTATCCAATGTTTTCACCTCATAGGCGGTCAGCGTGGTGTTATGGTTGGATAATCCGGCGGGGATGGTTACTTCATGATTCGTCTGTATCGTCCGGTCTTCCTCCACCTTGGAGGTGGTTACCCAAAGACATTGGGTATTGTCCTTTACTTTCACCAATACACGATAAATCTCCTCATGGTTCTTATCCAGCACGATCCCGGCTATTTTCACGTCTCCTAAGGCGGAAACCCCTCCATCTCCATTTAGGCTGAGAGTACCCAATACCTGTCCTCTCAGCAAGGTGAGTGTCGTGCCGGCGTTGATGTCGAACCCGCCGTTGGTGGAGGTGATCCGGAAGTTAGCCAGGTCGATCGTACGGTTCGCCGTGATCGATTGGATGGTACCCAGCGTGAGATCCCTCATCAGCGTGATCGTTCCCGTGGCATCTGCCAAGGCCGAGGCCAAGGAGGCGAATTGCTTGTTATTGCCATCCTTCGCCACCGGATTGTTGCCACTAGTGATATCCAGCTCATTACCGTGCGTGGAGGCGATCACGACGTTACTCAACGCGTATTCGTTTCCGGCCGCACTGACTGTTAGCGTACGTGCCACGTTTGAGGAAGGTAGCCACAGGCATGCCACCGGCTTGCCATCGGCATTGGTATGGATATTGGTACAGGTCACCGGAGTCTCGTCGCCCAGCTTATAGGAGAATGAGGCGGTAGCGTCCGGCAACGTGATGAACGTACGCCATACCGTCTTCTTGGCCTGCGCCACGGTAGCGTTCGTCATGCTCACGTCACCATCGATGAATACGTTACCCGAAAGGATGAGCGTCCCCGTTAATTTACCGTCTTGTACCAGCATTTGTCCCTTCTTCGCGTCGAGCGTCAGATTGGCGGCGTTGATGGTATTACCCTCCATATCCAGCGTAACGGTGATATCTCCGTTGAGGGCGAGGGTACCGCTTAAGTTGTCCGCGTCCTTGCGGAGCTTGATGGTATTACCGTTCGCCGCTCCGGCGAAGGCATCCTTCAGCGAGTCGAACGCCTGTCCGTTCACCTCAGCCACGGCATCCACCTTGGTCAAGCTGATCGGGTTGGAGTGGGTGGCGGTGATTACCACTTGGGTGGCCAGATAACTCTTGCCATCGGTATCGTCGGCATAGAAGTTGGCGGGCTTGTTGCTTACATTCATCCAAAGGCAGAGCGTACCGGACGCGGAAGACCTCACGGCTCCCGTTTGCGTCTCATACGTATAGCGTATATTCTTGGAGATAGGTAATCCGTCTATGCTTACCCGGTACCTGAGTCCGCCGTCCAGACGTATGTTTCCGGTAAGGTTCACGCCCTTGTCCACTTGCAGGTTGCCGTTGCCGTAGGTACCGTTCTCCGGGGCGGCGGCCAGCGAGAAGTCGGAGTTGATGCTCCCGTTGCCGGTGATTTGCAGGTTGGCGCCCTTGGGCAGGGTGATGGCAGCTTTCAGCGTGCTCACGTCTTGCGAGGTGATGGTATATTCGCCCATCTCCAGCACGACCGATCCGGAGATCGTTACGTTCTCTTTCAGCGCCGCGTTTTTCAGCAACACGATCGTGCGTCCCGCGGCGGCGGCGAACGCCTCTTTCAGGTCGGCATACTTCTTCCCGTTGCGAATCTGGGCCACGTCTTTCACGCCGTAGGTCTCGGTGTTGTAATGGTTGGCGTTCACGGTCACGTTCTCCGTGTCGTACGTGCCCGTCCCGACGGTGATCCTCAACCGGCGTGCGATCGCCTCTTCTAGCCATAGGCAACCGATGTTCTCGCGGACCATGAAGGTACCTTTTTGCGGTGTACCCGTCTCGGCGTTGTTATTGTCGAGGTCGGCATAGGAGAAGTTGTGGGTTCCGGGCGGTACGTTCAGCGGCAGGTTGGTGATTAGCAAGCGGTGGTACGGGGTTCCTCCGGCTGATCTTACCGTGCCGATGCCATCGCCGGCCACATCCTGCCCAACGTATAGGTTACCTCCGTTCAGCTTGATATCCATTTTCAACTTCCCGTTCCCTCCTTGGCTCTTCACGGTAAGGGCGGTACCGCTTCCGAGGGTCAGCGCGCTAGCGGCGGCGCTACCGTTCAGCTCGTATTTACCCAGCTCAAGGATAAGGCTTTTCCCGTTCAAGGTATAGTCGGCCAGCGAGACGGTCTTCAGCAACTCGATCGTATTTCCGCTCACGGCGGCATCGAGGGCGGCTTTCAGCGTGGCGTGTTCTTGCGTACCGATCCGTGCCTCGTTGTTGCTACCGCCCAGCGTCATGTCGTTGTCGTGTTTGTTGGCGGAGATCTGGTAACCGGTTACGGTCATCGTCTTGCCTCCGAGGGTAAAGGTATAGACCTTCGCCGGGTCGTTGTCGGCGGGTAGCCAGAGGCATACCTCCCGGTCGATCACGGGATAGGTCACGCCCTCGAAGGACACTTGGGTGACGCTCACGGGCTGGTAGTTCATGTTCAATGTGGTGCGCCAATAGAAGGGGCTGCCGGTATCCCCCTTGTATACGTTGCCCGAGAGCTTGATATAGCTAGGGATGAATACCTGCCCCGTGCCCAGCATACGGAGGTTGACCTGCATCGTGCCTTTCATCCCGGCGGTGCCGTCGGATACGGTGAGGCGTGCGCCGTTCTGCGCCTGTATCAGTCCTCCGGAGGCGCTGGTCAGGTTCTTGCCGTCTAGGTTAAGCGTGAATTGCCCGCTTACCGTGAGGGTACCGGATACGGATACGCCCGTGAGCAAATGTACGGTGATATCCTGCGCTCCCCCGGCGGCGTAGGCCTTGCTCGCTGCCGCGAACGCCTCGGGCAGGGTGTTATAGGGCTGGTTCGTGGACGATCCGGCCTTGGTATAGGTAAGCCGTGCCACCACGCCCACGGGGCTGGCGGCGATGGCCTCGGTGCGCTGGGTCACGGTGGTGATGTTGCCCGCCGTGTACTCGGTGTTCGAGCCACCTGTTCCGCTTACGGTAAAGCGTAGCTCCTCACTGCGTCCGTAGTCCGGTAGCCAGAGGCAGGCCAGGCCGTCGTGCAGGTAGAACGGCATGTTCTGCTGCTCGCCGTAGCTATAGGTATAGGTGTTGCCCGTGGCTACGGGCAGGTCTTTCACGAGGGTGCGGAACACGGCCTTGCCGTTTAGCTCCACCACGGCATCGGTCAGCGGTACCACGCCGGTGATGAACACGTCTCCCGCTATCTTCACGGTGTTCTTTATGTTGCCCTTGCCCGATATTTGCAGGTAGGCGCCACTGGCGGAGGCATCGAAGGAGACATCGCTACCGTTCTGGGCCGCTATCTCGAAGCTGCCGAGGTCGAGGTAAGCGTCCGTATTGGCGGGCACGGCCTGCACGGTGCGCAGGTTGTTGATCCGGGTGAGCAATTGCAGGTCGTATACGCTATGCGAGAGGTCGGTCCCGGCGGTCATGGCATCGAAAGCGTCGCGCAAGTTGCCGAACGAGGCTTGTTTCTTGTCCGTACGATGGGTCATGCGGATCACGATGGGAGCCACGTTATTATCGGCTTGGCGTACCTCGGCCACCTCTATCTCGGTCTTCTCGTAGCTTACGGGATGGGTGAGGGTCACGTTGGTCTTCGGGTCGCTCAGCTTCTGCTCGGGTAGCCAGCAATAGACCTTGCCGGCGTTGTCCGGCAGGGCGATGAAAGGCGACGGGTCGCATCCCGCGTAGAGGCATTGGTAGGGTTGGTCGGGATTCAGTCCGGTGGTCACGTCCACCCGGTATACGGGCGTGCTCTTGCCGCCGATGGTATTCGTAGGCCGGGTCTCGCAGAGGGCATCCACGCTTCCGGCTTGTATTCGTACCGTTCCTTTCAACGCTCCGGAGGCGGTTCCGTCGCCGCTACGTGCCACCAAGGTACCCCCGGCTATGGTGAGATTGCCGGAACCCTCGGACAGGATCGCCGGGCTGGACAGGTTCCCATAGCTACCTCCATAAGCATAAAGCCGTCCTTTGCTGTCGGTAGAGGGGTCGCTTAGGCGGACACTGCCGGAAGCGATCTTGATGGCGGGTTCCGTACCGCTCGCGCTGCCTCCTCCCCGTAATTGGTTATCTCCCTCAAGGGCTATATCGGTAGCGGCGTTCACCAGTACGGCGGCTTTTTGCCCGGAGGGACGGATATTTACGTTCCGCAGGTTCAGGTAAGCGGTACCGCTACCTCCGTTGTTGACGAGTATCTGGAAATTCTTTCCGTTATCCGGCGTGGCGGTGCCGAGGATGGACAGGCGGTTGGTGGCCGAGATACCCGCCGCCGGCGTGGCGGCATAAGGCTTGGAGCCGTAGGATATGGTGGTGGTTACCGTACCCGGGGTCACCTTTATGTCGCCATAAGCGATATCGAGGCGTGCCGACGCGGTGGCGGTATTGTTGTCGTGGTTCATCTGCACGTCTACCGACGTGGTGGCTACCGGCTCATTCACGGTGGCTAGGATATCGGCTATCGTCGCCTCCTGTTGCCCTTGGGGTAGCCAGAGAGTGGCGCTTCCGGGGGAGGCGGAATAGGCCTTGTAAGCGGTATTCGGCTCCTGTGTCCGGTAATAGGCCACCATCGGGGTCCCCATATTGGTGGGCAGGCCACTTACGCTGACCCGGTATACGGGCTTGCCGCCTAGCGTGGGGGTTCCCAGTTGGCCGGAACCTAAGGTAGAGTAGAGGCATCCTTCTAAAGCATATGCTCCGGACAAGGTACCGGTGCCTTCCAGTTTCAGCACGCCCTTGCCGGACGAGAGCAGGGTGTTCTGCCCGGTAGTGAGCGTATAGCCGCCTAGGCTCAAGGTGGCTACCTGGCCGGCTTGTAGCTTGGAGAGGGTGGCGGTGGTGTTCGCCGGCAACGTATGGGTGGTCTCCATCTTGACGGTCTGCCCGTTGGTGGCGGCGGCGAATGCGTCGGCCAGACTGCCGTAGATGGCGGAGCCGATGCTGGCCACTACCGGAAGGGCAGTCAGCGTTACGTTATGCGCCGTGAATGTGGCGGCGGGAATCGTATAGAGGGTGGCGGCTGTCGGTTTACTACCCTTGAATACGATATCCTTGCTCGTGGCGGGCATCCAGAGGTGGTAATTGTTGCTGATGGTCGTGGTGGTAAACAGGTGTTCGTTTACCTGCGTCCCGCCGGCGTATTCCATATCCGATAGCGTGCCTATGGTAGCGTTCGGCAGGATCGCCCGGAAATACTGGGTATCCGCCAACTTCACGACGGGCGTGCCGGAGGTGATATTCGCCGTGGGCGGGAAGGTCCCGTTCTTGGCTACCAGGGTGAAAGCGCCGCTGAGGTTGAGGGTACCCGAGGTCTTCACGTCCTTATAGGTGGAAGTGTTGGTGGCGCTTAGGGTAAGGGTATTCCCGACGGTTCCCGTAAGGCTTATGGTACTTCCGGACTCAACTTGCAAGGCGTGGTTTCCGGTCGATGTCAGATTGTTCGTGCCGGCTACCGTGATGTTCGCCGTCGTATTCCCGGTTACGTTCAAGGGCAGGGTATTGCCGCTGATGTTGAGATCCTTCAAGATGACATTTCCGGTGGCGCCGTTATTGATGATCACGTTATTTCCGCTTGTGGAGGTACCCGTGATGGTGATTGGCGTACCAAATGGGCTGGCGTACGTGTTTGAGTTGTAGGTTACGTTTTGCGAACCGGAGGTGTTGGTACTCAGTGTTACCGAGGAATGTGCTATGTTGAATACCGTAGGGTATACGGTAAGTTGTTGATAATGCTTGGTCTTTATTTCGGTGTTGACCGTATACACCGCATTCTTGGAATCAGTGATCCTTACTTGTTGATTTCCTGCAGGAAGCCATAGATACAGGTTTGTCCCATCTTGATAAAAGTTCTGGGTTTCCGTACCTCCATAATTTATACTACTAATTGTTCCAATTGGTATGGTGGTATGGCAATGATAGATAGGCGTATTACTTTCATCCCTCGCAACTCCGGGTGGTAATATACTTTTTTGGCTTTCGCTTGCGTTTGGATCAAGCCATACTTTTCCTCTTATCTTGAGAATCGCTGTATTCTTGAAAGTTAAAGTTGCTAATTGTAAAGGGTATGCGGAAGCGTCGAGCGTCAATCCATTTGTCGAGGTATTTACTGTTTCTACGTATGAGCCTAAGTTTATTTTTGCTCCAGCTTTTAACGTACCTTCGTAAGGATAGTTATTTATATTAAAGGTGCATCCTTGAGTAAAAGTCCCTTGTACGGATGGATAATAATCGTTATGACATCGAATCTCTCCCAAGTATGTATCTGTTTGATCCATTGGAAAAGGAATATTGTCGATTGTACCGTAATCATTATTTTGTGTTTTGTAAAGAGGAATCAATTTATCGGGGTCTATTGTAAATACATATATCTTAGCCTTATTCCCGTTTATCACGAAATCGCTCCATCCGGAAGCTGTATAACCAAAGGTAGATTCAGTTCTTATATAGTTGGATATTCCTGATTCTTTTTTATGGTAGGAATTATTATTACAACCAAATAACGCAAAGTTCTTAACAGTAACAGGCGAACCTGTAGATCTTTCTGCTGATAAGTTAACAGAGGCACCATCTTCAAGTATAAGGGAACCGTGTTTCCCTTTTATTATATCAAATCCAGCGGTGTAACATCCTCCTCCGATTGCGGGTACGCAAAGATTTTCATTACGGTAAGATCCTGTAGCTTCAACGTATACGGATCCTTTTATTGTTACTGTTCCCATATTCACTTCTGTTCCCATTTGTGAGCTTTTTCCGCCAATACTGGGATTTGCTCGTCCTGGGGACGATGACCCTGTGTTCTTTCCTGTTGCCTTTAAAATGCCACCATTAGAGTCTGCATTTGTTATTATTAGTGAATTTTTTTCAGACACTTGGATGGCAGGATTGTAATTAGAGGCATTAATGACATTTGTTCCTTTTAACAGTAAAGTTACCGTTCCCTCAATTGTTAATTGGCCGGAACTTTCTCCATCTGCGTTATCAAGCGTATAAGTACCGGTTGGCAAAATCTTTTCTCCCCAAAACGATCCTGATATCGTCGCCCCCGGCGTTAATGTCTCATTTTGCCCCCACGCCTCCGGGCATCCAATTCCCAGAAACAAAAAAAGCAACCAGATCGTTAGTTGCTTTACGTGGTTCCCATGTCTAATTTTTCTCATATTCTTATCTCCATTTTAAGTTGTCATGATTGATTGAAATTCTCCGCGTCGGGTGCAACGGTGTCTCCGTACCGGGTGCAGAGGTGTCTCCGGTGTGGAGACAGGGTTGTTTCCGAGGTATCGATAAGCCTATCGACACCCCGGAGAATGTATCAGATCTCGTCGGGACTCTCGCTGTCGCCTCCGTTATCGGCCTCACCTACGTGTACGGATATGGTGATAGACCGGGGAGTTTTCAGCAGGGATTTTCCTTTCATGTATTGAGTGCAGATCGTCAGGTCGTAGTTGCCGTCTGGCAGTCCGGTGGGCACGAGGAAGATCAACTCGGAAGGATTGTTCACGGCGAACATGTCGGAGGTGAGTTTCACCTGTGCCTTGGTCTCTGTGTTCACGAAAGTGATGCCTACGGCTGGATCATCGCCCTCCACCTTGAGGTATGCGCCGCGGATGGCGAAGTTGCGGCCCGGTGTCATGCTGCCGTCGGTAAGGCCGTTGCTGCGATCCTCGGTATCGATCACGAACATAAGGTCGGCTTTCTCGCCCTGTATGTCGATCTCCGTCTTCTGGATCTCCTCCCGCAATACCTTGTCTTGGGTAAAGGATACGTAAATGTTGTTTTTCTCAGGGTTCCAGCGCCCTTTCTCGATCAAGCCCGTGAAGCGGGGTACGGCGTAGAATAAGCCGGTGTTCACGTGGTATCCGTTCATCAATAGGCGGGCGATGACCCGCTCGTAAAGGGTAACTACATGTACCAAGGTCTCTTGGCGCAAGCCGGTGTCTTCGGCCCTCATCTCCTCGTACACCTTGTCGAGCCCGATCTTTCCGGCGGGATCCAAGATGAGGATCTTGTCGTTCGGGTCTTTCGTCACGGTGTTCGGGGCGATCCATCCTTTTAGTTTATTCAGCATATAACGTTGTTTTATTGGAGATTAGATACCTCCGTGGTTTATTGATTTACAATTCACTCCCTATGAAAACGACTAATGAAAACCTTCGTTTACGTTAGTCGTTTTCATAGGGAGTTCAGAGGAAGAGGATGGTTTTAGATAAATTGATGAAAATCAACAATTATTCGGCAAAAAGGGTTGCTTTTTGGATTATAATATTTAACTTTGCAAACGAATGAAAAAAACGAACGTTTATGCTAGTCATTTCTATCGTTTGTTCAATTTCTAGTATGAATAATCTTACATGTAAGCCTAGAATCATAGAGGTATAAAAAGCAAAGATAGTCCGTGACTTCCTAGGGTTTCCAATCAAGTGCCATGTAATGGGCTAATGCTCCGTCTGACGCAAATATACTTTTATCCGCGTTGAGCAATTTATAATAAATAGCGGTCAATTTATCGTAATACCCATCCGTTTTTGGATCTTGCGGATAATCAAGATCACAATTTGAAAGCCATTCTTGAATTAAGGATTTAGCCTTGTACTTTCCTATATCCTCACTGGACATCGCAAATTGTATAATCCATTTCCTATATATGGGGAAATACTCTTTGCTATACATGAAACTGCGGCTAGGTAGCTTGTCTAGTTCCGCTAAAACAGAATTCATTGATATGTATCCCGAACTGGGCATTAACTTATCCAAAGCCGTATATACTCGAAAAGGCTGGTCATTATAGTCATGGCCTTCGATATCCTCAATTTCCTCGGACCAATTGATAAATGCCCCCGCTAAAGAAAGAAACGATAATACCGGATCAGACATCCTTATAGCCTCTACCAAAGTCTGGATAATCTCATTCCATGATTTTGCTAGCGCTGGCATAGGTGGTTTTATCTTCAAGATCTCATTGACTAGATCCTTGACGGGAACGGTTCCGAATCCTTGCAGAGCGGGGTCCGATAGTAATTGCTGAAAAGATCCCCGGATAAATCCGATTGAACTATTCCATGCGCCATCTCCTACCCAAAGATTACCCAGGTTATTATGCGTGATTGTCCATATTGTCCGTAGGGCGGCATACTCGGTGGTTTGTGCCGTATGCCCTTGGGTAGTAATCCAGGTGTTTAATGCTCCTAATGTATCACCACCCACTGCCTTGAGATCCTCGTATCCCTCTTCGATCGCTTTCCCTAAAGTGCTGGATGAGATGATATGCCGCCTATGTTCTCCCAATCCTACAGGTAGATCGCTTTGTACGGACGTGGTGAAAGCAGGGCGGGCACCCATGTTCTTGGGTCCCATTATTGAACCTCTGATCGTACGCGTCAGTACGCCTTTATCCCATAGCGCGCTTGTGAACGCTTCCCAATCGTCATATTCAATTACTTCATTCTTACCCAAGTCCTCGTTAACCAATTCCCACATGGCTTTGGTACCCGTGTCTTTATACTTGAATTTTTGAAGGGCGAGCATCAAGTTCCTCCTGAACTCCCGGCCGGAATACCTCTCGATTGAATAGGTCGTGCCCTCTACTTTGATTTGCCTCTGTATCACGTCGCTTAGATGGGCTTGCGCCAAGGTCTGTGGCCTGTTATCAATCCAGTTTATGCCGGCTGTCCTCTGTACGGATGGAAAGTTATTCGTACGGGATATCCTTTTGTGGGGCTTGTAGTCTCGCATAAGAGGTGTTTTAGATGTAGGTTGATAAATGATGGCAATTTATGGAAATATTTTGGATAATAGCCGTAAATATCCCGTATGTTTGCGAGTGAACATATAAAAAAATTAACGATGAAGTATTTAGATCCAAAGGCCGACCTTATCTTAAAGCGTAGATTCGCTGTAAAGTCTATTATTTTCCTTACGTTTGTGATATCACATTTTCGATTGTTGCGCCAAAAGGCGAATTTCGTGGTTTTCTATCATAAAAAAGCCGATAACTTTCATGAATATCGGCTTTTTGTATCGTATTTATCTGAATTGTTAAAACCTCCAGCCAATATTCGCTTGGAACACGCCGTTGCGGACGGTAGACTCGTCCGCCATAAGGGGGAAGTAGTTGGTTTCGCCCTCGATTTGGATGTCTTTGTATTTTAATACATCGGTTAAGCCGAAGTTGTAATTCAAGGTGAAAAAGAGACCGTTCTCGAATTGATAGCCACCACCTACGCATAAAGAGAAGTCAAAGGGGTAGAATAGCTTATCTACGTTGACGGCGACATACTCTTTCTTGTGTCCGTCTAGCTTGAATTTGTTATGTACGTTGAAGCCTAACTGAGGGCCGGCAAATATGTTCAAACCTTTATAGACGTATGCTTTCGCATAGATCGGGATGTTAATGTAATCGTTGTTGAGATTAGCGGAGATGTATTCCCCTCCATAATTATGTTTTTTCGTGGCACCTTGCATGGAGTAGTAAACACCGGCTTCCACCGCGAACATATCGTCTGGAAAAATATACTCACCGCTAACGCCAACGTTCGCACCGGAACGGGCACTGCCATCTAGCCCCATAAGTGTGGCTAAACTGAAACCTACCTTAGGCATGAAATGAAATTCCTGCGCTTGGGCTTTCATGGTAGAGAAAATGGCGATGATTGCCAATAGGAGCGTACAGATGTAGTTCTTCTTCATAAGTCGATATATATTATATCAATGTATAGGAAAAGGGGTTGTTTTTAAGGTTCAAAGAACGCTAAAAACAACCCCTGTTATTTTTACTTATTATTCTCGATCCACTTGCGAGCGTTCACGAACGCCTCGATCCATGGAGTGACCTCGTCGTTCTCCTTACGGTCGGCGGGGTAATAACCGCACTGCCAAGGGAAGATCGCACGTTCGGGGTGAGGCATCATAGCTAAATGGCGGCCGTCCTTTGAGCAAACACCGGCAACGGACCAAGGAGAACCGTTCGGATTGGCGGGATAGCCATCGTAGTTGTATTTAGCGATGATGTTGTACTCCTTCTCCTCGTAGGGGAACTCGAACTTACCCTCACCATGAGCTACCCATACACCCAACTTCGTGCCGCTCAAGGAGCCGAACATTACGGAGTTGTTTTTCGGGATCTCCAAGCTAACGAAGTTAGACTCGAACTTATGGGAATCATTGTGAACCATCTTATGCTTTTTCTCGTGCTCCGGATAAACCAAGCCTAACTCGGCCATCAACTGGCAACCGTTACAGATGCCCATACTCAACGTATCCTTACGTGCGTAATAGTTGTCGATCGCTTTCTTGGCTTTCTCGTTATACAAGAAACCGCCGGCCCAGCCCTTGGCGGAACCTAATACGTCGGAGTTGGAGAAACCACCGCAGAATACGATGAAGTTTACATCCTCCAAAGTCTCGCGTCCGCTAGCCAAGTCCGTCATATGGACATCCTTCACGTCGAAACCAGCCAGATACAAGGCGTAAGCTGTCTCACGCTCGCATTGCGTACCCTTCTCACGGATTACTGCGGCCTTGATGCCGTTCGGAGTGCGGCGTTCCGCTGAGAGTCCGTAAGAAGAAAGCTTTCCGGTAAAGTCCTTGTGGAACTTGTACTGTACGGGCTGCATCTTATAGTTCTCGAAACGGTTTCCGGCACAAACGCTTCCGCTCTGCTTTACATCCAGTTTATAAGAAGATTCGTACCATACGTCACGCATATAGTCGATGCCGAAGTGATATTGGATGCCGTCTTTCGATACCAATACATGGCGCTCGTCGGTCGGTTTGGCGATGATGGCGAAACCTACGCCAGCTTCTTCCATCAACTTTTCGAATGCCTTCTTGTCCTTTACCTGAACCAAGATACCCGGATTCTCGGCAAACAGGATCTTCACGATATCGCTCTCGGAGATCTTATCCAAGTTGACATCCAAACCACCCTCTACGTTGGCGAAGCACATCTCTAACAGGGCGGTGATCATACCTCCCGCTGAGATATCGTGTCCGGCAAGGATGAGTCTCTTATCGATCGCGTCTTGTACGGCGTTGAAAGCGTCACGGAAGTATTCCGGATCTTTCACGGTAGGAACCTCGTTACCCAGCTTGTTCAAGGCTTGGGCGAAGGCGGAACCACCCAACTTCAAGGTATCGAAAGAGAAGTCTATATAATAAATGTATGTATTCTTGTCTTGAGCTACTACCGGAGAGACGATTTTCTTGATATCGCTAACCTCGGCGCCAGCGGAGATAATCACCGTACCCGGGGCGATCACCTTATCGTCGCCATATTTCTGCGTCATGGATAAGGAGTCCTTACCGGTCGGGATATTAATACCTAAGCTGCAAGCGAAGTCGGAAGCGGCTTGTACGGCCGTGTACAGACGGGCGTCCTCACCTTCGTTGCGGCACGGCCACATCCAGTTGGCACTTAAGGACACGCTCTCCAACTTATCTGTCAGCGGAGCGAATACGATATTGGTCAATGACTCGGCGATTGCCATAACGGAACCGGCGGCCGGATCAACCATGGCTACCTGGGGAGCGTGACCGATAGAAGTAGCGATACCAGCTTTCCCGCGGTAATCCAACGCTACGGCACCTAAGTCGCTCAACGGCAATTGTAATTCTCCTTGACATTGCTGGCGGGCGATCTTACCGGTTACGGAACGGTCTACTTTGTTTGTTAACCAATCCTTGCAGGCTACGGCCTCTAATTGAAGTACGTTCTCCAAATAATGGTGAAGTTCGGATTCTTTGTAAACAACCGGTTGATAAGATTCAGTGACCGTATGGTCTGTCATAACCGTTCTAGGCGGTTTACCGAACATATATTCCAGCTTGATATCGATAGGTTTTACGCCGTCCGCTTGTTCGAAGACAAACTTCATGTCGTTAGTAGTCTCGCCTACCACATACATCGGGGCACGTTCACGATCCGCGATACGTTTTACGCGGGCTACATCTTCTTCTTTCATCAATAAGCCCATGCGCTCTTGGCTCTCGTTTCCTACGATCTCCTTCGCTGAAAGAGTCGGGTCGCCAATCGGCAATTTGCTCATATCGATGTGTCCGCCGGTAGCCTCAACCAACTCAGACAAGCAGTTGAGGTGTCCACCCGCACCATGGTCATGGATAGAGACGATCGGGTTCTCGTCAGACTCGGCGATCGCACGGATCACGTTAGCCGCACGTTTCTGCATTTCCGGGTTGGCACGCTGTACGGCGTTCAACTCGATACCGCTTGTATATTGTCCCGTGTTTACGGAAGATACGGCTCCACCACCCATACCGATACGGTAGTTATCGCCACCGATCACAACCACTTTCTCGCCCGGTTCCGGATCGCCCTTCAAGGCATCACGCATATTCGCGAAACCTACACCGCCGGCAAGCATGATTACTTTGTCGTAAGCGTATTTCTTATCGTTCTCCGTGTGCTCGAAAGTCAATAAAGAACCACAGATAAGCGGCTGGCCGAAATGGTTACCGAATGTAGAGGCACCATTGGAAGCCTTGATCAAGATCTGCTCCGGAGTCTGGTATAACCAAGGACGGGGGTCTAGTATCTTCTCCCATTCGCGAGCGCCTTCTGTACGCGGGTAAGAAGTCATGTAGACAGCTGTTCCCGCTATCGGCAAGGATGCCTTACCACCGCCCAGACGGTCACGGATCTCACCACCTGTTCCGGTAGCGGCACCGTTGAACGGTTCAACGGTTGTCGGGAAGTTATGCGTCTCTGCTTTCAAGGAGATAACCGTCTTGATATCTTTTACGGCGAAGAAATCAGGTTTGTCACCGGATAGGGGAGCGAATTGCTCTACCGTCGGGCCTTCATTGAACGCTACGTTATCTTTATAAGCGGAAACCAATTTATTAGGGTTCTCGGCGGAAGTCTTCTTGATCAAGTTGAACAAGGAACTTTCTTTTTCCTCGCCGTCGATGATGAATACACCTCCGAATATTTTATGGCGGCAGTGTTCCGAGTTTACTTGAGAGAAACCGAACACCTCGCTATCGGTCAACTTACGTCCCAACTTCTGGCTTACCTCGTTCAAGTAAGCGATCTCCTCTTGGCTTAGTGCCAAGCCCTCTTGTTGGTTGTACACTTCCAAATCCTCAATATAGACAATAGGATCTGGTTTTTTACTGATCGTGAAGATCTCCTGATTCAAGCCATTGTAGATACGTTGCAACATCGGATCGTGATCCGCGTCGCCAGAAGAAACAGGAAAATATTCCTCAATACGGGAAATACCGGTCAGGCCCATGTTCTGGGTAATTTCAACGGCGTTCGTACTCCACGGGGTAATCATTTCCCGGCGTGGCCCTACGTACCAGCCTTCCAATGTTTCTGATTGAACAGGAGTTGCCTCGCTAAACAACCAAACCAGTTTTTGAGTGTCTTCAGGAGAGAAAGCGTGCGCGGCCTCTACAGCCAGCACCGTCTTTGTTGAAGATTGAAAGAATAGAATCATATCGTTGATTTATTAGTATTTATCACGAAATAACGAATAAGCCTCTTTTAGAGAGTGCAAAGATAATGATTTCCCGTGAATTATTATGTCAATACGTTTTAAAAGAAAAGAGGGCGGAACCTCCCGGTCTCGCCCTCTCATGTCCCCTGCATAGTAAAAAATAAGAGTGTGTCTATATTCTACCAGCCTGCGTTCTGTTGTGCGGCTAGCGTGGGGTTTCTTAATATATCATTCAATGGGATCGGCCAAATAAAGCGTTTATCTGTGTAGGGGATGAACTGTTTGCTGTTGCCGAACCATTCTGCTTTCACTTCTCCACCAACAACGAATGCGCCTTGGTTCTTCACATTGTTGTATTCGATCTTTGCGGGAATACCACCGGACGGCAGCAAGTCGTCAGCCGCTAAACGATGAATGTCTTCCCAACGGCGACCTTCACCTTGGAACTCAATGCGACGTTCCCAAAGGATAGCTTCTACCAGCGCTTTCGTGTTGGCGAAATCGCCAGCCTTATACGTTTGTGTAGCGGGGTCGGCCAAAGAACGGTCTCTTACTTGATTCAATTTCTCCAATGCGAGAGTCTTGTCTCCCGCACGTGCGGCAGCCTCGGCCTCGTTTAGCAATACCTCGGCATAGCGCAGGATCGGGGCGTACTCTTCACGTGTTTGGGGATTCTGGTATTTATCACAGAAGTAATAATCGTCAGACGCACGATAAAGGACGAGGTTACGACGCTTGTCATCCCCTTTCCAGAATTTGGAGTTGTAAAGGGTAGGGGATGTCGGGCACATCGCACGGCCACCTTCACGGGCAGACATCATAGCGGACATAGCTCCATTTACAGATGCGTTATCTTGAGAGTCATTCGGAATGGAGAATATAGATTCCTGATTGTCTTTGTAAGAAACGAAAGGAGTGGCAGGATTGGTTTCCAGAATGAAACGTCCGCCTTCCAGTTTCTTAGCTTCAGTAACTACATTGTTCCAATCACGCATATGCAAATATACGCGCGTTTTCAATGCGATGGCGGCACCTTTGCTCGCACGTCCGATTTTATCAGCATCAATAATGTCCGGAAGCATGCTTTCCGCATTATTCAGGTCGCTTAATATCTGATCGTAAGTCTCCTTAACGGTAGAACGGCCTATGCTTTGTTGCTCAGCGAGTTGGCTGGGGTCGTTTACGGCTTTCGTGTAAATAGGCATACCGTAGTTATTGTTACCTTCTACGTTGTAGGGCAAGGCATAATGAATCATCAAGTTGTGATAGGTTAACGCACGTAAGAACAGGCATTCTCCTTTGTACTGATTCCCTTTCTCTTCGGTTATGACACCCGCAGCTACCGCGCCTTCTATACCGGCGTATACCGTATTATAGCGGTTAATAGCCTCGAAAGAGGTTTCCCACATCGCCACGTTATTAGCGGTAGTCAAGTTATAGGTTGCGGAATAGGTATAATCATAGAATTGGGCGGTTAGATTCATATCTTCACCGCGCATTTCGCCTTGCAATATACTGGCCGCTCCAAAAGGATAGCCGCGTGCCCAGCCATAATCATCCGGATTTATATACATACCACATTGTGCGGCATCATAAGCTCCGACTACGGCTAACTCGCAACGTTCTTCTGTCCCGTATGCCGTAAGCTCAGAGAATTTGTCAACAGGTTCAAGGTCTACGACGTCGCTTTCGCAGGCGGTGAACACGGGTAGCGAGAATAGGGCTGTCCCTAGCGCTACTACTGAAATGTTTTTATATAATTTCTTGTATAACATAATTGTAACTTTTCTTAGTTTGTGAAATTAGAATGTAATGTTCGCTCCAAAAGTGAATGAACGTTGCTGTGGCATACCGTTCCAATCTACACCTAAACGAGAGTTTGTCTCAGGATCCAATCCGGAATAACCTGTGATAGTAAGCAAATTCTGTCCTTGAACATAGAAACGAATCTTTGTCATGTTCAGTTTGGATACGACCGCCTTCGGTAGTGTATAGCCTAAAGCTAACGTAGATAGTTTTAGGTAATTGCCACTCTCTACGAAGTGTGAATCCGTATATCCATCATTGAATAAGGAAGAGGCATCTCCATAACCGATTTTTGGAGTCATGCCGTCACCCGGTTGCTCTGGAGAAACCCAGCGGCCTAAGATTTCTGTTCCGTTGTTGGAGAAATCCATATTGAACAATGCGCTTTGACGAGAAGCGTTCATGATCTTATTACCTCCGGAGAAGCGGAAGAATACATTTAAATCGAAATTCTTGTAAGAAACTGTATTATTCCAACCTCCGTACCAAGTAGGCATAGATGAACCTAATACCTTACGGTCGCTAGCGTCCAAGGAAGAAGCCTTGGAGACATCCGAAGGATTGGAAGGATCATATTCCGCATAGTCGTAAGAGCCGAATGTGTCGAATTGCACTAATGAACCGTCCGCCTTACTCCAGATCGGATTACCGTTTGCGGCGTTTACGCCGTAATAATCATATCCATATAAAGATCTATATGATTCTCCTTCACGAATAATTGTGTAATTGTCTACGATGTCTGTTCCGCCGTATAAGCTCTTCACCGTGTTCTTAGCCGTGGAGAAGTTGAAATTAGTTTGCCAGTTCCAATCTTTGGTAGCGATGATTGTAGCGTTAACCGTCAACTCCATACCGGAGTTCTTGATCTTACCGATATTATCAAAATATGAGTTGTAAGGAATACCGGCGGTAGGTGCTGTAGGAACTTCCAACACCAAATCTTTGGAGTTCTTTTGCCAATAAGCTAGCTCGAATGTCAGACGGTTATTAAAGAAAGAGCCATCCAATCCGATATCGAAAGTCTCGGTTGTTTCCCATTTAAGCTGGCTGTTACCCATACGGTTCCAAGCGATAGCTGTATTCGATCCTGCTTTCTTCGCCCCGTAAGTTCCCAGATAAGGGAAATAATTCCCTAGGTCAGAGTTTCCGATTGTAGCGTAGCTGGCACGGATACGTAAGTCGTTAAACCAATCATTAATAGTTGATTCGCTCCAGAATTTTTCGCGAGAGATACGCCAAGCGGCTGATCCTCCCCAGAATGTACCCCAGCGAGTGTCTGTCGGAAGGCTGGATAAGCCGTCCGTGCGGACAGAGGCTCCGATATAATATTTACTATCATAGTTGTAATTCGCACGAAACATATAGGAGGCTAATCCCATAAACGTTTTACCTCCAGATACGAATCTCTCACCAAATGTGTTGGAAATGATATGGTCGGTGAAGAAAGCATCGGATATTTGTTGCACGGTTGCGTCCGTATATTCATATTCTTGATGGGTGTACTCTTGTACCGCTGTCGCCGTCAAATTATGTACATCATTGAATGTACGGTTAAAGTTGATTACGTTTTGCCAGTTCCAGTTCGTGTATGTGGTATTGATTTCTTCCAATAAGCCGCCATAGCCGTATCCGTCTCCTGATTCCGGGTTCCATACCATGAAATCTTTAACATTCGAGATGTCTAAGCCTGCTTGTGTCTTTAAAGTCAATCCGTCCATGAATGTGATTTCAGCCCATCCACCACCTAATACACGGGTATTGGTCGTACGGTTTACGTTATTGTCTAATGCCCAGACGATATTCTGGATACCATTATCAATATAGGAAAGGTTGCTTCCGCGACCTAATGTCTTACGGTTTTCAGCGTCGATATTGTAACCAGTAGGATCATCCGGATTGAATACAGATACGTTCGGAAGCATACGAGTGCCGGCGAAACCTACGCCACCCAATGAATTCTCGTCATTCATGACACCATTAACCCGGGTACGGGTCATCTGGCCATTTAATCCGATGCGTAACCATTTTGTCGCTTGTTGTGTCAAATCTGCCTTTAAGCTCAAACGGTTTAAGTCATTGGCGCGAATGATACCTTCTTGTTCCGTGAAACCTAATGATACATAATATTGGCTTTTATCCGTACCACCACTGGCGGATAAGTTGTGATTGTGCTGGAAACCTGTACGGAAAATATAATCATTCCAGTTTGTGTCCGGTCCGTTCGGATCGTAAACAGCCTGTCCTTTCATTCCCCAGTTCTCGTATTTCTCGTTAGCGATAGTCACGAAATCTTTCGCTCCCAGAAGATCATGCAATTTAGCCGCGCTGGCTGCGCTTACATAGCCATCGTAAGTTACTTGAGTACGTCCCTTGGAGCCTTTTTTAGTTGTGATCAATACAACTCCATTTGCCGCACGGGAGCCATAGATAGCTGTAGCCGCACCGTCTTTCAATATTTCAATGGATTCGATGTCATTCGGGTTAATATCAGACATCGCGTTGTAAGAAGCGTAAGCCATTCCTAAGCCGGTTTTTCCATCGGCGTTATCACCGGTGGCGATCGGCATGCCATCTACGATGAATAACGGCTGAGAGTTAGAACTGATCGTACTCATACCACGGATCTTGAATTGAGGGCCGCTTCCCAATACGCCACTAGGAGTCGTAACCTGTACACCAGCGGCACGTCCAGCTAATTGAGAGTCGAAAGACGCTGTTGCCAAGTTGCTTAAGTCTTCACCGCCTACTTTAGATATGGCACTTGTCACATCTTTTTTTCTTTGAGTTCCGTAACCGACAACCACGACTTCATCCAAGTTCTGAGAGTCGGACTCCATTGTGATTCTAATAACCGGTTTTACTGCCACTTCCACAGATTTCATACCGATGTAGGAAACGATTAGTTTTTTCGCGTTAGAAGGAACATCCAAGGTGAACGCTCCATTGTAATCGGTTACTGTACCGGTAGTAGTACCTGCTACTACAATAGAGGCTCCGATGATAGGGCCATCGTCTTCCGCCGAGATAACCGTACCGGTCACCTTCGTGGTCTGAGCCGTTGCGAACGCTATACTTGTAAACAAGCATAGTAATAGATAAGTCAACCTTTTCATAGACACATACTTTTTGTTTAATTTGTTAATAAATAGATTGTTATAATCAATTGTTGCCACTTAGTAGATTGACGTAGTTTCCGAAGAACTAAATCACTTTTCCGCTCAATATTTATTAATTATTATAAATATCTTAATAAATTATAGAACATACAACCTATGTAAACATCTGTTATGTCTAATTGTACTATTTACAGCAAGCATTTTATTTTAATGGCTGTACGGCAAATATAAAGATATATTTGCAATAAACAAACATATTGACAACAAAAATAAACTTACACGAAATTTTGTCAATGCATATTATTTTAAGTCATATGTTAATTTAATACATTTTAGTATTAATGTATGGCATTAATATGCAAATTATTTTTAACTCAATCCCGCATCAATGCTAGGAAGTAATACCAAAGTACCTTACCCTCATGAAGTTCTTCGGAGACTAAGGTGTTTCATAAATACTATCTAATGTATTTAACCTTAATTCCGCAACACTATTATAAAATATTTTTTTTAAGTACCTGAGCAACAAA